>OFFJ01000072.1_pt1 | contig 76242 bp, 95 predicted proteins | sample 1521261 | NCBI WGS metagenome assembly OFFJ01 (sample SAMEA3504122, study PRJEB24116) | mouse gut metagenome | biome: mouse gut; feature: mouse-associated habitat; material: faeces | place: Denmark | collected 2011 | reverse complement strand
CATCCACCGGCTGATGTGCCAGGTTTGGCAGGTTCTCTATGAACACGCCCAACTGCTGCCGGAACGGGCCAAGTCCTCCTCGGAGCTCACGGACCAGGTGCGCATCAAGCAGATGATTGCTTACATCCAGACCCACTTCCAGGAAAAGCTCAGCTTGGAGAAAATCGCCGCCCAGGCCAACATCAGCCGCAACAGCTGCCTGAGCTGCTTTCGACGGGTGCTGGGGGTATCGCCCTTGGAATACGTCATCGAGCAGCGCCTAGAGTGGGCCTTGCACCTGTTGATCTCCTCGGACTTGACCATCACAGAGGTGGCTAACGACTGTGGCTTTGGGGACGCCAGCTACTTTGGCAAAGCCTTCCGGCGGCGGCTGGGGCTGACCCCCTCCCAATACCGGGAGCGCAAAAAGCCCAATTGGGCTTTTGCCCTCCCTTTGGGAGGGCAATGTGAAACTGAAAAATTGGAGGAAAGAGAACATGAAGAAAAAATTAGCGTTGCTTTTTTTATCTGCGGTTTTGGTATCCGCAACCGGAGGCTGTGGACGTAACGGGCAGATATTGGAGAATCCTGGGGAAGATTTGGCTGATACACAAGAAAGCGCTTTGCCCAACCAGAAGAAAGAGGAACTTGTGACAAGTACGGAAGATACCAGTCAGCTTCAATTGGGCAATGCAGTGGAAATTCCGGAAGGGTTTAAAGGGGAACTTGCGGAAAAGGAACCCTTAATGGAGCTGGAGCGGGTAATTGCAGAGTACTGCAGTGTTGCAAAAGAAGATTATGACGATGTGCGCTATTATTATAATTATGTGGATTTAAACGGCGACAGCAAAGATGAGATACTTGCATTAGTGCTCGGGCAAAAAGCGCCTGGAATTGATGGAAATGTACTGCTTTGGCTAAAAGAGGATGGAGGAAGCCTGACAAAAGAATCGGTCAGACAGTCTTTTGCGCAAGTGGGAGTTCCGGTGTATATCAGCCATCATATGACAGAAGGATACCGGGATTTGATTATTACGAAAAATGATGATACGGCAGCGGTTTCGGCAGGCGCGGGCGGCCGTACAAAAGGGGCTGCTTTAAATGAAGAAGTAGTTCCGATTTCATTGGGACAGACATACCGGCTTTTGGTTTGGAAAGGCGACAGGTATCAGAGTTTAGAAGAAGGTACTGTTTTGGATGATATTCGGGATAAGGAAGGCACTGCAATTTTGACAAATAATATTGAAAGTGATTTTGCAAATGATAATTATCATTATTTAGGCGAAGCCATGAAATAAAAAAAGGGGGAGATACGATGTTAAAAAACTATGAAATCCGAAAATATCAGATGCCGCCGGACGAGATTAAAGCATTGGTAAAAGAAAAACGTGAAGAATTAGTCAGGCAGCAGCTGATGATTAAAGAACAGGCGATTCCGGTTTTTGTTTTGATTGAGGGTTGGGGAGCTGCCGGAAAAGGTACTTTGATTGGAAATTTAATTGAAGATATGGATCCAAGATTTTTTCGGGTCATAAAAATGAGTGAACCAAATGAAGAAGCGCGGCGGCGTCCATTTTTATGGAGGTATATGGAGGTGGCGCCGGAAACAGGCAAATTTGTATTTTTAGATTCCGGTTGGCTGAGCGAGACGGCAGACGATATGATAAACGGCAGAATTGATGACGAGACCTTAGAAAGACGCCTTTGGCAGATTCGGACGTTCGACCGTCAGTTAAAAGACAATGGATATCTGGTTGTGAAATTATTTTTGCAGATTCCGCAGGAGGAGCAGAAGCGGCGGATGGAAAAACTGCAGAATGATAAGAATACAAGGTGGCGTGTATCGGAAAAAGATATTTTGCAGGTGAAAAAAAGGGAAAAGTACGAGAAAATATACGACAGAATTTTAGAAGCTACAAACACAGGATATGTTCCATGGAATATTGTAGATGCCGTCGATAAAAAACAGGCGCTTCTTCAAGTTCTGCATATATTGACAATTCAGTTGAACCAGGCTGCAGAGAACCGGAAAATTCTGCCTGAGATATTGTATAAAGACTATCCGCTTTTAAAAATGCCGAAACTTTCAGAGATACCATTAAATCAGGAAATGTCAAAAGAAGAATATGAAATTCGGTTAAAAGAACTTCAAAAGAAATTAAAAAAACTTCATAATAAGATTTACCAGAAGAAGATTCCGGTCATTATAGCATATGAAGGCTGGGACGCCGCTGGAAAAGGGGGCAATATCAAACGGCTGACAAGCGCATTAGATCCAAGAGGATTTGAAGTACATCCAATCGCATCCCCTGAGCCGCATGAAAAGTCACGTCATTATTTATGGCGGTTTTATCACAGACTTCCAAAAGACGGGCATATTGCAATTTTTGACCGGACATGGTATGGAAGGGTTATGGTAGAACGGATTGAAGGATTTTGTTCTGAAAATGACTGGAAGCGGGCCTATAATGAAATCAATGAATTTGAAAAAGATTTATCTGACTGGGGAGCCGTAGTCATAAAATTTTGGGTTCATATTGACAGTGATACGCAGCTGGCCAGGTTTCAGGAGCGGGAACGTATACCAGAGAAAAATTGGAAAATTACGCAAGAAGATTGGCGGAACCGCGAAAAGTGGACAGAATACGAGACGGCAGTCAATGAAATGATAGAGAAAACATCGACAGAAAATGCTCCATGGTATATTATTCAGTCGAATAATAAATATTATGCGAGGCTTTCTGCAATACAAATCGTAATTGCAGAAATAGAAAAAAGATTGGTTTGAGAATTATTAGAAAAAATTGTAGAATTTTTATTTAAAAGTAGGTATAATAGGAGCTGCTATGAAATATTAAAAAGTATATATGCAATGTCTCGAAGGAATATTTATTAACAGGCAGAGAAAGCGAGGTTTGAGAGTGAAAAAGAAAGGGAAGCAAGAGAAAAAATTTAGTTTTAAAAAGGGGAACAAACAATCATCCTCAAAAAAAACGACAATTCAGTCGGAGATTAAACTGCATATAGTCAGGTTAATTATAATATCTCTGTCTATTTTGGCTGTTTTGTCAAGCGTATTGAATTATTTATCGACAATGCGTACTTTGCAGCAGACGCTGACAGAACAGGCGGAAACAGCTGCATCGGTAGTAAATAATACGCTGCGTGCAGAAATTAATCTTGTGGAAGTAATTGGAACGATTGCAAGACTAAGTAACGAAGAGAATCCAAAAGAGCAAAGAAAAGATCTGATAGAAGGTTATAGAGAGAACTACGGATGGGAAAGCATTATGGTTACAAATGAAAAGGGAGTTGACAGGCTGGGTTCGGATACAGATATTTCTGGGCAGAGCAATTTTACCGAGGCCATGGAAGCGAATTCGATTATTTCCGATCCGTTTTACGACGCCGATTCTGGAAAAATGCTTCTAACAATAACAGTTCCACTTTGGGAAAACGGCGTACAAAACACGTCGACAGTCGGCGTAGTAGTAGTTACATTGGATGCTGTAAAATTATCAGATATTGTATCGGAAATTCATGTAAGTGAGAACGGGCGGGCTTTTGTCATTGACGGAGATGGTACGTTTATCGGCCATTCGGATCATACCCTGGTATCCCAGCAGGTGAATTACATAAAAAGTGCACAGAATTCTTCTCAAAGAAGCCTGGCGAAAATAGAATCTAAAATGATAGCTCAAGAGAGCGGATTTGGTTCGTTTAAAGAGGGGGTGAATCCGAAAGTAATCGCATATGCTCCGGTTGGCATGGATGGCTGGAGTTTGGCAGTATATGCGCCTTCCATGGATTTTATGATGATGTCGCTGCTTTGTATCATATTTATTGTGATAGTATTAATCGGTTCAATTGTAGTTGGAGTTAAGATAGCAAAAATGATCGGAGCTTCTATTGGCGAACCGATTAACAAATGTGCAGAGCGTCTGCAGCTTTTGGCAGAAGGGGATTTGGAATCGCCGATTCCGTCTATAACATCCAAAGATGAAACATTGGTATTGGCGGATTCTACACGTACTATTGTAGAATGTATGCGGAATATTATAGGAGATACCGCTTATCTCTTGAAAGAAATGTCAGAAGGCAATTTCGCTGTGAAGTCCAAAATTGGCGCAGAGTCGTATGTCGGGGCGTTTCAAGAACTGATTCTTTCCATACGGTCATTGAATCGGGATTTAAGCGATACGCTCAAAGAGATTAGCGAGGCGTCCTGTCAGGTTGATGCCGGGGCTTCCCAGATGGCAGAAAGTGCGCAGAGCCTTGCTGTTGGGGCGACAGAACAGGCTGGAAGCGCGCAGGAGCTTTTGGCTACGGTCTCTGAAGTTACGAATCATGTAGAGGAAAATACAAAAGCGACGGAAAAGGCGAATGAAAAAGCCAGTGCAATGGCAGCAGTTGCCAAAGTCAGCCAGGATAAAATGAAAGAATTAACAGAGGCGATGAATAAGATTGAAGAAACGTCAAAACAGATTGGTAATATTATTGAGAATATTGAAGATATTGCCTCCCAGACAAATCTTTTATCGCTGAATGCGGCAATTGAAGCTGCCAGGGCAGGTGAAGCAGGAAAAGGTTTTGCAGTTGTAGCGGATCAAATTAGGAAACTTGCAGAGCAAAGCGCCGGTTCCGCAGTAGATACCAGAAAATTAATTGAGGCGTCTATAACAGAAGTAAATGCTGGAGGCAAGATTACAAAAGATACCGCGGAGCATTTGGATAAAGTTATGCATGGCCTGGATGAAATCCTTGTTGTGTTCAGTGACGTCCGTTTGGCATCTGAAAAACAGGCGTCGGCGATTCGGGAAATTGAGCAGGGAGTTGCGCAGATTACCTCTGTTGTAGAAAACAATTCAGCAGCAGCAGAACAGACCTCTGCAACGAGCCAGGAGCTTTCTGCCCAGTCGGAAAGTTTGAACTCTTTGGTGCGTCATTTTAATTTGAATGAATAAAATTAAGATACCGCATATAACAGCCGGTTATATGCGGTATCTTTTTATTCTTCACAGCGAATCCGTTCGATAAGGGATTCTTTTTTTATATTGCGGCTTAAAACGTACGCCAGAATCATTTGCAGCAGCAGGATTCCAAATACTAGGAATGAAAGTTCTAAAATTGGAAGGTGATATTGAAACAGGCCGATGATTCCATTTTCTAAGCATTTATGAAATGCAAAGTAACCAAGAATATTTCCAAGTATTAAGGAAAGCAAAAGTGTTCCGCTGGTAAATATAAGACCTTCAAACTGAAGCATCTGATTTAACTGCCGGTTGCTCATTCCAATTGCCTGCATAATGCCAAATTCTCTTTTGCGTGTAATAATATTAGTAATCATAGTGTTTGCCATATTCATAAATCCAATTATAGATAAAATAATGAGAAATGTATAACATGCGCTTCTTGTAAATTGAATAGAGAGGTTTGTCAGCTTTAGATGATCTTCAAAACAGCTCATAGAAAGATACTCCGTAGAGGATATAAGTGTTTCTAACTCGCTCCTAACGGATGCTTGTGCATCGCTTTTGCAATCGATAAACAAAATGTTTGTCATATCTTCCATAATGCCAAGTTTTTGGAAGGTAGTTTCTGTGATTGCCATTTCACCGTCGTTTGAGTGACTGCAGCTTCCTAAGATGGGCGCAGAAAATGGAATACGTTTGTCGCCGTCTAAGATTTCACATTGAAAGGTATCGCCAATCTGGTATTCATCATCCATAAAATGATCCCACATGTAAATAATGCCGTCTTTGATGGCTCTTTCCTGTTGTCTAAAGATATTTTAACATTATAATTTCAAAAAGTCAAGCGGTTTACGAACATTTTTCAGGGAAAATCCAGCTTTTTAGCGGTGTTCAAAGGCAATCTGCGCCAGGTCTATCAGCCGGATCAGGAGCGTGTTGGCGTTGCCGCTGGCTTCTGGTCCCTTGTTGTCGTGGAACAGTGCCACTGTCCTGCGGTTCGGTTCGTTTGCCAGCTGGTTTGTCCAGCGGAGCGGGATCTGGCTGGCTCCGTAAATCGCCCCGGCTAATCCCCCGGTGATCGCTCCTATCGTGTCTGCGTCCCCTCCAAGGTTTACGGCGCACACTAGAGCGTCCTCGAAGCTGTCCGTGGTTCTGATCGCGTCCAGGGCGCACATCAGGCTGTCCAGGCAGTATCCAGTCGGTTGTGGTTTCTCTCCGTCATGCTTCGCTTCTGCCGCCCGGACGCTTGCCGTGATCCGCTCCAGTTCCGCTCTTGCATCCTCTGCGCTGGCATCCGAGTTGATGATGGTATGGATGGCTTCTGTGTATGCCGAGATTGTCAGGTCGCTCATTCCGTGGTGGTGGGTCATCTGCCCGATCTCGACCGCTTTCTTTACTGCTGTGGTTTTGTCTTTGTACCAGAGTGCTGGGAAGACGGTCCGCATCAGGGCTCCGTTTCCTGCTGTTTTCCCGTTGGTGCGCTTGTAGAGCCGAAGTGCCGCCCTGCGCCAGTCATCACCGCTGTCTGGTCTGTTCCGGCTCATCTCTCCCAGCACCGCTGCGCATGTCCCGCCTACGTCTTTCGGGTGCGTTCCGTACCAAGCCAGGAAGTTCTCGCCGATCTGGAACATTCCCCCTGTCGGCATTGCGATCCCCTCTGCTACCGCCAGCGTCATCTGTGTGTCATCTGTGACCTCTCCCGGCTCTACGGAAAGCCAGCCGCCGCCGATCATCTCCCGGACGGTCCCGTGCCTGTGGCTGATTTCCTTTGCGCTCATGAATTCCAGTGGTGCGCCCAGCGCGTCCCCTACCGCCACGCCGATCATTGCGCCCTCGTATCTGTCCAGCTGTCTGCTCTCGGTTGATTTCTTCATTTCCTTGTTCCTCTCTTTCTTTTTGCCAGGTAGGCTTCAGCCGCTTCGTTGAAAAAATCCGAGCGGCTGTATGCCTTGTCCTCCTGCTTCCTTTGGTGTACGAATTCATCTACTGCCGTCATCGTGGCTTCGTCCACGTAAATGCTGTAGAGCCTCCGCTTGTCTTTCAGTTTCTTTGGTCTGCCCATTGCGCTCATGCCGTGTTCACCCTCTTCCCTGCGCTGTTTATGCCCAGCTGCTCCAATGCTTCAGCAAGCGGGCGCGTATCCATCCCGTTCTGCTGGAATCCCTCAACTATTCCGCTGAAATACCCGATTGACGGTCTTGCCGGGGCTTCATGCCCCTTGGTCATCACGTAGACCATCGCCTTTATCTCCTGCCCGTCCCCGTTCCTGACGGTCACTGTCTTTTTCTCATAAAGGTGCGGGTATCCCTCGTATCTGTCAAGGCTTTTCTCGCATTCCGGCGTGATCTCCCAAAGAAGCCCGGTCACCTGTGCGCCGTTCCTCCTGCGGACGTTCGCCACGCCCCAGCCGTTGCTCTTGCCGTTGAATGTCAGCCTGTAGTTGCGGAGCGTCACGGGGCCGACCACCGTGGCTTTCGGGCATCTAAATGCCATCTGATCCAGGTTGCAGTTGCTCCCGTATGCGAAGTAGTATTTCTTTTTCATCACGCTCCCCCCTTTCCTGCGTCCGTGTCCTCGTATTTCCATGCTCCAATCTCTGAAATCCTGCGGAACATTACTGCGGCTCTGTCCTCGGTGCCCGTGTCCGGCAGTTTCATCCTGCGCCCGGTCATCCGCTGGTAGGTATCCTCCTGCACTGCGATGTATTCCTCTGCAGTTGCGTTTTCCCCTGCCCTCCAGTGCATCCCCTTGACCTCGTTAATCAAAGCGACCGCTGTTTCTGCTGTGTACTCCTGCCCGTTGATCCTTACTCTCTTCATGGTCTTACCTCCTATGGTTTGTTCTGCTTTCGGTTATGCAGTGCAGCCCGCCATCAGGCGATGGCGGCTGCGAGTGTCTGCGGGTGTGTCGGGTAATGGTCAGGGCTGTATCTCCATGCCGCGTTCCCGTCCAGGTGCTTCAGGAGATGCTCCCTCGTGGTCTTGAATTCATCGCCGTTCAGTCCCAGGCGCAGGAGCCAGGTTCTGAAGGTGAATTTCTCGTTAGTGCTTTCCGTCTTGTTCATCTGGCATCCCCTCTGCCGTATCGCCTGTGCGCTGATCGCCAGTGCCAGGTTGATGTATGCCTTGACTTCCCCTGCGTGGAGTGTGCTGTTAAAAAGCCGGAATTCCACCGTTCCCTTGCTGAACATGGCGTGAAGGTTGAGCGCGTGGTACCGGCTCTTGTCGTAGTGTTTGTCCGTGCGCCAGTGCCAGTCCTTTTCGTTGTACCAGATCGCCCCCAGCTTCTCCATCGTCAGGCTGCGCTCTGCCCGGATCTTCTCCAGCATATCCCCGCGTGTCTTTCTGCAGTAGCTTACCCGTGAATCCCTAACCTGGAGGGCTTTGAAAAGCAGATCCTCTTTGCTGTACATGATGCTCAGGATGTTCTTCAGGCTCTTCGCGTTGTGGTTCGCCCCGTCAATGTGGATGTGCATCCCGCAGGAGGAGTTAACCTTTGCCCCTGCTTTCCTGACCGCCCTGACCGCTTCCTGAAGTTTTGGCTGCTCCTGGTAGGTCAGGATTGGGGTTACCATCTCCACGCTGTATTCGCTGTCGTAGGTGTGCTGGTATTTCTTCCCCTCGATTTTCTTCTCGCAGTCTATGCTTCCATCCCGCATGATCGTCCAAGTCTTTCCCTCCGGGTCCTGAACCGTCCATTTGTCGTAGGTGTAGCCACCTATGTGTTCCGGGGTTGTCCCCCAAAGGTCGGCGAGTGCCTGTGCGGCTGTGCATCTGCGGATGCCTGTCATTTCAATCTCTGTTCCGTACTGCTGTTCCTTGATTCCCGTCATAGCGTTTTCCTCCTTTTCTTTGTTCGCTTTCGGTAATTCAATTATAAAATCATAATTTCATAAAGTCAAGCGCAAACAGCCGAAATATGCGACAAAAAAACCGCCTTGGAACCTATCAAATCAAACAAAAATAAGCCCTCTCCCCGGATGCCGTTGCCAGCGTCTGGGAGAGGGCTGTGCCGCTCTTCTTTCAGTTTCCGGGTGCAGTCCTGGGGGCTGTCCGGGGTTCTTGCGTACCCCCTTTATAACCCCCTCTGGCGCACCATTTTATCACCGTTCCCCGGTTCAGTCCATTCACAATACCGAACAAAAAACCGTTTCCGGGATTGTCAGAATGCGACAAATCGGATCAGCCTTTCCGCTGAACCTCCGGGAGTCCCGCCAGGGACGTCAGCAGGGACGTGATCCCTGCCAGTGCCGCAGTCCCTATGACCGCTTTCCAGTCTACCTGTGCCACCGTTGCGGCTACCGGGATCATGGCTACTGCCGTCTGCGCCACGGTCTTTACCGCCCTGATTCCTGCCGCTTTCATCCATTCTTTTGAAAACATCTTTCTACCTCCTGTTATTGTGTGTTAAATCCTGGTTGCAAAATCCAGCGAGATCCAGCCGGCCCCGCTCAGTAACTTGCCCCATCCTGCGTCCGAGCCTTTTCCGCTCTGCACCTCGGTAATGGTGAAGCTGCCCTTGCCCGTGTACTTCCCGGTCTTGCTGTAGTTCGTTCCGGGACCGGTGCGGATATTGAGGTCTGTCGCTGTCACCCGCACCATGAACGGTACGCTGGGCTGTGCCGGAGCCGGTGCCACCGTTCCTTGGAAGGCTGCCGCTTCCTTGTAGATGGTGAGGATCTTATCTGCGTAGCCCTTGTCTGCCGCCCATCTGCCGGATAATTCCTCCACCGTGGGAGCGCATCCCTTGGTCACCAGATTGTACCGGGGATCTACGCAGGGGTTCTTCAGCGCGTCCTTGCTGGCGTAGGCTTTCAAGTGCTGGATCTGCGCCCGGATGCCTGTCCTTGCGTCCGGGAAGCTGGCCCCCGCTGCGCCGTTGCCCGTTGCCCCGATCCCGGAGAAGTTATTCTGTGAGGGCTTCACGTCCCCCTTAAACTGCCAGTACCCGGTTTCCAGGCAGGACTGACAGAACGCCAGATCGCCACGGATTCCCTCTGCTTCCCCCTCGCTGATATAAAGCTGTGCCAGCTGTCCTGTGTCCACCCCGTTCAGCTTCGGTGCGCTGTTCTTGGAGAGCAGGAATGCCGCCAGCTTCTCTGCGGGGATCTGTGCCTTGCCCGTGAGGGCTGTGCCGTCTGCCGCGCTCCCCAGACGTCTGTTCACCTCTGCGGCTATGTACTCGTGCTTACCCAAAAGGTAAGCCCCAGGGCAACTCTTGTTCTTAAACCACTGGTGGACGGTCATCACCATTTCATTGGCTTTCGGCTCGTAGGCGAGCGTCTTTGCCTTGTCCCCGAACCAGATCAGCTTCGTCTTGCCGTTCCTCCTGCAGATGTCTGTGCAAAGGTCGATCAGCCCTGCCAGCGCGGCATCCGTCACCTTGTATGGTGCAGTCTTGTCGCTTGCCGTTTCAATGGTGACCGCCCTCTGATCATTCGCCTTGCTGGAGCTGCACCAGCTGCGGTTTCCCTCTTCCACAAACATCCCGACCTGACCGCTGTCATCGATGCCGTAGTTGCTGCTTGCCTGGGTGCTGGTCTTTGCGAACCAGTCACCCAGCCCCTGGAGGCTCATGTGTCCTACCACGCAGTGGATTGTTATCCTGTCGATGCCGTGTGTCCTCCTACCGCTGTTGTTTGGTGAAAGCTTCGTGTGCTTCACTAATGGGCTGTTACTCATCCTCATCCTCCCCCTTTCCATTGCTGAGTTCCTCGATGGCTTCCGGTGCCAGTTCCCTGTCCTCCGGAGTGTCTGTGTTTCTCTTTTCCTCGTTCATTCGGTTACTCCTTTCCTTTGATTGTGAGTAGCATATCCAGCTTTGCGTCCATCCTTGCCAGATGCTCCGCTGTGCTTAGCTGCTGGCTCTCCAGTTTCTCCATCCGTTCTTTCACTTCATCGAGCGAGTGTTTGAGGGCTTTCATTTCCTCATCCCGCTGGCTGATCCGCACTTCCTGCTGTGCTGTCTGCTGTTCAATCCCGGACAGCCGCTTCAGTTCCTCTGCATTACGCTTTACCGCGCCCTCCAGCCGGATAAGCCATACCACCGCGCCTATGATCGTGACCAGCCCGATTCCACTGATGATTTCCGTTATCATTCTTCCACCTCCTTTCGTGCGTCCTGCTGTTCCTCCGGCGCTGCCCTCTGCAGGACGAATTCCTCTAAAATCTTCCGCGTCAGCTTGTGGCTGTTGAAATGCTGTAAAATTCCGTAGTAGCTCATAATGTTCGGCTTCACCTCTTCCAGCGTCACTTCCCCTGCCGCGTACATCTTCTGGATTCTCTTCAATCCCCTTTTCAGCTTCTTGGACGATGACTTCCGCAGTTTGATGTGCGTTGCCCAGATGCGGAATCCCACAAACTCTATCCCGCACCGTATCGGTCGGATGCTTGTCTTTCCGTTCAGCTTCAGTTTCAGCCTTGTTTCCAGGAATTCTGAAATCCTCTTCTCGTCCTCGTGGAGTTTTTCCTTGCTGTCACTCAAAATCAGCGAATCATCCATGTACCGCTCAAAGCAATGCTCGTGCAGTTCGTTCTTCACGAATTGGTCTAATTCGTTCAGGTAGAGGTTTGCGAACATCTGGCTGGTCAGGTTGCCTATCGGCATCCCGCATTCCGTCAGCCGTTCCTCTCCTGTCCCCTGCGCTATGTCCGCGTCCAGCGGCAGCCCGAAGGCTTCCTTGTCGCAGTTGACGATCCGCCCCAAAAGCCACAAAAGGTCTTTGTCCTTTATCCTGCGCTCCAAAATCCCCATGAGCGTGGCGTGGTCTACCCGATAAAAATATTTTGTGATGTCCATCTTCAGGCAGTACCACTCCCGGTCGCTCCTGTCCGCTTTCCGCAGCCAGTATTGGAGCCTTTTGATGGCTTCGTGCGTCCCCTTGCCTTTCCTGCAGGCGTAGCTGTCCTTTATGTACTGCCTTTCAAAAATCGGGTTCAGCTGGCGGTAAATCGCCCACTGCACCACCCGGTCGCGGAAACGCAGAGCCATGATGAGCCGCTTTTTCGGCTCTGAAATGATGAATTTGTGGTATGCTCCTATCTCGTAGGTCTTTTCCCGGAGTTCCTGCTGGATCGCCAGAAGGTTTTCCTCCAGGTGCGCGGAAAAGCGCAGGACTTCGTACCGGTACCGCTTGCATTTCCGCGCCTGTAGGTAGGCTTCGTACAAATTCTCAAAACTGCATATCTCTCCGTAAATGTTGCCTATCCTCTTCAAACTTTCGCCTTTCTGAAAGTGCCGCGTGTGCCGCCCTCCGGCACGGTTTCCCGCGCCTACTAACCGGCTCCGCTGCAATTTAGTTTTTCGCTTCCTGCGTCCGGCTTGCGCCCTCTGCAGTCAGTGGGGAGATGGGTCCCTTTTGCCCCGTGCGCTGTCCGCGTTCCCGTGGGAGCGCGGCTTGTGGCTGTCGGGGCTAAAGCGGCGCGGAAGCCGATGTTCGTGTTCACGTTGGAACGGGGGTTGTTCAGGTTGAGGGAGAACGCCCCTGCGTTGGCACCGTTGTTCCAGTTCCCGCCGCGAATCGGCAACCGCTACGACCCAGCCCCCATAAAATCCTTTCCAGGGGTTTTTTTTACTGCTTCATCGCCTTGATCCAGCCGCCCAGCATCCTCCCGATCTCGTTGACCATCCTCGACCAGTTCTCGTATTTGCTCAGCGGGAGGTAGCGCAGTTCCTTGGTTGCCGCCAGCTTCAGGAATCCGCGCAGAACTTCCAGTTCCACGTCCGCTTCCTGGAGCGTGGTCTTTTTGTAATATTTCAGGTTTGCGGTGATGATCAGCCTGTAAAATGTGTACATGCTCTGCTTGATCTCTGCCGCCATCGCATACCGCTCTGATTTCGGGAATTGCTTTAGGGCTTGGTTTCCGTATAAAATCATGTCCTCCGTCTTTTGTTGGATGATGAGGTTTACCTTTGCGTCCTCCATCGGCTCTCTTCCCTCCTATCCTCCCGGTTCCTCCGGGGCAAGGCACGGGCTATCGCCCGTACCCCAGATTCCCAGAAGCCAGATTACAGGTCCCCAAAGAAAGCGGCGCGGAAGCCGAAGGTCGCGGACACGTGGGAACGGGGGCTGAACAGGTGGAGGGAGAACGCCCCTGCGTGGGCACCGTGGTACCAGCGCCCGCCGCGAATCGGCAACCGCTCACCAAGGTTCCTCATCCACAAATGTCCCCTGCTGTCGTAGGAGGCTGCGTCCCCGTCCGGCATGAGTCCGAGTGCTTTCAGCCTTGCGGGTACGGTCAGCCCGCTCTTTGCCGCCACGCTCCAGAAAGCCTTGTCAGCGTAGGGTGATTCCACTGTCTGCTTGTGCGCGAGGGCTTCTGCAATCAGCTGGAAGTCCTTGCCGCCGCCACTTGTTCCGGGATCTGCGACAAAGTCAAACTTCAATGTCCCCGCCGTTCCGGGTGCTACAAAGTTGCCGTTCTTATCCAGGGCTTTCCATGCCGTGCTGTCTGCCGCCTGGATGTCCTGCGCCCCGCTGTAGATGTCGTTCATGGCGTTGCCGTAAGGGATCACCTGGATCTCGCCGTCTACCAGCCGCAAGCCGCCAGCCCACTCCCATACGTTCCCGCAAAGGTCAGCGATCCCGGTTGCGCTGTTGTAATCGTGGTACCAGCTGTCGGGGCCGCTCCCTGTCGCGGTTCTCTGGACTCTGCCGTTGCCATCCTTGCCGCAGCTGGGGATTCCCTTTTCATAAGCCGCCACATGGTCTGCACCGTAGTTGGTGTTGCCGTGCGGCTGGGTCTGGTTCTTCCTGCTCCACAGCGCGATGGCTGCGTAGAGCGCGTTGGTCGGAAGGTGCCAGCCCTGCCCCTTGGCGCGGCAGTATGCCCTTGCCGTGTCAAAATTAAGGCTTGCCGCAGGGTCTTTCCCGGCGAGGCTGTAAGCCCTGCCGCCTACCACCGATGCCAGGTACTTGCCGATGTAAAGCGAGTCGTAGGTCACCGTGTCGCACGTGAAGGCATCGTGTACCTCTGCCGTCCCTCCTGTTATCAGTTCCGAGTTCTTCATCTGCGGGATTCTGACCATGATGCTGGGCATATCCAGGTCATCAAAGATCACCGTGTTCTTGCCGCCGCTCATCCCCTCCACGGTCAGCTTCAGGCTGTCAAAATTTGCTTTCATCTTCTTATTCCTCCGTTTCCCAAAGTGTCAGCGTTGTGTCTGCCGGATCGTATTCGTCCGGCACAGGTACAAAGATGGGTTCTCCGTCCTCGTTGGTTTCCCCGGTGTCCTCATCGTGGTATGTACGCGCCGGGATGTCGATCTGTGCCACGTAGTGCGTGGCTATCCCCGGAATAACCCCCATCACGAGGTTGCCGTATCTGTCGGTGCAGATATTAATGTGCGCGTCCTCATCCCGCTCGTACTTGTCAAGCTTGATGGTCAGCTCATCGTCAAAGGTCAGGCGCGTCTTTTTCAGTTCGTATTCGATGTGCCTGTCCTCGGCTGCTGGTGTCTTGTACTGGATCTTCATCTGCTTTTTTCCTCCATTCTCTGAAATTCCTTTGCAAACGGCTTGAAGTCGGCATTGAATTGGTCTGCCATCTCCCGCTGTTCGCTGGTTGCCCTGCTGTAGTCGATGCCGTACTCGGCGAGCGTCCTGGCGGCGGCTTCCCTCCGCTCATCGCCCTTTATGATGATGTTTGCCATCAGATTGCACCTCCTGTCACGATAAACCGGGCTTTCACGCTCTTTGCGCTCCCGTCATAGCGGATGCCGAAGCCGTTCTGCAGTCTGTTGTAGACCGTGATCTCCCCTGCGCTGCCGCCAGTTTCCTCCACGACCTCGACCGTCACGAAGTAGTCCGTGGTGTCCCTCGGTGTTGCCAGCGCGACCGTTGAGCCGCTGCTGTTGAACGGGTACGCCTGGTTGTTCTTCATGGTGACCTCGCCGTACTCCCCCTTGACCTTTTCCAGCCCCCGCTGCGCCTGAAGGAGCATGATCATCAGGTAGTCGTTCATCTCTGTCGCTGCCACGATCCCTTCTTCCATGTTGTTGAATTTGGATGCACTCTGCGGCGTTCCCTGCTGGATGATTTCCCCCGGCGCGGGTACTTCGTTCACCAGCCCGTTCCCCAGGTTGGTTTCCTGGTAGCGGTTCGGGAATTCCACCACGTGATCCTGCCAGTATTCCCTTTTGTATGCCATCGCTTTCTACCTCCTTTCTGTTAATTTTCGCTGAAATCAAATGTGAAGCGGTATAAAACCCCGGCAGTGACATCCTCCCGGATGATGTTCTCCGCTTTTTTCAGCCATAAGTTGTTGTTTGTGTCGTAAAGCTGGATCTCTGTAATCTTGACGCTCCCGCTCTCCGGGGGTTCGATTAGGACTTTCACAGCCAGCCGACCGTCAGCCAGGTATTCCTTGGACTGGATGGTTGCCTGGTGGTAGGTGTTCCCTACCTTGTACTTGGCGTATGCAATCTCGGCTCTGGTGTACTCCTTGTAGCCGCGCATCGCTGTGTCTGTCAGCATTCCCATGTGTGTTATTCCTCCTTTTCCGTGCTTACTTTTTGGTTACCGTGGTCCCGCAGAGTCGGAACGCCACCGTGTAACTTTCGGTTTCAATGGTCGGCATGATGCCGCCGCTCCCCTTTGCGAGCGTTTCCTGCGGGGCCGGATACCGTCCTGCGCCGCTGCTGGATGCCCTGGTTGCCGGATAGTTCGCATGGTATGCGCCGGCTCCTATTTCCGGCTTTACCTCCACGCCTTGGAGCGTCAGCCTGGTGCTTGCCTGTGGCTTTGTCCCTGCCGCTTCCGGCTGGAAGGCATAGCCCTCCGCTTTAATCTCTGCCGCCACCTCCGCTGTTTCGCTCTCCGCAAACAGCCGCTGCTGGTATGGCTTCGTTCCTGCCGCTGGCGGCGTAAATCCTGCCCCTTTGGCTTCAATGATGTTCCCGACATTGATGTCGGTATCTGCGCCCTGAATCTGGGTGTATGGGTACTGCCCTGCCACACTGCTTTCTGTGCCTGTCAGCGGTGCTTTCGTGCCGTACCCTTTGCCCTCTGCGCCTATGCCAATACCCACGCTGTCCTGCGAGAACACGGTGCTTGGCGGGTTCATCCGCTGTGTCTGCGTTCCGGCTGCCGTTGCATAGGCTGTCCCGGCTGCCTGCGGCTCGAAAACAGCGCCGATTGCTTCCCGGTCGATGGTTATCAGCAGATCCCGGAGCTGCGCCCTGATGTTCGTGTTCGGGCGCATTCCTGCGTTGTACTGCCCGGTCAGACCGAATCCCAGGAGGTTCCATTGCGTGTCTATCTCTATGGTGATGTCTACCTTGGTTTCCACTGCCGCTTCAAATCTCAGGTGGGACGGCTTTATCTCCCGGATGTACGGCGCGATCCTGTTGTATGGGAACGGCGCGCCTGTCGGGTGGATGATCACATCGAATCGGTACGGCCCCGCCTTGGGGTCTACCTCCACGTTCTCCGGCTCTGCCCCGATCAGGGCTGCTACCCCGCGCCGGATGATTTCCGGGTTGATCAGCTTCACTGCCACGATCTTTGCCAGTATCCTCTGCCGCCTGTATTCCAGCTGCAGGGTATCGTCTGGCTCAAATCCGTACACCCATTCCCAGATCGGTATGCTCCAGGTGCAAGTCTGGGGATGGATTTCTTCTTTCATCCCCTCTGCCCATGCCCTCATTTCATCCCATTCCCGACCGATGACCTCGTAAATCCAAAGCCCCATGAACGAATTGTGGTAAAATCCTTTTGTCACCATCCGCAGGAATGCTTCTGCTTCCGGGCTGGTGATGATGTTATCCATGTCAGGTTTGGACATTGAGCGTCACCTCCCCCGTCACCGGGTACTCTGATTGCGATATGGGGATGTTCGCCGTGCCGCCGTTCACCGTCAGCCCGGTATAATCGATCACGCCGCTGGTCTTTGCCAGCGTTGCCCCGACCTGCACCCATCGAATGTACCCTGTGTGTTTTGCCGTATCGTCCGTGGCTTCCTGCGCCACCTCCAGCCAGTAGCTGTTCAGCCCTGCCTTGAACCGCGCCTTTATCGTTTCCGGGTCCTCCCCGTCTGCGATCTTCACCGATGCGGATATGTCCACGCTTACCCCTGTCGGTGCTTCCACCGTCAGGTGCGCCCCTATCGGCATGATCCGCTCCGGGTCCTGGTCCCCTGTTCCGGCTATGTGGTTGTAGACCGCGTCCAGGATCTGCTGGTTCGCCGGGAGTCCGTTGCTGTCAATGATCAGGAGCCGTACCGCTCCCGCACACCTCCGGTTCCCGCTCTGGTCTATGTAGTGGAAACTTTCAGGTAGGTTTGGATCGTCCCATTCCGGGTCTACGATGACCTGACCGACCGCCGCCACCTCCTGCGCCCAATGGACGTAGTCTGAGTTGCATCCTGTCCGGGACTGCCCGTTCCTCATTGCGTCCAGGACGCGGATTTTGTAGCCATCATCGCCCTCTGCTTCCACGCCGCCTGTCGTTGGGTCCGGGTTCGTCACCTTGGCTATCCCGTTTATGGGTGAAACCATCAGCTTGATTGCGTCTGCCGCCACGTTGCCGATCAGACCGCCGCTCATTGCCCGGATGTCCACCTTTTTCTTCACCATCCCGCTTTCGTCTGGCGTTCCGTCCAGGACGTAGCTGCCGATGGCTTCAAATATCACGCTTGTCGTTATGTTCGCTGGCGTTGCGAATTGGAAGCCTGACGGTATGACCGTGCCGACTGTCCCGGTCACTTCCAGCGTCCCGCTTGCCCGGTTCGCCGCCCTGCGGATGCAGTTGACCTTTTCGCCGTGGCGGTCGAGCCATTCCCCGTAGCTCCACTGCACGAAAATCAGCTTGATGGTTTCGTTCAGCGTAAACTCCACGAATTCCGCTTTCTCCAATGCGCTTGGTCTGGTGAAATCCCAGGGTATGTTCCCCTCGCTTTTGTCTATCCCTGCTGGCAGATTGTCGAGCATCCGCGTGTGTATCTCATCTGCGCTCTGCCCCAGTAGGAATGCCGGGGGTTCGTAGGTGTATGTGTATTCGTCTGCCATTGCCGCTCACCTCCTTTCCGCTATGTGTTCAGCCTTGCGGTGATGTCTGCCGTCTGCCCGTCCGTCCCGACCACCACGCAGTCTATCCACAGGCTGTCTGCTTCCCACCTGAATTCAAAATCCCGCACCTGGGTGGTTCTGCCCATCGGGTCCGCCAGCAGGGCTTCCGTGATCGTCCGTTCGAATGCGCTTTCTGCTGCTTCCCTGTCCGGCTCTGCAAAGGCTTCCTCCGCTTCTATCCCCTCGTTTGCGCTGTATCCAAGGTGCGCCCACCTCTGTGTCATGATGCTTTTGGTACACCATAAAACCCATGCATCGTACCCGCTCCCGTAGAGCGTCTGCTTTGCGCCGTCCGTGACGAAATCCCCGGCTTCGTAATCCCAGAGCGGGGCCGGCGCATACTGTCCTTCCAGTTCTTCCTCTTCCTCCAGTTCTGACGGTACGTCAAAGACCGGGAATAAATCAGCCATTGCTTCCACTCCTTTCCGCTCTGCTTTCCGTGTGCCGCTGTCTGCGTCTGTGCGCCCGTGTGGCGCGTTTTAGTTCCCTGGTCGGTAATTTGTGCCTTGAAAGGCTTTGAGGGCTTCCTGCGGCTCTCTGTGCGTCACACGGCGGTCGCTGGGAGGATGATGTCAACCACGCATGCATCATCGCCCACCCATGCCACCAGAACCCGGTCCCCCGGCTTTATGCTCCGCATCTTCTCCGGGACCAGGACGTTCTTTGTCCCACTTCCCTTTGTCTTGGTGAGTTCGCTGTCTGTTGGCCCCAGCGTCAGCTGTCTGCATACCATGTAGTCGGCCTGGGGGATTGGCTTCGGGAATTTGTTTGTCACCAGGCTCATGTCACTCTGGATCACTCCGAAATCCAGCACCTGCGGCTTGTCGCTCATGCTTTTCATCCTGCCCTGGAACACTCCCGCCAGCTTGTTGATCCCCTCGTTCCCCATCGTGTCATCCATTCCTGCCGCCCTCCTATGCTTTTGTGATCTCGTTCGGGTAAACCCAGCCGATCTGCCCGATGTGGTACGGGCATGCCCGCTCCAAAGGCGCGACAATAGTGATGGTGGATTTGTAATCCGTGAACGTCCGACCTTTTCCTGTTCCGTAGCTGTCCCGGTAAACGGGACCGTTCAGGATGACCGCATCCCCTTTCTGGAAATTGCCATCCTCCTGCTTCTGTTCCGTGTTTGCCGCCTTGCCGGAATCTGCAGACTGCTCCGGCTGGCGCAGGAGCGTCAGCGTCATCTGCTTTTGTGTCGCGTTGTGGGAAACCCCTAGGGTGTAGAAAATGCCTTTCAGGTTCCCTGCTTTCATCTCCACGGCATCCCCTTTCCGCAAAAACGGAAGATCCGGGGCCGTCACCATGATGCTTTCCTCCGGCTTCCCCCTCTCGTTGAGGATGGTCTGCGCTTCCGTCTTGGCTTTTCCCAGGTCTTTGTCGCTGTCCCTCTGTACGATCTCCTGAAGGACTCCGAAGTCCAGGTTGCCGTCTACCACTGCTTCCACGCTTGCCCTGCCCTCATCGTCTGCCTTGCCGATGACCTTTACCCGCGTCACCAGGCTGTTCATGCTCAGTTTGTCCGTGGTGCTGATCGTGTCCTTGCCGCCGAACACGTACATATCCTTGTTTGTGCCGTAGGCGTTCACCTCCAGCTTGCCGTCCCGGTAGAGCGTGATGTATCGGCTGTTGGTCTGCTGGCGCACTTCGTCCAGGAGCCCGGTTATCATGTCGCTGATGGCTTCGCCGCTGAACACCTTTTTCTCGTGGGTGATCTGCTGGCCCCATTTGTAATCCAGCGGTATCCCCCAATCCCCGCAGATGTTCTGCAGGATCGCCGGGGTGTTCATCCCCTTTGAAAAATATTTGAAATCCTTGCTCTGCTGGAGCCGGATCATTGGATCGTATGCCACGACCGTGAGCTGCTTCTGCTGCCCGTGCTGGTACTGCCATTCCCAGATGAAGCCCTCGAACATCTTTTGGCTCCCGTCCCCCCAATTCGCGCTGATCCGCAGTGTGCGGTTGAGTTTCAGGATGGAGCGGAGGCTTTCGCCGTCTACCTTGCAGTCTGCCGCCAGCCCTACGGTCGCTTTCTGCGCCAGCTGCCCCTCCTGCTCTTCCCATGAAAGCGAAATGACCGCGTTTCCGAGTTTGTAAAGGACGCCCTTTTCCGTGATTACGCTTGCGCCGTATCGGATTAGGGCTATGTCTATCTCCTGCATCCTGCCGCCCTCCTTTCCGCTATGGTATGGTCAGCACCTGTCCGGGGTAGATGAGGTTCGGGTTGCTGCCTATCGTTCCTTTGTTGGCTTCGTATATCTTGGTGTACTGCGCCCCTGCGCCGTAGAATTTCTGCGCGATCTTCCAGAGGCAGTCCCCCTTTACCACCGTGTATGTCTGCGCCGCTGGTGGTGATGTCCGCTCCGGCGCACCAGCCGCTGGCGTGTTCTGGAGTGGCTGCGCCACCTTTGCGGATTTCTTGACCGTGATCTTCTTGGCGCGTATGAAGGTCACGCTGTATTTGATGTCACCGTAGCCGCCCGTCTCTGTCGGGGTGTAGCTCTGCAGATAAACGTCCAGGTTGATGTGCGTTTCCGTCACAAGAAGCCGCGCCTTGACGGGCTTGCCGTTCTTTGCTTTCAGGTGGCGCATGAATGTGTCGCACTTCTTTGGGGAAGTCCAGCCCCGTATGTACGGGTCATTCTTGCGCTTCTTTCCGGGGAAGTATGCCGACCATGTGTAGGTGTCCAGCGATGTGCCCCTGGGTATGCGTACCTCCCCGTTCTTCAGAATGTTGTAGGTTGCGAATTTGTTTGCTATCGTTCCGTTGACCTCGGTGGGAAGCATCGGAATCCGCAGATCCTCTTTTGTTTCCAGGTTGGTTATGTAGATGTCCATGCTATCCCTCCCATGCCGTCTTTGGCGTGTTTGCAAATGTCTGCTGGAGTGCCGTAGCCAGCTGGTAGGCGATTTCGTCCGTCATTCCCCGGACGTTCTCCCGGATTGCGTCTGCGAGAGCCTGTGGGTCCGTTCCCCCGCCGCCGTCCACGTTTACTTCAAAGGTCAGCTGTTCGATTGTGACGGGGACGCTTATGCCGCCGCCCCCACCTGCCGGTCCCGGCAGTGGCTCTGGCGGATCGCCGCCCTCTGGTGGCTGTGGCTTGTCCGTAGGGTCTGTGGGTACAGGCGTGTCCTTGTCCGGGTTGTCTACACCAGCGATGCCGCCCTCTGCGTATGGTCTCACGCCGAGCATCTGTCCGGCTCTCTCCCAGAGTGCCAGCCCCCTGCTTTTGCGTTTCCCGGACAGCGGGATGATTGCTTCTGCGCCGTCTTCCGCTACCAGCCCTACGTGCGGTTGGGTCATGATGCCGCCCTCCGCGTGTTTTTGCGTGGCTGCTTCGTACCCTGCGCCCGCGCTTCCTGTCACCTTGTTCCATAAGCCGGAGAAAAATCCGCTGATCTTCTCTTTCACACTGGAGAAAAATCCGCTGATTGTTTCCCCTACGCTACCGATTGCGTCAGGTATGCTCTGAGTGAAAAACTTCACGACTCCGTCCCAGAGTTCCTGCATCTTGTCTGGTATGGTTTCCGTGAAAAAGGTACTCAGGGCATCGCCCACGGTTTCCAGTGCGTTCGGTATCGTTTCTGTAAAAAATCCTGTTATTCCATCCCATAAATCGCTGAAAAACTGCGGGACTGTTTCGGTGAAAAAGGTTGATATCGCTTCCCCTGCCGTTTCAATCGCCGCTGGCACAGTTTCTGTGAAAAATCCCACAATGCCGTCCCAAAGCCCGGAGAAAAATTCCGGCACGGTTTCCGTGAAGAATGTTGAAACCGCTTCCCCTACTGCTTCCATCGCGTTCGGTATGGTCTCGGTGAAAAAGTTCCCAATCCCTGTTATGAATTCATCCCACTTCTGGGGGATTGTTTCTGTAAAGAAAATCTGTACCTTTCCTGCGGCGTACCCTATGGCGTATGGCACGGTTTCCGTGAAAAAGTTCCCGATGCCCGTCACCAGTTCGTCCCATTTCTGCGGGATTGTCTCGGTGAAAAATCCGCTGATCTTCTCCCCTGCATTGCTTACTGCCTGTGGCACGGTCTCTGTGAAAAACTTAGCCGCGCCCTCTTTGAATTCCCCGAATTTCTCCGGCACGGTTTCCGTGAAGAATCCCTTGATGGCATCTCCTGCGACTGACAGCCCTTTGGCAATGTTCGAGCCGCCGATTGCCGCTCCTATCGCTCCTACCCCTGCGCCGACCGCACCGCCTATGGCTGTGCCTACGCCTGGGATGACTGAGCCTATGGCTGCGCCAATTCCCGCACCTTTCAATGCGCCGCCGCCAATGTTCTTTGCCTTTGTCCATCCGCTTTCTTCACCCATGATGCCGTCCCCGGTTCCACCGAGGGCTGCGCCGATGCCAGATGCTACCTTTGAGCCTGTGCTGTTGGAGCCAGTCCATTCCTCTGCTTTTCCTACACCGTGGTATGCGTCTATGCCCATGTCAAGCACTGACGCTACTGCTGCCAGCGGAACAGCTGCCTTGGACGCAACGTTTGCCACCTTGGATGCCCCTCCAGCCATCTTTGCCCCGACCTTCGTGCCGAAGCCCAGCGTACCGTTCTGCGCCATTGCCAGTGCGCTCTGCGCAGCTGTGCCGCCATTTCCCGCCGCCCTTGCGATCTGGATTCCATCGGATATCCCGGTGATGCCGCCGATTGCGCTCCCTATGCCCTTGGCTCCGTTGTAGATTGCCTTGCCGCCCTTGTACGCCTTGTAGCCCATCGATCCGACCTTTAATGCGCCGGCCCCCAAGATTGCCGCTGATACGCCGCTGGTGCTGCTTGCTTCCTTTCCTCCGGGCAGTAGGGTGGCTGCGTCCGACACCAGTGCGCTCATGCCGCTCTTGATGGCTTCTGCCAGTGCCTTACCTACCTCTGCGCCGTCAAAGCCTTTCAGGAAGCCGTCTGCAAAAGATTTCCCTATGTCCAGCCCGTCCTCCACGGCCCCGCTGGGGTCTACGCCAAGGATTGCCATCAGCCCATTGTGCAGGGCTGTGCCTAATCCCTCGCCGATGGAATTTGCCTTTTCTGCGAGCCATGCCTTTCCTGTTCCGTTCCACCAGGAATCGAACGGTTCAACGATCAGCTTATCCCATGCCAGCTGGATCTTGTCCCAGAGTGTTTCCGCTTGCTGCCATTCCGGGCTTCCTGTCAGTTCCTTTACCTTTGCGATGGTATCGTCTATCTTGCCTGTGACGAAATCCACCGCCGCTCCTACCGCATTCTGGATGTCTGGCATGTGTGCTGTCACCCAATCCACCAGCCCCCGGACGTATGGTGTCAGCTTCTCCCCAAGCGCGATCTTCACTCCCTCTGCCGCGCTCTGCAGATAATAGAGCGAGCCTTGGAGCGTATCCATCTTGATGCCAGCCATCTCTGCCGCCGCTCCTGCGGAGTTGGTGATTGCCTGTTCCAGCTTGTTAAAATCTTCATCGCTGGCATTCACGATTGCCAGAAGACCGCTCATTGCGTTCTGCCCTGCTAGGTTCGCTGCCGTGGCTGCTTTCTCGCTGTCCGTCATCCCGCTGAAGCCTTTTCGGAGTTCCTGCATGACCGTCAGGAGCGATTTGCTCTTCCCCTTTTCGTCCGTCATGGAAACGCCGACTTTTTTCATGGCATCAGCCACAGCGTTGCTTTCCTCTGCGGTCAGCCCCTCCTGCTTGCTCATCCGGGCGAGCATTCCACGGAGTGCTGTTCCTGCGCTGGATGCGTCTATGGCATTATTGCCCATCACACCGAGCGCGACAGAAACATCCTCCAGGCTGTATCCTAGGGAGCCGGCTAACGGTCCCGCGTATTTCAGGGATTCCCCCAGCCCAGTGACGTCTGTCTTGGAATTCGTGGCGGTTGCCGCCAGTATGTCTGCCACCCGTCCAGCTTCGTCCGCTTTCAGCCCAAACTGCGCCAGCGCGGATGCCGTTACATCGGATGCCGTGGCAAGGTCTACGCTTCCTGCCGCCGCCAAGTCTAAAAGTCCTGGCATTCCGGCGATGATGTCCTGGCTCTTCCAGCCAGCCATTGCGAGGTTCTCCATCGCTTCCGCTGCCTGTGCCGCAGAAAACTGTGTTGATTCTCCCAGTTGCTTTGCCGTGGCTGTCAGGTCATCAAATTCTTTCCCGGTCGCTCCTGAAATGGCTTTAACGTTCGCCATGCCCTGTTCAAAGTCTTTGAAAGTGTTTATGGTGTCCGCTACTCCGAGGGAAACTCCGGCAAATGCCGCCGCTTGGGTGATGGGATTCGTCACCAGGCTCAAAACTTTCTTGAATGGCGCGGTTACGAAGTCCACCGCCTTGAGCGTCACCGTCCAAACTTTCCCGGCGATTGCCTTGCCCTTGTCTGCTACCGCCTGAATGCCCTTGGAAGCCATGTCTTTCAATGTTGCCTTGACTTCCAGCTTGCTTTTGCCTTTCATTCCCATGATCTGCTTCTGGAGGTTCTGCATTGACCGCTCCAGCTTGCTCACATTCTTTTGTGCGCTCTCCGATCCGCTTGCAGTTTCATCCGTGACCTGTGCCACAATGTCTATGACTGTAGTAGCCTGTGCTGCCATTTCTGCTTTCCTCCCTCCGCTTTACTTGGGTCCGATTCTTAGCACGGGCTGTCTGGCTTCCGCTTCGATTGCCGCCAGCGTGTACTGCTGGTATAAAAACTGCTCTCCAAGCGGAAGCCCCATGTAGTCCCTTATCCCGCCTATCTGCGGGAACCGTTCGAGTATCTTCATCATCAGGTAGGTTCTGCCCCGTGCCTTTATTAGTTTTTTGCTGTTTCCTCCATATCATCGCCGTAGCCGCTAATCTCGTTGATTCTGTCGATGATCCTATCTTTCTCCCCGGAAAGCAGGACGGCATCGATCATGTCCACTCCCTGGAGGACGTTCAGGGCTTCCTGCGCCTGTTTGTTGTCCCAGGTCTTTGCCCTGTCCTCATCCACCGTTGCGGCATAAATCAGCCAGGAACGCATCTTTGCCGTGTTGGTTTCGATCTCCTGCTTCGGCTGGCCCCTGCGTCTCGGTGCGTACTTCGTAGCCCTCTCATGGCACTTCATGCTCTCTTCCTCGGACAGCGGTCTGATCCTGAATTCAATCTTCAGGACACCGTTCCTTTTGATCTGGATCTTCTCGTATGCTTTCTCGCTGTCTTTTTCCTGCGCCGCTTCGATCAACCCCTGCAGGAGCTGCTTCTCGTTCATCAGGATTTCCTCCTGCGTGGTTTCCTGCACTCCTGCGGGTGCATCATCGTATGCTTCAGGCATTGTGTTCTTCTTTTCTCCGCTCATCGGTTATCCTCCTTTACTCTATTGCTTTCCATGCTTTATCCTGGAATTTCTCCAGCATCTCCGGCGTTGCGTTCACGCGGAAGCTCCACGCCCTCTTGATGATTTCCCCCGGTGTCAGGTTCTGAAGGTCTATCGAGCCATCGGGTACGCAGTTCCTGTATACCACGCGCTCTGCCTGTCCATCCCTCCTGCGGAGTTTCCCCTGGAAGTCAAACGTGGGGAAGTACCCTTTCTGGATGTCCTGCAAAAGTTCCTCCAGCATTACGTCATCCCGGACTACCGCCTCGGTCAGCGTAAGCGTCAGGCTGTATCCTGTGTTCACCGCGTAAACCAGCGCACTCCCCACGGGCTGGTAGTCCGTGTTGGCGGGGGACAGCTGCGCCTGGAACGTGTCAACCTCTGCGAGGAAGATGTTCGTTCCTTTTTTCGCTGTCACAAAAAGCTGCCCGTCCTTGCCGCTTATCAGCTTTCGGACGTCAAGCAGGCTCTGGTCGTTTAATCCATCCATCTGTCATTTCCTCCTTTACTCAGTTTCATCCGGTGCGAATCGGAATTTGAAGGTGTAATACAGCTTCTCCAGGCTGTCGATATCGTCCGCGTAAACGATGAACCATGCGCTGTCACCCTGTGGCGCGTTGTCCGGGTCGATCTCCACATATGCCCCTGCCAGCAGTTTCTTCTCGGAAACCATCGCGTTGCATACCCCGTTGGAAACCTGGACTACGGTCATCCTGCCGTCCGGGTCGTTGTTGATGTTGCCGACCAGCCCCTCCACGGAATCGTTCAGCCGCTGGAACAGTTCAAAGCGTACCTTGGTGCGCTTGATCTTCTTCCAGCCCTCATCCTCTTTCTGCCCCGGCAGCACGAGGGTGTTGATTCCCTGCTCCACCCATACGGTGTTCGCCGCAGAAACGCTGAAGGTCAGCATCCCTGCCTTGATGGCTCTCTCGTACTGGTTGTTGGTCAGCTGTTCCGTCAGGTCGGTTGCCTGGGTGACCGCCGTGTGTGTGATGCTCTCGTTGCTCGGCGTTCCTGCTACCATCCCGGCGATCCTTGCCGCCGCCATGTATCCCTCGTAGATGTTGCCGCTTATGTCGGTGAAGCCGTTCCCCACGTACACCATCTGGTAATCGTTGTATGCGCTTGCCTGGGTGAGCCTGGTTTCAAAGTCCACCGTGGTAGGCTGCCCGATCACGCCCATGCAGAATTTCCCATCGCCGTAGATGCGGTTCAGGAACAGCTGGAGCAGGGACTGTACTGCCGTGTCCTCTGTGTCAATGGATACCACGTTCCAGCGGTATGCTTCCAAAACCTCAAAGGCATTGCTGTAGGACGCGTTGGTCACGGTCGGGTCCGTCCCCTCCGTGATGGCTTCCTGCGTTACCGTGGCAAGCGCGGCGCTGCTGTCTGCCAGCTTGGTCAGCGTGAAATAATCGCTCTTCTTTTCTGCAAATGCCGCCATGAGCGCGGCTACGCTGTTTCCGGCGTTGCTGTATGTCAGGCGTTCCAGCTGTTCCGTCCCCTCCAGGATCAGGAGTTCCGTCACGGTTTCGTCATCCAGCGTGGGTCTGATCGTGACAGACAGTTTCCTGCTTCCAGGGTATTTGAGCGTCAGCCGGATCACGTCCGCTGGTGTCTCTGCGGAATCCCTGATCATGTATGTGCCGTTCGTGCCGCCGCTCCCGATGCGCACGGCGCGGACCGTCCTTGCGCCGCCCTTGAATTGTTCCAGGGCTGCCCCTGTCGTTCCTTTCTCGCCGCCGTCACCGTAGACCTTGGCGATGTCCTCGTACCCCTCCAGGAGTACCGCTTCCCCAATTGGCCCCCAGTTGCTCCTGATCGTCACGGCGCAGTTGCCGTCATCCGCTCCTGCTACCGGGGGTGTCCCGTAGTTCTCGTAGCGGAAATAAACGCCCGGTCGCGTCTTTTTCTCGCCGATAATGAAAAATGCCGCCATGTCACTTTACCTCCTTCTCCAGAAATGCCTTGACGGTTGCCTTGGCTTCATCCAGCGTTGCTTCCTTCAGCTTCGCGGTCTGTAATGCCACGGTCACCACCTCCGGCGTGGTCCCGAACAGCTTTCTGGCTTTCTGCGCCAGTTCTGCCGCTCCGTACTTTACTGCTTCCATGTGTCATTCCTCCTTCTTTGCTAAATTATGGTTTACGTGTATGAGTTTCATCTGCGCTGGCTCTTTCGGTGGCTGTGCGAGGACACCGTACTGCCCGGTAATCTCCAGCTGCCCCTCCCGGAGAGGGTCTGCGCTGTGCCGGATTGCTATCCTGTTGATGAACATGGGGCTTTCGTCCATCAGAAGCACTTCCCCATCTATCTGCGCCCGCTCGGTGATCGCCTTGATCCAGCGATTCCGCTCTTTCACGCCCTGTGCGATGATGTGTCCTGCAAACTGCCCGGTGTACCAGGTCACTGCGTAGCTCTGTTTGCTGGTGCTTGCCGTTCCCTCAAACCTCCAGTAGATTGCCGGGTGTTCGTCTGTCGGCTTCCAGATGTCCGGCATCCCGTCATAGGCTATCGCCGTCATGCCACCGAAATGCTGTTTTGTCCATCTGTTCAGCGCGAGGATCGGGTCTGGATCTGTCGTTATCTGCTCCGGGAATGCCATCAGTTCAAACACCACCGTCAACCCGTAGATTTCCGGGTGGGTGTTCCCGTCTGCGTTCCCCCGGTACTCGAATTCGTCTGACCGCTCCCACTCCGCACAGAATGTTCCGTTGTTCCAATCCGTGTAAAAGGTGCCGGATATCAGTTCCATCAGCCTTGCTTCTATCGCCCTGTCCGGGTCGAGTTCCCCGGTGGCTGTGCATTCGCTCGTTACCCAGATGTTGAACGTGAGCGTTCCGGCTGTTTTGCGCTCCGGGTCCTGGCGCATATCGATGTTGAAATCCACCCTGGGATACCGGGGTTTCCCCCAGCCCGGTCTGCTGTCGCTCGGTGCTTTCTGGTAAAATAAGGCTGGTTCGCCGCTGTATGCCGCCAGCATTCCCGCTATCTGCCCATCGCCCGATACCTGCTGCTGGATGAGCCGCCTGATGCTTGCGTTCATTCGCCTGTCTCCCCGCCCTCGATGTCTGGCGGCTCGTGCTTCACATCCTGGAAGTCAGTTGTCCAGTAAATCTCCCATGCGCCTACCGCGACATCTGCTGCGAGTACCTCCAGGTAGCTGGTGGCGTTGTTCTGGACGTTGCAGTAAAGCACTACCAGCCTGTCTGCCGCCGCTTCCGTGACAAATCCGTTCCGGGCTGTGGTATCGCCAGCCCTGCGGATTCGGATGCAGTCACCGCGCTGTATCTGTGAAAGGTCATACACGGTCTGTGTTTCGCTCTTGATCAGTGCCATGCTTCCCTCCTAACTCCCCTTGTAGGGCTTTTTGTAAATCTCCTTGATCTTCGGCAGGGCTTTGTCTATGATGCGCTGCTTGTACGGTCTGGGTGCGGTATGCCCGTGTCCGTTCTCCAGCATCTCCCCCAGGAGATGCCCTCCTGCCCGTTCTTTGCTTTCGATGGCGGCTACTGCTTTGAAATGTACGCCTTGCTTCTCGACATGGACGTGCGTCCCCCATGAAAGCCTGAAAGCCCCCGTCCTCACTGCTGGCGGCTCTCCAGGCGCGGATGCCCGGTAGGTCTTTTGGGTGTGCGGCACTTTGTATGTCCTGCCGCTCCGCTTCCCACGCAGGACGTACAGCGATGCGTTCCGCAGTTCGTTGCTTGCCCGGTACGTCCTCTGGGATACCTCCTTGTCGATGGCTTTTAGCGTGGTCTGTATCGTCTTGCCGATGACCTGTGATGCATTGCCCCACGCTTTTGCATTGCTCTGGCTGTTCTGCGGCATTATGCGTCACTCCTTTCATCGCAGTAATAAATCGTCCAGTGGTTTATGCCGCCTGGGTTGTATGGTGCGGTTTGCACGATGTACCGCTTATCTCCCCGCACGATTGAGTCTCCCGGTTTTATCTCGAACGCTGCCACTCCCTGCTGGATGATTTTGTGCGTTACCGGGTGTTCCAGCTGTTGCCACCGTTCCTTTTCCTCCGGCTTTGCGGCTGCAAGGACGGCTTTGATTTCCCCCAGCCGCCTTGCACCGTTCATTGTTATCCTGCCGCTTGCAGTTTTGTGTTCGCCATCACGGTAGACGGTGAACATCCGCAGTTCCTGCCCCGGCATCAGGTTGATCGCTCCTGTGAACATCTCTCCGCCCTCCTATGTGGTCATCTTCCGGAAGGGAGGCGTATCTGCGCCGCGCATGGCTCTTGGGTTCGACTTCATTTCCTTGTGGAAATACGGCGGGGCCTCCGTCATGGACGGTGCGAGCGTTGGGATGGAAACCGTGGCGAGTGCCTGTTTCTTCAGGTCATCGTATAATTTCTTCCACCGTTCTGCCCTTTCCCCGAAGCTGTACTGCAGGACATCTATCTTGGTGTCCACCTGGTAGTTCAGCTTGAAAAGTATCGCTTCCAAAACCGCCAGCTTAGCGAACAGCCACGCCTTTTTCCCGGCTTTGAGGTCTGCGAGCATCGCTTCGTATTCCTCATCCGCGAGTACGCAAGTGTCCGCGCCGCCCTCGGTCTGGGTATCTCCGAGTTCAAAGCGCATCTGGTCTTTGCCCCTTGCCCGGATCTTTGTTGGGTCGTAGCTGTATGTCATCCTGCCGCCCTCCTACTGCTTATGCACCCTGGAATGTGCTGACAGGGCATTGGCTGAACCAAAAGCCCGACCGCAGACATCGCACTTGAATTCCTGCGCTCCCTCTGCAGTGCCATTCCAGGTATCCGTGCTTTCTGCGCCGTCTGTGGGCTGTCCTGCGCTGTCAGGGGTGGCTTCTGCAGTGCTGTCGGCTTCTGCGCCCTCTGCTTCTGCATCTGTGCCGCCCTCTGTGGCTTCATTCTGCCCCTCTGGAGCGTTTTCTGTTGCTTCCTGTGTATTTGTGCCATCCGTGCTTTCTGCGCCGTCTGTTGGCTGTCCTGCACTGTCAGGGGTGGCTTCTGCGCCGCCCTCGGTCGGGAGGGTGACGCAGATGATCTTCCCCATGTCAGTCAGCTTTCTTGCCATCATCGGGTCAATCGCCGTTTCCGGGATGATCTCCCCGATGTGGTAGTCGCGGTCAAAGCGGATAGGCTTGTTGGCTATGTATGCCATAGGCTACCTCCTTTTCCCTTAAAGCGAGAAATCTTTGCTGGCTGCGTTCTTCAGGAACACTCCAAGGTCTTTGGACGTAATCTCCGGGTCCGTGCAGAGAAGCCCCTCGATGAATTCCGTGTGGGTGGACTCTTCGCCGAGGTACTGCTGAACCGCCGTATATTGCCCGTTGCCCAGCATATCCCAGGTGAATGTGTACCCTGCGCTCGGCTCCTCGATGCTCGGTGCGCTGGTGGTGTAAACGAGCAGAGCATCGTTCGGGTCGCAGATGAATCTCAGGTCATCCTCCGCTCCAATCGGCGCGGCGTTGTGGACGGCTTTCGCCACCACGACCTCATCCAGCCCGAACAGCTGTGCCAGGACGTTCTCGGTCACGTTCGCCGGGTTCGCTTCGCTGCCCTGGTACTTGATGCGCTCCAGGATGGAGGGGTTGACCTTCAGTGCCGCAAAGGCACACGCGCCCAGCACCAGCTTGTTCGGCTCGCGGAGTCCTGCCAGGAGCATCATCAGGCGGATTCTGCTGAAAAGCGTCACGGGGTCGCAGTTCGCGCTGTCAAAGCAGTAAAACTGGCTCGCACCGGGTGTCCCGGTTTCTATGCCCGTGTAGACCATCGTCCAGCTGTCCGGGTTGAAATATTTTCCTGCCCAGATGCGGTCGAGGTGGATGTTCATCTGTTCTGCTACCCAGCGCACCTTGCTTCTCCTGGGGTCGATGATCGCCGGAGCGTTCGTGCGCTGGAAGTCCAGGCTGCTGATCTGATCCACGCCTGTGATCACCTGGTCTACCTCGCAGTGGTAGTGCTTGTCGCGCTTGCCGTAGATCCCCGGCGCAACGTGACCGAATTCCGGCTTCCTTGCCATGTTGTCCCTTGCCAGATCGCCCTTGTCAAACTCGTAGTAATGTGCAGAGCTGGTCGGGACCGGTACGATGGGGAACACCTTTTTTGCCACAAACCCCGCCATGCTCTGGAAATAAGCCAGGCAGACGTTGGTCAGATAAAGGTGCGGCTTGAATACCCCTTTCTGGATCTCTGCCGTCAGTTGTTCAGTTGTCATTCCCATATTGTCCTATCCTCCTTATCCTTTTTATGCCGCAGGGGAGTACCCGCTCTTGGTGATTTGCACCTGTACGAGGTTCCCCGCTGCCGTTGCTGCTGTCATCGCAATGCCGAGGATAAAGTTCCCGGCTTCTGCGGTCTTTACCGTCCCCTTGGCTGTCGCGGTAACAAATGCGCCCTTGGCGATTGCCGCGTCTGCTTCTCCCAGGCCGATGTCCTTGATCAGCACGTCCACCTCCGTCCCTGCGGCTGTCACGCCGCTGTCGTTGGCATATGCGTCCGAAAGGATGAAGCCGATTGCGGCATCGCCGTCCGCTGCCGGGAGCGCGAGTTTCCCATCCGCGTCATAGGCTATTGCCTTGTGCGGTGCGCCCGTGATGTCTGCCGCCAGCACGTCCCGGATGGTCGCGCTGTTGTTCATGAAAGCGTTCAGATATTCCTTTGCCATCTCTCTTTACCTCCCTCTGTATTCTGCTTCATACTGCGCCGCCAGTTCAGGGTTTTCCTCGAATGCTTTCATGATGGCTTCCGGGGAAGTCATGCCCTGTGCGCTTTTGGCGAGTTCTGCCGCCTTGATGCCGAGCGTCTGTTCCGTTCCTGCGCTTCCCTGACGGTTGCTGCCAATCTCAGAGAACAGCCCGCCCTTAGTGACAGCAGCGAGGTTCTCATCCAGCAGGGTTACATAATCGTCATAAACCGTGCCGCCCGCTTTCTTCAGGTCGTACAGCTTGGCTGCCAGTTCATCGCTCTTCTTGCCCAGCACCTCGTACTTCTTGGCTACGGTGTTGAGCCGCTCGATCTCCAAGTTCTTCTTCAGTTCCTCCACCTCTGCGTTCTGCTTCTTAGCCAGTTCCTGGAAGTCAGCCAGGGCTTTGGCTACATCCGGGTGGAGTTCCGTGGTCTGCCCTGCGCCTATTCCCGGTGCGGGAGTGCCGCCATCGCCCTCTCCTGCGCCCTTTTCCACGCCGCCGGCCCCCGGTACGCCGCCCTGCCCTGCAGTGCCGCCGTCCGGGTCTGTTTCGGCTACCCCGTACTTCTTTTCAAACTCCGCGAGCGTAGCCTGCTCTTCCGGGGTCATCTTGGATTTGTCGATCTTCATTGTGTCCGTTACCTCCTTTTGGTTTGTGTTGGCTTTCGCCTGTGGTTCTGTTGTCTGCTGCTCCGGCTTCTGGATGCCGTTCTTCTCCAGTAAGGCTTCCAGTTCCGTTTCCTGTGCCTTGGACTTCTGGATTCCTGCTTCCGACTCTGCCGCCGTCTGCATTTTGTTCCCTTTTGCCCAGGATGCAATAGCCCCGCGCACGGTGTCGCTGAATTCGTCCATGCTCTGGAGCATCATGCTCTTCTTTTTGTCCTCTGCCAGTGTGCTGTCACAAAGGATGGAGCAGAAACTGTCGGCGAGCGCGTATGTGCAGTTGTGCATCTCGCGTATGACCTGCTCCATGATCTCCCGGTTGAAATTGTCCATGAAAGTCTGCGCGTCTTTTTCTACCACGCTTTCTCCCCCAGCGTCCGGGTCCTGGTCCCCAGCGTTCATGCTGGCGTGAGCGTCCTCGAAGCCTTTAGTCATCCAGTGGACGAATTTCTCAAACAGCCCCCTGTCCGGGTCATCCGTTCCGTCTGCCGCTTCTTTCCTGCGCTTGAACAGCCGGATGTGTGCGTCCGGGTTCGCTCCCTGGTCTACCAGGTCTACGCTGGTAACTGATAAATTCTTCAGCTTGGTTGCCCCCATCATTCCTCACCCCCTTTCTCCATTGGCTTCCTTATTGCTTTGCCCTCGATGGAAAACATCGAGTATTCGCCGCTCTTGATCTTCTCCCAGACCTCATCGTCTGTGATGTGGAAGCCGATCCACCAGCCCTCCGGGAGAATGTCCTGCGGAATCCCCAGCGCGGCTGCCTTTTCCTTGGTGAACACGATGCTCTCGATCACCCGCCCGATGCCGCCGCGCTGGTGCATCTCCCCGGCTGTCCCGAATTGTGCGACATACTCGTATGCCGCCCTTTCCAGTTCGTCCGTGTCGATGGCATCCTCCTGCCAGTCAATGATCTGCTCCCCGTCTACCCGGACGGCTACGTTTGCCCATCCGAACACCAGCCGCTTCTCATCGTCCGATTTCATCACCGTCAGCCTGTGCGGCTGTCCGGGCTGCTCCCTTGCCTTTGTCAGCTGGTTGAATGTCTTTGCGCCCATCGGCTTTCCCTCCGTTTCTGTTTTTCGGTTATTTGGTTATTTTATGTTGTCTAAATTCTGTGCAAAAAAGCGGGGCTTTTTCGTGATGCCACGAAAATGATGCCCGGTCAGTCCGCGTAATCCGGGAAGTTGCTGTGGTAGTATTCCTCCAGTTCCTCCGTGCTGTGGATCTGCTCTTTCAGGGTGTCCCAGCCGTAGACCAGCTTGTGGTACTTGCTGGTGAGGTTCTCGTATGTCACCTCCGTGAATTCCCACTCCTGCAGTTCGTTCTCATCGGCGATGAATGTGAAGCCGTGCTTCGTCTTGTTCCCGATCTTCCCCCGGATCATGTGTCCGTGCGCTGGCGGTGAAAGGTAGCATATCCCCTTGAAATCTCCACGGTCTATTTCCGCGTTCATGATGATCTCTGCCGCTTCTTTGTCCCACGGGAAGCGGAGCGCGTATAATTTGTTCCTGTCAACTATCGCTTTTGACATGTCTGTCCCCTTTCTAAAATGGGTTATCCTTGTCGTAGTAGCTTAATCCCTGGATTCCCCTTGCACAGTCCTCCTGCACTGATTTCGTCACTTGGATGAAGTCATCTATGTCTATGCCGTTGTATTCCGTTATCCCTGCGTCCCGGAATTTCTGGATCAGGAGCGTCCGCTCACTTTCCGACTCGCAGGAGATCCCCAGGAATTTATCGGTCGATATCCCGTGCCTGAACATGATCTCGTTGCTGCTACTGTATCCGTTCCTTGCGCTCATTGACTTCACGAAATCCACAGAGCTTTTGCGCCCATCGAATCCTCCCCGGCTCCCGTCCATCCGTGCGTTCCCGTAATTGTCGAAGCCGTAAGCGTACCAGTCTGTGCGGTTCAGTTCGTCTGGGTCTATGATAACACGGTAGCTGCTTCCGAGGTAGCTGCTGGAGTATCTGTCTTTCGTCTTTACCCCTATCCGCGTGAACACGCTGTCTGCACCGCCTGACTGCATATCCGCGCCTGGGCTTGCCCCACATTTCTTCATCCCGGAAGTGATGCGGTAGTTTGTGGCGGTGAATCCATCGCTTTTGCAAATCGCCACCACGCTGTCTGCATTGTCCACGCCAGCCCAGATGTGCGTCAGCCCTGCTTTCCTGTACTCCATCCTTGCGGCATCGTCCACGTAGGTACTGTAACCGGGAAACACTTCTTGGAGCGTCATGCCCTGCACCCGTGCGTCTGTGATTCCCTCTTTCCGCAGGATCTGGTCTATCTTTGCGGTACGCTGCGCCGCTGTCGCTCTCTCAACGCTTGCCATCCCCTTTGGGTCCCTCTGCCATGCTATCCTGGATTTCTTCAGCAGGAGTTCCTCTGCGTCTGTCGGGTCCACCGTGAGCGACCGTAGCCCTGCCTTGTCGATGATTTCCTCCATTGCCTTGCGGTCTGCCGCTGCGTTCCCGGTGGCTGGTACTCGTATCCTGAAAAAGCCGCCCATGCTGTACTGGGTCTTGCCCATGTAGTCCGAGTAAATCTCAAACTGCGACTGGTTGATGTCCATGATCTTGTAGCCGTCTATCTGTGTGCCTACGTTGCTGAAGCTGTATGTGCCGTCCGCGTTCCTGGTGAGGAATTCTATAGGTCGTTGCATTCCTCTCTTCTGCGCGTTCCTCGCTGCCGCTTCCCAGGTTTCCTCTGTCAGCTTGCCGGATAGTTCGTAGTAGTCCGAGCCGCTTATCGTCACCCTGCGCCCGGTGAGGTTCATCTGCTCCAGCATGCCGCCGTCTGAATGGATCGCCACGCCGTTCTGGTTCTGCGGCAGGACGGTCAGATCGTCCAGCACCTCTGATACCCTGTAGCCGCCCTCGGTTTTGACCGGAACCGTTTTCGGCGTTGCTGGTGTTGGCGTGGTTTTCGGTGTCTTTGGCTTCGCTGGTGCTTTCGGTTTAGGCACAGGCTTTGGCGTGACCGTTCCGGCGATTTCGTCTGAAAACTGGAACACCGTCTTTGTGCCTGTGCGCTCCGTTTCCAGTGCGCTGTAGAAGTCTCGGTATGTTTCCCGCAGACCGCTCTTGCGCTCCACGATTGCGTCCAGCAGTTCCTCCGCTTTTGCCCCCTTGCCGTGTAGGCTCTCTGCGTATTCCCTGAAAATCTCCCGGTATTCCTCATCCGGGATGGCTTCTACCCGTTTGATGTACTTCAGTGATTCGTTCAGGTCGAGGTCTATGTCCCCATTGGCGTATTTGCGGAACAGCGTATTGTAAATCGGCTCTGTTTCGCCGTACTTTGCGTTTGGGTGGTAGGTGTAACTCATTGCCCTGCTTTTCGGGTCACTGAGGTATTTGAACGCCTGTTCTTTGTCTATGCCGATCATGCGCCCGGACATATCCGTCACGAAATTGCCGCCGTGGCTGGCGAAGTTCCCCAGCAGCCAGTCTGTGGCGTGCTCCCTCTGCATCTGCTCGAAGATGTCCGTGTCCATCAGGTCGAAATCTTCCCAGCCCATGACGTTGCCCTTTTGCCAGTATTTCAATCCGCCGCTGTCGAGCGTATCGAGCCGCCGCTGGAACGCTCCAAATCTTCCATCAAGCGTTCCCGTGCCTACTGGTACCGCCGTGTCCGGGTCTACGATGGCTTGCACCTTGTACCCGGCTTCCTGCGAGTAAGCCCTGAACATTTCAGGGTGTCCGCTTTTGCTCTGGGCTGGCTTGAACAGCCATTCATGCCCCTCTGCGTCCGTGTACGAGTACATCTCCCCTGTGCCGCCGAGGTTTATCTTTCCATTGTACGTCATCCCGTCCGGGATCTCAATGTCTGGCGGTATGGCTGGTGCGTTCGGGTCCGGTGGCTCTGGCTGTGCCGCTTGTGCTGGTGCGTTCCCTGCCGCCTGTCCTGCAGGGGCTGTGGTGCTTTGCGACTGTGCCTGTGCGCCAGCTGTGCCGTTCGCCGCCTGGGGCTGTATGTTCGTCCCCTCTATTTCCTCGTAGGCTACGGCGCATCTGCACTGTGGGTGTCCCGGAGGGAGAAGTTTGCCGTTGCTGAACATCTCATCCATGCCGCGCTTCTCTTCGTCCATCTGGGAGCATATCGGGCAGACGCGCTCATCGTAGGCTGTCACCCAGACTTTCGCGCAGTCACCGATGTAGCCCTGCGCCTGTGCGTCCTTGGTTGCGCCGTATGCCCCTGCATTGTAGCCGTATGCCAGTTCTGTCCGGGCTATGCTCTGCGCCCGGTACCGGTGCTGCCTTGCGGCGTACCTTGCCGCCGCTTCCTGCGCTTTCTTCTCTGCAGTTTCCGGCTTGCCTTTTGGGTGCGCTTTCAGGTAGGCTTCCTTTACGGATTCCCGGTATCTGGCGTTGGCTAATGCCTGGGGCTTTGTCAGCCCTATGCACGGTCGCATTATCCGCGCCGCTTCGTCCGGGGTGATGGCTGTGTACCCGCTGACGTGTCCGATGATGGCGTTCAGGGCTTGTACCTGGTCTGCCGCGAGGTTGGTCACCAGTTCCGCGCCATGCTGCTTTATCCAGTCTGCCGCCGCTCCTACCCCCGGCTCATACAGGAAGTATGGGTATTTGTCCTTTGCTTCCTGCGCCGCCAGCGCAACCGCCTTTTCCCATTCCGGCTTCAGCGCATCCTCCACCAGCTTGCTGTACTTCTTTTGCCAAGTGGTGAATTGCTTCTCGGTAAGGCCCCCTGCCAGGTAGGCTTCCCGCAGTTCCTTGTAGGTCACGCTGTTTCCCTGGGCATGGAGGTTGTTCACGAGGATTTCCACCGTCTTTGGCTCTTCCTGCTTTAGGAAGCTGTTCAGCTTGTTCAGCGTTGCCTTTTTGCCGCCGCTCTGTTTCGGCTTCTTTGGCTTTGGCTTCGCTGGTGCTTTTGTGAAGCGTATCTTTACTGCCATGCGTCATTCCTCCGGGTCTGGCTCTTCACCATCGCCGTCTTTGCCGTCCTCGCCCTCTCCTGCGGCTGTACGGGGCTGTTTAGGGACTTTGCCCTCCTGTTCCCCGCCCTCGGTGTTTTCCTCGCCCTGTGGCGGCTCTGGCGGCTTCCTGGTGGTGCCGTAGTCTGTGTCGAAGTCTCTTTCCGGGAGGTTCGCCGTCATTCTAAGGTAATCCTCCATCTCTTCGTCCGGGGTGATGGCCCCGATGCCTACCATCTTGGCTACGAATTCGCCAAGCTGTCCGAGGTCTTGCGTTTCGATATCGCCATGCACCAGCTGCGGGTAGTCGGTGATCCCTTTGAAGTGGTCACCGTTGATGTCTATCAGCCGTGGTATCGCCTGGTTGTTGAACACCTCGCAGATCAGGTCGAGGAATGCCCCCATCGCCACGCTGAACAGTTCCGTCTTGTCGCTGGAAAGAGCGAAACTGCCGACCTTCTGGTGTCCGAGCAGGACGAAATCGGCGAGGACGGTCATCGCCATCCTGGTGTCGTACCGCTCTATGATCTGGTTCGTGTCAAACTGCCGTCTGCCGCCTGTCGAGGTCAGCGTGAATTTCCAGCCGTTGCCCAGGACGATGCCCTCCCGCTCATCCCTGCGGACGCTGCGGACGATCTTCTCTGCCTTTGCCAGTTCCTCTCTGTACTCATCGCTCCAGATGTCCACGCCCTCCGGGGCCTCCAGCACTGGCAGCCCTGCGAGGTCGCGCTCTATGCCGATGCCCTCTATCTCCTGGATGCGCCGCTTGAAGTACCAGTTCCTGTAACTGTTTCGGAGGATGCTGCGCCCCTCCGGGTTGCCCTTGCGGCTCTTCGTCTTGAAATGCAGGGCTTTCTCTATGGGTATGAACACTTGTTCGTACATCGGTGGCGCACACTGCACCAGCCCGATCAGGTTGTCTTTCTCATCGTATTTCCATTCCCAGAGCGTGTCCTGGGAGCGGATGGGGAGTTTCCTCCAGCCGATCAGCCCGTCCGTGTACTTGCTCCTGGTTTCCGGGTTCCTCGTGTTGCCCATCCTGCGCTTGTAGACAATCTCGTGGTAGCTCCAGCCGTAGGTCAGGAAACTCAAAACCTCGGATATGAAATCGCTCCAGGTTTCCTCCATATCGTCCATGCACGAGCGGACGAATTCTGCCGCGTCCATGTCCACCTGTTCCGTTCCTGCTTCTTGGATGCTCCATTCGCTCTGGCGCATCAGCATTTCGGTGGCAAACAGGATAGCCCCGATCACGTCATCGTTCTCGGACATCTCCTTGTAGACTTCAATCCCTTTTCGCCCCTGGAGTTCCCGCAGGAATTCCTCGTAAATCCAGCCAGTGTTGAAGCGGAACAGCCCCGTCTTGCCGTACTCCCTGAATCTGTCCATGCCCTGGTCACCTCCTTTCTTCTATCTGCCGTGCCAGTAGCTTTCCTTGCTCATGTCGCTGCCGCCTATGCTGCTGGTCGGTTTGTCCATCAGGTACAGGATTCCCTGCACCAGTGCGTCTACCGTGTCTTTGTACGTCCCTTTGGGGAATATCAGCAGGTCCCGGATCAAGTCCTCCACCCACGGGTGTGTCTTGGGGTCTGGGAAGTGGATGTTCCCTGCTTCAAAGTAAGGCGTGACGCTCATCGCCCGCTCTTCCTTGCTTCCTTTGGGGTTGAATTCCACCATCCCTGGGATTTCTTTCTTCAGGGTGTTCACGATGGCGGGGCCGTTTGCCTTGTTCTCCACCACCTTTGCCCTTGCTGATTTCCATTTCCCGGATAAGGTGCGGACTGCCGCCACACTTTCCGTGAAGTCCATCTTGTCGTTCACCAAGTCTTTGATGTAGATGTCCGCGCCGTGCTTGCCCAGGACGTACCCTGCGACCTTTGCGCTGCCCTCGCTCTTCGTGAAAGCCATATCCCAGCTTTGTATGTCCGTTGTCCGTGGTGCTGTGGCGTAGAAGCTGTGAAGCCATTCCCGCTTGAAGATGATTCCCTCTGCAGGGGCCGGTGTCTGCTGGAATTGTCCGGCAAACTGGACGCTCCCCATCGACTTCTTCAGCCCATCGAGGATGTCCCGGTCAAACCGCCCCTCGTTCAACACGTCCCCTGGCTCCCGGATCAGTTCTTTCCCGCTGATGGGGAAGGTCACCACGGTTCGGGCTTCCGCAATCGCCGGGAGGCATAAATGCTCGTAGCCTAATTCCTCGCTTAAGATATGCCCGGTCAGGTCGTTCTCGTGTAGGCGCTGCATGATGACGATGAACACGCCAGTCTTTGGGTTGTTAAGCCGCGTCTGGAGCGTGTTCTTGAAAAAGTTTATGCTGGCTTCCCGCTCTGTTTCGCTGTTCGCCATGAGCGGGTTCTGCGGATCGTCTATGATGATCACATCTCCGCCCTCGCCTGTCAGTGCGCCGCCTACCGAGGTGGAGATCATGAATCCCTGGTGGTTGTTCTTAAACTCTGCCTGTCGGTTCACATCGCTTTTCAGGGTGAAAGCCCCGCCCCACCGCTCCTGGTACCACGGGCTGGTGATGATGTCCCTGGCGATAATGTTGTGCTTGCGGCTCAGGCTGTCGCTGTAGCTGACCTTGATGAACCGCTTCTCCGGGTGCTTTATCCATGTCCATACCGGGTAGCAGACGGTCACCTCCAGCGATTTCATGTGGCGCGGTGGTATGTTGATGATCAGCCGCTGTATCTGCCCTGCGTTGACCGCTTCCATGTACTCCCCAATCAGGTGGATGTGCCAGTTGTCCACGTACTCTATCCCCGGCTCTATTACCTGCCACGCCTGTTCGATAAATCCCGGCAGTGTCCGCTCTGCTTTTTCGCGGGATATCTGTTCCTTTAGCCGCTTCGCCGCTGCCGGGTCATTCAGCAGCCAGCTTGTCAATGAATTCATCCAGCTGCTCCAGTTCGCTGTCTGTCAGCCCGCTGAAATCTATCTCTGGCATTTTGAGGTTCGCCTGAACCGTTCCCGCGATAGTCCGTTTCCCCTCTGTCCTCTCAGTGGCTTCTCCCCGGCTCAGACGCTCCAGCTTACTGGCGATGTCCACCATCCTCGTTATGTCCTGCGCCGTCAGTTCGTCCTCCGGGATTCTCTGCAGGGCTTTGAGTGCCTTGGTCAGCATCGCTTGGGCTATGCCGACATGGTTCTTCATCATGCCCGTTATTCCCTTTGCCAGTTCCTCCCTGGTCTGCCTGTCCATCTCATCATCCCAAGCGGCTACACGCTCCTGCCAGTTCCATTTCCGGCTCCATTGCTTGAGCGTTCCGTCTGAATATGGGGAGCCGTCCGATTTGGTTAGGCTTTGTGCTGTCTTTGTTAAGCTGCGCTTCGCTCCCCCTGTGCCACTGTCACGGTATGCTGCAAATGCCCGGAATGCCTGTGGTCCCTCTCCCTCCTGGCGTTCCCAGGGCTTTGGCGGTTGCTGTGGTGCTGCCCTATTCTTCTTTCCCATAAGCCATCACCTCATTTCGCTCGAACGTCCGTTTGCTATGTCGTTTTCCTGCTTCAGCTGGGCGTATGGTATGCTTTTCCCATCCCGGATGCATATCCCCCCTACGTTGCCCGTAATCCTTGCATAGCGGTTTACTATCACGTCAGCGTATTTCGGGTCGAGTTCGGTTAAATAGCCGCGCCTGTGGGTCAATTCTGCGCCTATGAGGGTGGTTCCGCTCCCTCCGAAAAGATCAAGCACGATTTCCCCCTCCTGGGTGCTGTTCTCGATTGCCCTTGTGGCAAGTTCCACAGGCTTCTGTGTCGGGTGTTCCGTACCAGTTTCCCGATTCACTTCCCACAGGGTGGTCTGTTTGTCTGCGTTGAACAGGAACACTCCCTTGTCCTTTTCCACTCTCAGGTAGCGGCTCTTTTTGTCTTTCGGCGGCTTGTCAGTGATGTGCATCTTGCTTCCTGCACCGTCCGTTAGGGTAATTCCTCCAGCTATGGTGGTTTCCATATTCCCGCTGGTGCGCCGCGTCACCCTCCATACCGTGTGCTGCGCCCTGTCACCGAAGAACCGGGGTGCTTCGTTTCCTTTACCGCAATAAAAACACGGCTCATGCGCCCATTGGTACTGGCTATGCCCCAGGACAATCCCGTTCTTCGCCCAGATGATTGTCTGCCGTTCCTGCAGTCCTGCGGCTGTCAATGCGTAGTAGAAGTCCTGCCGGGTGCTGGAAGCATGCCAGATGTAAAATCCGGCATCCTCTATCGTGAATTCTGCCATGTTGCGGAAAGCCGGAAGAATCAGCTGCTGTACCAAGCTGTCATCCTGAAGGTCATCGTTCTCCAGCATCTCAAATTTCCCACTGGCGGTTTCGTAGCTTACCCCATATGGTGGGTCTGTAAACACGCAGTGTGCCTTTTCTCCGTCCATGAGCCGCTCCACGGTTGCCCTGTCGGTTGCGCTGCCGCATATCAGCCTGTGGTCTCCAAGGAGCCACAGATCCCCTGGCTTCGTCATCGGGATGTTAGGCGGCGGTGTTTCGTCATCCACTCCGTCCGCTTCCGCATCCCCATCCCCGGCTATTGCCATCAGGATGTTCCCTATCTCATCCTCGCTGTAGCCCGTCAGGATCACAGGGACTTCCCCCGTGTCCATGTCTGCAATGAGGTCTGCTATCTTGGTGTTATCGATGTCCGAAAGTTCCGAGAGCCTGTTGTCTGCGATCAGGTCTGCCCATTCCTCGGCTTCGTTCGTGTAGTTCTGGTAATCGACCGGGACGGTTTCTGCTCCGAAATGCAGAGCCGCCGCCAGCCGCCCATGCCCCCTGACCACATACCCGCTCTGGTTGCTCACCGTGATTGGTGCCCTCCAGCCCTGCGACTGGATGATGTGCGCCAACAGTTCGATCTGTTCTTTCGGGTGCTGATTCGGATTCCTGGGATTCCCCACGAGGTCTTTCGGGTTCATCAGCTTGTCAAAAGCGCAGAACACTGGAATGCCGCCCGCTTGCGTCCGTGCTTCTGCTTTTGACTGGTATGTGATCTTCGTCAAATCCTGGTTTGTTTTTTTCTTCCTTGCCATCTGGCATTCCTCCTTCCCGGCGCAAACGTAAAAGAGCCGCTGCTGGGGTCTGTCCTGCAACGGCTCTTGTGGCACACTTTTAATCCTGAAAAGAGTTTACCACTTATTTGGCAACGTTTCAAGGCAGACTTTTGGCAGCGCATTTTGGCAATTTACGAGAGTGCGCCCGCGCCGTATAAAAACACCGACAAACGCCCCACCAGTGCGGATTTGTGGGTCCGCACCGTGCGTGGCGCACAGTGTAATGCTTCGGCTATTTCTTCGTCTGTTTTCTGTTCAAAATATTTCATCCTGACGATGTCCTTGTACTCATCACCCTCGATCTGTTCCAGTGCTTTCCTGATCTTCTCTACCTCGTATGTGTCGCTGGCTATCGTTGCCTGAAGGTCGAGGATGACTGCCGCCTTGATATCCTCATGGTCGAGCCGTGTTCCGTTACGGACAAACCGGGTGATGCTCTTGCTTTTCCCTCTTACCCCGTGCTTCTCCACCTCCTGGATCATTTCCTCATCGTCCTTTATCTTTTCCAGAAGCACCGGGTAAGCGTACAGCCGCTTCTCCGTGGCTTTGAATACGTCCTTTGCTTCATTGGCGCAGGACAGGCGCGTTGCCAGCACCGTCCTCTTTATGATTTCCTCCACGGTCAGTGGCTCTGTCTTTTTCTTCCCCATCCTGCACCTCCTGCAGTTGCATTTCCTTTTTCCATCTTGGTTCTACCTCCCTGTCGTTCCTGGCAGGGAGGCTGTTATCCCCTCGCTGCCTGTCTATGTTTTATTTGTACCTCACTGGCTTTCCGATAGAGCTGGCGAGTTCTATCTCTGTCCTCATCCCCTCGCTGGTGCCGTTCTCTGCGAACACCCACACTTCATCGCAGATCCGCAGGAGTTCCTGCCCCATCCGTATGCCGTCTGCCCTTTCCTCCGGGACGTGGTCATCGATGAACGCTGAAAAGTAAAGGTGCGGCGTTACCGGGGTATGTCCCTCTTTTCTGACGGTGTTGCTGTATTCTGCGGCGTTCTTCAGATTCCTGTTGTACTTCCTTATGCTGTACGGGGGTTCTCCCCGCAATGGTGAACAAACGTAAATCAGCACGGCTTTCCTCCTTTCGTGTTTCCGAGTGCGGCTTCGATGACCTCATCCGAGATATCCCAGAGCCTTTGGTTTCCTCGGTAGGTGATTGGCGTTGCCAGCGGTATGATGTCCTCCAATTCCCATGCGTAGAATCCTACCCCGAAATTCCCGAAGTACTGTTCCTGTTCGCTGGGGAGTGGGATGTCTTTCCATCCAATCCTGCGCCCGGATTCGTCCCTCTTTGGCGTTCCGTCCGGATTGATCGCAGCTTTGCTCTCCATCCATTTTTCTGCGCCAGTTTCGCCGCACGTTCCGCTTCCTGCTACCTGGTAGATTTCTTTCAGCGTGGCAATGGCGATTATCTGCCCTTTGGGGAGGGCATCCATGTCCTTTCCAAGTAGGCGCTGTGCCCTGGCGTAAAACTCAGCCCCGCGCTCGTAAGGTTTGCCTTTGCCGCTGTGGATGGCAATCTTCCCCCGGTATGGAGTGTCCCAGCTTCGTGTTTCGTACTTTTTGTGTCCTGCTACGATTAGCGAAGCGTAGGGTTGTAAAATGGTTATTGCTTTCATCTGCTTTTCCTCCTTGCGTGAATGCTTATTCTGCCTGTTTTGGTTTTAGGTGTCATCTTCTGTTATCTCCCTTTCCGCTTTTTCAAGAAGTGCTGCTGTTATCGGTTCCAGAGGGTATTTCCTCGCTATGTACGCCATAATTTCTCCCGGTACTTCTCGCAACGGCGTTCCTTGCTGGTAAATTGAACCTGGCTTATTTTCAAATGTCACCTTTCCCTGTTTCATTCCTCCCGCACACTTTCCGGCTTGCTGAACAGTTCGGATACCGCCATTTCTATCTGTGCCAGTCGCTTTTCCCCGATTCCCTTTACTGTCCTGATCTTCTCCATCACCTCGGTAATGTCTGCCCCTGGCACAGACTCCCTGCCGTCCTTGTATCCCTCTTGATAGATTTTGGTGCAGAAGGCATCCAGCTGGCTGTGGTCGAATTTCTTCACGTCCTTATACTGCGCCCTCGTTGTCATGTACTTTCCGTCCGTTTTCCGCTTCATTGAGCAATCCTCCTTTCCTGCATTTGCTGACTGCCTGTGCCACGGCTCCTTTGGTCATGTGCATCTCGTCCGCAATCTTGCCGTTGTTCCATCCCGCATTCCGCAGTGCTGCTATTTTTCCGTAATCTATCCGCTTATCCTGCTTTTTTACCATCGTTTACCTCCTGTCTCTTGCCGCCGAGCGAAACATCATCAGGAGCATTTCCACGGTCGGTCGCTTCCGCTCCACCCGCTTTGCTTTCTTGGCTGATTCAAGGCTGCGCCATCTGTCGCTGGATGGGATGTACACGCCTACGTGCGGCGGTATCTCATCTCTGACCTTTTCCATGACTTCCTGCGGCATGACATAATAATTGAAATCGCCTATGAAATTATGACCGTTGGGGGAGTGGAAGTCCTCAACTGAGGACTTCACCTCGTAGCAGTAAAAATCTCCATTTTCTATCCCCTCGGTAGTGTATGTGTTCCGTGGCTTGAACCTCATGTAATCTACCCTGATCGGATGCGCCGTAACGTAATCAAATGTCACCTCTTTCGCCCAATAAACCCTTGTGTCCCTGGCTTTTATGTGCCTTTCCAAAAAGGCGGACAATGCTTGCGTGGTTTCTGGTCGATTCATCTGCGCTCACCTCCTGCTCCAGCTGGCGTTTCCGTTCCTCGATGTTGTCACTCAGGTCGGCTTCTCGCAATGCCCACTCTGCGCTGTACTTAGAGCCAGGGGCTGTGTTTTCAAAGATCCTGACTCCTTTTCCTCCCCTGCCAACTGCCCAGCGTTCCTGTCGGACGTGACTGATTGCACATTCCCTGGCTTCTCCTGGGGAATCATAAGCCGCACCGCATGGGCATCTGTACCATGTTTCGATGTGTGCCATCTGTTCCTGCTTCCTTTCCTGTAGTCTACTTCCAGTTCCGGCTCATCTGTGAAAATATCCAACATATCCTTTACTGTGTCTGAAATGATCCAGTAGAAGAATGGCAGGAAGAGTGCGAACACCTCGCCGCCTATCGCCTTGTACCCACGCTGTGCGTATGCTACCGCCGCTCCGATCCTGAACAGGATTATCCCTGCTATAGCCAGCCCTGCGTATTTCAGTGCCGTGTGCTTCCACGGCTTGCCTTTCTTTCCGTCCTGCATCGCTCTACCTCCTATCCGATTATTCGTGTTCCACAGCTGGTGCATCTACCGTGAAAATGTCCGTTGCTTTTTTCCCTGCGCCCGGTCATTGTGTGCTGTCCGCAGTTCGGGCAGTCGTGCGTTTCCTCTGGAGCCGGCTCTGCCTTCTTCCTACCCTCTTCATCGTACTGGTAGTGCTGTCCGCAGAATGGGCATTGACCTACCCCATTTTCGTCCGACTCCATCATTCCGTATGCTGGCTCACGGCAGGACGGACATAAAGGAAATCCTACCCCATTTCCCTCGTAGTCATCTCCCCAGACGATGTACTCTGTCTGTGCTTCTGAATTTGGGAATTTTCCCAGATCCATGCGGTCGCATCCGAAACACTGCATCTCGTGGGTACATGGCTGCCCATCGTATCGGCATATCCACTCGCTGGGTGTCCATGTCGAATTGGAGATGATACTGCTTTTCTTTGGGGTCTGGCTCATCCGTTATCCCTCTCTTCCTCTGCCGGAACGTATTTTTTTAGAATAATTGCGCCATCCCGGTCTGTGAAAATCTCCATACCCTGTCCTTCTTTGATTTCAAGCTGCCGTCTGATTTCCCTCGGAATAGCGATTCTTCCGAGGTCATCGAACCGCCTGACGATTCCCGTTGCCTTCATCTGCTTTGCTCCTTTCAGTCTTGTTCATTCTCTTTTCTTAAGCGGTTTATAACCTTTGTCAAATGTTCCGGCTGGTGGCTTTTGTAGGGGCTTTCCTGATAGAATCCGCCGTCTGAGTGGATTCCGTACTGCCTGTAATATCTTTCTGCCTGTTCCAGCGTTATCTTCCCTTTATTGCTGACCTTAATCTTCCCGCCATCGCTGTACTGGAAATTTATTTTCCACATGGCTACGCTCCTTTCTGGTTGAGCGGACACCAGCGTGGTGCTGCCTTGGTTGGTATCTCGTTCTCCCGGCTCCTGCAGATAATCCGATGTGGTAAGCACTCCGTTTTTGCTTCCGGGTGCATACAGTAAAAAATGTTTCGGTTGCACTTTACAATCTCTGGTTTCATATGCTGGCAAGCCCTGCAGACTGCCTTTGCTTTGTTCCTGTTGTCCATGTTCTTTGCTCCTTTCGGTTTTATCTCATCGCCTTGCCGTCATCGTGCAGGAGTTCTTCCTGCGGTCTGTCTGCCGCCGCCACGGCGAGCGCATCGCACCTCTCGTTCTCTGGGTGTCCGTTATGTCCCTTTATCCAAGTCCATGTCACTGTGTGCTGTTTCGCCGCTTCTATCAGCCGATGCCACAGTTCCAGGTTCTTCACGGGCTTGTTCGCGCTGTTTCTCCATCCGTTGCTTCTCCAGTTGTCTATCCAGCCCTCGTTGAAGCTGTTCGTGATGTACTGGCTGTCGGTGAACAGTTCTACCTCGCATGGTCTCTGAAGCATTTCCAATGCAGCAATCGCCGCCATCAGTTCCATCCTGTTGTTCGTGGTCTTGTCGTACCCTGCGGATATTTCCTTTTCGTGTAACTGTCCTTTGCTGTCCGTGAAGCGCAGAATCGCTCCGTACCCTCCGGGACCGTCCGGGTTTCCTTTTGCCGCTCCGTCTGTGTAAATCGTGACTTTCATTTATTCTCCTTTCCTATGCGCCTGGTATCATTGTTGGCTGGTCTGCGTATGTTGCTGCTTCTTTTGCTGGTGGCATTAATATCTCTACCTCCCACGGAAACTCCCGGCGCATATTCTCTTCTCCGATAATCGGAATCATGCTATCTTTCATGAACACTGGGATTTTCCTGTTGTCTGCCGCCCGGACGATTCTGTCTACCCATTCTGGTTTTGGCGTTACCTTGTCCTTGCGGATTCCCGTTTCCGCACCGATGATAATCCAGTTCAATGCCCCGAATGCCATTCCCTCTGGGTCTATCTCTAACTCTTCAAGCAGTGGCTCTATGCTCACAAATGTGTTAAAATCCACGCTCCCATCCCATACTGGCTGGTAGTTTTTCGTGATTGTCGTTCCGTACCAGATTCTGCGGCTTTCCTCTCCCACGAATCGGCTTTTCGGTAATTTGTCCGCATCATGTAGCTGACAGTACCTTGTCGGGTTCTTCGTCAGGAATAGGTATCTGTGCCTGTCTGCCGCCTGTGCCGCCCTGAACGTCTCTTCTATCCAGCTGTCTGGAATCCAATCTCCGAACAGGTCAGCCATGCTACAGACGAAGATGTTCTGCGGGTTTACCCATTTCTGCGGTTGTTTCATTCTGTATCGGTGGAGTGTTGGCTGGAATCCGTATGGATATGCACACGCCCTCTTCTTTCCGTCTTTCCCGGATGCCATCACCCTGCCCTCTAGTTCATAACACCGTTCCTCTTCCCTGGTTTCCTCCAGGTTCGCTGCGCCCTCCTGCATCTGGAATCTCTCGGCGATGCGCTTTGCGTAGCAGTAGGCGCATCCGTGTCTGCATCCCGTAACAGGATTCCATGTGCTGTCGCACCATTCAATCTTTGTTTTTACCATCCTTTCATTCCTCGCTTTCGGTTTGCTGTTTCAAAAAATCAAATAATCCTATCTGCCCTGGTACGGGTTCCCTTGCCAGTTCTGCCTGCCGTGCTTTCCTGGCACACTGGCATCCATATCCCCGCTTGACCGATTCCTCGCTCACCAGGATTCTGCCGCACTGCTTGCATCGCCGTGCTGTAAGTGTAAAATATTCTCCCATTTGCTTTTCCTCGCTTTCGGTGGATTGCTCCTGCGTCAGTTCCCCGCCTATATTCCTGTAGGCTCTTTCTGCTTCAGGTAATCCCAGATCGTCATCTGTGCATCCTCCTGCCTGAACCGTTCCTCCATCATGTGGATGCTCTTTTTCTCCAGTGAATTCCATATCTTCCCGATCAGGTTTGGTTCGTCCTCCAAATCCAGGAGGCGTTGCCATAGGTCTGGGTGGTTGTTCCTCAAATTCTTCAGTTCTGGCTTCCTCGCATTCGGGCAGAACCAGCAGCCCCCCCTATTCGTGAATTCGTAAACTGGTGAAAGCATACCGTATTTCTCGCATAGGTCGTATGCCATCTGCTCTGTGTAGCCATATTTCTCAAGGAGGGATATCTGTCCTTTTCCTTTCGCCCGCTCCAGTCTTTCTGGCTCATCTGTTGCTATCCCCACGTACTGTGCGTATTGCTTGTCCAGCGTTTTCAGGAAGTCCTCTATCGGCTTGATTTTTGCGCTACGGTTCACCTGGCATCTCATTGCCATAGGGAATCCTGTTTTCAATCCAAGCCCTTTCCTTTTTCCGCGTGTCGGCTTCCTCATGAACAAATCCATGTAGGTCAGTTCTGCGTGAAGCACCTTTACTTCATACCCCCAGCTTTCAAAGAGCGGGATGGCTTTGTTTTTTATAAAATTTATGTGATCTGGGAGTTCTCCGCTGGTTTCCTTGTCAAACATGACCTCTGAAAAAATTATCAGGTCGAGCGGTTCGCCGTGTTCGTGCGCCAGGATGATGCTCGCCGTGCTGTCCTTGCCGCCGCTCCAGCTTGCAATGTAAAGCGTTTCTGATTCCTCTGCTTGTATCTGCTCCGCTATCCCTGCCAGCACCTGGTAGGCGTTCGGTATCGCCAGCGAATTGCCCCACATCCTATATTCTGCACTGTCGGTCTGCGGGTCTTGAAGCCATTTTCGTACCTGGTTGCGCGTCCTCGGCTTCGTGTCCGGCTTGGTTGCCTTGCGGTGGGTTTCAAACACTCCTATCCACCAGTCCAGTTCTTCCTCTGTCGGCTCCGCTGTCTGCAGTCCATCGCACCACCAGTCTGGGTAGCCCTGCAATCGGCAGCATTCTATCGGCATGAGCCGCCGCACGATGTATGGGTATTCGTCTGCTGTCTGTGGAATAATCGCCGCCTGTGCGTCATGCATACAGTTCATCGTTCGGGCTTTTTCGTCAAGCGTCAGGTCGTGAACCTGTCCGTTGCCTATGGTGTACGGCTGTGCTACACATGGATATCCTTGCCCTGCCTGTCCACCTCCTGCCGTGAGCGATGTGTGCCGCTCCAATGTCAGGAAGCAGTCACCGTTTCCCTTGCTGGTCACTCCATATGCTGGCTGCGCCACCATCCCCGGCACGTCCGACCGGGTCAGCGTCTGCGCCTTTTCTTCCCATGTAGTCAGGTAATCCCGCCCTATGGTGTATGCTGGCTGTACCACCAGCGGTGTGTTGCCGCCGCCCGTTCCATATTTCTGTGTGACTGTCTGGCAAACTTCCCCTGTATCCCTGAACCTCGTATCTTGCCCGTGATTCTCAAACACTCGCGCCTGGACTATAATGTTGCCGCCTTGGGCGCACGTTGGATCTCCCCCTCTGGTATCCAGCGTCCTGGTGGTTTCCGCTTCGTAGCATCCGCTGTGCGGGTTGTTACTTTTCCATGCGTTGCTTGCCTTGCTGGATAATCCGTAGACTGTTGCTTTCGGTACTGCCACTCCTATGGTTGCCTGACCGTTTCGTGGGTTTCCTGTGCTTATGCATGGGGTTCTTTCCTCGCTGGCTATCGGGTCTTGTGTCAGGTGAAAGGCTACGCTTCCCCCGCCTGGTGTTTCAGTGTTTCCTCCAGCAGTTCCGGGAGCTGCTTGCCCCTCTCCCTTGCCCTGCGGAGAATCCCGGCACAGGCGGTCGGACTCAAATTGTACCTTTCCGGCGCATTGGCTATTAAGATCTGCGACAAGGTAGATTCTCTTTCTTCTCTGGGGTACTCCCCAATACTGCGCGTCATAGGTCCGCCATGCGATGCTGTATCCGTTTCCCAGGATTTCCCCTGATCCGCTCCACTTGCCCTTGTCAGGTTGAGGAATAATAACCCCCCCATCTTTGATTCTGGCGATCTCTTCGAGGACTGTCCTGAAATCATCGCCGCCGTTGCTGCTGAAGGCTCCGGGAACATTTTCCCAGACGATGTATTTTGGTTTGTTTCCATTGGTCTTTTCCCTCATTTCCCGGATTATCCGTACCGCTTCCCGGAACAGCCCTGATCTCTCCCCGGCTAATCCTGCGCGGTTTCCTGCTACCGACAAATCCTGACATGGGCTTCCGAATGTGATGATGTCCACGGGTTCAATCTCTGCCCCGCTCACCTCTGCTATGTTTCCGAGGTGCTTCATCTCCGGGAATCTCTTTGTTGTCACCCTAATCGGGAACGGTTCTATTTCGCTTGCCCAGATCGGCGTGATTCCTGCCAGTGTTCCTGCGTATGGAAATCCTCCCGCGCCGTCAAAGAGTGATCCCAATGTTATCCCCATGCCGATTCCTCCTTGCTGTCATGCCGCATCCATCTTCTCTGCCATCTCCTGCAGATCCCGGTAGTAGCGGTCGTATTCTTCCTTGGTTATGGCATTCGTCAATCGGAGCCCGGTCAAGAATCCGCACCAGAGCATCAGCTGGTATTCCCGCTCCCTTTGCGTTTTCATCTCCTGCATCAGCTTCATCTGCTTTCTTGCCATCCTCTGTAATTGCCTGTCCTTTTTCTCCTGCATCTCTGCCATTGTTCAATACCTCCTGCTTTCGGTTGTCCTGCGCTCCTGCGCTAATACGCCTTGCACTTTCCCTGTCTGGCAAACTTTACGCACTCCCCATTTGGGTGCGGACAATTCAGGCATGGTGCCAGTTCCGGGTGTTTTTTGCGGATTTCTTTCAAAAACTCGCTTGCGTCCATTTCCCTGTCCAACTTTTTCATGCTTCTACCTCCGCTCCAGCTTCTGTTCTCCAAATCCTTTTGACCGCCTTGATGTAATCCAACCCTGCGGGGCCTCCGATCTGTATCTCCCATTCCTGCGGCAGTTCGTACTTTCGGATGCTTGCCTTTCCCGTGGTTTCCCATGCCGTTCCCATCGGCTCAAATTGTACCTTGGAACCTTTTTTCACCGCCCTTGCGTCTATGGCGGCTTGCCAGTAATCCCAGGGGATCAGGTAAAAATCCCGCAGTTCAAAACTGACAATCACAAATCCAATCACTTCCGGGTTCTTCGTCCAGTCCCGGAGGAAGCTACACTGGTGTTCCTCCACCCTCTTCAGGTCTATCTTGTCATTGCCGCAGTGCTTTGCTTCAAAGGCTATCGGTCTGCCGCCGAGCCGCCCCATAAAATCCACGGTTGCCTTTTCCTCGTACTTTGCGCTGACGATATGCCCCGTTCCGTTTCGGAGCGGCTTGCACAGCGTATGTTGTTTCTCGACCATCGCTGTTCCGTCCAGCCGGTACCGTCTGTTGGCGTACTCAATCAGCCCCTCAAAGGTCATCCCTCTGTTTCCGTATCCTGTCATCCTGCTCCCCTCCAATCCTGCCATGTCATGGTCATCAGGCGGCACGTTTCGTGGAGCCGGCTCAAAATCGCCATGATCCTGTGCGAGCCTATCCCTTTCGGGCTTTCCACGGCTATCAGGTCTGTTTCGTTGAAATTCGTTGTGATGATCAGCGGCTTTTGGCACTCGTATCGGTCGTTGATGATGGCGTAAAGCTGCGCCGTTGACCAGTCCGTTGCCTGTTCTTTGCCGATATCGTCTATCACCAGCAATTCGCATTTTTTCAGCCTGTCCAGTGCTTCCTGTTCTTTCCTGCCGCTTTCGTCAAAGGTTGCCTTGATATCCCGCAGTAGGTCATCAGCTGTCTTGAATATCACCTGGTGCCCCTGCTCCATCAGCTGGATGGCAATCGCCGCCGCAAGGTGCGTCTTTCCCGTTCCGAATGTTCCCTCGATGTACAGCCCGTCACCGTTTGCGCTGTGCGCCGTGAAATTGTCGGCATACTCTTTGGCTGTCCTGTGCGCCCTTTTCCTCTCCGGGGTGTTAGTCTGGAAGTTTGCGAATGTCCGGGATAAGAACCGGGCTTTCATGCCACTGTTCGCCATCTGTTCCTCCACCCGCTTTTTCCGTTGTTCCTCTGCCCTGCGTTGTTCCTCTTCGTGCTTGAGCCGTTCCTGTTCTGCGTCCTCTGCAGACCACTTCGCCGCTGCCTTTTCGCATCCGCAGCGCACCGGCACCGCTGACCACCGTCTGACCTCCCACTCGTAAAGCCCCCGGCTGTGTTCCATCAAGCCTATGTATTCCAGTTGCTTTCCGCAAAACTCGCACACTGTCGGTTCTGGTATTTCCAGCGGCTCTGCCTTTTCTCCCTGGCTGTAGAAATCCATCCTGTCCTCTGCCGCCCAGGGGTTCAGCCCCTTGACCGCCCTGCGGTTCTTGTGCGCCAGCTGTCCGATCTGGCTTGTGGTGGCGTAGCAGTTGCTGATCCCAAGCCCAGGCAGATTCGTTCCGTAGTAGCCGCTCTGGAAGTAAAGCCGTGCTTCTTTAGGTGTCAGCGTCTGGCTCTGTATCCGCTCTTCTAAATCCCGTGCTTCGCTGGAATCCAGAGTAATTGTCTGCCCCTGGGTTTGCCCTCGCATCTCTCCCGGCATACTGTCCACCTCCCATCTGTGCGTCCTCCAGGCTGTCCTCCCATCCCTTGGCATTCAGCCATGATGCCGGGTATGGTATGAATTGCCCGTTATCTTTCTGCCAGCTGTGGTTCCTGGCGATGTTGTCCCGGACAGCCGACAGAATCCTTTCGTGCAGCTCCTTGTCCGGCTTTATTTTCTTCCACGCCTTTTCTGCGCTTCCCTTGCTCCGCTTTTTCGGGTAAACTTTCCAGAATTCTGCAAAGCGTTCCTGCTGGATGTCAGGCGGCTTGCCCGGTGGCCCCGCTCCCCCGCTGGGGGTAGGGGGGATTGGATCTGTAGTGTCCTGTACTGTACTGTCATGTCCTGTTATGTCTTGTACTGTCATGTCATGTCCTGTAGACGCGTCACCGTTGCGCTGCGTGTCCGTTTCATGTGCGTTCTGTATGCGTTGCGTATGCGTTACATCACCGTCACTGTTGCGTTGCGTGTCCGTTTTACTCCCGTTTTGTGTGGGTTCTGTAGGCGTTTCCTCCGCGTTGCGTGTGCGTTCCGTGATGTTTGCCGCCTGTTTCTCCCGGTATCGCTGCGTCCTTTTCCGTGCCTGTTCCCTCTGCTTCAGGCTTTTTCCTGCGTAGTCGTTCCAATCGTGTATTATTAAGGTTCCCTGTTCCGTGTTGTCTAAAAAGCCGGAAAAAATAAGCGCGTCCTTAAATTGTGCCGGTTCATCGCACTCGTATCCTGCGGCATCCGCGATCTCCCAATCGTCAAACTCGGTCAGGTCACCATCTGGCGCATAGTCAATTGCCCACCACCAAAGGAAATGTAAATGCCCGGTGGCTGCGGCTGGCGATATCCGCAGTTCCCTTGCCAGCCGCTTTGTTTTTGGGTGGTTTCGCAGTTCTTGGTGGCTCTCAATCCATGCCATCAGCGTTCACCTCCGTCCTCATTGTTCCATCGCCACCTCGCTGCCGTTCTCCCCCGCTTTTACGGTGATGTTCTGTGCAAACCGGGCTTTAAGCTGTGGATCGTGGCTGATTGCCAGAATCCTCATTTCCGGGTTGCGGTTCGCCATGCTTACCAGCGCATCCGCATATGCGTCCGTGCCGTCCCCATCCAAGAATGGCGGCTCGTCTATCCAGAGCATCCCAAGCTGTACCCCTGCCCGGTGTGCTTTCACGTCTGCCAGCCCAAGCGTTACCGCCAGTGCAATCTTGACCTTTTCGCCGCCGCTGTGGCTGCTGTATGGTCTGCTCCCGCCTGAAAGGCTGTTGATCCAGACATCCAGGCTATTGACGATCTTCTTGTTTTTCTGTTCCCTTTCGGTCTTGAAGTCTACCGCCATCCTGCCACCAGTCATCGCCGAGAGAATCGCGTTCGCCCTTGCCTGGATCTCTGGGACCGTGTTGCGGATGATGGTGTACTGGATACCATCCAGCCCGAATGCCCCGGCGAGCGTTTCGTAATCGTGAAGCCACCTCGCCGCCTTGCCTTTTTCGTCCCGGTAGGCTTCCCACTGCACCTTTGCATCCTCTATGGCTTCCAGCTTTCCCTGGAGCGATCCGATCTGCTTTGCGGCTTCCTGCGCTTCCCTATCCATCGTGTCGCGGAGTTTCCTGAGTGCTTCGAGGTCTATCGTAGATTCCGGCACCCTTGCCCTCATTTCTGTGGCTTCCTGCTGTGCCACAGCGGCTTCCTGCCGCTTTTTTTCCGCGTCCTTGGTCAAAAGGTCGATGGTGACCTCTAAAGCCTTTACCGTGGCTTCTGCGGCGGCGCACTGGGGCTGTAATTTTGCCGTAGGCTCTGCCGCTTTTATCTTCTCCCGGAGTTCCTTTGCCTTTTCCGCACTCTTTTCCAGCGGTACGATATCCTCGCACACCTGGTCGCGCTCCCGCTCGGTTTCTTTTATAGCTTCCTGCTTTTCTGCTTCCTGCTGCTTCAGCTGTTCCAAGGTTGCCGCCGCCGCTTCCAACTTCCCGGCGTGTGCCGCCAGTATCGCCGCCTTGCGCTCCCTCGCCGCCAGTGTGGTACTTTCCGCTTTCGGGTCTCCCAGGCTGTCCAGTGCTGTTTTTGCTGCTTCAAGCCTTGCCGTGATTTCCTCGTAGGCTTTCTTGTCTGCCGCTTTCATCTCTTCCAGCTGTGGCTTCAGCGTCTGCAGTTCTGCTTTCGCTGCCTGTGCGTCCTTAAGGAATCCGCAGGATGCTTCGTCCGCTATTGGGCATCCGCTGGAAGCCAACAGGGCAGTTTTTTTCTCTGCAGTTTCAATCTGGTTTTTCAGTTTCCCGATCCTGATCCGGCTCTCGGCTAAGAGATCAGCCTGTTCTTTCTTCAGGTCTGCGATGCGCTTCTCTGCCCTCTCGTATTCCTCCAGCTTCGGTGCAAGGGCTTCCCTCCCGGCGCGTACCGCTTCAATCTCTGCTACCGCCGCTTCGATTTGTTCCCGGTTCTCCAGCGTGGTGGTTTCTATGTTCATCCGGGCGCGGATACTTGCCAGATCTGTTTCTGCTTTCTGGACTGCCGCCGTGAGTGTGCTGCGTCTGTCCGTCAGGCTTGCCAGTTTTGCTTCATCCTGTGCCAGCGGTTCAAGGTCTGCCCGTGCCTGTGCTATGGTTTCTGCCGCCTTTGCCGCTGCCGGTGCCATCGCCGCGAGTGCGCTGGCATTCTCCTGATCGGTTTTCTGCTTCTGGAGTTCCGCGTCTTTCTCTGCCGCCTGTGCGCTCTTATTTGCCGCTTCCTGCGCCTTTTCATCCGCTTGCCGTATTAATTCCTGCCGGAGCGTTTCCTCGCGTTCTGCGGCTTTAATCTGCCCCTCCACGGCTGTCCTCTGCGCCGTCTTGGTGTCCATCTGTTCCTGGCAGGACTTCATCTCGTTTTCTATGGCTTCCCTTGTCCTCATCTGTTCATCGAGGACTTCCATCCTGTCATTAAGCTGTGCGATGGTGCGCCGCTGTTCCGTTGCTTTTCCCTTGGTGATTTCCTCTGCCCTGCCGTAAACCCCAAGGTTCAGCAGTGTCGAGAGGACTTCCATCCTGCGGTCGCTGTCGGTGTCCAGGAAAAGCCCGTATGCATCCTGCCGGATCAGGGCTATGGAGCAGAAGGTCTGGCAGTCCATCCCGATGGTCTTGGTGATCTTCTCCTGCGTCAGCCTTATCGTGGTATCGCCATCGTTTTCCCATTCTCCCGTATCCCGGTTCTTCCTTGCAAGTGCCAGCGTCCCTTTCCCGGCAGCCGTCCGTGTCCTGGCTACCCTGTAGTCGTAGCCACCCATCTCAAATTCAAAGGTGATCGCGCCTTTCTTCTCCCCTGCCCGAAGCCATCCACCGGTCGTTCCGTCCCGGCTCTGTTCGTAGAGGCAGTCAGCTATGGCATCCATGAACAGGCTGCTCTTCCCTACCCCGTTGGGACCGTTGACCATCGCCATCCTGATTTCCTCGAATCCGAATGCTGCGCTAGTGTAGCTGCGGTAGTTCATTACCTCTATCCGTTTCGGGATGAATGCCCCGGTGTGCTGGTCTGCTTCCCTGCCGTCATCAGCCTGTCGGATGATTGGTATGGCGAGTTCTTCCAGCCGCTCCATATCGCTGTCGGTAAAATCTGCGCCACTGTCCTTCAGGTTGGCGAGGTATCTGTGCAGGGCGGCGGCTGGCGTGTCCTCTGCAGATACCGTATCCAGCGTCAGTTCGTCCTCTGTTTCCTCCCGTATGAAGTCTGCGACATGGAAGGCCCCGCAGTTTTTCTTGTCCATTATCCAGTTCTGCAGTGCCGCCCGGTTGATCTGCTTTTCCTGTTCCGGCGTGGCATCGTAGTAAACCCTCACGATGGCGTCCCTTGCCAGTTCATCTATGCCGTCCAGTGATCCGCTGGCTATGAATTCTGCAACTTCTTCCTGCACCAGTTTCATGGTGTGGTGCCGCCTTGCTGGTGTCTGCACAAAGCGGCTTTCCGTCACCGTCCCTCCCTCTATTGTGTGGTAGTAGAATCCGTGTTCCATCCCCTCGTCATTGAAGGTCAGTTCGTTCGGGCTGCCGCTGTAGAATGCCGGGGTATTGCTCCCCAGCCGCTGTGGCTTGTGGATGTGTCCGAAGCATCCGAGCGTAACCCCCGCCGCGTCTATGGTCTGCGGCAAGATCACCACATCCTGCCCTGCGAGGAATGTCTGACCGCTTTCCCCCTCTGCCCCGGCTACCGTGTAATGGGCTACCAGGATGCTCGGTATCACCGGGTCAAGCTGTGCGGCGTTCCCCATGATGATCTCGTTCACCAGCGTTGTGGCGTTCTGGTTCTCCGTTTCTGCGTCCATGTCCGGCATGAATGCCCGGAGCCGCCCTTTGTCAAATCCCGGCATGGCGAGTATCTGAACCGCTCCTGCCGCCGTTGCGAGTGTTTCCACTGCCGGCCCCGTGTAAATGTGGAGGTTCTTTATCCCCCGTGTGGTGTTCTGTATCACGCTGAAGGCTTTCGGGTTGTCGTGGTTCTGGGTACCGAAAAGTAGCACCACCTCACTGCTTGCCCTGCAGATTGGGATAAGGAATCCGTTGATTGCATCGTCTATGTCCTCCAGTGCGGTGTCAGCCCATACCCTCGACCTGTTGAAAAGGTCCCCGGCGATGATTGCCATGTCCGGCTTTTCCTCTGCCGCTGATTCCGCTATCGCCCTCATGCATCGGAGCGTGTCCTCTCTTCTTGCGTTCTTCCCATCCTTTACGGGTCCGCTCAGGTCCCCCAGGTGGGTGTCCGCGCAGTGTAAAATCTTTATGCTCATGCGTTCTACCTCCTGTTGTTCGTTGTCTGCTTTCTCTGGCAGTCCGGGCAGAGACACCGTTTGAAGCGTTTCTCAGAATATTCCCTTATCGCTTCTGGGGTCCAGGTCTTGCCGTTCGTGCCTTTCGCTTCGGTTATCTCTTTCCCGCAGTCAGTGCATCTGATTCCCTGCGGCTCTTCCCAAGGCGGGGTATCCTCCCAGGGCGGCGTGTCTGATCCGTCTGGGTATTCTCCCTCTTGGTACCCGTCCTCCGTATCCGGGTATTCTGATTCACTGTAGGCTTCTGCGCCAGCCCCCGGCAGAGCCAGCGGCGTTGCTGGTTCGGTGGCTTCCTGCTTCGCCGGGATCTCGAAGAGAAGCCCCATGTCTTTGAGCGAGTTGTTGATCAGTGCCTGCCGGATGTCTGGTGCGTCAAGGTTCGGTACGATGTGGGCGATCACAAATGGTTTGCTGATTTCTTCCTTGGTGTACCCCTGCGCCAGCCCCAGTGCAGCCCGTAGGCATCTCATGTATGCCTTGGTTTCCGCGATGCTTGCCCGGTGCGGCAGGAATCTCTTGAATTGTGCTTCTGTCATGCTCCCCTTTTCAAGAGCGCAGTCAATCTCCTTGCTCTTCGTGATCAGCCGGAATCCTCCGCTCGGCTCCGGTACCCTGACCGTGACCGTGTGCTTCACATCGTAGGCGTGGTCGCAGTTCCCGCAGGACTGCGCTTTCCCTGTGGCTTTCGCCATCTCCACGCACCGTCTGCATACTTCTGGCTGTTCGTTCTCATTGTAGACGATGCTGATGTTGGCGGCTGCGGCGAGTTTTGTTCCTCCTACCGCCGTGATTGCGAGTTTTCCACTCTGTTTCTCATAGTAAACATCATTTCCTCGGTTGGGGTCGGGGTTCAGCTGTACCTCGTTGACGATGACTTTCTGGAGGTTGCTCATCACCTGCATGCTGGTCACCGGGATCAGAACGTTGTACTTATCCGGCGGGTACTTATTCAGCTGGACGATTGTGTCTTGTGCTGTCATTGCTCATTCTCCTTTCGGCTGGGTTTACATGAATGGCGATTCGCCGCCGTAATTGGCGAAGCCGCCATCAGTGTCTGGTATCTGGCTGTCTGCTCCGGCTCCTTTCCTGCCGTCTGCAAATTCGAGGTTTTCTGCTGTCAGCGTGTATGCCTTGCGCTTGATTCCCTCTTTGTCGGTGTAGGTGCGTGTCCTCATTTCCCCCTGCACTGCCACCCTCATTCCTTTGCGGAAGTATTTCTCGGCGAATTCTGCCGATCCCCTCCACGCTTCAATGTCAAAGAAATCTGTTGCCTTGTTCTCCTTTGACATCCTGCGGTCTACTGCCAGCGTGAACCGTGCCACCATGATGCCCTGCGTGGTCATCCTGATTTCCGGCTCTGCCGTGAGCCGCCCTATAAAAATGCAGTTGTTCATCTTTCCCTCCGTCCATTGAAAATCCCCATTGACTTCCTGCCCCTTTTTCGGGTATAATGGGGTATGCGTCAGAGCGTTGTTCAATGCTTTGTTCGCTTTCGGTTGGGGACGGATTGTTTAGGGCAGTCCGTTCCTTTTTTGTACCCGTAGCCATCTGCAGTGCGCTCCTTTACGCTATTTCTTTGGTTCGGTAGTCGTAGCTTATCGTGCGGTTCTGACCGTCTGCCGTCCGTACCGTCCGCTGGTATCTGCCGTCTGCGTGGCGTTCCCCCGTTGTCCGGCTATCCGGGCAGTTCTCTGCTATGTATGCATCTACCGCTTCCTGTGCCGCTGAATAAAGCCTTGCGGCTACCTTGTAAAAAACATCGAATGCCTGTTGTCCTGCGGCGTTGTATGGTATTGTCATTCCATCCCCTCCGCGTAGACGATGACCGACAGCAGCTTGCTGTTTATCTGTCGGACGTACTCCATCGCCTGTCTGAAATTCGGCTTCTCCAATTCGTCCACTCTGCCGTTCTCCATGATTCTCTTGATGTCCTCGACCACTTGCTGGAGCCGCCATTCCGCTATGGAAAGCTGCGCCATCAGATCACCGTTGGTCTGCGGCATCACCACTTCCGGGAGGTATTTCCCCAGAATGCTTGTCTGTTTCAAGTGGTGCCATGCCAGCAGGGGTGCTTTGTAGTGGTTGCTCATGGCGTCCACTATGTCATCCGGTACCCGTGCGTGTCCGTTCTCGTAGTCGGAGAGCGTCCGTGGAGCGATTGCGAGAAGTTCCGCTGCTTGTTCCTGCGTCAATCCTGCGGTTGTCCTGCATAATTTGTACAAGTTCTCGCACTCATCCCTCATGGTTTCCACCTCGCTTTCGGTATAAAATATTCTTATCGGTTACCGAGTGAGGGCTGCGCTCTGCTGGTCATCCAGAAATTCCTCCAGTTTTCCAGGCTTGTACTCACCTCCGCGCTCTGCCGCTACTGCTTTTCCCAGAAGCATGCCGCAAGCCGCCGCCAGTGAGATCCTGTTCTCCCATGCCCATTCGTTCAGGTCATCGTAGACCTGCTTCGGCATCCTGGAAGAGAAGCTGTGGTAACCATCGCCGCCCTTTGCTCTCTGCCGCACTGCCATTTTTGTCATCTCCTTTCTCTTTTCGCTCTTGTTTTGCGGAGCCAATGTGCTATAATGCTATTGTGCTACACTTTATTTTGCCCCTTTTTTTGCTTGCTGCTTTTCGGGGTTATTGGTAGTATAGCACTGCATTTTTACTTAGTCAAGAGAAATTGCACTTATTTTCTCGGTGAAATTTTGTATTTTGGAGGTGATTTTATGACAATCAACGAACGGATGTTTGCTCTCCTTTCTGAGCGGCGCGTTTCACAGAAGCAGTTTGCCAGTTCTGTCGGGATAAATCCGAGAAATGTCAGTTCCTGGCAGACCAGGGGAACGGACCCCCCTGCAAACGTGATCTGCAAAATTGCCGAATTTTTCGGCGTTTCTGTGGAATGGCTGCTTTCCGGCGAGGAACATCCGCACTCGTCCTACGTCAACAATGGCTCTGTGTCTGGCAATCTGGGGCCGCACACTGGCACGATTATCGTGCGGAACGGCGGGGAGCGCGTCTTGTCTGAAGAATGCTCGGAGTTGGTCAGGGTGTATGAATCCTTAGATGTCCGGCAGCGCATCCAGCTTCTGAAATGCGCTTTTGAAATTGCGGACGGTTTTGCCGGCTCCGCTCAAAAATCTGAATAGGAGGTATGCTTATGTCTTTTTGTGGTTCTGTTGTCCGCTCCATCCGCGTTTCTGGGTCCTGCGGCGCATGGTTCCCTGTGGTACTGGAATCTATGCGCTCTAACGGGTTGTGTGATGTGTCCGGGGATCTGTCCTCCCTGCGGCTCTCTGGGGCTTATTCTGGCGGTTGCGTGACCGTTGTCCTTGTGCCGTCCGATACTGACGATGAAGTCCTTATTTCGGTCACTGCCGCATCCATATCGTCTGGAGGTGATCTGCCATGATTGGAATCCTGAGTTTCCTTTCTCTTGTTGCTGCCGTGGCGTTTGTTGCCGCCGTAGTCTTGCTGGTGGTGCGCTCTGTCAAGCGTCAGCCACGAAAGCCTTTTGTAATCCTTGCCGTGGTGTCTGCCGTGGCTTTTCTGGGGCTGTGCGTCTGGGTTTCCGACATTTATGTTCCTGCTGAAAAACCGCAGGATACGGTTGCTGAAGCCGAGCCGCCGTCCGTTCCTGAGCCGGAAAATCCCACAGAAACTGAGCCGCCGTCTGTTCCTGAACAGGAAGCATCCGCTGAATCCTCAGATTCCACTGTGGAAAATGTGGACAGTGGCGTGGATAAATCCACAAATGTTCCTGTGGAATCGTCTGCAAATTCGGCTCAAGAACACTCAGATGCTCCAGAAGAATCCTCCCCTGTTGAAACTGAACCGCCGTCCGTTCCTGAAACCACCGCTCCGTCTTTGGCAGAAACCTATAAAACGGATGTGGTCGTGGCTTCGAAGATGCTTTTAGATCGGTTCATCACGGATTATTCCGTTTCCTTGGCTCCACAGCTGTGGACGGTTGCTGATTTCGATTCGGAGGGGGCCGTGATTGCCCTTGCAGATGTGACTTTCAAATCCTCTGGGGCAGTGGAACGTGCCTTGCTGGTGCTTTCTCCTGTGATTGAAAATGGGAAAATGACGGAAGCCACGCCGCATTATGTGGCTGTTGGTGAAACTGTCTATGGGGATGACGGATATTGCGATGAAGTGTTCTCGAATCTGCAGGAAGCGTTTGACGCTTTTGCAGTTGGTGATTATCAATGAAGCGGGCGGCACTGTACATCAGGGTGTCTACTCTCGAACAGGCGCAGGAAGGGTATTCCATCGGGGCGCAAAAAGAGCGGCTGCTGGCGTTCTGCAAAGCCCACGACTGGCTGGTTGCTGATTTCTACATTGACGGCGGCTATTCCGGCTCAAACCTTGACCGTCCCGGAATCCAGAAGCTGATCGCCGAGACCGGGTCCTTTGACCTGGTCTTGGTCATGAAGTTGGATCGACTCTCCCGCTCCCAGCGCGATACCCTTTACCTCATCGAGGATGTGTTCCTGCCAGCCGGAGTGGATTTTATCTCTATGGCTGAATCGTTCGACACCTCTACGCCTTTCGGTCGTGCAATGATTGGCATCCTGTCGGTCTTTGCCCAGCTAGAGCGGGAACAGATCAAGGAACGCACTTTCATGGGGCGGGTGGAGCGGGCAAAAGAGGGGCTGTTCCACGGCGGCTCTTATTACCCTATCGGTTACGACTACGGGGCGGATGGTCATCTTGCGGTGAACGAATACGAAGCCGCACAGGTGCGAAAAATCTACGAATGGTATCTGGATGGTTCTTCTCCAGAAAAAATCGCAGAACGTCTGCGGGAGGAAGGCTATACCAATCGTTACGGCTCCTGGTCTGAAACGTCCGGGAGGATTTCTGTCCTGCGTATCCTTACCTCGGATGTCTATCTTGGCACGATCCGCTTTGGTGATGTGGTTGTGGAAAACGCACACCAGGCTATCATCGACCGGGAGTCTTTTGAAAAGGTCGCAGAAGTGCGGAAAAAACGGCAGGAAATCTTCGGGGATTCTGCCTATGTATCTAAATATCTGCTTGTCGGTCTGCTCTGGTGCGCCCGCTGTGGTGCGCGGTATGCCGTCAAGCATAACTATGGCGGGTATAAATATTATGTCTGCTACTCTCGTGCGAGGACGGTGAAAAGGATGATCAAAGCGGAACACTGCGACAACAAAAACTGGCGGCTGGATGAGTTGGACACCTATGTGGAGCGTGAAGTTTCCCGGTTGCTTTTTGATCCAGGGTACTATCAGGCTCTCCTGAAGCGTAAGAAAAAGGCGGCGGCTGAAACCGGTCCCTCTGACGCAGACGTAATCCGCTCCAAAGTTGCTGATTTGGATAAACAGATCGGGCGGCTCATGGATTTGTACCAGGACGAACGTATGCCTGTGGATGTGGTTTCATCTCGCATCGACAAACTCCACAGGGATAAACTTGCACTGGAGGAACATCTGGCAGCTATCGTTCCTCCAAAACCGAAACGGGATTATGACGAGGACGCTTTCTCCGGGTTGCTGGCTGACTTCGCTACTGTCTGGGAATCTGCTGGTCTGGAAGAGCGGCGGGAGATTATCTCCGCACTCATTAAAAAAATCACCTTGGACGGTGACCGGGTGGATATCGAATGGGCTTTCCTGGAAGATTGAGCCTAGCCCTGCTGGGAATAGGGAACACAAAAGCCCTGCCGTCTGGCGGGGCTTTGTCCTCTTTCGGTTGTGTCTGCAGATGGATGCTTATGCTGTCTGCAGTTCTTTGCTTTTGCGTCCTGAATCCAGCGGCTTCCAGCCGATTGCTATTGCCGCTGCGGCTTCTTCCTTTTCCTCCGGCTGGCTCTTCTCTTTCTGGCAATCGCACTTTTCGCCAGGGTCCAGGTTGCTGCCACAATTCGGGCAAACATTGTAATATGCCATTGATGTCACCTCCTTTCTCACTCGTATGCTCCTGTGCGGATTGCGTTCTTTGTCCGCATCCTTTCAGCCGTCTTGAACGGCTTGAGATACCTCTTCCTGCGCTGTCCTCTGTGCTTCCCGGAGGACGGGAGTGCCATCCCTGTGTGGAATTCATCGCCGTACTGGTGTCGCTCTATCCACTCCAAATTCTTGCCAAAAGGCTGCATCCTCCTTTTTCTTGTCTGATGCCACTTTTTCATCTGGCTCACCTCCTGCTTTTTATCAGATTACTGGATATTTGGCTATTTGTTGTTGTCTAAATCCTGCAAAAAAATTATTCTTCCGCTTCCTCCGCTGCCATCTTCTCCAGCAGTTCCACGTACCACTGACTTCGTATGGTTTCATTGGTGATATCCCTGATATCCTCTCCGGGCTTTATCGGCTGCCACCAGCTTTCGTCACCAAAGTAAACGCTTTTCTTCTCTGGTACGAAAATGCAGGGGTTTCCTGCAGTTCCTATCTCCAGTTCCTTGTCCTCATTCATTCTGGCGGTTATGTATCTTGGAAATTCCCCAAGGTAAACACCGAAGTAGGTTTTGCTGTCCTCGCACAGCCTAATCCTGACTGGCATAAACATGGCGTTCCAGTAGCTGGGTTGTTCTGTTTTTATGTCAGTGAATGTCTGCGGAAATTCCAGCCATCTGCTTTTGTAATTCGGGCAGTTCTCGCATTCCTGCGGGTCGATCTGCCGTTTTACCCGGTCGATATCTCCGAGTGTCTTTGCCCCGTAGTGGCAGATCGGCGTGGCTCCAGCCCTGAAGCCATCGTATGAGCGGTGTCTGCACTTCTCAAACCTGGACATTGCGTCCATCTTCTCCTGCCTTTTCCCCATCAGGCTGTCCTCCAATCCCCCGATGATTCACCGAGGTAGTCCAGTTCGTACCCATCCGTTTCGGTTTTGGTCAGCTTCCTGCTGTAGGACAGGATGTCGTGGTAGTTCCCTGTCGGGTCATCCTCCCTTTTCACGAATCCGTCCATCGGCTGGCACATCGGTGAAAATCCCCTGCTTCTCATCCCGTATCTGTATATACTCATACCTCTATCCCCCCTTTCGGCAAGTGCCGCCGTCCAGTAATCTTTTACCTCTTGGGTGCAGTGTTCCATCGCATCTTTCCATGTCGGGAATCTGCCGTTCTGGTCATAGAATTTGTACTGATAGGTCAGGCTCTGGCAATTGTGCGGTTGCGCCGGATCGTGCTTGACGGCGCACATCTCACAAGTTCCGGGCGGTGTATTCCCCACCAGCGTCATGCCGTGTCTTTGTTTCAAATATCCGCTCATCCTGCGTTCCTACTTTTTGGTATTGTTAATGTCTGCCCAGGATAAATTGGGCTTGTGATCGATATAGAATTGGCTTCAGCTATCTTTTGCGCCCCCTCCCATGCATCCTTGTAAAAATCTTTGGCAATGTTGTATAGGTTATCGCCCCGTTTGACTGTATATTCTTCGACTACCGACCGTTTGTCATACTGGTGCGGAAGCTGTAAATCATCCAGTAACTTTCTATCCTCGTAGGTCAGAGTTCCTGCATCTATCTTCTGCCGGATTGTTTCAATCTGCTGCGCTCTCCAAGCCATGATGGTGTCGTGACCGTCCTTTATGGCTTCCAGCCTTGTGAGCGTCTTTTTGATTTCCTGCCATGCTACCGCTATCTGCAGATGCTCGCTATCTACCATTTTGTTCCCTGGTGCCGGCATCACGCTGTCCAGCGTATTCTTTGCTTCCTGTAGTGTCATGCCGTTTTCCTCCCTGCTTCCCTCTCCTTTTTTCGTTCGTGGTATCCTGCGATTGCGTCATCGCAAAACTGCCCGCCGGCCCCCTGCATCTTCTCCAGCGTATGCTCTGCATCCAAGAGCGCAGCTTTCAGCTTCTCATAATCTGCAGAAAACTGCCGCAGGGTTTCCTTTGCCGTGTCCTCATCCATCATCGATGGCAGTCTGTCGAGGATATTGCAAGCGGAACACACCGCATCATCCTCCGTCCTGGTTAAATCGTGTCTGTTTCTCAGCCAGATCAATGTTTCTACAACTTCTCCAATCTTCATTTTGTTCCCTCGCTTTCGGTTTAATCTATCGCTTCTGCCACCGAGATCCCGGTGGCATCCTCTACGATCCTGATGGCTTCGTCTATCGCCGCATCCCATCCCTGGGACCATCCGTCCGTTGCATCGGCTCCCCCGGCTTCGTGAATCCTCTTCAGAATTTCTAGTACCGTGTTTTTACCCAGTGTTTTCTCCGCTTCCCACTTTTTCGGAATTATGCTGTTCTCAAATGCTGCGATGGCTTCTTTCATTCCGCAGTCTGGGCAGATGGCTGTTTTTCCGTCCTCGCGTGAAAGTGCCGACTCCGCTGTGTAGGCATTGCCGCATTTCGGGCAATGGCGCACATCTTTCTCTTCCTGTTTCTTGCCGTAGTAGGTTTCCTCGATGATATCCTGCAACACCTCCCTAACCATCGTGTCTGCTTCCTGGTAACGTGCCAGGGCATCTTTGTTGTACGTGGCGTTGATGATCCTGATCATCGTTTCCTTGTCTGCTTCACTGTAGTGGCTTGCCTGTATCGCCTGTGTCACTTCGTATGCGGCGTATGCCCTGGCATTGTGGAGGTTTTTCTCCTGCTGTTCTGCTGTTTTCATGACTCTTCTCCTTTTCTTACCAGTAGCGTTCCGGCTCCGGCTCTGCGAAGTAGCTTACAAAACTGGGAGCAGTCTTGTTTAGGTGTCTTGCGTAGGATTTTGCAAATGCCTTTGTGCAGTTTCCCAGAACCGTAAACGGTCTGGAATCGTATCCAAATTCTGCATCTGCTTCGTTGTAACATCTTACCATCCATGCTTCATTCATTGTCTTTGCTCTCCTTTTGGTTTATACTGTTACCAGTTCGTATCTCGGTTCGCCGATAAAATGCGGCATCATGTACTGCGCTCTGTTGGTCATGTGGAATTCCAGTCCTGCGGCTCCGGCTTCTTCTTCCAGTTCTCTCATCCTGTGCTCTGCACTACTGGAAAGGCAGTTCTGTGTGCATCTTGCGTATTCCTTGCAAATCTCTTTCTTTCTGGATTCTGTCATGGCTTTGCTCTCCTTTCGGTTTTAGACAATCTGTAATATCGGTCTTCTTTGCTGTATTTTGATAATCAACGGTCCCGCGAGCTGCTTCATTTACAAGCCATTCAAAATCTTCTTCATTTAGAATCGTAACAGTAACATAAGACTCTTTGCCCGTATTTTGATTTTTAGCATATACCTCCATCAGTTTCCGTGTCCGGACCTCGGTGACGCCTGGAATGGCTTTTATTTTCTCAATCAATGTGTTATCCATAAGTTTCAGCTTTTGAACTTCATTCAGATTGTTTTGGGGATAAGTAGTATCGTGTAACGTATAGTCTAATTCCATACGGAATTTTCCAAATTCAATATCATTACGCACTTGCTGCTTTGCGTCCATATTGCCAACGACATTGGCAATTACCACAAATAAAATACAGGAAAGCCCCATAGTGAGAATGGTCATTGCCGTCCGTTTTTTGTGCAGTGCAAGATTTGACATGGTCAGTTTAAAGATATTGATTTGTTCTTTACCCTTACGGAAGTGTTCTTTGCCTCCGGCTTCATAGCGGATTGCTTCAATTGGCGATGTTTTCGACGCCATTTTTATAGGTTTTTTCAAAGAAATAAAAACAGTGCAAAGCGCCAATAAAACAACCAGGGCGGCAAGGGGAAGTGAGAAAACGGGAATAAATTCTTTGTTTAAATAATAAAAAACAAATTTTAAAATCAGGCATCCAAATAAAATTCCGGCTGGAATTGTGGCAAAAGACAAAACGATTCCTTCCATGCGAATCATCTTTTTTAATTGTCTTTTGCTGGCGCCAAGCGCTTTTAAACGGCCGTATTCTCTAATCTTTTGTATAATCGCTACATGAAAAATATTGTATATAACCAATGCCGATATCATTATTATAATGAGGATGATACAGATGCCGGAAGCGACAACTCCCATGTCAGGTTCTAATGCAAAAGCCAGGTAATTGCTGTTGACATTCACCTGTGATTCTTTTAGTTCTAGTTCTTTTGCAAGTGACAGTATTTTTTCTTTCATCTGACTGGAAGTCAGATTTTCATCATTCCGGACTTTAAAAGCTAAATAGACGCTTCGCTCTTTTGGATTTGGAATGTTTTCTTGAATGAATTTCTGTGATACATAAGCGCTGTATCGTTTGGCAAGGTTATTTGCTTCGGAAGAAACCGTAAAACCACTGATAATAAAATCCTTCTTGATGATTTCTCCAGTTCCGTTTATGCGGATAGATAAGGTTACGCGATCCCCGATTTTAGGGTTTTTTAAACCCCAAAGAGCAAAAAATTCCTTTTGTGCAATTAATTCATTTTCTTTTTCGGGATAGTTTCCGGATTCCAGTTTAAAATGTGCAAGCGTGCGTATAGCGGAATCCATTTCAAATAAATTGATGTTGTATCCTTTGAAAATGCCTTCTGCAGCATAGATTTCTGCGCCAAGGTTGTAAAATTGTGCATGAATCTTAATAGATTCAATTTGTTCTGGAGTGGGCATATTGAACATGCCATAATGTTCGCCATAGTTTTCCGCAGCGTTATTTTTTTGCTGCTGTATAATGGAATTGCAGCCAAATGCAATAATTGTAATCAGTACTGTGCTTAAAAAAATGGCAATTGCGCTCAAAATACTTCTGGTTTTTTCAGATTTTAGGCTGCATAGGGCAAGTTTTGTCGTTGTTTTCATTTAAGACACCACCTTTTCATTTCTGGAAACTGCGCTTTTTTCCATAAGAACGCCGTCTTCAATCATTAAGATACGGTCAGCCATTTGTGCTAATTCTTCATCGTGGGTAATCATTAGAAGTGTCTGGCCGTATTTTTTCACAGATAATTTTAACAGGCTCATTACTTCTAAGCTGGTCTTGCTGTCTAAATTTCCCGTCGGTTCATCTGCCAGTATGATGTCCGGTTTTGAGGCAAGCGCTCTGGCAATAGCGACTCTTTGCTGCTGTCCGCCGGACAGCGTGTTTGGCATATTGTCTTTTTTTTCATCTAACCCAAGCACATGGATAATATCTTTAATATAAGAAATATCGGGTTTCCGGTTGTCCAATCCGATTGGAAGAATAATGTTCTCCCAGACATTAATAGAAGAAATCAGATTGTAAGCCTGAAAAATAAAGCCAATTTTTCGTCTGCGAAACGCAGATAAATCGTCGTCTTTCAAGGAAAAAATGGATTTGCCGCCAATGATGACTTCGCCGCTGTCGGGATAGTCAAGTCCGCCGAGCAGATGGAGAAGCGTAGATTTACCAGAACCGGATTTTCCGACAATAGCGGCAAATTCACTTTTTTGAATTGAGAGATTTGTGTGATTGACAGCATTCACTCTATTCTCGTTTTTACCATAATATTTGCATAGATCCTTGGTCTGTAATAATATTTGCATGATGTATCCTCCCATGTTTCATTTGATAGTATCAGTATAAAGCGCGTTTCTTACCGTTTACTTACAAAAACAAGAAAAAAGCCTTACATTTTTGTAAGACTTTTAGGTTTAAAGTGACATTGGAAATTGAATGGAAAAAATACTTCCGCATTTGCCGTCTGTTCTGGAGCGAACATAGATCGTGCCGTTTTGTCTTTCAATAATTTTTCTGGAAAGGTAAAGGCCGACGCCGGAACCTTCTATCGTTTTCACAGAATCCGAACGGTAAAAACGCTGGAAAATTTTATGATATTCTGATTTGGGAATACCGATTCCTTCATCTTGAAAATTAATTCGGATATAAGTAGTCAGCGGTTCAATGCTAATTTGAATATGGGAACCTCTTTCGCTGTACTTTATAGCGTTGTCGAGGAGATTAATAAAGACTTCGGCGGTCCATTTTTTATCGTGCGGTATTATGATTTTATCCAAAGGCAGGTTTTTCGATAGTTCGATGGAGATACATTTTTTGGAGGCTTTTTCATAAATCCTGTTTACAGCTGTAAGAATCGTTTCGTCGATAGCAGACGGTTTAATAGAAAGCTGAACCATTCCTTTTTCTAACCGGGAGACATTTACAAGCGCTTTTGTCAGATTTTCAAGCCCCTCTACTTGAGACAGACAATGACTCAAAAATTCCTGCTGTTCGGAATCCGTCATTTTTTCTGTGTTTAATAGTTCAATCGTAGTCTTTAAGACGGCGACAGGAGTTTTTAGTTGATGGGAAATATCGGTGACAAGAGCTTTCGTCTCTTCTTTTTCCTGGTTTAAGTGATTATGGTCTGTTTGGATTTGTTCCCATAAAGAAGAGATTCTATCCTTGAGTTTTTCATCTAATAGGCCAGAAGAAAATACTGGTTTTACAGAATCCGTATTTTGAATCTGCTGAAGCGTTTTTTCTAATTCTGCCGATTGAAGAGAAATTTGTTTTTGAATCAGGTGATACAGCAGGTATAGCGGAATAAGAAGTATTATATCAATTGCCGCAGAAAACAAAAGGATTTTATATTTTACCGAATCATAAGTTTTATCCCAGACAGTTTTCGTTTGAGTATCATAGCCGTGGGACGCCATATTCTGTTCTCCTGATAACAGCCACGACTGACTTGGTAATTCCTTTTGCCATTGTAAGAGCATGTCGCCGGATTCGCCGTTTCCGGCAATACCGGAGATGATAAGCTCTGTATTTGCATAACTTGTTTTTAGTTCAGATAAAATCCAAATATCGGCTGACAAAGTGGCGGCAATCAAAGTGATTCCAAAAAAAATAAGAAAATTTAATATTGTTACTTTACATCGCAGTCCCATATATACCCCATTCCCCGGATATTTTTTATTATCCGCGTATCGTCATTGTCCTTAATTTTCATACGCAGCCGCCGGATATTGACGGCGACTGTATTATCATCTACAAATTTTCCATCAATATCAAACATTTGCTCTAGAATTTGTGTTTTGGATAAGATTTGCCTGGGATGGTTCAAAAAGAGCTGCAGAAGGCGACATTCATTTTTCGTCAGTTCTACCGGTGCATCATCTATAAACAGATGCATATCATTTGGATAATAAGCCAGTCTTCCGGAAGTAATCACAGGATTGTCTAAAGATTCACTGTTTTTGGAGGTGAGTTCCATCCGCCGAAAGAAAACAGTGATTTTTGACATCAGGACAGCAAGGCTGAAAGGCTTTGTAATATAATCGTCAGCTCCCGTTTCATAGCCCATGACAATGTCGATTTCTGTATCCATGGCAGTAAGGAAAATAAATTGCACAGCGCTTTGTAAGTCTTTGCGCAGATATGTTAAAAAGTCCAGTCCATTTCCGTCCTTTAATGTAATGTCACATAAAACGAGCTTTACATCGTGCGCCTCAAATAACAGTTTACCTTCCTTAACGGTGTCACATGCTATCACATGATAGCCTTCTTTTTCTAATTTAAAACAAATGCCGCGGCGCAAGCCGGCCTCGTCTTCCAAAAGTAAAATCGTGTTCATAGGATTCTCCTGACTATTCTTCTATTCTTATATACTACCTTACTTTTTTCTAAAAATCAATTTATGGCAGAAACGCTGCACATAAAATATACTAATATTTCTTCTTGACAAAAGTTTCCAGTTATACTATACTTTGCCCATAAAATAGTTTGACAGTCAAAATATTTGATTGTCAAACTAAATAAAACTATATCAGATTTTGTCAAATTAAAGGAGAGATTACAATGTTAGAAAAGTTAAAAAGTATGATAGCAGAGCAGTTGAGTATCAATGAAGCGGAAATCAATGCAGAGAGTAACTTCAAAGATGATTTAGGGGCAGATTCTTTAGATTTATTTGAACTTGTAATGAGCTTAGAGGAAGAATACGGCGTAGAAATTCCGTCAGAAGATTTAGAGAAAATCGCAACGGTAAATGACGTTATGGAATATTTGAAAGAAAAAGGCGTGGAAGAATAATTATGGGAATTAAGACGGATATTACGAAGCTGCTTGGAATTGAGTACCCGGTGATTCAGGGAGGCATGGCATGGGTGGCAGAATATCATCTGGCCGCTGCGGTATCGAATGCCGGAGGGCTTGGAATTATTGGCGCAGCCAGCGCACCGCCAGAGGTGGTAAGGGAGCAGATTCAAAAGACGAGGGAATTTACAGATAAGCCTTTTGGCGTAAACGTTATGCTGATGAATCCAAACGCGCCGGAAGTAGCGCAGGTTGTCGCAGAAGAAGGCGTAAAAGTGGTTACGACCGGCGCGGGAAATCCAGCAAAGTTTATGGAATTGTGGAAAAATGCAGGGATTAAGGTTATTCCCGTTGTGGCAAGCGTTGCAATGGCGCGGATGATGGAAAAAGCAGGCGCAGACGCGGTTGTAGCAGAAGGAACAGAGTCTGGAGGGCATATCGGTTCCGCTACGACAATGACACTGGTGCCGCAGGTAGTAGATGCGGTAAAGATTCCAGTCATTGCCGCCGGAGGAATTGGAGATGGAAGAGGATTTGCAGCAGCTATGATGCTTGGAGCAAAGGCGGTACAAATGGGTACGCGTTTTATTGTTGCAAAAGAATCTATTGTACATAAAAATTATAAAGATCGTGTAATAAAAGCAAAAGACATTGATTCCGAGGTGACGGGGCGCAGTACAGGACACCCGATTCGCGTGCTCCGCAATAAAATGACAAGGGAATATCTGAAAATGGAATCAGAAGGCGTCGGACTGGAAGAGTTGGAAATGCTGACGTTAGGCTCTTTGCGAAAAGCGGTTATGGACGGCGATGTTGTGGACGGTAGCCTGATGGCGGGACAGATTGCAGGGTTGATTGGAAAAGAGCAGACCTGTAAAGAAATAATAGAAGAAATCATGGACGAAGCAGAAAAATTGCTTTTCGCAAAATAAAGAAAGAGGAAATCATATGGGTAAGCTGGTGTTTATGTTCCCCGGACAGGGTTCTCAGTATGTGGGAATGGGGAAAGAGTTTTATGATACATTTCCAGTATGTAAGAAAGTGTTTGAACTGGCAGGAGCGGTTAGCGGGCTTGACTTAACGAAACTGTGTTTTGAGGAAAATGAGCAGATTCATATTACGGAATATACACAAATCGCAATGCTTGCCACAGAAGCTGCAATTTTGGCGGCAGTAAATGAAAAAGGGATAACGCCGGATGTTACGGCAGGCCTTAGCCTTGGCGAGTATGGGGCGTTAATTGCTTCTGGCGTGATGAGTATGAAAGACGCATTTTCGGTGGTTCGCCAAAGAGGAATTTTTATGCAAAACGCCGTGCCAACAGGCGGAGCAATGAGCGCTGTATTAGGTTTGGATGCAGACGTAATCGAAAAAATCTGCGCCCAGACGGAAGGCATTGTATCAATTGCAAACTATAACTGTCCGGGACAGATTGTGATTACCGGAGAAAAAACGGCGGTAGATACGGCAGGGGAAGCTTTAAAAGAAGCGGGTGCAAAAAGAATTGTGCCGCTTAAGGTAAGCGGGCCGTTTCATTCATCTATGCTGGCTTCCGCCGGAGAACAGCTTGCAGAAGTATTAGAAGACGTAATGCTTGCAGAACAATTTATTCCATATCTGTCCAATGTAACAGCGGATTATGTAACAGACGCTTCTATGGTAAAACCGCTTTTGAAACAACAGGTAGCGTCAAGCGTGCGCTGGCAGCAGACGATTGAGCGGCTGATTAAAGATGGGGCGGATACGTTTGTAGAAATTGGTCCGGGAAAAACACTGACGGGATTTATGCGCAAGATAAACAGGGACGTGACAGTATATAACATCGACAAGATGGAGGATTTTATAAAATATGTTGACAGGTAAAATTGCATTGGTGACAGGAGCAAGCCGCGGAATTGGCGCTGAGATTGCTAAATCGCTTGCCGCAGAAGGCGCGGTTGTGATGATAAATTATCATGGTTCAAAAGAAAAGGCGAAAGAAACTGCAGCTGAAATCACGGCGGCAAATGGAAAGGCAGAACTTTGTCCATGCAGTGTTTCAGATTTTGCTGCCTGTGGGGAAATGATTCAGGAAATCGTAAAAAAATATAAACGTATTGATATTCTTGTAAATAATGCGGGAATTACAAGAGACGGTCTTTTAATGAAAATGTCAGAAGAGGATTTTGACCTTGTCCTTGATACGAATTTAAAGGGGACGTTCAATACGATTCGCCACGCATCCCGCTATTTTTTAAAACAAAGAAGCGGTAAAATTATCAACATTTCTTCTGTTTCCGGAATTTTGGGAAATATGGGGCAGGCAAATTATTCGGCCAGCAAAGCCGGAATTATCGGCCTTACCAAAAGTACGGCAAGAGAGCTTGCGTCAAGAGGAATTCATGTCAATGCAATTGCACCTGGATTTATCGCTACGGACATGACGGACGCAATGCCAGAGGAAGCAAAACAAAACATGATGGAATCTATTCCATTTAAACGCATCGGAACGCCAAAAGATATTGCAGAGATGGCTGTTTTTTTGGCTTCTTCAAAATCAGATTATATTACGGGACAGGTATTTGCAGTAGACGGCGGGATGTCAATTTAATACCGCAGCAAAATAGTAGGAGGACATTATGAGCAGAAGAGTTGTCGTAACAGGGATGGGGGCGGTTACTCCGATTGGACTGAATGTAAAGGAATTCTGGCAGTCCGTTCGAGAGGAAAAAATCGGATTTGCGCCGATAACGAAGTTTGATGCATCCGAATATAAATGCCATATTGCAGCAGAAGTAAAAGGATTTGAAGCCAAAAATTATATGGATATAAAAGCGGCAAAGCGTATGGAATTATTTTCGCAGTATGCAGTTGCCGCAGCAAAAGAAGCAATCGAAGATTCCGGAATTGACATGGACAGTGAAGATCCATATCTTGTGGGTACGGCAATTGGTTCTGGAATCGGAAGCCTTCAGGCAATGGAGCGTGAGCATGAAAAGCTGTTACAAAAAGGGCCGAACCGGATTCATCCGCTGTTTGTGCCGATGATGATTGGAAATATGGCGGCGGGCAATGTGTCGATTCAGTTTGGGTTGAAAGGAAAAAGTATCAATTCCGTAACGGCCTGTGCGACGGGGACAAATACAATCGGCGAGGCGTTTCGTGCTATTCAGTACGGTGATGCAGACGTCATGGTGTCGGGCGGATGTGAGAGCAGCATTACACCATTAGGAGTATCGGGATTTACCGCGTTGACGGCATTGTCCACCGTAGACGATCCGGCGGCGTGTTCCCTGCCGTTTGATAAAAACCGGAGCGGTTTTGTTATGGGAGAAGGCGCGGCTGTTGTGGTTTTAGAAGAACTGGAACATGCAAAGAAACGAGGGGCGGACATTTATGCCGAAGTCATCGGATACGGATGTTCTTCGGATGCGTATCATATTACGTCCCCGGAAGAAAGCGGAGCCGGAGCTGCAAGGGCTATGACAAATGCGATTTCTGACGCAGGGAAAAAACCAGAAGATATTTTCTATATCAATGCACATGGAACCGGAACGCATCACAATGATTTGTTTGAGACAAGAGCAATCAAATTAGCGTTTGGGGCGCATGCACAAAATTTAAAAATCAATTCCACAAAATCTATGGTTGGACATTTGCTGGGAGCAGCCGGAGCAATTGAATTTGTAGCCTGCGTGAAAGAAATTCAGGAAGGATTTTTGCATCGGACGGTAGGATATACGACGCCGGACGATGAAATGGATTTGGATTATTGTAAAGAGCCGGTAGAAGGTGAGTTTGACTATGCGCTCAGCAATTCTTTAGGATTCGGCGGGCACAATGCAAGTATTCTTCTGGCAAAATATAAGGAGTAAAGAAATGGCAGTATTTGATACAAAACAGATTATGGAAATCATTCCGCACAGACAGCCGTTTTTATTAATTGATACAATAGAAGAATTAGAGCCAGGCGTAAGAGCGGTCGGAAAAAAATGCGTCACATATAATGAACCGTTTTTTGCCGGGCATTTTCCAAATGAACCGGTTATGCCGGGCGTATTGATAATAGAAGCAATGGCGCAGACCGGAGCGGCGGCTATTTTAAGCAAACCGGAGAATCAGGGAAAGACGGCTTATTTTGCCGGAATCAACAATGCCAAATTCAAGCAAAAAGTAAAGCCTGGCGATGTTTTAATACTGGAACTTGAAATTGTAAAGGAAAAAGGCCCGATTGGAGTCGGGAAAGGAACGGCAAAGATAGATGGAAAACTTGCGGTATCTGCAGAATTGACATTTGCAATTGGAAGTGGAGAATAG
>OFFJ01000065.1_pt1 | contig 78575 bp, 62 predicted proteins | sample 1521261 | NCBI WGS metagenome assembly OFFJ01 (sample SAMEA3504122, study PRJEB24116) | mouse gut metagenome | biome: mouse gut; feature: mouse-associated habitat; material: faeces | place: Denmark | collected 2011 | reverse complement strand
CATAAATATCCAAGTTTTTGACTGAATTTTTGCTAAATCTCATGCGCTAGCCCTGGGAGGCGGAGGAGTGGAGTTGCATTTTTGGGAAATATATGCTATCTTTGTGGATTAAATGGCGTGGTGGGCCGTATGTTATGGTATCGCTAAGCCGGTGTAATAAAGTTGAAAAGTATGTTCAAGAATAACAAGACTGATAATAAGCCGGATAGCCCGGTGTATATCTCTTTGGACGAACCGGACGCATCCGGCCCTAAACCCAAACGTAGGAAGCGGAAAATAGGTGTTGTAGGCGCGCTGTGGATAGCTTTCGGCATATTTGTCACAGTCATTTTTCTATTGTTTGTACTTGCCTATAACGGCATCATCGGATATATGCCGGATATCGAGGAACTCAAGAATCCTACCGATAAGTATGCGTCGATCATATATACTGCCGACGGCAAGGAGATGGGACGCTATTTTCAAGGAAGCGGCAATCGCGTGAGCGCTGATTTTGACGAGATTTCAGATCATGTCGTCAACGCTTTGATCGCTACCGAGGATTCCCGATTCATGGAACATTCCGGCATAGACATGAGAGCTTTGATGCGAGTGGGAGTGAAGACTCTTCTGATGCAGGACCGCAGCGCCGGCGGTGGATCCACTCTGACACAGCAGCTTGCCAAGCAGCTTTACTCGAGGCAGACATCAAATATGCTCACCCGTGCGATGCAGAAACCGATCGAATGGATGATTGCGGTGAAGCTCGAACGTTTCTATTCCAAGGAAGAGATAATCAAGATGTATCTCAACCAGTTCGATTTCCTCTATAATGCTGTCGGAATCCGTTCGGCCGCACAGGTCTATTTTGGTAAAGAACCGAAAGATCTGACTATTGAAGAGGCGGCACTTCTGGTCGGGATGGTGAAGAATCCCTCGATCTATAATCCTATCCGTCATCCGGAAAAAGCCCGTGATCGCAGAAATGTTGTTTTCGAGCAGATGTTCAAGGCCGGAATGATTTCAAAATCAGAGATGGAATCGCTCAAGGAGCTGCCTGTTAAAGTGGATTTCCACAGCGTTGACCACAAGGACGGCATAGCGCCCTATGTACGTGAGCAGATCCGATATATGATGCGTGCTAAAAAACCGGAGCGCAAGAACTATCGCGGATGGGAAATGGCAAAATACTATTCCGATTCGATAGAGTGGATTCGCAATCCTCTCTACGGCTGGATAGAGAAAAATCCCAAACCTGATGGCTCGAAATATGATATTTATAATGACGGCCTGAAAATCTACACATCCATTGATTCCCGCATGCAGGAACATGCTGAAGCTGCTGTAAGCGAGCATCTCGGCAAGACTCTTCAGCCGGCATTTGACCGGGAAAAGCGGGGAACATGGGGCGCTCCCTATTCGGCGAACCGGACTGAAATATCTGAAGTCCGCATAAAGCACCTCATAAACCAGGCTATGAAACAGACTGACCGCTGGCGTGCCCTTCAGAAGTCCGGCCTCAGCGATGCAGAAATAAGAAAGAGCTTTGACGAGCCTACGGAGATGAAGGTTTTCTCATATTCCGGAGTTATTGACACAGTAATGACGCCGCTGGATTCGATTCTCTATCATAAGAAATTCCTTCGCACCGGATTCATGGCAATGGATCCCGTAACCGGACATATTCTCGCTTATGTGGGAGGCCCTGATTTCCGCTTTTTCCAGTATGACATGGTTTCTCAAGGACGCAGACAGGTTGGCTCTTCGATCAAACCTTTTCTCTACTCTCTTGCCATGGAAGAGGGCTTCACTCCCTGCGACCAGATCCTCAATGCTCCCCCTCAGCTCTATTCCAACGGCAAATTATGGGTGATTCGCTCCGGAAGTTCTCGCGCTGGCGAGATGGTTGACCTGAAATGGGCGCTTACAACGTCAAATAACTGGATTTCTGCGCGTCTGATCGATCAGCTTTCTCCGGGATCACTTGTGCGTACACTGAGAAATTTCGGAGTAAGTTCGCCGCTTGACCCCAACTATACGCTCGCTCTCGGAGCTGCCGAAATCTCTGTCAAGGAAATGGTTGGAGCCTATTCCGCGTTCGCCAACAAGGGAATGAGAGTCGATCCTATTCTTGTGACTGCGATAGCTGATAATAAAGGAAATATCATTTCAGAATTCGTGCCGAAACACACTGAGGTGCTCTCGGAAAACGGCTACTACAGGATGTTATCGATGCTTCAGAGCGTGGTCGATCATGGAACTGGACGCCGTCTGCGTGGCGCACCATGGAACATTTCGGCTGAGATGGGCGGCAAAACAGGAACGACTAATTTCAATGCCGACGGCTGGTTCATGGGATTTACGCCGGAGATAGTGGCCGGAGCGTGGGTCGGTGGCGAGGAACGGTTCATCCATTTCCTCAACGGAAATCTGGGACAGGGTGCGTCGATGGCGCTTCCTATATGGGGTAATTTCATGAAGAGAATCTATGCCGATCCTTCTCTCCATTATTCCCAGTCTGCCAAATTCATGTTCCCCGTGAATTTCGATATGTGCAACAATGATTTCGTTCCGAGTCTTGGGCCCGGCGATGAAACTGAAAGCACAGAAACGGAAGAGACTCAGGATGAGACTGAAATGGTGCCTGATTCTGAATTTTTCGATTGATTACGCCATTTACCGCAATAAATTTACAGATAAAACTTAAAATACCATATATAACCCATGAAGTTCAACGTTTCAAGCAAGACCCTTTACACCTTCGCATCTTCTGTAAGCAAAATAATCAGCTCGCGAAATGCGATGCAGATTCTTAATAATTTCCTGTTCGAGCTTGACGGAGACGTCCTGACTGTCACTGCCTCTGACATGGAGAATTCTCTGGTTGGCCGTATCAGCGTCACCCAGGCCGAAGGATCAGGATCTTTCTGTCTTGATGCCCGCAGAATAGTAGAATTGCTGAAAGAGCTCCCGGATCAGGGTGTTACCTTTGAGATAAACGATCATAATCTGGAGGTCGTTATAAATTACACTAACGGTCACTACAATACCGTCGCCATCTCCGGCCTTGAATATCCGGAACACCGCAGGGCGTCAGATAATGAAACAGTTACTTTCGACTGTGCTTGCGAGCGAATGATAAAAGGTATCGAGAATACTCTGTTTGCCGTAAGTACCGAAGAAATTCGTCCGCAGATGATGGGTATTCTCTGGGACGTAAAACCTGATGAAATAGTCTTCGTGGCGACCGATACCCGTAAACTTGTCAAATATGTCGATATGGCAATCACTCCCGGACAGGAATGTTCATTTATCCTTCCCGTGAAAGGTGCGCAGGTCATAAAGAATGTTTTTGCCAAGGAAGAGGATGTCAGAATTACGGTCACTCCCGTCTCGGTTATTTTCGAAAGTGCCACTTTCACTTTTGACTGCCGTCTCATAAAAGGAAATTTCCCCGATTATAACCGCGTCATACCCGTAAACAATCCCTACGTTTTCACAACGGACCGTCTGTCGTTTCTCAATGCCGTAAGACGTGTCGCCGTGTTTGGCGACGGCGGAGGCGGTCTCGTGAAGTTCAATTTCGACACCGAAGAAGTGTTGTTAAGGGCTTCCGACAACAGTCTCGGAACCTCAGGAGAGGAACATGTGGCATGCAATTACGAGGGGCAGCCTCTACGAATGGGTTTCGGCAGCCAGTATCTGGTTGAAATCCTCTCCACTTTCTCCTCTTCAGACATCATAATCCGTCTTGCCGATCCTTCGCGGCCTGCTCTTTTCCTTCCCGGGGAGACTGATCCCGACATCGAACTCCAGATGATCCTGATGCCGATGAATATAGGCGAGTGACAAGAAATCCCCTGTTGACAATATGCAGCTCAGACTACAACGACCGATAATATTTTTTGATCTCGAGACCACGGGCACTAACATAACGCATGACCGTATTGTGGAGATCTCTATTATAAAGGTTCTTCCTTCAGGAGAAGAGCAGGAACGCACCCGACGCATAAATCCTGAAATGCCTATCCCGGCAGAGGCTACGGCAATCCATCATATAACCGATGCTGATGTCGCCAACGAACCGACTTTCCGGCAATTGGCCAAGAGTCTTGCGGAGATTTTCGCGGATTGCGATATTGCCGGTTTTAATTCCAACCGGTTCGATATTCCATTGCTTCTCGAAGAGTTTCACCGGGCCGGAATAGTATTGGATCTTTCGAAGACACGTTTTGTCGATGTGCAGACTATATATCACAAAATGGAGCCGCGAAATCTGTCTGCTGCATACAAATATTACTGCGGACAGGATCTTGAAGCCGCTCATTCGGCTAATGCCGATACCCGTGCGACGCTTGAAGTCCTGAAAGCTCAGCTTGACAAATATCCTGAACTGACTAATGACGTGAAGGCTCTTTCCGAATTTTCTTGTCATAACCGGAATGTCGATTTCGCCGGACGTCTGATTTATAACGATGCGAACAAAGAAGTCATAAATTTCGGAAAATACAAAGGTCAGCTTGCGGAAGATGTCCTTCGCCGCGATCCGGGATATTACAGTTGGGTGCAGCAGGGCGATTTTCAGCAGAACACGAAAGATGCTTTCGCGACAATCAGATTGAGAATCGATGCCGCCAGAAGAACCAAGTGAGCAAGAATATGCTGAAAGGGAAGCACATAATCGTAGGAATAACGGGAGGAATCGCCGCCTTTAAGATAGCGACTCTCGTCAGGCTGTTGATAAAACGAGGAGCTGAAGTGCAGGTCGTGATGACTCCTAATGCCAAGGAATTCATAACTCCGGTAACTTTGTCGGCCCTTACGGGAAAACCGGTGGTAAGTGAATTTTTCACCGCAAATACCGGAGAATGGCACTCGCATGTTGATCTCGGTCTGTGGGCCGATGCTTTGGTAATAGCGCCGGCTACTGCATCAACTATCGGGAAAATGGCAAACGGCATAGCAGACAATATGCTCGTTACAACATATCTCTCGGCTAAAGCTCCCGTCTTCATAGCTCCCGCTATGGATCTCGATATGATGGCTCATCCTTCGACTGTGAGAAATATAGATTTGCTCAGGTCTTACGGTAACCATATCATTGAACCGGCCGAAGGTGAACTTGCGAGTCATCTTATTGGTAAGGGAAGAATGGAGGAGCCCGAAAACATTGTCAAGGTTTTGGATGAATTCTTTTCCTCCTCGCGACCGCTTTCCGGGAAAAAAATCCTTGTGACAGCCGGCCCTACATACGAACGTATAGATCCCGTAAGATTCATAGGCAATTTCTCTACCGGAAAGATGGGGTATGCTCTTGCCGACGCTGCGGCTCGTGCCGGAGCTGAAGTGACGGTCATAAGCGGCCCGGTATCGGTCAGCCCTTCAGAGCGGTCTGTAAAAGTCATAGGAGTTGAATCGGCATGCCAGATGGCGAAAGAGTGTGAAAGACTTTTCCCGGAGACTGATATCGCCATCATGTGCGCGGCTGTGGCTGACTATGCACCGGCTGAGTTTCATGAGACAAAAATGAAACGCGAGTCCAGGGACACTGTCACTTTGGAGCTTAAACGTAATCCTGACATAGCGGCGACTCTCGGTTCCATGAAAAAAATGAATCAGAAACTGGTCGGTTTCGCCTTGGAAACTGATCATGAGGATGAAAACGCTCTGAAAAAACTGCATTCCAAGAATCTCGATATGATAGTGCTCAATTCGCTTGCAGTTCCCGGCGCGGGATTCGCCACGGACACAAATAAAGTCACTGTGTTCAAAGCCGATTCATCGAAAATCGAATTGCCTCTGATGTCAAAAAAAGATACAGCTGAAAATATTATCAGACTGCTTTCATGAAAACCGTATTCTCCCTTCTTGCTCTTTTCTTCCTGAGTTTCTGTGCCTTTACGGTCCGGAGTCAGGAGCTTAATTGCAAGGTGGAGATCAATACACAGAAAATTCAAGGCAGAGAGCAGGATTTGGATGCATTGAGGGAATCCATAAACGAATATATGAATTCGACACGGTTCACGTCCTATCAGTTCTCACAGAATGAAAAAATCGAGTGCCGTCTGTTCCTGACAGTGAATGACTTCGGTAGTGATTTCGTGAAGGGTGAATTTCAGATCCAATCCACACGTCCGGTCTATAACAGTTCCTATTCGAGTACTCTTCTTAACATAAAGGATAATGATGTGGAATTTGAATACAGACTGAATGACCGGCTTGTTTTTTCAGAAAATACGATTGAAAGCAATCTGACGGCACTTCTTGATTTTTATGCTTATCTCATATTGGCCGTGGATCTTGATTCCTTTTCTCCGGAAGGAGGGGAATACTGCTACGAAAGACTGCAGAATATAGTCCAGATGATGCAGGCAAGCGGAGATGCCGGATGGAAGTCATACTCCGATAACCGCAACAGGGCCGCGGTGCTTGCGTCATTCACTGATCCTAACACAAAAATGATACGTCAGCTGATATATGAGTATCATCGCAAAGGGCTTGACGAGATGGCGCTTGTTCCTGACAAAGGGAGAATGGCCATCACCGGATCGCTCGATTATCTTGAAAAGATCCGCGAAAAAGCGCCTATGTCTGTTGCCCTTACTATCTGGCATGACTCTAAACTTGACGAACTGATAAACGTTTATTCCAAGGGGACTCAGTCCGAACGAACCGGCGTCCATGATTTGTTGTCCCGGCTATACCCGACCGACAGCAGGCGTCTGCAGGCAATTCTCGACCCTCCTCCCACTCGATAATATTAAATCCTGTATCATGCTCAATTCGCTACACATATCAAATTACGCTCTGATTGACAATATCGACATCCGGTTTCATGCCGGATTGAATATCATTACGGGCGAGACCGGGGGTGGAAAGTCAATCATACTTGGAGCTCTTTCTCTTCTTCTTGGAGAAAGGGCGGATTTGCGTTCGATAGGAAACAGTGAGCGTAAATCGGTGATAGAGGCGGAATTCGACATAAAAGATAACGTTGGACTGAGAAATTATTGTCGGGAAAACGACATAGAGGCTGATGATGATGTCATGATCATGCGCAGGGAGATTTCTCCGACGGGACGTTCAAGATCGTTTATAAATGACACGCCTGTGAGACTTGAGGATATGAAGGAAGTTGGCTTAAGACTTGTGGATATCCATTCACAGCATCAGAATCAATTGCTTTCAAGTCCCGATTTTCAACTGAGAATAATCGATTCGCTGGCCGACAACGGAAAGTCACTGAATGAATTTTCAGAATTATACAGTTCCTATAAAACTGCGCTCCACAAACTTAAAGCCACCAAAAGCGCCATAGCCAAAGATAGGGAAAATGCGGATTTCATGCAGTTCCAGCTTCAAAGACTTGACGAACTTGACCTGCAGCCGGGAGAAGCTGACACTCTTGAGGCAGAACGCGAACAGATCGCGGAAGCGGCCGATGCAAGAGAACGGTTCGACGAGGTTCTGATAGCACTGTCAGCCGGAGAGACAAACGCTCTGTCGCTCCTGAGCGATGCGACAGGTGCATTGGAGAATATACTCGTGCATCTCCCGGTAGAGGCGGAGGTTAAGGAACGCCTTGACAACATGATGACTGAGCTGGCTGACATAGCCGATACCATCGAAGAGGCGGCGTCGGCTTTTCCCGCGGATCTCTCTTCCGATCTTGAGGCTATAGAAAGACGTCTGAGACGCATTGAAGATGTCAAGGACCGACAGGGTGTAGCTTCGGCCGATGAACTCATTCAGGTGCGAACAAGATTGCAGAGCCGCCTGCAACGGCTTGAAGACTCTGAAAGCATATTGAAGGAACTGGAGCAGGAGGCGAGAAAGGCAAAGAAACTTGCGGTAGAACAGGCGGCAAGGATCACAGCTGCAAGGAAACGGGCTGCGGAAGAATTCGCAGCCGTACTCAGAGAAACCGCAATGCCTTTAGGCATGAAAAATCTGGTCTGTGAGATAGCCGTCGAACCGTCGGATATGTCTGCGACAGGTGCTGATAATATCGAATTTCGTTTTGCATTCAATAAGAATCAGGTGCCGGTTGCTGTCGGATCAGTTGCTTCAGGTGGAGAAATTTCCCGCATGATGCTTTCGATAAAATCGATCATAGCCCACCGGATGTCACTCCCTACCATTATTTTTGATGAGGTGGATACAGGCGTGTCGGGTGATGTGGCTGACCGGATGGGAAGAATGATGCGGGATATAGGCGAAAATATTCAGGTTATAACTATTACGCATCTGCCTCAGGTCGCCGCAAAGGGTGAGCATCATTTCAAGGTGTTCAAGCATGATACTGATACTTCTACCGTAACACATATAAAGGAACTCTCGCGAGCAGAACGCACCGATGAGCTGGCTTTGATGTTGTCCGGGGATTCCACGAATCCGGCATCACGTGCGGCGGCTGAAGAACTACTCGCATCATCAATACGTTAAATATAAAACTGACTCAAACCAATAAATCAAGTATGCAGCCATCTGACTATATATTCGGCATCCGTGCAGTTATGGAAGCGGTTAACGCCGGTCGTGACATTGATCGCGTCTATATTCGTAAAGGTCTTTCAGGACCCCTCGCTCAGGAGCTTACGGAGCTTCTGCGTGCAAACAGAATACTGACACGTTATGTTCCCGCCGAGAAACTGGATAAAATCACCCGCAAGAATCATCAGGGGGTAATCGCTATATTGTCTGCCGTACCCTATCATCAGCTTGGAAATCTCGTCCCGCAGCTCTTTGAAGATGGAGTAATGCCATTTATAGTTATTCTTGACGGAGTGACTGATGTGAGAAACTTCGGGGCTATAGCGAGAACATGCGAATGTGCGGGTGCCGACGCCATCGTAATTCCTGATCACGGCAGCGTTTCTGTTGGTGGCGACGCTGTTAAAACATCTGCGGGAGCGTTGCTGCATCTTCCCGTGTGCAGGGAGCATTCCGTTGTCGGCGCGGTGAAATACCTGAAAAATTCCGGATTCAAGGTTGTCGCAGTCTCGGAAAAAGCCGATATAAATTATACTACCGCTTCCTATACCGAACCGACGGCTTTGGTTATGGGGGCCGAAGATTCGGGGATCAGTGACGAGGTTATCCGGGAATGTGACACTTTTGTCTCCATACCTATGTTCGGTTCAATCAGTTCGCTGAATGTGTCTGTGGCTGCGGGCATACTCATTTATGAAGTCGTCAGGCAGCGGCTTGAAGCCGATATGGAAGTAATCTGACACTAACTTGCTTTCATAAGCGATGGAAGTTCCGGTCAACACACAAGGTAAAATCCATGACAAGCGGCGTCCTCTGAGAATGATGCTGCGCCTGAGTGTGGTAGTGCTTTCTGTCGTCCTTCTTTATTCGATATCCTACGATATTCTCCACAGTGTGTCGTTCATCGCTGATGAACGATATCTCGGATTGCAATTCTGGATATGTGTCTTCTTTATATTTGAGGCTATATTGGAATGGGCCATTTCTCCCGATCGAAAACGGGCGTTGCTGCCTATGATCGCGCTTGTGATTGTCTGTGTCCCTTATACTTCGATAATACATCATTTTCAATGGCACGTTTCCCCGGTAATCTATTATATACTCAGAGTACTCCCGATCGTCAGGCTGGCGGCTGTTTTCGCCGTTCTGTGGGGAGTAATGGAAAAAAACTGGGTGACCGGAATGTTTGTCACATATATTGTTATTCTGGTCATCCTTCTCTATGTATTATCGCTGATGTTCTATGTCGAGGAACATTCAGTCAATAAAATGGTATATGACTACTGGCAATCACTGTGGTATTCTGTCATGCAGATGAATACCTGCGGATCCAACATCAGTCCGGTCACATCCACAGGTAAGGTCATAGGCATAGTTCTGTCAGTCGCAGGACTGATAATGTTTCCCGTTTTCACGGTGTTCTTCACTCGGGCCTTCGAGAAGACGCGAGCTTCTTCACGTCCTGATTGAATTCATCGGCGTCAAGCAGCCGTTCAAGAGTCAGGTGCATGCGGTAGCGCCAATAATGGTGTGAATCGGCCGGAACGTTTATCTGCTCTTCCCGAGGATCCTGACGTCGGAGATTTTTGTCGATAGAGAGCCAGTCCTGTAAAGGAAGAATGCACAGCATGGAAGGCGCGTCAAGAGTCATTTCAAGTATTTCACGACATATCCATGGCTCAGCAAATCCGGGCGCTTTACCTTCGTGGTGAAGCATTTCATTGTAAAATTTCTGAGCGCGGTTGTGGTCTTCTTCCCACCACTGGCGAATTCCCGGCATATCATGTGTCGAGGTCGAGCATACGGAAAGATAGGGATATTTCTTAGGATCTGCAAATCTGACATACGGTTCCTTCGGCATTCTTTGAATCTCAAGGGAAAGAATCATCAGCTCTTTCATCACATCGGGAACACACGCCGGAATCATACCGAGATCCTCGGCACAACACAGCATTCCCGTCGAGTCGATAAGCGCCGGCAATTTCTCCATGGCGCTTTCCTTCCAGAACTCGTTGTGACGGTGATAGAAGAAATCCTCATACAATTCGTCGAACCTTGCTTTCTGTTCCTCTGACAGCGTTTTATATACAAAAGTTTTTTTTGCGTCGATACGAGGATGATAAAATTGTTTTTTTACGGGGTCCTCGATGAAAAGCACTTCGTCAATAAGGTCCATCAGCCCCGAACAGAGCCTTCTGTTGTGTTCCGTATCCTCAAATGAGCCGAAATGCCATGCTATGTCTCTCTGATCCGCGAGCGAGGGGATAAGAGAATAAAGGCCGAAACGGGTTCTGACGAGATATTTTGCCTTCACTTCATCTGCAAGATCTCCGAAAATGGAGACGATGACTTCATCCGTGATATAGGGAGCGGTATATAGAGGCGACGAGAAGAAGAATCCGTATCGGTCAAGCATCTCTTCCGGACTAAGTGGAAGTGCAGGGGAGAAAGTGCCGAGCAATCCGTGGAGCTGTGTGTTCGGTATCTGCCATATACGGAAAAATCCAAGCAGATGGTCGATTCTGTAGGCCGAGAAGTATTCGGCCATTTTGCGAAGCCGGTTTTTCCACCACGTATAACCGTCGCGTTTCATAACGTCCCATCTGTAAGTTGGGAAGCCCCAGTTTTGTCCAAGTGTGGCGAAGTCATCCGGGGGTGCGCCGGCTGAGCAGTCAAGATTGAAAAGTTCAGGGTGGAGCCACGCGTCCACGCTGCATCGCGATATACCGATAGGTATGTCTCCTTTGAGGACCACTCCTCGGGAAGCGGCATAATCGCGGACTTCACGTAACTGTTTGTCAAGATGAAACTGAACGAATCTGTAATAATCTATGTCGTGACGGTTCTGGCTGATGAATCTTGCTATGCGTTCTTCGTCATATACGGCGAATTCTTCCCAGGCATTCATGTCGGCTGTTGAATATCGGTCGCGTAACACGCTCCATGCCGCATAGGGATTAAGCCAATAGTCGTTGTTTTCCGCAAATTTCCTGAATGCTTCCGACGTCATTTCCGCTTTTCCCTGACGCTCATAGACAAGGTGCAGATACTGGCTTTTAGCCTTGTTGACGCGCTCATAGTCAAGAGCGGAGAGTTCGTTCAGCTGACGGCGCAGAGTATCGAATTCTGCCTGCTTGGCAGGATCATCTATCGGACCGACTTCATCCAGACGTATATACATGGGATGAAGGGCAAAAGTGGAATTGGTGGTATAAGGATAGGAGTCTGTCCAGCTCTTCGACATCGTTGTGTCATTTACAGGGAGCAGCTGAATAAACTGCTGGCCGGTTTTGACCGCCCAGTCAACCATCTGTTTCAGATCAAGAAATTCTCCAACACCGAAATCCTTTTCGGATCTGAGAGAGAATACCGGAATGGCTGTGCCGGTTCCATGCCACAACGGCAACGGGTTCTCAAAGAAAAGTCCTGATTCAATTATAGAGCCGTTGTGAACCGGGGCATTGACTCGGCATGAACGGTTTTCATGTTCTTCCCAACCCAGAGGGGCTTTGTCAGATTTTCTCAGAACGAGAAACTTATATTCGAAAAATTCCGGCAATGATGACAACGGAATCTGCGCGGTCCAGACCGGAAACGACGCCGAATTCATTACGAATGCCGCAGATGGATTCCAGTTGCCTAATATTTCACAGCTTCCGGCTATCGCTACAACTTCATCTGGTTCGATCATCGGGGCGTCCACCCTGATTTCAAGGGTTGACTGATGGGTCGAGGAAAGATACTCGTCCTCATGTCTGCGGAATATGGCTTTTGTGAAAGCAGATGAGAAAAACGGTTTGTTTGAGGGAGTATCCTGCCATCTGTCAATGATAATGCAATCGGTCAGATGCGCGTCAAGGCGTAAGGTTCTGGGCGCTCCCCATTCCCGACGTATATTGCCATTCTCATTCCTGACTTCATAACGGTATTCAAATACAGCCTGAGCCGGTGAAATTTCGATGACTGCGGTAGGAATGCCGTTTTCATCCTGACGCATCATCTTTCCGTCTGCAATGGAAGGAATTGATCCTACAATGTAGATCGATTCCCCCCAGCAGGTATGGTAGTCTATTTTGAATATAAGTTTCATGGTGTGTGGTTTTCGAGTGTTGTCCCTTATCCGCAACGTGAAGTGCCGCAGGATGTGCAGATAAGACATCCTTCCTGATAGACAAGCGTTTCTTGACCGCAGTTGGGGCATTTCTGGCCGCTGGCTTTTGTGCCGTCAGGCAGATACTTTTTCAAGGCGCGTTCAACACCCATTTTCCAGGTGTTTATCGACTGACTGTCAAGTTCCAGTCCGCTGACAAGCTTGAGTACCTGATCAATAGGCATGCCGTAACGCAACACACCCGAAATCAGTTTAGCGTAATTCCAGTATTCAGGGTTGAATTTGTCGGAAAGCCCTTCTATTGTAGTCTTATATCCGCGCTTGTTTATAAACTGGAAGTCGTAGCGTTTGTTCCCTTTGTCATCGATAGCCTTTATTATTTTTCCTTTGGTTACGGATTTCGGGCAGAAGATACCGTCTTCGTCATCCGCAAGACCCGTGAATATCTCGTAGGGACGTCCGTTAAGCAGTCCCACGAAAGCGATCCATTTTTCTTTGTTGTTCTGGAATCGGACAACATCGGCATCGAGCTCTATCGGGCGTTTGTCAACTATCGGATGCCCGTAGGCGGGAGTCTGGGGCTGCGTTTTCTTCTTTTTCTCTACGGAGATAAGCACTCCCGAACGGGAGCCGTCGCGATATACCGTGCAGCCTTTACAACCTGACCGCCACGCTTCGACATATAATTTGCCGACAACCTCTTCGGTTATGTCGTTCGGTAGATTTATCGTTACTGAAATCGAATGGTCAACCCATTTCTGTACCGCACCCTGCATGCGCACCTTTTCGAGCCAGTCAATGTCGTTGGCTGTAGCCTTGTAATAGGGTGAACGGGCAACAAGTCTGTCAACCTCTTCCTGCGTAAGGTTATTTTTGACTTCGATTCCGTTGACCTGCATCCAGGTGATGAATTTAGGATGATAGACAACATATTCTTCGAAGGCGTCCCCGGAATCATCAACATAATCCACTCTGACGGCAGTGTCGCTTGGGTTGACTTTACGGCGACGTTTATATACCGGCATGAAGACCGGCTCTATGCCGCTTGAAGTGCGTGTCATGAGAGATGTAGTTCCTGTCGGAGCGATAGTAAGGCAGGCGATGTTGCGTCGGCCGTATTTCTTCATATCCTCGTATAGTCCCGGATCAGCCTCGCGGAGACGGTTGATATAGGGATTTTCGGCTTCTCTTGCGGCATCGAATATTTCGAATGCTCCGCGTTCACGAGCCATTTCTATTGATGAACGGTAAGCGGCCAAAGCGAGTGCGCGATGAACGCTGACAGACATTTCGGTCGCTTCGGGAGTGCCGTAGCGGAATCCGAGAGCGGCGAGCATATCGCCTTCACCTGTAGTGCCTACGCCTGTGCGTCGTCCTTTAAGAGTTTTAGCCTTGATTTTTTCCCAGAGATGTTTTTCGGTCTGTTTGACTTCTGCTGTTTCAGGGTCACTTTCGATTTTCTTGAGGATGAGATCTATTTTCTCCATTTCGAGATCAATGATGTCATCCATCATTCTCTGGGCTCTTTTTACGTGCTCGTGGAAAAGTTCGAAATCGAATTCGGCTTTGTCGGTAAACGGATTCTTGACGTAGGAATATAGATTTATCGCAAGCAGACGGCAACTGTCGTAGGGACAAAGTGGAATCTCGCCGCAAGGGTTGGTGGATATTGTCCGGAATCCGAGATCGGCATAACAGTCAGGTACGGATTCACGGGTGATAGTGTCCCAGAACAAGACTCCCGGTTCAGCCGATTTCCAGGCATTGTGAACAATCTTGTTCCAGAGCTTTGATGCGTCGATATCTTTATATGATGTCGGATTGTCGGAATCAACAGGGAATTTCTGACGGTAGGGGACACCGTCAACTGCCGCCTGCATGAACTCATCGTCGATGCGGACCGAAACGTTTGCTCCGGTGATTTTACCTTCAGTCATTTTGGCATCGATGAAAGCTTCAGAATCAGGATGTTTTATGCTGACTGTGAGCATGAGAGCTCCGCGTCGGCCGTCCTGAGCCACTTCTCGTGTCGAATTGGAGTATCGTTCCATGAAAGGGACGAGACCGGTTGACGTAAGGGCCGAATTTTTTACCGGAGTGCCTTTGGGGCGTATATGGGACAGGTCATGGCCTACCCCTCCGCGGCGTTTCATAAGCTGAACCTGTTCTTCGTCTATTTTTATCACTCCACCGTAAGAGTCAGGCGTTCCGTCAACCCCAATGACGAAGCAGTTGCTAAGAGAGGAAACCTGAAGATTGTTGCCTATTCCTGACATAGGACTTCCCTGGGGTACGATATAGCGGAAATCTTTAAGTAATGCGAATATCTCGTCGTAGCTCATCGGAGAAGGGTATTTTTCCTCGATTCGATGTATTTCTGACGCTATGCGGTGGTGCATGTCATCAGGTGTAAGCTCATAGAGTTCGCCGGCCGAGTTTTTCAAGGCATATTTGCTTACCCATACACGGGCTGCCAGTTCGTCGCCGTCAAAATACTTCAAAGAAGCTTCAAAAGCTTCATCGTAGGTGTATTTCTTTGTTTCCACGTCAGGATTTCGTTAAAAAATAATGTTTTGTATGGTTGATGATTTTTTTCAAGTGCAAAGTTGGCTAAACTTTATGAAATATCAAAGCTTTTATGCTTTTAACTTTTAAAAAAATAAAAGTTTTCGGTTTGTATTGGATAATAAGCTGAATTATAGCAATATGTGTATTTTGGTGTTGATAAATTGTTAACTAAAAAATGATTTTGAAGTTGCACTTGGAACGGAAATTGAGTATATTTGGGCCACTAAACAATAAGAAAATATGAACGATTCAGATTTTTTTCAGACACGCAGAACTGTTCGCAGATATTCCGACCGTGAAGTGACGGATAATGAGCTTGTTGATATGATTGAGCTGGCATCTCATGCGCCGACGACCGGAAATATGCAGCTTTACAGCGTTGTCGTGACCCGTAGCGAGGAGGGAAAAAAGAAATTGGCTCCTTTGCATTTCAACCAGCCTCAGGTAACAGGATGCAGCGTTGTTCTGACATTTTGTGCCGATTATAACCGTTTTGTCCGCTGGTGTGAGGAAAGCGACGCAAAACCGGGGTATGATAATTTTCAGTCATTCGTTACGGCTGTGCTCGATACTGCGCTTTTTGCACAGCAGTTCTGTACTATAGCGGAGATGCGCGGATTGGGATGCTGTTATCTGGGAACGACCACTTATACGGCTCCCGAGATTGCAGAGGCATTAAAGCTTCCTAAACGTGTCGTCCCCCTGACTACGATAACCGTGGGATATCCCGAAGGCGAGACTCAGGTAAGTGACAGGATTCCTGTTGATGCTATAATCCACAATGAAGAATATCACGACTATTCCGCAGGTCGCATAAAGGAAATCTTTGCAGAGAAAGAGGCTCGTGAAGACAGCCGGAGATTTGTGGAAGAAAACGGTAAGAAAACGTTGGCACAGGTGTTTACCGATGTCAGATACACTTTGGAAAACAATCTTCTGTTCTCAAAGCTTTATCTTGACTTTATTGTCAAGCAGGGCTTCGATCTTCCCGAATAACTTCCGGCGAATGAAATCAGCAGCGCTTGAAGTCAAGTAAATCGCTGCCGTGAAGGCCACGCAGAAAATAGTGTAGCCGGTGAGTGAACCGAAGTTCCAGACCCTCACGGCAAGAGGGCGCACGATGTTGCCCCAGATAAGCGGGTTCTTGTGGATGAGGTAGGCCGCGAAAGCTCCTTTGGCAAGATTGTTTATTGTTTCAGACTGTACCCTCAGAGTCAGAAAACAAATGAACAACGACACGGAAGAGACGATAACCCATGGAGAATTATATGCATATACCATGGTCGGAGGAAGCCACACGGCAAGTAATGCCGTGACTGCCGTAGCAGTTCCATAAACGCAAGCCGAAAGAAACCGTATTTTCTTACGGGCAACTTTTATGACATCTCTTTCAAGTGATATGTAGCGCCCGATCAGATACATCATGATTAATTGGATGACTGTGTAGCCTGTCGGGTTGAAATTACCTTCCCAAAGCCATCCGCACCAGATGTTGGCGATTACGAACAGCCCGAGCCATAAACGGAATTGTTGTCGGGAAATCGAGCTTATTGCTGAATTAAGCATAGGGCTGAGCAGATATAAAAGCATGTAAGCCGGCACATACCAGAGATCGGTGTGGGTAAATACCATCCATGATTCGAACCAGCCTTTCCATGACCATGCAGAAGGGGCATATATTGCAAATGCAGTATATATCCCGACCGAATAGAACATGCACATCAAAGTGAATTTCAAAAATCCAGCCGGACGGGCTCGGATGCCGAAATAACCTGAGATAAGAGTGAAACAGTTTACCCCTACAATCGTTATGCTCTCCACGGCGATTCTCCACGCGTCTGAGGCAGACGTCCCCGCAAGCGAACCCGGAGTCGGAAGACCGAGTGAAGCTCCGTCGAGATGGACCGTGATGACGGCCATCATGGACAGGATTCGTAGAAATTCTATGTTGGACTGTCGTTCCGCTGCCATCATATATCTTTTATGGCGATGAAATATCTTTCACCACAGGCATTTTCGCTATCACTCTCTGTCCAGACATCCTCTGGAAGAAGAGCCGTGGATCGTAACCGGCTGACTTCCTCGGAAGAGGGCAGCCGACAGCCGGGAGGCAATATAAAGCAATTGTCATGATACCATTCTTTCGATGGATCGGAAAGCAATTCAAAATCTTCCTGTCTTATTGCCCGAAGCCGGCGTAAGGGATGCTCGCTTCTTGCTACGATTACAGGGGTCTTACGCACGTCATTCTGCATTTCTGACAATCTTTTCCGCAGATCCGCGTTTTCGGCCCGTAAGGTTGCGATAAGATTTTGGTCTTTGGTTTCCTGGCAAGAGCTGACGGAAAGAATGGCATGAAGCATTTCTTTCGCATTTCTGTAACGGTCTTCGGGACGTTTCTCGAGACATTTCATTATCACTTCATCAAGTTCCTCCGGATAATCTCTGATATATTTTTCTCCGGGGTGCGTCTCTTCGAAAACCTCTTGGCGTAAAGGTCCTATCGGAGCCGGCGTCTCGTGAAGCTGCTGATCATAAATACGGCTGATGTCAGCCATTCCGTTTCCATGTCCCATGACGAAAGGAACCCTGCCGGTCAGAATCTCATAAAGCAATATCCCGAGACTATAGACATCGGAGGCTGCGGTGATTTCCTTTCCGTCAAGTTTCTCCGGCGACGAATATTCATAAGCGCCGTCAGCCCGTGAAGAACTTTTTACGCAGCGGTCACCCTGAATGGCAAGTCCGAAATCAAGAAGAATATATCGCCCGTCATAGAAACGGCGCATGATGTTATTGGAATGGAGATCGTTATGGTTCACGCAGTATTTTGCCTGGAGTTCTTTCTCTTTTTCCGGCGTTATGATGAACTTGCTTCCGTCTTCGGGATCAGGTTCAAGCTCATCCTCATTGGGATCCATGAGAAAGCGATAAAGGTCAGCGTGGCAATAACCGACAGCGCCGACTATGCCTTTGGCGAATTTCCAGAATTCTTCCATAGGTATCCATCGGTGTTCTTTTATATAGTCGGTCAGTGTCTGGCCGTCGATATAGTCCATTTCAACGAGCGCATGATTGTTTATCAGGCGCGGCTGATAGATGTGGATGATGTTCGGATGGCTTCCGTTGCCTATTTTCAGCATCAGTCTGCACTCGTTGAGGAAGCTGCGATAAGCACGGTCATTTTCGCTGTCAACCATTTCGTTGGAAATTTTCACGGCGCGAATATATCCCAGCTTGTTGTGTCGCACTTTATAGACTGCGGCAAAGCTGCCGCGGCCTATGAGCATCAGTTTTTTATATTCTTCTGTGAACGGCATGATCGGTTATCAGATATCGGAGGTGGAGAATAGAAGTATTACCTGTCGGCCAAGCTCGATCAGATCTCCGTCGTGGAGAGGATGCTTCATCGCTGTATCTTTGATCTCGTGACTTTCGCCTCCGTGGATGAGTTTGGTCGAAGCTCCTCCCATTGGCCGGCAGCCCCATTGCAGCGCTTTCAGGTAAAAATTACCGTTCTCTGCCACTATGTCTGCGTGAGCCGAACTTACATGATTGTTTGCGCTTTGTAGGTTGCGGTCGGGATCGTCTGACCTGATGACTATGTCATTCGGTCGATAGGCACCCGGTTTGGTGGAAAGCGTTCCTCTCCCTATGTGAAAAATATGTCCGGCTTCAGAATCGAGGATGTAGTGGGATTTGTCAATAGAACCGGTGCCTTCAACAACCGTGATTTTGGCTCGGACGGTTTTTTCCTTACGTCGGTGAGGGGTAACGAATGAGTAGTACAGATGTCCGCCGATAATCTCTATTGACGATTGGGGAAGCTTGTCGGAAGTGATCAGGTCGATTTCGATTCTATTGCGGCCTACTCCTTCAAGCATGGCATTGTCGAGTTCCAGACGTAAGTGTTCTTTCATCGTATCGTCGGCCCAGGAATATTTTTTTACGTCGTAATCTTCCCGGTCAACTATGACATAGATGAACAGTGAAGCAATTGCATTCGATGTCGAACCGGTTGCTTGGCGGAATTCATTGAGAAGTGCTTTAACGGCTATGTCACGCTTATCAATTGCGTTGTCGAAGATTGTAGTGGCATCCGGCCGATTTCCGTTTTCAGCAGTTTTATCATCTTTTTCCGGAGAATCAGGTAAGGTGACGTTTCCATTTATACTGTCGGCAATATGGCCTAATCTGTCGGTGAGTTTCTTGAAAAAATATGCCATTGTCTTGAAAAAAGTTCGTTAATAAATCATGTAGCCGGATGAATTGAGTATCGGTATTATAAGTTCAGCCATCGCTTTCTTCGCTTTATCCGACTGCAGTGTGCCGGTTCGTTCAAGTCTTAAAGCCACTGCAACGGGAGCATTGAGCTTTTTGCTGAACATAAAGCAAATATACCAGGCATCGTTGCTTTTAGGCTTTCCATAAATTCCTCCTCGTTCCGGAGTTCCCGTTTTTCCTCCGATTGTTTTCGGATCTCCGGGATGGTTTGGCAAAGTTGAGAGCTTCTGGCTTTCGAGCTGCATGTATTGGCGCAGCTCTTTTGCTTCATCAGGCCCAAGGACGCTGATCGGCTCCGCGAGCGGAAGGTTGTTATGTCCGGTGCGCCGGATATAGCGGGTCGGAGCGAGCTTACCGTCGTTTGCAACGATAGAGGCCACTCGTGCCATGGTAAGCGGTGTGGCGAGAAGAGCGCTTTGCCCCCAGGCCAGAGCCAGATCATAATCGCTCCATTTGAGCCAGCGGGGAATATTGCCTTGTCCGGTAAGGATTCCGTAATTTTTCATTCCGTTTGAGGCGATGGATGAAAGTATTGCGTTGAACTCGTTGGAGTTATTCAGTTCACCAAGGTTGAAATAATAGCTGGATGCATTATCGCCGTTTCGGTTATGTAGTCTGGCTCCGACTGTCTCATATATTTCGCCGAGCTGGCTGTAGATATTCTTGTCGTGGAGAATATTGATGAAGTAGTTGTTTGAAGAGCGGACAATGGCATCTTTGAACGAGATTACACCTGTCGGTTCTATGCCGGGCGGCTCTATGCCGTCCTGCGGCCTGATGTTGTAGGTTATTTCAGTCGCCGGCAATCCGAGAGCCTTCAGAGCGGCCATGGCTGTCATGACTTTTGCTGTTGAGCCGGGAGGCGTGGCAAAAGTCATTCCGAGATCGCGTTGGGTCCAGGGACGATGATTTGGAATCTTTTCATATTCAAGTCCTCCGTAAAACTTGCGTTCGTTCATCATGACTATCGAATCCTGATCGGGAAGCGGATAGTTGGCTGAGGATAAAAGATCGCCGGTCGATGCGTTCAGAACGACCACAGAAGCTCTCAGACGGTCAAGCTGAGGAAAATTGACCGGCAGATAGCGGCTGAAACCATCCTGCAGTTTTTTTTGCAGACGTGCATCGACTGTAAGATACATGTCACGGTTATGACGTTCGGCGTTAAAGGAGTCTATGACGGGATTGTTATATAGGCCGTCTTTCATGAAAGGCAACAGATTGCGATAATCTTTTTCACGCAGTTTCCATGTCTTTCCCGATGGAGGCATAAACCGGTTCTCGCGGAATTTCTCTGACTGGAGGGCGATGGCTCGGGTCGGTATATCTATGCCTCGAAGCTCGCCGGCGTAACGGGCTTCGGCCATGAATCCTATGGGATCTGAATCTTGATATCCGAGTACCTTTGCGGTTCCGGCATCTCCTAACAGGAAAAGAAGATGCGACCCCATTGTATAATAGCGGGACTTCCTTCGGTGTGTCTCATGTCGGAGATCGGTGGCGTTTATTCCGAGCGGAGTCACCGAAGGGATGGCGCTGATGAGCGAATCAGGTGAACTCGTGGCCAACAGCAGCCCGTTGGTATCGTAGATATTTCCGGCATGCAGTCGGTTAAGCACCATTTTAATGCGCGGATTGTATTCTATTTCCCGGGCTCCCATGGTATTGGTGATGTAGGCCGGACGAATGAGGGTCTCGTCTTTGTTTATTATCTGGTAGTTGATCAGAGTGCCTGTGATGACAAAAGCTCCCAGTATAAAGAATATCACGTTTGCGGCTATCGCTCCGGTGAAAGATGAGGCATATTGTCGCTGACTTTCCGTAGAACGCAGACGTGATGCTGCAAGAACTATTCCGAAAGCACCCATTGTAGCTATGAGACTTGTGCGGCTGTAGCTTATGAACGGTACGGTCACGCCTGTCAAAGGCACGATGCCGAGCGAACCGAAGACAATCAGCAGAAATTGAATGCCAGTGAGGATGCCGATTCCCATTGTCAGATACATGGTGAAGGGTTGCCCGGCCCGGCGTCCGATCAACAATGTCCTGTGGACAAGAAGCACGAAGCATACTGTTATGAGGATAAGACCGGCAAGACCGAGCATTTCTCCGACTGATGTGAAAGCCATATCTGTATGGAACGCGGGGACCACAGAGGGGCTCCCGTTTCCAAGACCCATTCCCGACACGCCTCCGGAGGCAACGCTCCATATACTCTGAGCAACCTGATCGCCACCCAACACGTGGTTGTCCCATTGGCCGCCCCATGACATTTCCGTGCGGTTCGTCAGTCTCGCCGCTTCCGATTCTGCCCCGAAAAAAGCGAGGATGGGTGCGCCTAAGGAGAATATTACGATAAGTAAATTGACAATGATTGCGCTTTCATGGATTTTATGGGCACGGAACCAACAGAAAGCGATCCATGCGATGAACCAGACTGCAGCTGCGGCAAGCAGAATGAGTGGATTGTCACTGAACGATTTTACGACCAGCATGAACGCTATGAACGAAAGCAACCCAAACAACAGCTGGGCGAAATCACGTCGCACCATCGAGTAGAGGAAGATGACTGTAACCAGCACGACAAGTGCAGGTCCCATATCACTCAGGACAAAAAGATAGAGCAACATCAGGAAAATTACTGACCCGATGACCAAAGCTACAGTACCGAGCTGACGTCTCGCTGACAAAGGCGTGAGACGATAGGAAAAAGCCTGCAGAAGAAGTCCGTTTTCCGCAAAGAAAGCTGCTACAAAAATAAGAATGAGATATTTGCTGATTTCACTTGGCTGGAAACCTCCGAGATTAACCTTGGCATCGCTTCCTTCCGGACCTGTGCCGAAAAGCGATAGGAGAAAGATGAGGCCTACCGCAGCAATCAGATAGCTGAAACCGGTTGAAAAACTTATGGATGATGTTCGTTCAAGAGAATGTTTTTTTCTCATTGGAGAGAAAATCCGGTCCAACGGATCAAAAGGAATCGCTCCGGCTTGCAACCTGCTTTTCCCGGCAAAGAATTTCGCGGGATTCACGCAGGATATCAGCCCCATGGCCAAAAGTCCCCAGAGTAGTGCATGAGCCATTGCCAGTCCGTAACATTTGTCGCTCAGCGGATTGGTCATCCCGAACATTGAGAGTATGCAAATACCCGTTAGGGCCATGATTAGAGTGGCCAGAAGATAATCGGAACGGCTGTTGAGTTTACGGTCGCGCACACCCATGAATATGAAAAAAGCAAGCCAGCCGATAAGATAGATTGCCGATGCGCTGACGAGATTTCCGAGAAATTGTTGCGGTGTGCGCACAATCATGGAACCGTCGGCTTTTATTGCCTGGTATGTATAGGAATCAAGCGGTGTGATTTTATGTTCCTGCTGGCGGAAGGTAAGCCCGAGACCGCTTTTATCGAGACTGCCTGTTGCGGTCGTGCCTTTTTCACGTCCATATTGAAATCCCTCGTTGACAGGAATAACGCTGTAGCTCTTTCCCGGTTCGACGTGGAATCTGGCTTCTCCCGATGCGTCCGTTACGGCAAATCCGAGTGTGCGGGTGTCAAGTACGGTTTCCGGTGCCTTCTGCCGGTCAGACGGCGCAGGCTTTACGGTGTCCAGACTGTGTTGCCGCAGTCTGACAAGCAGTCCTTCCAACGGTGCGTTAGCTACAGATGGAGCATTGATTATTCTGACGCTGATAACCGATTGGCCGTTCCCGAAATCCGAAGTCAGAGGCATCTTTTTCGCTTTTACCCATTCCCCGTCCATGCCGAGTCGTTGATAGTCTTCGAGGACTCGTTTTCTGAAGCCTTTTCCCCCTTCCGCCATGGCCTTCCGGGCCGGAATTTTATAAACCGGCCGGTTGAGTTCTCCAAGATTTTCAGGGAACCCGTTAGTTTTTAAATTTTCGGTTATCCATTCTGATGCCAGAGTTGCGTCAAGCGGATCTGTCATATAGGCGGCGTCCATGAAAAAGTTGTAAAGGCTGTCTGCTCTGAGTCCGTCATCGAGAATCAAAGTTCGTCCAGCGGCGATATCTTTTTCTCTGTCACCTAACATTGACGCCATATTTCCATTCATGGCGATGACACCAAGAATGAACATTACGGCACATAGCAGATAACCTATCAGAGGATTGGAGGCTTTCATGGTTTCTTCAGCGTTGAGTCGGCGTTCTGCCGATAGGTTGAATTTATGCTGTCAGAGACTTGTTGTCCAAACTGTTGGGCATTGGCCACGGAATCTGCCGGGGTATTGGGAACCGCGATGACTGAGTCGGGAACCACTGTTTCGGTCTTCACATTTTGGCTTTCATATTCGGTCGCATATCTCCCTATGAAATAACCGGCCGTCCCTCCGAGAATAAATGAAATGGCTATCGCGATGATCATGAGGTAAGTGCGACGGAAGCCGGATTTGCCGCTTTCGTTGTCGTTGTCGAAGTCGATTGTCGTTGTCGTTTCTGATTCGTCGTTTCTTTGGACATGAGAGCCTTGAGGAAAATGCAGGTCGGTAAGCTTCGGACTTGTCGGAGATGCGGGGAGAAGTATTTCAGCGATGACAGCAGTCACGTTGTCCTTGCCGCCGGCTTCGTTAGCCATTCTTATCAGGCGGCTGACTTTTTGTTTCGGTGCGATGGGGGAGGATAGGACGGATTCTATCACACTCGACGGCAGCATGTCTGATAGACCGTCGGAGCAGAACAGGAAAGTCGTAGTTTCAAGAATAGGGAAAATTCCCGAGTCAAGGAAATTGCTGTCGGAAGGTGAATGTATCTCTTCTCCTAAAGATCTGTCGATGATGTTGCGCTGCGGATGTTTCATGGCTTCCTCTTCAGAGATGAGACCCATTTCTTCGCGATACCCCACGAGCGAATGGTCATGTGAGAGTTTGTTGAGGCCCTGCGATGCGGTGTAGGAATAAAGTCGCGAGTCGCCGATATGGACCATGTAGAGTCTCCGCTGCGCTATGTCTATTATGGCGCAGGAGAGCACGCAGCCCATCCTTGAGCGCGTCGCGTCGGTCTGTTTTTGCTCGACTATTCTGTTGTTTGCCGCAGTCACGGCGGATTTGAGCAGATTCAGGCAGTCGGCAGGAGAGCCGGAGCCGACGGTCTGTGTTATGACATCGGCCGCGATTGCGGCTGCGACTTCCCCTCCCTCATATCCTCCTATTCCGTCGATGGCGGCGAGCAGAAGATGAGAGCCTCCCCACAGCTCGGTGGCGATGAAGCGGTCCTCGTTGTTATGGCGCACCATGCCGGGATCCGTAGCGCCGGATATGACGGCTTTGACATCTTGCGTTTTCATCGGGGAAGGTTTTTAAAGTGGTTAAAACAGAGATATAGCACTAAAATCACAAGGCTTATTATGAATACCGTATTCCACATTGCCGTTTAGGAAGCTTTGAATTGAATCTGGATATCATCGTCCAGAATGATGGTGGATTTTTTTGAGAGTGTGACCCATTTGTCGGGATCCGATGCAAGAGTGCGCTGATTCAAAACGGTTTTGCCGATTGCCGCGAGCTGAAACTGTCCTGATGCAGGGTCCCGGCGTATTCTGACGTGCGGATTCAGGATGCGGTCACTGTCAATGCGGACTACTTCCGCTCCCTGTGCCGCTCCCATTGCGTTTCGACCCGAGATATGTAGTTCGTCAGAGGTCATGGCAACCGTATGGATAGGTTGATTGGATGTGTTGTCAAGCAAACGCCCCTCTTCCGCCACAAGTACCGCCACGTATCTGGCAGGTCGGTCGCTGCGGGGGATTCTTCTGCCGGATTCCACCCGCTTTGCCGGGTCAAGATTGAGCGAGAGCTGGATTCTGTCACGCTCCACCAGATGGAGTCGTCCGAGAATTTCGGGATTTATGCAATTGCGGATCGCACGCAGGGAATTGATGCCCTGGACCGTTGTCACTATTCGTCCTGACCCTGTCTCCTGATTCCGCTCCGTCGGTGGGAAAAGCGACGATTGTATCTGTACGACCACGCTCTGTTGCATCTCTTCGCGGCTTATGCCGTCAATCTCGGCGTCTTCAGGGATTTCAACCAGCTGGAATTGCCATAACGAGGAGTGAGGCTTGTAGCCCGGACGGTTCTTGACCTGGTTGTTGATCTCCTCCGTGAGCATCTGCTCCGCGCCCGATGCTATGAACGGCAGACTGTCTGAAATTTCCTGATAATTGGCAGCTTTCAGATAGACGGTGAAAGAAGTGTGATAGAGAAAGGTGTATTTCGTTGAGAGTCGAGAGACTGTCTGCTGGAAATGACGCATGATGGCGTCGAGAATCTGATTGGCGGACACCATTCCGCCTTCCACGGTAGAGTCCGCGAACCCGTCGGGAAGATTCTTCTCGACTTCCGGAGCGAACAGATGGCTTATTTTTTTTAGGATTGACATAGTTGTCGATTGGTTTAACGTCTTAGACTATTCGCAAATTTACGATAAATTTCGTAATTTTGGAGGTCAATAAACCAATGTTATGAAAGATTTAGGAAAAATACTGCTGTTATCATTGTTCACGCTTCTCTCTCTTGCTTCTGTCGCCGCGACAAAAGCGGAGCCGGCTGTTTTCACTGCTGCAAGTTACAATCTTCGTCAGGCCAACCGCAGCGACTCGTTGCAAGGCGACGGTTGGGGGCGCCGTCTGCCGGTGCTCGCCGAGCTGATCCGGTTCCACGGATTTGATATTTTCGGAACCCAGGAAGGGTTCCGCCATCAGCTCGACAGTCTTGTCGGCCGGCTGCCCGGCTATGCTTACACCGGAGTGGGCCGTGACGACGGTAAAGCCGAAGGCGAACATTCCGCCATTTTCTATCGCACTGACTTGTTCGAGCTCCTTGACCACGGCGATTTCTGGCTTTCGGAAACGCCTGACCGTCCCGGGCTCGGGTGGGACGCAGCCTGCGTGCGCATCTGTTCCTGGGGAAAGTTCCGTCACAGACCAACGGGCCGTGAATTCCTGTTTTTCAATCTTCATCTCGACCATGTAGGCAAGAAAGCTCGTACCGAGAGCGCTCTGCTCGTGCGCCGCAAGTTCGACGAGATAGCCCCCGGCATCCCCGCTATTGTCACCGGTGACTTCAATGTCGATCAGACCAGTCCCGCCTATCGTACTATGGTGTCAGGAGGGCAGTTGCGCGATTCCCACGATGTAGCGGAGATCCGTTATGTACCCAACGGAACATTCAACAACTACCGTACCGATGAATATACTCCCTCGCGAATCGACCATGTCTTCGTAACTCCTGATGTGAAGGTCCTGAAATATGGTGTCCTCACCGACACATACCGCACGGATGACCGCGGAGCCGTGAAAGCAGAGCTGCAGAATGCGCCAGACGAGATCTCGGCTGTCAGGGTGACGCCCCGGACTCCTTCCGACCATTTCCCCGTTATGACAGTGGTCAGCCTCTGATGGCTGCCGCAAATAAAAAAGGCCGTCATTCCGCGAACGGGATGACGGCCTTCGTTATTGTCTTACTGATCAATATTTTCCTTTCAATACGTTGAGCGCCGCTTCATAGTCTGGCTCGTTCGTAATCTCATCGACGAGGTCGCGGAAAATCACATTCCCGTCCGGGCCTATTATGATGACGGCGCGTGTCAGCAGCCCTGCAAGAGGACCGTCAACGAGCATGACACCGTATTTCTCCCCGAAAGCGGGCGAACGGAAAGCCGAAGCTACTATGACGTTCTTCAGTCCTTCGGTCGTACAGAAGCGTGCCATGGCAAACGGAAGATCCTCCGACACGCAGATTACTTTCGTGTTTTTGAGTTTTCCGGCTTCCTCATTGAACCGACGGACGCTGCGGGCGCAGACTTCCGTGTCGAGACTCGGGAAAATGTTCAGGACCACGGTTTCACCCTTGAAGTCCTCGTTCTTTATGCTTGAAAGGTCGGCGCCTGTCAGATTGAAATCCGGAGCCTTCGTGCCGTCGGCAGGCAGAGAGCCGTATGTGTGGCAAGGCTGTTCTTTGAAATGTACTGTTTCCATAGAGGTTGCTATACTGTTATCACTAATAGAATTGTTCTTGTCTGAAGCTGATGGTGCGGCGGGTGCGGTCACATCCTGTGTGGGCATGAGCGCCATCTTCTGTATAACGTCTGAGGCAAGGTCATTGTTGTAGCCGAGAATCACATTTTTCACCGTTCCCGAGGCATCGCTCAGAATGACAACCGGCAGGTCGCCTACGCCGCAGTCACGGGCCAGAGGACGTGCTCCCATGAGCAGATGTTCTCCCGGACGTATCTCCGGCACGACTTCTTCTATGGCATCGACATGTTTGTCCACGAAAGCCAGAATCAGATCGGCGTTGAAGGGCAGCGCGTCGGTGGCCGAGCGCAGCGCTTTTACCATGTCGGCGGTGAATCCGTGGGTGGTGTCGAGGAGTGCGACAATGGTGGGCACTGCGAAAGAATCGGCTGTACGTCTCATGTATCGTTCGCCCGTCGTGGTCGGAAGCGCGAATCCCGGCAGTCGGTTCCCGGGCAGTTTCTCTATCCTGAAGTTGCTCTCGCGGAAATTCTCGAACACGTCGGCATATTGCCTGATGAGAGCCGGTTCGTCAAGCGGAGCGCACCCCTTTGACAGGCGCGTGTCGGAATAGGCCACTGTGACGGTCTGCTCGCTGATTGAACCGGGGTTGTTTTCCAGGAGGATGGACCTCGGCATCAGCGATTTCGGATCGAATGTGTATGTCGCCTCCATGGCTGTCACGCCGTTGATTCTCATTATCGCTTCGAGAGCTATGCATTTTGAGCCTCCGACAAGCGTGTCTGCGTGAAAAGAAATGCTGTATGCTTTGTCTGTCTGCATCCGGTGTAGTTCTTCCGCTATGGTTGATGGCAGCAGATTGGCGAACTGTGCTGTCCGTTGTACCCCGTTCATCGACCCGTCGCGCCCGTGGGTTGTGAATGGAAATGGATCGTTGAGGAAATGGTATTCCTGTAGGCGTTCGCCCGAATAGCGGTAGTGGTTGCCGCTGAAGTAGGCCGAGAATCCTTTCACCTGGGGGTCGCGCGAGGTCATGGCCCAGTCTATCAGATAGCTGCACGGAAGGAGTGAGTCACCCGGAACCGGTTGCTGGGCGAGTGTGAGTTCATAGACCACGTCGTCGTTCAGCTGCGGCATAGTCACCGAGAAGCGTGCGGCCGCGTTGTAGCATTCCACTCTTTCGAGAGCTTTTATTATGTCGGAGATTGTCGTGCGGTGTGTGGCCCCATATATATTAGGTGTGGCCAGTGACAGCAGAAGAGCCGCGATGATGGATTTTCTTTGTGATGACATGTTTGATCTTGGGCGGTTATGTGATGACAATGTGATTATTCTCGCCTCCTGCGCGGGAGGCTTTTATCCTATAATGCCTGAACGGGGGGGATTGTTCCGTTGCAGCTCAAAAAAAGCGCGCTCCCCGTTTTTGAGGAGCACGCCGTTAATTTTTTCGTCTGGAAATCAGGATCGGTTATTCTTCAGCAGCCACTGCCTCCGATTCCTCTACTTCGGCCGAAGGAGTGATGTTGGGAAGTTCCAGACCGAGACCCTTCTTGCGGTCAACGACTTTCAGCAGAAGCCCCAGAGCGAGAGCTGCAACGCCAAGACCGGCGAGCATCACCAGCGGAGCGGTGTAATTGTAGCTGATGGCGGCCTGTTCGGGAGTAAGGGTACCGTTGGCTACGCCTTGCGCTATATCGGGGTTTGTGTTGTCGAGAACCTTGCCTATGAGTAGGGGGAAGAGCCACAGACCGATGTTCTGGATCCAGAAGATGAGCGCGTAGGCCGAACCGATGATTTTCGCGTCAACGAGCTTGGGAACGCTCGGCCAGAGCGATGCGGGCACAAGCGAGAATGACGCGCCCAGCACCAGAATGGTAACGTAGGCCAGGGTGACCGAAATAGCCGGGCTATCCTTGAACTGCGGAAGCACGAAAGCGAATGTCAGGTGGCAGATGATCAGCAGCAGCGATCCGAAAACGAGCATGGAGGCCGCTTTGCCTTTGTAATCCACATAATGGCCGAGGATGGGGGTGATGCCCACCGCGAGCAGGGGGAACACAGCGAACATGGCCGCTGCCGACTGGCATTTGTAGCCCATGTAGCAGTAACCGACAAGCGCCACGATGGCGAGAGCCATGAGTCCGTATTTCGCGCCTTTGTTTTTTTGGAAATTGCTTGCGAAAGCGGCCGCGGCCACCACGAGCATGATGACATACTGGATTATCGTCGCAGTGTTGCTTGCCCAGAATTCGCTGTCGGGAGCCGTGAAGGCGATGTTGCACTGAAGCATGTTGACGGCATATTTCTGGAAGGGGAAGATGGCCGAATAATAGAGCACGCAGAGGAGTGCCACGAGCCAGAAGCCGCTGCTTGAGAGAATCTTGCCGAGGTCGCGGATCTGGAAGGGATCATCCTTCTCCTCTTCGGCGCCTGTCTGGCTGTCGAGCTTGCGGTCCATGAAGAAATAGACCACGAACATGATGAGGGCTATCATCAGCAGCACCACGCCGAAAGCCACCGAGCGCGAAACGCTGACCTCGCCGCCGAGATTGGCGAAAAGAGGCGAGAATATCATACAGGTGGCAACGCCCAGACGGGCCAGTGCCATCTCCGAGCCCATGGCGAGCGCCATTTCGCGCCCTTTGAACCATTTGACGATACCGCGGCTCACTGTGATGCCGGCCATCTCTACGCCGCATCCGAAGATCATGAAGCCTATCGCAGAGAATTTGGCCGAAGCGGGCATACCCTCGTAGAAGGGCGAAACTCCCAGCTCGTCAAACACCGGAATGTAATTGAGATGTGTCGTGAACCACTGGTTGAGCGAGTTTGCCGGGTTGCAGAAAGTGTCGGTCAGCGCATACCAGTTGATAGTGGCGCCGATGAGCATCACAGCTCCCGAGAGAAGCGCCGTGAACCGCACGCCCATTTTGTCCAGGATGATTCCGGCGAAGATAAGGAAGAAGATGAATACGTTCAGGAATGTCTCGGAGCCCTGCATGGTTCCGAAGGCCAGGGAGTCCCAGCCGCGGGTCTCCTGAAGAAGATTTTTGATTGGCGAGAGTATATCCATGAAGATATACGAGCAGAACATTGCGAGGGCGAGCAGCGCGAGCGCCGTCCATCTGGCCCATGCCTTGTCGTTTAATGCCATGGTTTTTTCAGCAGTCATGGTGATGATGATTGGTTTTATGATTGTTTTTGTTTTCGGTTGCTGCTACAATTTTTTCAGTTGCTGCTACAAAAGTACGAATTTTTAATCTACGAATGACATAATTTGCTAAATTTGCCCCCGGAAAACAGAATTTTAACGCTATGAATACCGTCAGGACCCGTCAGCCATATACTTTCGACCGCGTTGTGCGCATGTTGATAACGCTTGCCGTCATCCTCGCTCTTGTCTGGATAACCGACATCCTGAGCGATGTCCTGCTCCCGTTTCTCATATCCTGTGTCATAGCCTATCTTTTCGAGCCTTTCGTCCAGTTCAACCGCCGTCTTCTCCGGCTGCGGGGGCGTGCGGCCGCTGTTTTCGTGACCCTCTTCGAGGCTCTCTTTTTCGCCGCTGTCGCCACATGGCTCATTGCTCCCGTCATTCTCGACGAAATCAGGGAGATGAGCGGAATCCTGACCAGCTATGCTTCATCCAAGATGACCGTCAGCTTCCTTCCGGCCGACTTCCAGCATTTCCTCCGGCAGAACATCGATCCCCACAGGATCAACCGCATCCTTGCCGACCTCGACTGGATGCAGATAACATCCAATGCCCTTCGTGCCTCGTGGGAAATCATTTCCGGCGGCTGGGCAATGGTTCTCGGAATTGTCAGCTGGCTCATCGTCGTTCTCTACGTGGTCTTCATAATGCTTGACTACGACCGGCTCCGCAGTGGATTCCTCACCCTCATACCTAAAAGAATGCAGCCCGTCTCGCGCCGCATTGTCCGCGACATCGAACACACCATGAACCGTTATTTCCGCGGACAGGCGCTCATCGCCCTGATCGTCGGCATCCTTTTCGCCCTCGGATTCTCCATCATCGGCCTCCCCATGGCCATCATTCTCGGCCTTTTCATCGGCCTTCTCAACCTCGTGCCATATCTTCAGGTAATCTCCGTAATCCCCACGGCTTTCCTCTGTCTGGTCTATGCCGTCGGCGGGGGAGGGGAGTTCTGGCCTCTTTTCTGGCAGTGTGTGGCCGTCTATGCCATCGTCCAGTGCATTCAGGACTTTTTCCTGACTCCCCGCATAATGGGCAAGGCCATGGGACTCAATCCCGCAATAATTCTTCTGGCCCTCTCGGTCTGGGGCACACTACTGGGCTTCATAGGGCTTATAATCGCCCTCCCGCTGACAACTCTTCTCATCTCCTACTACCGCTATTATATAGTGGCCGGAATCGATCGCCGCGATGGCGCCGAATAAAAAAAGTCTGACCCGTCTGACTTGGTCTGACTTGTCCGACCTTTTCTCTCACTTTTTTTAAGTTTACAATTGTGAATTTTGGCGAAAAAAATCGCCAAAATGGCGACTCGATTTAACGGTTCAAAAAAATCTCGAAAAATTAACGAAATTTAACGGGTGGGGGCGGTAAACACTCCCACTTGTATTATCTTTGCACAGCGAAGGTGAAGTGTTTACGAATGTAAATTCCTCGCCTCCCGTTTTCTGTTGATCTAATGTGGCTAAGAAAGTTTTCTGTTGATCTAATGTGGCTAAGAAAAATACGCCCACCTTATTTCTTCATCTGATTCTTCTCGGCCGGCATGTCCGGCCTGCCGCTATTGTTAAATTTTTGAGTAATAGTAATTATATAAACCGTAATATAGTAATTATAGATGAGATCTATAAAATTCATGATGCTTTGCGTCGTCCTGTCGCTCTCCTCCCTGGCCTCAGGCCAGAAGGTGGCATTGAAAACAAACCTTGTAGGCGATGCGCTTCTAAACCCCAACATCGGAGCGGAGTTCGGTGTGGCCCCCAAATGGACCATCGACGTTCCGGTCAGTTTCAACGCCTGGAATCTGAGCCACGACCGCAAGTGGAAACACTGGTTCGTGCAGCCCGGCGTCCGCTACTGGTTCTGCGACCGCATGGCCGGTCATTTCGTCGGAATGCATCTCCATGGCGGTAAATACAACATCGGCGGTTGGGACGGTCACGTCAAGTTCCTCAACACCGACTTCCGCCGCCTGAAAGACTCCCGTTTCCAGGGTTGGTTCGCCGGAGCAGGCATATCCTACGGCTACTCCTGGATTCTCGGTAAGCACTGGAACCTCGAGGGCGAGATCGGCATTGGCTGGGCCTACACCCGCTACGACCGCTTCGAGTGTGCAGGCTGCGGACGAAAAGTGGAGTCGCGCCGAGTGCATAATTACGTAGGCCCGACTAAGGCCGCCATCAACGTGGTCTATCTCTTCTGATTTCCCATTTTCCCCCAACATCAGTCAAAATGAAAAAGACAATCACAAATATCATACTCCTCGCCTCCTCAGTTGCGGGCGTCGCTGCTCCCGTTTCAGCGCTCCCGGGCGTGACAGTCAGCGATCTGAAGATGGAACAGTCGGGCGACTACCTCTCCGTCGGCATGAAGCTCGGTCTCGACGGCCTTGACGTGCCCTCCAACCGCGCCGTCCTCATCACTCCGCGCCTCATCAACGGCGCCGACACCCTCTCCCTTCCCGCAGTCGGCGTCTATGGCCGCACACGCTATTATTATTATCAGCGCAACAATGGCGACGCAATGATCTCCGGAACCGCCGAGCAGTCATTCAAGGCATCGCAGGCGCCCTCCGTCATCGAATATTCCGAGGTCATTCCCTACGCCGAATGGATGAACGGCGCCGTCCTGCGCCTCTACCGCGACGAATACGGCTGCTGCCGCAATCTGATGGCGTCGGCCGACGAAGCTCTCGGACGCCACATCGGCTCTTGGTTCCCCGAGCTCGTCTATGTAATGCCTCAGGCCAAAGCGCAGAAAACCCGCGAGATCCACGGATCGGCCTACGTCGAATTCCCCGTCAACGTCAGCCGTATCCTGCCTGACTACCGCACCAACTCCGCCGAGCTCGGCAAGATCTTAGCCTCGATCGACACTGTCAAGAACGACCGCGACGCCAGCGTGACCTCCGTATGGCTCAAAGGCTTCGCATCGCCCGAAGGTCCGTGGGACAACAACGTGCGCCTCGCCCGCGAGCGTACCGCTTCGGTGAAAGAGTATGTCGATCGCCTCTACAACTTCCCCGCCGGAGTGATGACCACCGAATTCGACCCCGAAGACTGGGCCGGTCTGCGTCGCTACGTCGAAAGCTCCAATCTCGAGCACAAGGACCGGATTCTCGCCGACATAGACCTCGACATGGCTCCCGACGCCAAGGAATGGCGAATCAAATCGACCTATCCCGAGGAATACCGCTTCCTTCTTGAAAACGTCTATCCCGGCCTGCGTCACACCGACTACCGCATCTCCTACACCCTGCGTCACTACTCCGACGTCAACGAGATACGCCGCGTGCTTCAGGAGCGTCCGCAGAACCTCGACCTCGACGAGCTTTATCTGCTTGCCGCCGAGTATGAGCCGGGCACTCCCGAGTTCACCGAAGTCTATGAGACTGCCGTCCGCATGTTCCCCAATGACCCGCTTGCCAACCTGAACGCCGCCAACGCCGCCATGCGTCGTGGCGACAACGAAGCTGCCGCCCGCTATCTCACCAAAGCAGGCGACTCCGCCGAAGCCGTCTATTCGCGCGCCGCTCTCGAGATCCGCAACAACAACTTCCAGGCTGCGCTCCCCTTGCTCCGCAAGGCGCAGTCGATGGGCCTGAAACAGGCCGGTGCCACTCTGCAGCAGGTTGAGAAGCTTCTTGAAAATTGATCTTATATATTAACTCCTGATTTAATTCATTAACTCTTTCCTGACAAGGAAAACAGGAATCAATTCACTTTTTAATAATTCAAATTTTTATTATGAAAAAACTATTATTTCTTCCCGCTTTAGCAGCTATGATGTTCTCGAGCTGTTCAAGCGACGAACCCACCGTGGATAACCCCGCGGATCAGGCTGGTGACAAGTACATGGCGTTCTCCATCACCAATCTCGGAGGCAGCCGTGCTGCAGACGGTTATGAAGATGCTGCCGGTACTGAAGGTGAGGTTAATGACCTCTATTTCCTATTCTTCGACCGTAACGGCAATGCTTTCATGCTTGAAGGACGTACTGTGACTGGCGAAATAAAAAGTACCAATATGGTACAGCCTACCAGTATCGAGACTAAAAAGGATGCACAGGGTAATGAAGTTATGACTGGTACTCTTGTGCTTGGTAAGGCTTCTCCTGACAGTCCTTTCCTTGGCCAGACTCCCGCTCAGGTTCTTTGTATAGCAAATCCTTCTACTGATGCAATGAAAGAACTCGGTGGTAAAAATCTCAACACTGTTCTTACCATAACAACAAATGCCCCTGACTGGGCAACCGGTAAGAGATTCCTCATGACTAACTCAACTTATGTTGATGCTACCGGTGCGGTAAAAACTACAACATCAACCGAAGGTTACATTAAAGAATCTGTTACTGCGGCAGAGGCTTCTCCTGTAGTCATCAATATCGAACGTGCTGCAGCAAAGGTTCGCGTAACTTATGGTAATGATTTTATTGTAAATAATATAGAAACTACACCTGCGTCTCAGACGTTTGAAGTTAACGGAGCGGCCACAACTCTCCATGTACAAGTTTATGGGTGGCGTCTTATGAACTATGCTACTTCCGGCTATGGTTTCAAACAGCTTTCTGCAACTTATCCCGCCTTTACAACCGACTGGTGGAAGGATGCCACCAATATGCGTTCATATTGGGCAAACTCTTTTGCCGATGCAACTGTCTCTAATATCGCTTACACTCTTGATGCTACTAACAAGGATGACTTTACTCTTAAGAGTTTTGCAACTGCAAATCCCTTGGAAAATATAGCTTATTGCTATGAGAACACTCTCCATCAGGATGTAACAGCTACTAATCGCACTGAAGGTGCGACCGCATTCGTAGTTAAAGCTGTTGTTGGAACAATGAATGCTTATAACAACTTCACAGCTATTGACATGGTGAAATATGCAGGTAAGCTTTACACGGTTGCTCACTTCAAGCAGATGATTACGGATCAGTTCAAGTCAGGACATCCTAACGCTACTGTTAACTCTGTTAATTTCGTAGTAGATGATGCAACTAAGAATACTTGGAAAGCTACAGTTACCTATAATACCAACCAGACGTTGGATATGTCATATATCTACAATAACTTCCTTTGGTGGAATAACGGTGTGACTTCATATTGGCAGAATATTGAACATCTCGCAGAAGGTGTATTCGGTGTTGTTCGCAACCATATCTACGATTATAATGTGACTGCTTTCAACGGTCTCGGTCTCCCGGGTGATAATCCTGGAAAACCTGAAGATAAAGAGTCTTACATGGCTGCTGCTCTCCGCGTTCTCAATTGGGGCGTTGTCAGCCACAATGTAACTCTCGAGTAATACTTCAGTAATTACTACCTTGATTAAATAACGATTTAATCCGCGGCGGCTTAATGGAAGCCCCGCAATGGCCCGGAAGCCGCCGCGGATTTTTTCTCTTCTCAACCAAACAAATCTCTCGATCCTCTCAACAAGCAACCGCAGGAAAGCCCTTGACAGGACTGACGGCAAACAAAAAATGAGCATAAAAGGGACTGTGTCCCCCCCCTCATTTTTCCAAAATCGAAAATTCAACAGGCGACCCGTCGCCGACACCATATATACAGAACATCTCTCTTCACCGAACAGACCAATCGAAAATAAAGAAAAATAAAAACTATAAAAAAACAAAACAACAGCATGAAGCTTAAAACGAAAATATTCAACTTCGCTGCCGGGATTCTCGCTACTGCGGGACTGACCCCCGCCATGAGTGGATGCCACGCTATCTACGATGACAGCGACTGCGTGGAAAGCTACAACACAGTGCGCTTCGAGTACACTCACAACATGAAGTTTGCCGACGCTTTCACCAACGAGGTAAAGAGCGTCACTCTCCTCGTTTTCGACAGCTCGACCGGTAAGCTTGTCAAGCGCATCGACGCCCCGAAGGATAAGCTCAAGGACGGCAACAAGCTCGACCTTGTGGTCGATCCGGGTGAGTATGATATCCTCGTGTGGGGCGGACAGCACTCCGACCACTACGCCATAGCCGCCGGCGAGACCGGAACATCGACGGCCGCCGACTTCCACTGCCGCATGAACCGCACCGAAGCCAACGGAGTTTCCGTCTCGAAAGATGACCTCGAACCGCTCTTCCATGGAATGGTTCACGTCTCTCTCCCTTACGCCGCTCCCTCCAATCCCCACGAGGTCGTGATTCCGGTGATGAAGGACACCAACGTGATCCGCGTGGTCCTGCAGCATGTTGACGGAGAGGCTGTGGATCATAGTAAGTTTGACTTCTCGATAACCGACAACAACGGATGGCTCAACCACGACAACTCGCTGCGCGACGCCAACACCGTCATCGATTACCGCCCCTGGCGCACCGTGACCGGCTCGGTTGACATCAACACCGATCCCAAGCCCGCGCCCGGAAGCAAAGCCGACGCCTTCGACATGACCGGCTACTCACGCGCCGTACTCGGCGCCTCGCTGGCCGAGTTCACCGTCAACCGCCTCTTCATGTCGAACAACCCGACTCTGACCGTCACCGAGCGCTCCACGGGCAAGACCGTGCTTCAGATACCGGTGCGCGACTACGCTCTTCTGGTCAAAGGCTTCTACCACGAGCAGATGGACGATCAGGAATATCTCGACCGTCAGGACGAGTATAACATGACTTTCTTCCTGACGGGAGACAACAAGTGGCTCTCGACCGTGATCATCATCAACGACTGGCGCATCGTCCACCACAACGTTGACATTCAGTAATCTACAACCCCAAAGCCTTGGAATTATGAAAACAAACGTAATGAAACCTCTGCTTAGGCCGGCCGGGCGCGCATTGCGCCGACTGTCGCTCGTCGCGGGGCTTGGCGCGGGGCTTCTCCTCTCCGGTTGCATCGACAGCAACTCCGAGTGCATCGAGGATCAGCCGGGTTATGAGGAAGGCAAAGACGTGTGGCTCTCCGTCAACTTCCGCAACGTTGACAGCGAAGGCCGTTCGCGTGCCGTCACCGATCCCGTCCATCCCGACGAGGATGCCACGGCAGCGGAAAACTTTATCGATGTCAATGACATTACCGTCATGTTCCTCAACAGCGACGGCCGCGTCATGAAAGTCTTCGCCGATGGTGAGTATTCAGTCGAAGTCAACTCGAATACTGACGGACTCTATAATGATTATGTACTGAGATTCCGAATCAATCAGGACTACTTCGAGAAAACCGGCGCCACATCGACCTTCTCCCTTCTTGTAGTGGCCAACCATGACGGCACGGGCGACGGGCAGACGTATAACCCCGACGACTTGTGGATGAAATCAGTTGCCGATCTCTCTGCCTTGAAAACCTCTTTCGGTTACACCGGCCAGAACGGCACAGCAGCCTGGACACCTGACATTGCCGGCGGGCGTCACATCCCTATGGCCGGTATCCATCGGTTCACGGTCAGTCGTGCGGCTCTCGAAAGTGCCACAGATGCCAACAATCCTCTTGTCATCACAGAAGGCGGCAATGAAATAGAGATGCAGCGTGCAATGGCAAAGATCCGCGTTATCGACGCCCTCGCCGAAAACGGCAATACCGACAATGAGATTACCGCCGTGACCCTCTCCGGCATGAACCGCCGCGGCGCCTATCTCCCTCTGGTCCCGTCCAATGAATGGGGAACACAGGTCGTTCCCAACACATCAGTCTGTCACATAGCTCATGGCGATGCCTCTTGGTTCAACCCGAGCACCGTTATTCCCTCCTATACCATAGGTGCCGACGGCTGGGGCTTCTACATCCCCGAATTCTCATGGACGCTTGCCTCTGCAGCCGCCGAGCCGACACTCCACATCACCGTTCATTCAGCCTCTACCGGCCTTGATCGCACCTATGACTATCCCGTCAGCAAAGCCCTCGGCGCGTCCGACATGACCCGTAACCACATCTACGAATTCCGCGTCACCGAAATCGCCGGCACCGAGGCTGAACTCACTCTCGTTGTCAAAGATTGGGACGATCAAGAAGTCATCTGGGATTATACCGACAATCCCGGTCTCGCCACCGGAGGTTGGATAGTGTTCGATAGAAACACATGTGCTGTAGTCGATGACTTGGCGCAGGCTGTGTTCAGAAATGACAAGGCCGACATCAAGGCACAATTCACGCTTGCAGAACCTGTCAATGCGACTTGGCGCGCGGTGTTCATTTACGAAAAAGGAAAGCTGGGTGCGTTCAGATTCGTCGATAAGGATGGTAACGAAGTCGAGACCATCAGCGGCGAAATAGACGGCACGACTCCCGCATCGCTGATAATCCGCACCAAGGACACCCCAAGGGAGGATGATAACGTTGCACGTCTCCAGATCATAGTAACTATGGCCGACGGACGCACTGTCACCGCTAATGTCCTTACCGGTGGAAACTACGGAAAAAATACATATTTCACCATCATACAGAACCGCCAGTTATAATAACACCTACTGAATTATGTTTTGCAAAATATCATATATAAATCATATCGGGCTTTCATTGCTTGCAATGCTGCTTGTCATGATTGTCCCTGCAGGATGTTCCGATGATCTGGACAATGGTCTTGCGTCGGGTGACGAGGCGGGGTATATCACTCTTAACCTGCGCAACGTCAAAGGTTCTCGTGCAACAGATGATGCCAACAATGAGGACCGTCTCGAACGGGCAGTCGTCTGTCTTTATCCTAACGGAGCTGTTGCAGCGACAACTCCATCCTATGTTGAGTATTTCGATCTCACGGCTAATGAGACCGCAACGGTGAAAATCAAGCTCAGCAAGACACTTGCCTCAGCTCTCTTCGGCGATGGCAACGGGACTTGCACAGCTTACGTCGTTGCCAATCTTCCCGCTGATGCTCCTGCCATCACGACTTCGACCCCTCTCGCTGATATCAGTAAGTTCACCATCTATTCCGATTTCGCTTCAATGCAGCCACAGACCTCTTTCGTCATGGACGGAACTGGAAACGTCAATCGATCTGGCTATGGCACCGCTGAAGACAAAGCTACCGGTACGATTGAGCTGAGACGCGCCGCTTCGAGAATATCTCTCGCCGTTGAAGTGGCGAATAGATATACTGACGCTCAAGACAACGTGTGGACTCCCGAGCCCTCCAACATGTCTGTACTGATCACTAATGGGGTTAACCGCTCTCAAGTGGAATCATCTACCTATACTCCCGTTGACGGAGATTATTATTCCACAACAACGGCTGCTGAAAATCTTGATCATCGTCAGCGCGGCTTCTCGGGGCCTGTTTCAGGGGAGAAGTATAACTATCAGCTTGCATCGCCGTTCTATACTTTCCCCAATAAATGGAACGAAAACGAAACCGAGACTCCAATGACCTACATGACTCTGATGCTCCCATGGAAAAATGAGACGACCGGAACTGTCCGCACATGTTTCTATATGGTGCCTGTTGTTAAAGGTAACGAACTCATCCGCAACGTTGCCTATTCAGTGAAGCTCAGTGTGAATGTGCTCGGAAGCTTTACCCCTGACAAACCGCTTCCCCTCACGGATCTCAGCTACTATGCTGTGGATTGGGGCTCTCTTGATGTCGATGTGAACCTAAACGAATCGCGCTACCTCGTAGTTGACCGCAACAACTACACTGTCGATAACGAAAGATCAATTTCGATTCCGGTCTATACCTCTCATGAGACCATTGTCACCTCGGTAAAAGCAACTTATTATCGTTACAATACCTCAGCTCAAGGCCAGGAAGTCCCGATTGAGATAACTCAACAACAGTATCAAAATACGGTTAATAGAGGGAACGGCAAGATTTATGATGCCGTTATGGATACAACCCATTACACCGACGGGCGAGTTCTGATTAATCTCAATCTCGATCATGAACTGAAAGTCTGGGATCCGTACAATAGTTCTAATGATAGAGTACAACTGGAATTGATAAGTAAGACACAAAATGATGGGAGTAACTGGTCTTATACATATCCCTCAGATATTCCCGAAAATATCAAAAGCATAAACTACTATCAGAAAACCGATGTCGATGCTTTCTCCAAATATAAGTTCGAGATAACCATTCAGCATAAGGACAAGTTTGAAAGTACAGATCCAAATGAAAAGGAAACATTCAAGGAGGTCTTGACGATTATTCAGTATCCAGCCGTTTATGTTGAAGCATACGGAGGTTATCGTTGGACAGGATCGAATGTCTCAGGATATAATGGAAATACTTTCGTGAATGGAGAGTCGGATACGGATGAGAATTTTGGTTGGAATGGTGTTTATGGACTTCGGACCTCCAATAATGCCAATCCCAACAATACGATCATTACCATAACACAGCTTAATGAAGGCCAAAAATATATAATCGGAGATCCACGTGAAACTACAGCTACAGATTTAACCGGAACTACTTTTCAGTATAATGCAGGCTTATTGTGGCCTAATTACGTCACAGTTAATTTCAATACAGGTAATAACAAAGCACCTAATAGAGCATGGCGATTAGCCCCCGGTATTGATGATCTGAATACACCAAGGAAACTTACGAACTATTATCCCACCGGAGGTGAAGGGTATGAACGATATATCGCTCCGAAACTCCGTCTTGCATCATCTTTTGGTATATGTAGTGATGGTAATTCGTTGGCAGAAGATAAGTTGCGTTGTGCCGGATATCAGGAGCTTTCACGCCCGGCCGGACGTTGGAGAATACCTACAGTAGCTGAGATCGAATATATCATGAAGTTGTCGAATGAAAAAAAGATTCCAACAACTTTCAATGAAGGTAGTGATTATATGTCGGCACAAGGAGTAGTTAATTCAGATGAAAAGAATAAAGATGGTACTTTTAAGATAAAAACAGAGACGGCTTATGCTGCTGTTCGTTGTGTATATGACGAATGGTACTGGGGTGTAGATACTATAAAGCCGATCTCAGGTACCGCCGGAACCAGAAATGAGCGCTATCAGTTCACATGGGGCGACCGTCCGCGTAAAACCACTAATTGAGAATAATCCGAATAAAAGACAAAAATATGAAAATACTTAGATATATACCGTTTTTGGCTTCGTTGCTGCTTTTGTCGGCTTGCTCGGAAGATGTTCTTGCGCCTGACCGCCAACCCGGAGTAAATGATGACGGAACCATAACCTTGGATGTATCTGTCGCCGTTCCACAGATGGTCGTGACTGATAGCCGCGCAATGGCCGGTACTCCGGACTATAACGGACTGCAACTCTATGTGGTAGCCTTCGCGATGAACGACGAGAATGATCCGACGGCCAATTTCTATATCAATAACTACACGGCCACCAATGAGAGATTCGATAACTCAGACGGGATGCTTCACTTCGATGTCACTCTCACTCAGACGTCGGAACCCGTTGTGCTCCATCTGATCGCCGTGCCTGACGGGGTGAATCTCAAACTTGACGAATATGGCTCAGAGGAACTTATAGCGCGTCTTACTACCACCGGAAACAATGATGCCTATTGGCAACGCGTGAAATTCCCCAAAGGGTTCGGAACAGCTGATGATAAGGGAAACTTTACTCTTGATGAGCAAATCATAAAGGATAAACTTACTGCAGTTCCGATGATCCGCAACTTCGCGCAGGTAACTGTGGAAGAAAACCTTGACAACTTTGAACTCGAAGGGTTCATGATTGTCAACACTCCTACGGCAGGAACTGTAGCTCCTTGGGGCAGCGACATGAAGTTCCCTGAATTTATAGACAAAGACAAAAATCAGCTTGATTACAACGCTCTCTCCTATCAGGGAATTCTGGCTGGCAACGCTCAATTCAGTAACAGCGATGTGACTGATGGTGACGGCAAATATACCACGGCTCCGAAGTTCCTGTTTGAACATCCCAAGAGTTCCATCAATCCTACTTCGGTAATCATCAAGGGTCGGTATAACGGCGGTGCTTCGTCATATTACAAAATTGACCTTGGTATGAAGAATGCGACGACCGGAGTTTTCGAGATCTACAACATACTCCGTAACTTCCGTTATGCCGTAACTATCACCGGGGTTACCACGAGCGGTTATGCAACTCCTGACAAGGCTCTTACAGGTGTTACCTATAACAATCTTTCATTTGACGTGCGAACCGAAAAGATGCTCAACATTTCCAATGGTACTGCAATGCTCTGGGTTACGCAGACGACCGAAGTCGTGACCAAGGAGGATAACCGTACATTCTATTTCGGCTACAAATTCAAAGAAAATCTGACATCAACCAATGTCAACAACGAAAATGTCGATAGTGATGCTTTGCTTAACACTATAAAGAATCTTGATGTAGTTGAGTCAGCAACAAAGATAGAGGGTATTCCCGCAGGCTATGATGCTACTTTATATGCTGATTATCAGTTTTTCGAGATAAAGACTGTTGCAGTCGGCCAGACAACCAAGACCGGTTCGTTTGTAGTCGTTGACAAGACGACAGGTCTGGGTCGCACGATCAATATAGTTGTTTCGCCTCCATTTGAAATAACCCGTAACCGTCTCTTCGCCGGTAACTACAATGTTCCCGGGCAGTTCCCCTACAACAGACCGGCATGGGAAGATGTGGTTAAAACAGGTACCGGTAGCCCTATGACAGTCTTCTTCACTCTTGATGATGAACTGCCGGAGGCTATTTTCCCCTTGGTGTTTGAGATCGAAGCAAATCCGCAGGATATCGAGAACAACCCGATCGGTACACTCGTGGTGACTTCGGGGGAATCGGATTTTCCTGAGCTGAATAAACAGCAACGAATCAAATATCAGAAGGTAGTGACTTGGCAGAATTATAATGACACGCTCAGCGCTGAAAAGCCGTTCGGCCTTATAGTACCTGACAAGTTGAATGACAAGGACGGGAAAAAGAAACTCTATATTCGTCGTGTACGTTGCCGTCTGAGAACCATTAATGCCGGTACAAACGGCCAGGAAACTGTTATCCGTATAACTAATCCATATTTCAAACTTGGAAGATGGACCAAGATTAATTGGGCCGGAGAGACGGTTAAGACCATAGAACCCAAAGATATCATTGAGATGACGTTCAAACGCACTACTTCCAATGTCGGCGAGAATTTCACCGATTGGAATTCAACTTTATCGACTGAGTAATCATTAGGATATTGATTGACTTTCGCTACATATTTACGTTTATTGTTGGCACAATGATAATGGCTTCCTGCAGCGGTTCCGGTAAGGAACAGGTTGCGGGGAGCCATGACTCCGCTACTGCGGTGTCGGCTGCCGATCCGCTGTTGCTCCCATTGCCGCAGGTGCCCGACTCGCTGACTGAACCGGTGGAGAGGGCCTCGTTTCTCGCGATGCATTTCTGGGACGCGATGGACTGGAAGGACCGCAGCCGGAGCCTCGACACGGCTTTCGTGGAGCAGAACTTCGCCAACTATCTGACGGTGCTTCCGCTGGCCGACAGCCTCTCGCGCGTGCAGGGGGTGGACGCCCTGATGAAAAGCGCGGAAGCCGACAGTGCGGCGTATGCTTTCCTCGGCGAGACAGCAGCGAAATATCTCGGCGACCCGAACTCGCCTATGCGCGACGAGGAGCTATATATTCTTTTCCTGCGCGAGCTGACGCGCTCACCGCTGACCGACGGCGCCATGAAGATGCGCTATGACCATCATCTGGAGGCGGCGATGAAAAACCGTCCCGGCATGCGCGCGGCTGATTTCCGTCTGGCCGACGCGGAGGGCCGCATCACGACACTGCATGAACTCGCGGCTTCGGCTCCGCGGACCGTCGTTCTCTTCTACGACCCTGACTGCGACCACTGCAAGGAGACAGTGGCACGGCTTGCATCCGTGCGTGTTCCCGAGAGTGTGCGGATAACGGCGGTCGATGTGATGGGCGACCGCGATCGCTTCGAGGCCACTAAAAACGAATTCCCTTCAGGCTGGCGGGTGGCATTCGCCCTTGATCCCATAGAGGACCGTGGGCTTTATGTGTTGCCCGCGCTGCCGAGCCTTTATCTACTAAATAGATCTGCACAGGTTCTTCTGAAAGATGCTCCGATTGGAGCTATTACACAACAACTTGATGTGGATAATTGACAAAATGGTTTAATTATTTGAGAGCGGTCCTGCATGTGAATGTCGGGCCGTTTTTTATTAGCCCGATCAGTCAGATTAGTCAGATTAGTCCGATTGGTCAAATTGGTCCAACACGACTCATTTTTCAATAAATATCGGGTTTGAAGTGCAAAAATAAATAAAAAGTCTTATATTTGTCAAATAAACCTTTAACTACTATATATGATATGAGCGAGAAGATTAAATGCCCCACATGCATGGAGCTTGTAGATGTGGAATTTGATGTCTGTCCTTTCTGCGGTGAGGACCTGCGGAGCGTGAAGCCTCGCGGTGCGACTTCTGCGGCGCCCGCTGCCCCGGCCGTGCCACCGGCACCGGTAGCACCGCCGCCGCCACCCCGGATTCCCGATGCGCCCAATCAGGCCAATGGATCGGATTGGTGCGGTCCGACGCCCCCTCCGGCATACGAACCTGAGGAGTCGGCAGGATTTTTCAGCACTTTCATAGGACGCGAGTTTTTCGGACGCTATGCCGATTTCTCGGGCATGACGGCCCGTCGCGATTACTGGCTGACGGTGCTTGCGTTAGCGGTGCTTCAGTTCGGTCTCTACGGTCTGCTGGCTCTGCTCGTGGGCATCACCCCCGTGGTGGGCCTGATCGTGATGTATGCCGTCTGCTCCATCGTAGGACTTGCGGTGCTGGTGCCTTCGCTGGCTATCGCCGTGCGCCGTCTGCGCGACACGGGCAAGAGCCCCTGGATGATTCTTCTCGGCCTTATCCCTCTTGTCGGGCCTGTTCTGATGATTGTTTTCTTCTGTCAGAAAGGCTACACCCCGCGCAGGGAGTTCAGTTTCGGAGTGGCCGATGGCGCGCTGACTGCGGTCTGCTTCATCCTTTTCTTTACCGGTATCTATTTCGCATTCTCGGGAGTTGCCCGCACTCTCAACAATATCGATTTCGACAGGATGGAGCAGCTGGATATGCCGCGCATCGACGAGTCGGACGACGATTATTCCGATGATGCCGAAGAGGTTGAAGAAGTTGTGGCTGTGGAGGAAACGGTGGCTGAACCCGCTGCGGCCTCAGGTGAAATATCTGGTACATACCGACTCAGCGGCACTGTGGCCGGCACGCCTTTCATTCTGGAGATGCTTGTCAACGGAGGAACGGTCACCGGACGCTGCCGTTACGCGAAGATCAATCCGCCTTCATGGATCGATGTCGAAGGCTATTTCAGCGACGGGCGCTATTTTGCCTTTATCGAGACTAACGGCGAAGAAGTAACGGGCGACTATGACTGCGAGGCAGTGTTTGACAGCCGCGGGAATTTCACGGGCATCAAAGGAAAGATGACCAATTACAAGGGAAAGACCTACAAGGTCGATCTGACTGTTATCTGATAGAATCGACCGGAGCCTCGGCGGTGTCTTCGGAAGGGGATGCCGCCGTGGAATCGGCTTCGGCAGCCGCGGGACGGCTCTCGGTGATTCCGTAGGAGTCGCCTTCAACGGAGGTGCCGTCGGCTTCGGACGAGAGAATGTCGCGGTACTGCGCGAAAAGTGCTGCGAAGTCGATATGTGCGGCAGATTTCAGCCGGTCGAATTCAGAGGTGAAATCCTCCGACCGGTTAACGAGAATGTCGTACGTGTCGATATATTTGCGCATATATTCCAGCTTTTTCGACCGGTTTCCTTCGGCTTCTTCAGTGCGGACAATCTCGCTCAGGCCGGCAAGCACGGCGACGCCCTGTTCGGGTGTGAGGAAATCGGCTTCGAGGGCGAGCGAATCGATTGTTCCTGCCGAGGCCATGGCGTTGGAGCCGGTGAACGACGAGAGGTCTATGGTTTCAGCGGTTTCCGTGTTGCCGCTTTTGTTTCCGGAGCAGGCGCATGCCGCAGAGGCGAGCGCGGCGATCATTATGGCGTGAGATATTTTCATTACGTGAGTAAAAAGCTGTTAATGACACTTTCCGAGAGGCAAAGATACGAATTTTTTAAGTAAATTTGCGGCCTATGGAGAAAAAGAGAGTTAAAAAAAGCGCCGGCAAGGTCAGGCGCAAGGAGCCGAAAGGGCTGTTTCAGAGACCTTGGTTCATAGTGACGACAGTCGGGATAGCGGCGTTGCTTTTTGGAGGCATCTGGGCCGCGAATACGTTGCTGCGTACCCATGGAGGGGAGGATGTGTGGATCAGGATTCCGGGCGGTGCCTCGGAACAGGCGCTGAAGGATTCCGTCATAGCCGCTCTCGGACCCGATCAGGGAGGCAGAGTCATTTCACTGTGGGGAATGATGGGGGGCGACGCTGTACGCTCTCACGGCGCTTACAGAGTGAGCGGCGGACAGACGGCGTTCAGAACAGCCCGCAATCTGGCCCACGGGCGACAGACACCGGTTACGGTCACCTGGAATAACGTGCGCACCTTCTCCGATCTCGCATCGGCTGTGGCGCGTAATCTCGAGTTCAAGCCTGAGGATTTCAGAGCCGCCTGTCGGGAGGTGCTTGAGCCGGAGGGTTTCAATGAAGCCACTTTTCCGGCCGCGTTTCTTCCGGATTCCTACGAATTCTACTGGGCCGTCAGTCCCGAGGATGCGGTGCGCAAACTTTACTCATACCGCGTAAAATTCTGGACGCCTGAACGCAAAGCGAAAGCTGATGCCCTGGGCCTCGACGAAACCGGCGTGGCGATAATAGCTTCCATAGCGGAGGAAGAGACATCGAAAGCCGACGAACTCGGCAAAGTGGCCCGACTTTATGTGAACCGCCTGAATGCCGGAATGCCTCTGCAGGCCGATCCCACGGTGAAATTCGCGCTCGGCGACTTTTCCATACGCCGCATCTCCTCCGAGATGCTCCGAACCTCATCGCCGTTCAACACCTACCGCATGAAAGGGCTTCCTCCGGGACCGATACGCATTCCATCGAAGGCGTCGCTTGACGCCGTGCTTAACGCTACGCCCCATGACTGGCTCTATATGTGTGCCAAAGAAGATTTTTCGGGTTATCACAACTTCTCTCGCTCCTACGAGGAGCATCTGGCCAACGCTCGCCGTTATCAGGCCGAGCTTGACCGCCGCAACATCCACTGACCCATCGCCAGGCTCTACAGGATGACGGTCCGATCCACAATGGGTCGGACCGCTGAATTTCGGGACATAAAAAAACGCCCTAATCCTTCGCAGGTCTGAGGCGTAAAAACTAAAAAATGAAAACAAATTATTTCTGGGGGTGAACAGTGGGGGTCGAACCCACGACCTTCGGAACCACAATCCGACGCTCTAACCAACTGAGCTATGCTCACCATATCGGGGTTTTGCGCTGCAAAGTTAAGCAAATTTTCCGAAACCGCAATCAAAAACGTCTAAAATTTTACGATAATTTGATGCATTCGGGCTCAACCCCTTGATTTATCAATCATTATTCCGCCGGATAAATTTCGTGGCGCGCTGCAAGCAGGGTGTTGTGCATCAGCGACGCTATCGTCATGGGGCCAACGCCTCCCGGAACTGGGGTGATGTAGGAGCATTTCGGCTCGACATTGGCGAAATCGACATCTCCACAGAGGCGGAAGCCGCTTTTGCGTGTCGCGTCGGGAACGCGGGTTGTGCCTACGTCGATTATCACCGCGCCCGGTTTCACCATGTCCTCTGTCACGAAGCCGGGCGAGCCGAGGGCGGCGATGATGATGTCAGCCTCACGGCAGATCTCCTTGATGTCAGGCGTGGCGCTGTGACACACGGTGACAGTGGCGTTGCCGGGCTGTGCCTTCTGCATCATGAGGGTGGCTACGGGCTTACCCACGATGTTGCTGCGGCCGAGGACCACGCAGCGGGCGCCCCGAGTCGGGATGTCATAGCGACGAAGCAGTTCCATTATTCCGAAGGGAGTAGCCGAGACGAAACATGGAAGACCGATCGACATTCGGCCTACGTTGACGGGATGGAAGCCGTCAACATCCTTGCGGTAATCTATGGCTTCGATCACGCGCTGTTCAGAGATGTGGCGGGGGAGCGGAAGCTGCACGATGAAACCGTCAACATCCGAGTCGCCATTGAGGCGGTCGATTGTGGCCAGAAGCTCGGCCTCGGTCACGTCGTCCTCGAAGCGGATGAGAGTGGATTTGAATCCGCACTGTTCGCAGGCTTTGACTTTGTTGGCTACGTAGGTCTCGCTGCCACCGTCGTGGCCCACGAGAATCGCTGCCAGATGCGGGCGTTTCTGTCCGTTGGCGACCATTTCTTCAACCGAGGCGGCTATCTCGGACTTGAGGTCGGTGGAGATTTTCTTTCCGTCTATAAGCATAGTTTTTTTGTTTTTCGTTAGAAGGTGTGGTTATCTGCCTCCGCGCATTCCGCGCATCATTTTCATAGGGTTTTTCATCGTGGAGACGGTTTTCATCATCTTGCGCATCTGCTCGAACTGTTTCAGCATGCGGTTCACTTCGACAATCGTGGTTCCGGAGCCTTTCGCTATGCGCTGACGCCGGCTCTGATTGATGATCGACGGATTGGCGCGTTCTTCGCGGGTCATGGAGTGGATGATGGCCTCTATGCCTTTGAAGGCGTTGTCGTCGATGTCGATATCCTTGATCGCTTTGCCAACGCCGGGAATCATCGAAGCGAGGTCCTTCAGGTTACCCATTTTCTTTATTTGCTGGATCTGGCTGAGGAAGTCGTTGAAGTCAAACTGATTCTTGGCAATTTTTTTCGAGAGCTTGCGCGCTTCCTCCTCGTTGTAGGCGTTCTGTGCTTTCTCCACGAGAGAGACAATGTCGCCCATGCCGAGGATTCGGTCGGCCATTCGCGCAGGATGGAATAGGTCGAGAGCATCGAGTTTTTCGCCTGTACCGACGAATTTTATCGGCTTCGTCACGACGGCGCGGATAGAAAGCGCGGCACCGCCGCGGGTGTCACCGTCAAGTTTGGTGAGGACCACGCCGTCGAAGTCAAGACGGTCGTTGAACTCCTTGGCGGTATTGACGGCGTCCTGTCCGGTCATGGCATCCACGACAAACAGGATTTCCTGGGGATTTATCGCATTCTTGATAGCTTCGATCTCGTCCATCATCTGTTCGTCAACAGCCAGACGTCCGGCCGTATCGACGATGACGAGGTCGAGATTGTTAGCTTTCGCGTGGCGAATGGCGTTTTTCGCTATCTCAACGGGATTGTTGTTGCCTTCCTCCGTATATACGGGCACATTGATCTGTTCGCCGAGGACTTTCAGCTGGTCGATGGCCGCGGGACGATAGACGTCGCAGGCAACAAGGAGCGGTCGCTTGCTTTTCTCGCTCTTGAGTTTGCGGGCGAGTTTGCCGGAGAAAGTGGTTTTACCCGAACCCTGAAGACCCGACATGAGAATCACCGTTGGATTACCGGAAAGATTCAGCTGGGCAGTTTCAGAACCCATCAGAGAGGCCAGTTCGTCATGGACTATCTTGACCATCATCTCTCCGGGTTTGACCGCTGTCAGCACGTTCTGGCCCAAGGCCTTGGCTTTGACAGTATCGGTGAACTGCTTCGCAACTTTGTAGTTCACGTCGGCGTCCAGAAGGGCGCGGCGCACATCTTTGAGCGTTTCGGCAACGTTTATTTCAGTGATCTTGCCTTGTCCTTTGAGGATTTTAAGGCTTCGTTCAAGTCTTTCGCTTAGATTTTCAAACATAGGGCTGGGAGTATGGGGCTTTTTCTTTTATTGGCTGTTATTTTACAAGCTTGTTGGTGGCCGTGTCGGGGAAAACCACTTTCGGTTTCCATGATGCAGCCTCTTCAGGGGTCATGAGGGCGTAGGCCATGATGATTACGATGTCTCCGGTGTGGACTTTGCGTGCGGCGGCGCCGTTAAGGCAGATCATGCCGCTTCCGCGGGGACCTTCGATGGCGTAGGTGTCGAAGCGTTCACCGTTGTTGTTATCGACGATGAACACTCTTTCTCCCGGGAAGATTCCAGCCGCGTCCATGAGATCGCGGTCAATGGTGATGCTTCCGATGTAGTCGAGGTTAGCCTCTGTCACCGTCACGCGGTGTATCTTTGATTTCAGTAGCTGAATCTGTATCATTTCGAGTAAGTTATATTGTCAATCAGACGCACATCTCCGCAATAGACGGTCACGCAGCCTACTGCCGGGCCGTCGGAAGTCATCCAGCTGTCGGTGGGCTGCATGGTGAGGGGGTTGACGATTTCGTAATATTCGGTGGTCATGAAGGGCTGACGGTCGATCTCTTCCTTGACCCATTGCTTGACCTCGCCTACGCTTTTGTCGCGGGTCATATCCAGGCTTCGGGCGAGAGTGCGGTGGATTGCGGGAGCGATCTTCCTTTGTTCGGGAGTCAGACGAACGTTTCGGCTTGACAGAGCCAGTCCGTCGGCCTCTCTGACTATCGGACACGCGATGATCTCGAAGTCAAAACCTTCCAGTTGTGCCATCCTTCTGATAACGGCTATCTGCTGGAAATCTTTTTCTCCGAAATAGGCGCGGGTAGGGTTGACATAGCTGAAAAGACGGCTGACGATCTGTGCGACGCCGTTGAAATGGCCCGGGCGCATCGCTCCTTCCATCACTTCTGCAACCGCTCCGAGGTCAAACACTCGGGTGTCAGGTTCAGGATAGATCTCTTCCACCGAAGGAACAAATGCATAATCGACACCGGCTTTTTCAAGGAGTGCGCAGTCTTTTTCTTCTGTTCTGGGATAGGTCTTCAGGTCTGTCGCATTGTTGAATTGAGTGGGGTTGACAAAGATACTCGCCACTGTGATGTCGTTGTCGCGGCATGAACGCTCCATAAGTGACAGATGGCCCGCATGGAGGGCTCCCATGGTTGGAACAAGGCCTATGGTCTGGCCGGCATTGCGGTGGCTCTCCATGGCTTGCCGCAGTTCGCCGACGGTTCTTAACACTTTCATTCTCTTTCTCTTGAGTTTATGAGCTGAGTTATATGAATTGTTTGATGTTGCGGACGGGAAATTTGCGTTTCCCGAAATCCGGTGCAAAAGTAATCATTTCCCGCATCTCAATCAAGCGATTACACTGAAAACTGCATTAAAAAGCGCCCGCGGCGATAGTTCCGGGGCGCTTTGAAGGGGTATTGTAATCTTGTGGGATTCGGCTTGTCAGTCGTTGAGATCAACCGCGTAATACATTTTTTTGCCGGTCGGATAGATTCCGGTGATGAACATCACGTGGTCCTCAGTGCTCTTGATTATTGCATTATAGATCTTTTCAACATCCTCGGCCGAGGATACACGGGCATTGTTGATGTCAAGAATTATGAATCCGTCCTTGATGCCGGCGGCTTTGAATTTACCGTCTTTAAGACCGGTTACCTGAAGTCCTGAGTTGATTTTCAGAGATTTTGCTGTCTCGGCATCAATTTTCTTGAAAGCGCATCCGAGATCGGTCACAGAAGAAGCCTGTGTGATTTTGGTGCTGCCCTGAGAGTTGTAGAGGGTGGTGGTCACGGTCTGGGTCTTTCCGTCGCGTACGAAAGTTATGGCAACTTTGTCGCCGGGACGCAGACGGGCTATCTGTTCGGTGAGCTGGGCGGAATTATGGGTCGGTTTGTTGTTTATGGCTGTAATCACGTCACCGGGCTTGATGCCTGCCTCCATAGCGGCGCTGCGGTCGTTGACCTCCTCTACGTAAAGACCGTCAACGATATCCTTCAGCCCTTTCTCTTTGGCGGTTTTTGCGTCAAGGGCGAAATAGGTGATGCCGAGGAACGCACGCTGCACAGTGCCATACTGCTTGAGGTCGGTAGCCACTTTGGTGACTATGGCAGTCGGTATGGCGAAGGAATAGCCCGCGTAGCTTCCGGTCTGTGAATAAATGGCGGAATTGATGCCTACGAGTTCGCCGTTGAGATTTACGAGCGCTCCTCCAGAGTTGCCCGGATTGACTGCTGCATCGGTCTGAATATAGGATTCAAGGCCCATAGGGCGTCCGTTGGTGGCGGCGGATATGCTGCGTGCCTTGGCCGAAACGATTCCGGAGGTAACGGTGGAGGTCAGTCCGAAAGGATTGCCGACAGCGAGCACCCATTCTCCGACTTTAAGGGCGTCGCTATCGCCCATCGGAATCACCGGAAGTTCTTTCGCGTCGATTTTTATGAGCGCGAGGTCCGTGTTGGGGTCCGCACCGACAACGGTTGCGTTGAACTGACGGTTGTCATTGAGAGTCACTTCAAGACGTTCAGCTCCGTCGATGACATGGTTGTTGGTTACGATATAGCCGTCCGGCGATATGATGACGCCTGATCCGAGACCAATGGGCTGCTGCTCCTCTTCCTTGGCCTTGGGTTGTTGCTGGCGTCGCTGTGGCTGACGGTTGCCTCCGTAGGGATTTCCGAAGAAGAAGTCGAAGAACGGATCATTGAAAAACTCTTCACCTCCGCTATAGCCGCGCTGCTGGCGCACGGTAGCGTAGCTCTTGATGCTGACCACTCCGTTTATTGTCGATTCCGCGGCACGGGTGAAATCTGTATTGGTCACCGGTGATTGTGATACCGTGAAGAGAGATTCCGAACCGGATTTGCCCTCACAGGCCGCTGCGGCAGTCAGCCCTATGAAAAGGGTGCCTCCTGCCATAATCATTAGTTTTCGGGAAAGTTTCATGTTTTATTATTGATGTTAATAATTTGTTAATGATGAATTTGTCGCACTTGTGGTGCCACAAAGATAACGCAATAATCATTCCGATATTCGTGTCGGGCTCTTATTTAAAATGATTTAATATCGGCGCGTCGGTTTTTTAATAAAATTTAGGCTGAAAAAGTCAAAAAGTGTATAAAACTAAAGCTTTTTATCCGTATCTTTGTCAGCCTAATCCATCCATTCTGACAAATATGACATTTTCGTATAAATCAATCATTCGGATAGCAGTTGCGTGCGTGTTGACTGTCGGTGCCGTATCTTGCGGTCCGCAGCGCCACACAGCGTCAAAATCAACGTATGACAAGCAGAAAAATGTACCTGAGACACCGCGTCGCCCTTCAAAGGCCCCGATGGCTCACATAGATATGAAAGTAGCCGATAATCCCGTCACCCAGTCTCTTCTCAAAGAAGCTGACTCCTGGATCGGAACGCCTTATGCCTGGGGAGGCAATGACCGTAAGGGTGTAGATTGCTCCGGATTCGTCCTGCAGGTCTATCAGCGGTCACTTAAAATCGATCTTCCCCGCAATTCGGCAAAGCAGATGGAATATTGCCGCAGTATAAAACGTGAGGAACTGACTCCCGGCGATCTGGTGTTCTTCACCGTGCGCGGCGGTGACCGTGTTGGGCATGTCGGCATATATATAGGGGAAGGCAACATGGTGCATTCTTCCTCGAGCAAAGGGGTTATCATAACCCCCCTTGACAACCCGTATTTTGTCAAGAACTATCATTCTTCCGGACGCGTTGAGCGTTATTACGCTCTGCTTGATAAAACTTCCGGAAAGCAAATCAAAGCCGCTCCGCGCCGCAAAGTCCCTGAAATATCGCTTGATGATCTGACTGCTCAGACAAATAAAAAAGCCAATAAGATTCCTGCCAGATCAGAGAATTTCACCACCCCGCTTCCCTCGCAGGTCTTCGCGTCAGGTAAAACCGAGCCAAAACAGAATTCTCCCGAAATCGCTTCGACTGAAGGCGAGGAAGAACCCGATTATGATTTCTTTGACTGATGGCAGATAATGGCGAGGCGTTACGTCTGAGTCGTGTTTCGCGGCTGATAGGGAGGGAGGCCACTGACACTCTCGGAAAGAAAAAAGTGATTCTTTTCGGCCTGGGAGGAGTAGGCAGCTGGGCTGCTGAATCTCTCGTTCGTTCCGGAATAAGACAACTGACAATAGTTGACGCCGATACGGTGGCGGAGTCGAATATAAACCGTCAGCTTCCTGCAATGACGTCCACGGTCGGTAAAAGCAAGGTTGAGGTCATGCGCGACAGACTGCTCGATATAGCCCCCGATGCCGATATAAGAGTCGTGAACGGTCGCTATGACAAAGCGACGGCCGATGACTTTGATCTTGACTCATACGATTATACAATTGACGCTATTGATTCGCTCGCGGATAAAGCACTTCTCATTCTGAGGGCAACCTCCTCGCGCACGCGATTCTATTCCTCCATGGGGGCGGCCCTAAAGCTGGATCCCTCCCGAATTCAGATAGCCGAGTTCTGGAAAGTCAAGGGATGTCCGCTTGCGGCAGCGTTGCGTCGCCGATTCAAGAAATCGGGATTATTGCCACGCAGAAAGTTCAAATGTGTTTTCTCAGATGAACTGGTTCAGAACCGTGGAGAGGAGATGGCTGACGGCGGAGCTATGTCATTTGATAAAGTGGCGTTTAATGGCGCTCTCTGTCATATAACCGCTATATTCGGAATGATGCTTGCGTCGCTCGTGGTCAACGATGTAATTCGTCAAACTTCTTTTTGCGCCGCAGAAAATAATCCAGAAGGATGTTAGGTCGTTTCGGAAGGGTGTGGAGCAGATCGACCGAAGGGTGCTCGGTGTAGCTTTGCCTCATTTTTGCGAAATCTCTGTGAGCTCTAAATATGGCTCGGGCATTTGCCCAGTCGAAAGTCACAGCGGCTTTTGCCCATGCTATCGTGTCAAGCAGTCTTCTCTTCAGCAGTGATGCGCTTCTGACAGAGTCGGGCAGATTCTTATGCATCATCAGAAGATTGTTTCGGAAATTCAGATAGGTCTTGCGCGGATTCTTTGCATCGAGGCTGCCTCCCCCCAGATGGTAGATGCAGGCTGTAGTGACAGCAGCCAGCTTGTAGCCTGCAAGCTGCATGCGCCAGCAGAGATCAATTTCTTCCATGTGGGCGAAAAACATTTTGTCAAGACCTCCGCAGTCGTTATATATCTCCGACCGTACCATCAGGCAGGCGCCGGTTGCCCAGAACACATCCATTGTGGTGTCATACTGGCCTTGGTCGCTTTCGACGGTATCGAAAATTCGTCCGCGGCAATATGGATACCCGTTACGGTCAATGAAGCCGCCGGCCGCTCCGGCATATTCGAATTTTCCACGTTCGCGATAAGAAAGGATTTTCGGCTGACAGGCGGCATACTGCGGATTGTTCTCCATGAAATCGCGAAGAGGTGTCAGCCAGTCGGAGAAAGCCGTAGCGTCGCTGTTGAAGAGGACTGCATAGGGATATTTCGCCGAATAATGCCTGATGGCGAGATTGTAGCCTTCAGCATATCCATGGTTTTTATCGAATTTAAGAACTTCTACCTCGGGAAATTCTTCTGCCAGAATTTTCAGTGAGTCATCGTCGGAACCGTTGTCGGCTACGATTACATGTCCGCATGGAGGCGTATTTTCAATCAATGGAGGCAGGAACTCCCTCAGCAGGGAGGCGCCGTTCCAATTGAGAATGATGACTGCAACGTCGGCCGAATCGGTATTGGTGGTATATTCAGACATTATATGACTGTAGCTATGACATCTTCGCCTCTGATTTCGTCGAGGCGCGCTTCGACGATAGTGTTGGCAAGCGAGATGTCAGCGTTTATTTTTACTTTTATATAGTTGTCGGTAAAACCCGAAAGGGTTCCGTCGGAGTGTGCGGTGTGTTCGACAAGGACCTTACGCACTGTACCGATGAAACGCCCGGTGAAATCCGCAAGTTTTTTGTCGCTTATACCAATCATTTCGTGGCAGCGGCGGTGCTTGTCTTCTTGGCTTACTATGTGATCGATCTCCGTAAGCGCCCGCGTCCCGGGGCGTTCGGAGTAGGGGAACACATGCAGCCGCGAGACAGGTAGCGATTCCACGAATCGCTTGGAATTTTCGAAGCGATCCTGAGTCTCGCCTCTGACGCCGGTTATGAGATCGACTCCGATGAAAGCGTCGGGAATATATTCGCGGATGGTTTCTACACGATGTCGGTAAAGTGATGTGTCATAACGACGGCGCATAAGCTTCAGGACCTCGTCGTCGCCTGATTGGAGCGGTAAATGGAAGTGGGGCATGAAGGCACGGCTCGTAGCTACCCATTTGATCATCTCTTCCGTCAGAAGATTCGGTTCGATGGAAGAGATGCGGTAACGTTCTATTCCTTCCACTTCGTCGAGACGACGTATCAGGTCGAAAAAATTATCTTTACGCCCGAATCCGAAGTCGCCGATATTGACTCCGGTGATGACAATCTCTTTCCCACCCTCGGCGGCCGCCTGACGTGCCTGACTGACAATGTCTTCGATCTGACCGCTGCGGCTCCGACCTCTGGCCATCGGTATCGTACAGTAGGAGCAGTAATAGTTGCATCCATCCTGTACTTTGAGAAAATATCGGGTCCTGTCGCCGCGTGAGCATGAAGGAACGAATGAGTTGATGTCGGCGAGTTTCGAAACGGCTGTCTCGTTATCGTGAGTTTCGAACCATTCCATTATCATTTCGGGGAGAGAGCCCTTCTGCTCGGCCCCGGCGACAATGGCCACATTGGGAAGAGCCGCCGCTTCCGTTGGTTTCAGCTGCGCGTAACAGCCCGTCACGGCTATGACGGCCGCAGGATATTTGCGGGCGAAAGACCTGATGGCCTGTCGGCATTTTTTGTCGGCAAGTTCGGTCACTGAACAGCTGTTGACAATGATGATGTCGGGCGTCTCGCCCTCTTTCACTCGAGAGACACCCAGTGTTTCCATGCGTTTTGCAAGCGAGGAGGTCTCGGCGAAATTCAGTTTGCAGCCGAATGTATGGTAAAGTGCCTTTCTGAAGAGTGCAACAGGTTGATTTGTCATTATTTTTAATAAAACGCTGAAAAGAGCGGTGCAAAGTTAGAAAATGTTTGGCAAAAAACATTAATTTTGTCTCCAAAAAGAGATTTATGGAAAACCAACGGGCTTTCACCCGCGTTTTCCTTGAAATAACCAAATATACCGAAAGATTAGCCATGCTTAGTGAAGACATCCTTCAGATTTATGCTTCCTCGTTTCGCGAGAATTGGGAGTCCCCGGCCCTGACCGAATATACCACAGATGAAACTCTGACATACGCAGATCTGGCAAGACGTATTGCCCGCACTCACATTTTCTTTGAATTGAGTGGAGTGCGTCCGGGTGACAAGGTCGGACTTCTCGGAAAGAACTCTGTCTCATGGGTGGTGTCATATATGGCGATTCTCACCTATGGAGCCGTCGTGGTTCCGATTCTTCCTGATTTTAACCCGCAGGACGCGCAGCATATTCTGAACCATAGCGATTCAGTCATGCTTTTCGTCAGCGACCATATTTGGGAACATCTCGATTTCGACCATCTTCCGGCGATAAAGATCGCAATGTCTCTTGACAATCAGCAACTGCTCGGCCATCACCTCAAGAACGATGACATGGTCAACAAGATTCTGACGAGTCTTACCAAAGCTTTCAACCGTCGCTTCCCCGACGGCTTTGGCCCCAATAATGTCGCTTACGGTATTTTCCCGAAAGATGCTGTGGCTGAAATCAATTACACGTCCGGAACTACGGGATTTTCCAAAGGTGTCATGCTTACTCTCAACAACCTTTGTGGAAATGTCGTATATGCCATGCGTTCCAAGCTTCATTATCCCGGTTCCCGGTCGCTCGGGTTCCTCCCGCTCGCTCATGCCTACGGCTGCGCTTTCGACATGCTTGCCCCTCTCGCCGTCGGTTCTCATGTTACCGTATTTGGAAAAATGCCGACACCCAAACTGCTCATAAAGGCGATGCAGGAAGTCAAACCAACACTTGTGCTTTCCGTTCCACTTGTGCTGGAGAAGATATATAAGAAACAGTTACTGCCGATTATCTCCAAACCCTCGATACGCAGAATGATGGCCATACCGATTCTGCGTGGCCGAGTCTATTCAAAGATCAGGGCAAAACTGATAGAGGCTTTCGGCGGAGAGTTTGAGCAGATTATTGTTGGGGGCGCCGCGCTGAATCCCGAAGTCGAGGAATTCCTGATGAAAATCAAGTTCCCGATTTCCGTAGGTTATGGAATGACGGAATGCGGCCCTCTGATCAGTTTCACACCCTGGCGTCGTTTTATTCCCGGTTCGTCGGGTCGTACACTTCCCGGGCTGATGTATTCGAAAATACTTTCCGACAACGAAGCTTATATTCCGGGTGAGATATGTGTCAAAGGGGAGAATGTCATGAAAGGCTATTATAAGAATCCGCAAGCTACCTCAGAGGTCCTTGACAAGGACGGATGGCTTCATACCGGAGATATGGGAACGATCGCCGATGCAGGTACCATATTCATAAAAGGACGTTACAAGACTATGCTTCTCTCTGCTTCAGGCCAGAATATCTACCCCGAAGAGATAGAGAACAAACTCAATAATCTTCCTTATGTGGCAGAGAGTCTGATAGTGCAGAGAGGAAACAAACTTGTTGCGCTGGTCTATCCCGATTTCGAGGCAATGGACAAATCAAGACTGACCAGTGAAATGATGCCTCAGGTGATGGAAAAGGTGCGGCAGGAACTCAACAGACTGACGGCTCCATACGAACGCGTCGATGAAATCCAGTTGCGTGCCAATGAATTTGAGAAGACTCCCAAGCGATCGATAAAACGTTATCTTTATCAGTGATGAAAAATAGGCCATGATAGATATTTACCTGTCATGGCCTTCGGTTTTGTTACAACGCCCGTTTCCTATTGTTTCAGTTTGTCGGCAAGATCCTGGGCTTTTTCGGCCGCTTTCTCAAGAAAGTCAGATGTGGCGGCTTTTGCCTTCTCCGTGAAAGCGCCGGTAGCAGCTCCGACTTTTGATTTTACATTGTCGGCGAGATCCGATACTTTTTCTTTTACGTCGGCGCATTTTTCAGTCGCATTAGCTTTTAAGGCTGATGCTGTTGCGGCTGCGGCATCTTTGGCGGCGTCCGCGCTGACTGTGGCTGCAGCTTTGCTTATCGCCTGGTCAGCTTTGGCTTGAATCATTTCGTCTTGTGCGTTCATAATATTGATAATTAAATTCGTAGAAGTAACATCCGTTATGTTTCGAAAGTTCTCGTCAAGCTCCGAGTCATTAAGTGATTGAACGTGATTTTACGGATTGAGGATAATTTTGTAACTTTGCACCCTGAATCAATAAGGTAAGAAAAAGATAATGAACTGATATAAACTTAACGGATTAACGTTTCGAGAATGATTACGCGCCCTGTCAGTCCTTTTGATAGAGCGATCTGGACCGTTGCGTTTGAAAAAAGAGAGAATCAGCCGTGGCGCTTTCGAAAAGTTAAAACCGGAGTTTCCGTCAGTTCTGGATTATAATTTTGAAATAAGTTTAAATCAGTTCAATGATAGCGGTAAATGATCTTGCCATGCAGTTTGGCAAACGGATCCTTTTTCAGGATGTCAATATGAAGTTCACCCCGGGCAACTGTTATGGAATAATAGGTGCCAATGGAGCCGGTAAATCGACTTTGATGAAGATACTTTCAGGGGAGCTTACTCCTACTCGCGGCAACATAACTCAAGGGCCGGGAGAACGAATGAGTGTGCTTGAGCAGGATCACTTCAAATATGATGACTGTACGGTGATTGACACGGTGCTTCAGGGGCATACGGTTCTATGGGACATCATGAAAGAGAAAGACGCCCTTTATTCGAAGGAGGATTTCAGTGATGCCGACGGTATCAGAGCATCTGAACTCGAGGAGCGATTCGCCGAACTTGAAGGATGGAATGCCGAAAGCGATGCTGCGGCCCTCCTAAGCGGCCTCGGCATCAAGGAGGACCGCCACTCCATGTTGATGCGCGATCTCTCGGGAAACGAGAAAGTACGTGTCCTTCTGGCAAAGGCGCTTTTCGGTAATCCTGACAATCTTCTTCTCGACGAGCCGACTAACGACCTTGACCTTGACACTGTGAGCTGGCTGGAGAACTATCTCTCAAATTGCGAGAATACGGTGCTTGTGGTTTCACATGACCGCCACTTCCTTGATTCGGTATCGACCCACACTCTCGACATTGATTACAACAAGATGTCGCTTTTCGCCGGCAACTACAGCTACTGGTACGAATCTTCGCAGCTTGCCTTGCGACAGCAGCAACAGCAGAACAAGAAGGCAGAGGAAAAACGAAAGGAACTTCTTGAATTCATACAACGCTTCAGTGCCAACGTTGCCAAATCGAAGCAGACGACCTCTCGCAAAAAAATGCTTGAAAAGCTTAATATCGAGGAGATTCAGCCTTCCAGCCGCCGCTATCCGGGTATAATATTCACTCCCCAGCGCGAGCCGGGCAACAAGATTCTCGAAGTCCACGGGCTGTCGGCATCCGTTGACGGCGATGTGCTTTTTTCCGATGTTAATTTCCAGATAGAAAAGGGTGACAAGGTGGCTTTCCTCAGTCGAGACCCTCGCGCGATGACGGCTCTTTTCGAGATAATTACAGGAAACCGTAAACCTGATTCCGGCACTTATGACTGGGGCCAGACTATTACGTCGGCCTATCTCCCGCTTGACAATTCAGGCTTTTTCAATACCGATATGAATCTTGTTGACTGGCTCTGCCAGTTCAGTGATGACTCAAGCGAGATTTATCTCAAAGGATTCCTTGGCAGAATGCTGTTCTCCGGCGAGGAAGTGCTGAAGAAGGCTTCCGTCCTTTCGGGAGGTGAGAAAATGCGGTGCATGATAAGCCGCATGATGCTCAAGGATGCAAACACTCTTATCCTTGATTCCCCGACAAATCACCTTGATCTGGAATCGATACAGGCATTTAACAATACGCTCCAGAATTTCAAGGGCATTATTCTGATGTCATCCCACGACCATGAATTCATTCAGACTGTCTCAAACAGAATAATCGAGCTCACACCCAGTGGCATCATCGACAAGATGATGGATTATGACGATTATATTACCGATGAGAAAGTCCTCGCCGCTCGTGAGCGCATGTACTCCTGAACGTAAGAAACATGGAACTATCCTCCTGTGAAGGGGGGAATATCTTTCAGAAACCGGTATGTGCCGGTTGAATAGTCTATCTCGCAGCAGTAATGGTTAAGTCCGTTGCTGACTGCGAGAAAACGTGCGTGTAGAACCATGTTGTAACGGGCTATCTGGTCAAAGACTTTCTGAGTGATCGGGATGTCCGGAGCCTTATACTCGACTATCATCAACGGCTGCCGGTATTCGTTGAAGATGACTGTGTCGCAACGTCGTGCGGTTTCGTTGAGCGTCAGGCAGACTTCATTGGCCATGCGGCCCTTATAGTACCCTTTTACATTGACGAGCATGTTGACAAAATGCTGGCGCACCCATTCTTCCGGCGTCAGAACGATCCACTTCCCGCGTAACGGATCAAACACCTGAATGCGTCCGGAATTATCCTCGCGTCGCAGTCTGAGCGAAGCATCTGGAAGATTTAGCTTTGGATACGGGAAGCCTGTCATTTGGTCGTTAGGTAAATTATGTGTAAATTTACAACATTAAAACCATACCCGCAATGCCTTCACCGTCATTCCCCGATTTAGTCAGGCAGATTCGTCAGAGAAAGCTTGCTCCAGTATATATACTTCATGGAGAGGAGGGCTTTTTCATCGATGAGCTGTATAAAGAGTTTGAAAATGTCATTCCCGAAGGGGAGAGAGATTTCAATCTCTATACTTTTTATGCGCCCGAGGTGAAAGCCGGAGCTATCATTGATGCTTGCCGGCGCTACCCTATGATGGCTGACAGGCAGTTGGTGCTTGTGAAAGAGGCTCAGGCCGCGAGAGCGGATGAGATAAACAAGCTTCACGACTATGTGGCTACAGCCAACCCTTCGACTGTTCTTGTGGTAATGTTTCGCGGGGAACGGGCCAAAGGCCGCGATCTTCTGGCTGCCGCCCGCAAATATGACGCTGTTATTTTCGAGTCGAAGAAACCGACTGGGAGAAACGTCGATTCCCTAATTACCAATATAGTGCGTGGCAAAGGCCTGAATATTGAGCCAAAGGGACTTGCTATGCTTTGCGACTATCTCGGAACAGATGTCTCCAAGATCTACAATGAGATCGACAAGCTTTCGATGGTACTTGGAGCGGGGGCTATGGTAACTCCGGAAAGTATAGAACGTAATATAGGCGTAAGCAAGGATTATAACGATTTCGAGCTCATCGATGCGATTGCGGGGCGTGACATGGCAAAAGCATTCCGCATATTGGCGTATTTTCGCAGTAATCCTAAGAATTGTCCCGCTGTGAGGACTTGTTCAAATCTCTTCTCTTATTTTGCTTCTTTGCTGACAGCCCAGTTCACACGCGACAAATCGCCATCGTCCCTTAAGACTGCTCTCGGACTGAAATGGGATATACAGCTCAACCGCTACACTATGGGAATGCGCAATTACAATGCTTATCAGACCATCGAGATCATTTCCGCGTTGCGGGTTTTCGACGCGAACGTAAAGGGAATCGGCAGTCGTCAGGACGAATATGACCTGCTGCATGGCCTTCTCTACAAAATCCTGACTGCCCGGGGAGATATAAGCTTCTGAAGCGGCTACCGATGTTGATCATCCCGTCATTTTTGAAGACTTGGGCAATCTGATCTCGACGAATTACTTTACGCGGAACATATATCCGAGCGTGACTTGGATTGAAGTTCCTCGTGAAGCCGAGAACTCGTCCTTCTTGCGGGCTGAAAATATGTTCCCTATGCCGTAATAATACCGTCCCTCTATGAAAATCGAATGTTTTTGTCTGACCGTGAATTCAACACCTCCGCCTGCACAGATGCCGTAATCGAACTTGTTTTTGATATCCATGGTCATCTGATTGACGTGGCGGTTTGCAATCGGAAAATTTTCAACCGCCGACGGGTTGCGGTAGTCGAAATTGGCTGTTATTTTTTCAGATATCATATATCCTACTGACGGTCCCAGATTGATGAATCCTTTGATTTTGTTGTTTCCGAAATAGATGTGGGTCATCAGGGGGAGCTGGATATAGGTGAGTTTACGTTGGTAGTCGAATTCAGTCTCCTCGAAATCCTCTTTCCATCCTCTTTGTTCGACATTCAGCTCGGCTTGAAGTCCGAATATCTTTTCTTCAGTATAGCGGCCCACTATTCCGAACATTACTCCCTGCGTCATTTTCTGTTTTATGGAGGGAGAAAACGCCATATTGCTCAGGGTGACGCCCCCTTTGCCTCCTAAATAAAATTTCGGGTCGTATGTGCGTTGGGCCATCGAGCCGGCTGATGTCAGCGCTATTGTGCAGACGGTTAAAAGTATTGAGAGAATACGCATTTTGTCAGATGGTTCTTTTGCTGATTGTTTCGCCCGGAGCGAGATTGATGAGAAGCAGTTCGTTGTTGAAGAATCCACCGTTGTCACCGTGGCGGCGCATCATGACAGGAATGAAGACACCGGAATAATAGTAAGTATTGCGCGAGAAATCTCCGCCGTTGGCTTTCAGTGATTTCAGAAGGAATGTGCCGAGGTCGAAGCCCATATAGAACCATCGAGGATAGGTGGTGATCATGTTTGGACCGAACCATTTTGTATATGCGGCGTCGATATCGGCCGTTGAGAATGATTCGGGCAGGTCGGTGCGGGAGTAGATGTAGCTGTCGAGATGATGCATCTTCTCATATCCGCTTCGGTTTGCAAGCCATTCGGGATAGCCCCATACGATTATTTCGTTTTTGAAGTCACGTGAGTCCTTATAGGTTTCCAATGCACCGGATATATTATCGAACTCATCCTTATGGGATGAGGCGGGTATGAATGCATATTTTTCCGAGGGGGAGAGGTTGCAGGTTAGAATCTCGGCGGTGAGGGGGCCGCTGTAGCCTATCTCCTTGAATTTGCGGCCGGTTTTATTGAGGTGCGCTTTTAGAAGATCAATGAATTCCATCTTGTCTTTACGTCCGCCGTTGCTCACGAGAATGACGGGCACGTAGTCTTCGAAAGATTCCAGAAATGCTTTTGCCGCGCGGTCATACATCATGTCTCTCGGAAGAGCCATCTGCATGGCGTAGGGATTGCTCACGTATGAGGAATCTCTGTTGTTGAAAGGATTGATAACGGCTATATGGTTTTCCAGACCGAAAGAATTGAAAGCTTTCAGAGCTTCGGAATTATCAGGGGCTATGATTGCGTTGACGTTTTTCAGATCAGGCATGTCGATAATCTGTTCGACGCCGTCCTGTGTGCTTTCGGTGTCGAATGTCATCAGATGTATGGGCGCGCCGGAGTTGCGCATGCTGTCTATGGCTAAAAGAAAACCGCGATAGAATTCCACCATCGGTTTGTTATGTTTGTCTTTTTTGTCGAGGTTAAAGGGGAGTGCCACGGCAATCGTGACTTTATTGTTGGAATCGGTTGTTCCATTATCCTTTATGTTGCCTGATCGCTCCTCGGCGGTCTGGTTGTTTACCGGCGTTTCTGCCGCGCGACGCGGAATGTTTATCTCCTGTCCGGCGCTGTAGCGCGCTGCGTCAAGACCGGGATTGGCTTCAAGAAGTTCAGATAGGCGGATGTTGTTGTCGCGCGCTATCTGATAGAGGGTTTCATGTTCCTGGATGATGTGTGTGTTCCCTTTTTTTGCGGAAGCGGCAGGGGTTGCCGGAGCCTCTATGTGCGGTTTTTTCCCGTTTTTCTTTATTATGACGGTCTGCCCTTCCTGAATTCCGTCACGGGTCTCCGGATTCAGTTCATAGAATTCTTCAAGGCTCAGACCGAAACGTTTGCTGACGCCGTAGGCCGTTTCCTGCTTTTTGACCGTGTATATGTCCCCAGCATGTCCGGAATTTTGGGCGCCTTTAATCCCAGCAGCATCTTTTATCTCGGTTGCCGGAAAAAGAAGCTCCTGATCAATCTGAAGGCCGTCTTCGGCTGAGGGATTGTATTTGATGAGCTGCTCAGGTGTTATTCCGAAACGTTTGCTGAGCGCATAGACAGTCTCGTGTTGCTTGACAACGTAGTAGTGATATTTCTTGCCGTTGACAGTTTTTACAGGAAGTTCGGTCAGGGCCGAAGCAAAGACTGATATAGAGATAAACATCAGTATTGCAGTCAGGTATCGTTTGATAGTCAGAATAGTCATCATTCAGAATGGTTGTCTATTGAAAATTACTGCAAATTTAAGGAGTTTGAGCGAATTATGCAACGGACTTCCTTCAGGTTTTTGTTTATCCACACTTTGTGACTATCTTTGCAGCGTTATGAGCGATTTTAATCCACTTCAGAATATCAAACGCCGTTTTTTTGCATTGCGCAATGGCGTTATTGCTGATACTTTACGCCGTGCCGGCTCCCCTTTCAAGATTATTTTCGGGCTTAACCTTCCTCAGCTTGCGGATATTGCTGCGGAGCTCGGGCATGATCCGTCGATGGCTGCCACGCTCTGGAACAATACTTCCACCCGTGAAAGCATGTTGCTTGCCCCTATGCTCTTCGATGCCTCTGTGTTGCCCGAATCCAAAGCCCGCTCTATGATTTCCGATATTTCTGACGTAGAGGTGGCTGACGTTTTATGTCACCGCCTTCTCCGACACACCCATTATGCCTATTCTCTGGCGGTTGATCTTGCTTCCTCTGATAAAGACTTTGACCGTTACTGTTCAATGCGTATCCTGTGGCATTTCATTAGATCTGATTCTGATGAAATAGAACGGATTGCATCTGATGAGATCCGCAAAGAATGTCGCCTGACTTATGGTCCGGCCCGGCAGATTGTCGAGGAGATAGAATTTATGCGGGAGGAAGATTAAGAGCTTTTGCGACTGTTAAGTTTCTCGCTCAGGATGACGCCGGCCATAATCAGTGCGCATCCGACAAGACCTACCGTTGAAACATGTTCGTTCAGGAAAATGTATGATGCTATAAGCGTCATTATGGGGCTTATATATAGATAGTTGCCGGAACTTACCACTCCAAGCTTCTTGACGGCCTGCGCCCAAAGGAGATATGCTATCAGTGACGGAACGAGGCCTAAGAAACAGAGGTTTCCGATGATGGTCGGGTCGATAAGATCGGGCAGGGGAGTGAGATGCGGTTCTACAGAAAGAAACGGCAGCGAAGTGATGAGTCCGTAGAAAAAAGTCTTGCGCGTGATAAACCAGACGTTATATCTTGCATTCAGCGGTTTAAGCAATATCGAATAGACTGACCAGCAGGCGGCTGAAAGCAGTGCCAGAAGATCTCCTATCGGATTGATCTTCATTACGAAACTGCTGTTGAAAATAACACAGCACACCCCTGTGAAGGCAATCATCGAGCCGGTCATGAACCCTTTTCCGGGCCGGGAATTCTTATATATAAGCCCTATGATCAGGGCGGTGATTATCGGAGAAAGTGTTACTATCAAAGAGACATTTGTGACGAGAGTATAATTCAGGGCCGTGTTCTCGGCTATAAAATATATGGATCCTCCGCAGATGCCGCAGAGCATAAATTTCAGTTCATCGCCCCATGAATGACTTCGCAATGGTCGCGGGCATATAAGGAATACGAATAAATATGCGATAACAAAACGGTAAATATATATTTCTACTGCGTTCAATCCGTGCTGAAGCAGAATCTTGGTGTTGATGAATGCGACTCCCCACGCTGTAACTGCCAGAAATGCACCGAGATGGTAGATGATCTTCGATGTCGGAGCCGCTGATGAGAAATTTAGCCTACGGTTATTATTCATTTTTCATGCAGGTTTTGTTATGTGCAAAATTAATCATAATTTTGCATTTTGCAATCAAACAATAGAAAACTGTTGTTTGTAATATTATAAGATGCGTTTAATTGACATTAATCATTATAAGAATAACAACCAAAATTTAAAGAGTATGAAAAAGTCAAGAGTTTTTATGGCGGCAGCTTTAGCGCTGTCCATGTTGGCATCATCAGGATGTGGCTCGATGAATAATACCGGTAAGGGCGCGCTTATCGGAGGCGGAGGCGGCACAGCCCTCGGAGCAGGCCTCGGAGCTCTCATTGGTGGTGGTAAAGGTGCCGGAATCGGTGCCGCTATCGGCGCTGCCGTAGGAACCGGAGCCGGTGCGCTCATCGGACGCAAGATGGACAAGCAGAAAAAAGAACTCGAGGAACAGCTCGCCAATTCGGCCGAAGTTTCTACTGTAAAGGACCAGAACGGTCTGGAAGCTATCAAGGTAACTTTCAACGGCGGAATTCTTTTCCCGACTAACGGAACCACTCTCAGCTCAAGCGCTAAAGCCGATCTGACCCGTTTTGCCACCTCTTTGATTCAGAATCCTCAGACAAACGTCCAGATTTTCGGCTTTACTGATAATACCGGTTCCATGCAGGTTAACCAGCGTGTGTCTGACGGACGAGCTGACGCTGTGCAGACTTATCTCGTCAACAGCGGAGTCGCTGCCAATCGTATTACCGCCCAAGGCCTTCCTATGACCGATTATATCGCTCCTAACACAACTCCCGAAGGCCGTGCGCAGAACCGCCGTGTTGAGATATATATCACAGCCGACAAATCAATGATTCAGGCTGCTGAAAACGGAACTCTTGCAGTTAACTGATCGTTGAATACAACATTTGAAATATTTGCGCCCGACCGTATGGCCGGGCGCTTTTTTGTCATCTATGTCGTTTGGCAGTGTTTATTTTACAAGGGAATAGAGCCACTCGATCTCTTCAGCCCAGATGGTGTCATCGGGCGTTTCGAGGATGAGCGGAATATTGTCAAGGCGCGGATCGTTCATCATTAATGAGAAAAACTCTGATCCGATAGCCCCTTTGCCAAGAGACTCATGGCGGTCAATGTGGGAGCCGAGACCTTTCTTGGAGTCATTTATGTGCATCCCCGAGAGATATTGAAGCCCTATGATTTCGTCGAAGCTCTTCCACATAGCCTCGTAGCCATCAGCGGTCGAGAGGTCATATCCCGCGGCGAAAGCATGGCAGGTGTCTATGCACACTCCGACGCGCGACTTGTCTTTCACTCCTGCGATGATTCTCGCGATCTGGTCGAAGGTGAAGCCCAGATTTGAACCTTGGCCGGCGGTATTCTCAATGACCGCTTTGACACCTTCGGTTTTGTCAAGCGTCCCGTTGATCGAGTCCGATATACGGTCAAGACAGCTTTCAATCTCCATCTTGCGCAGATGCGATCCCGGATGGAAATTGAGCATGGAAAGTCCCAGCTGCCGGCATCTCTCCATTTCGTCAAGAAAGGCCGACCGTGATTTTTCGAGTCCCTCTTCTTCCGGTGAACCCAGATTGATCAGATAACTGTCGTGGGGAAGGATATGGTCTGACGTATATCCGAATTCCTCGCAGTTTTCTTTAAAGGCCTGTGCCTCTTTCCTGGAAATGGGCTTGCTCTGCCACCGCGACGGATTGCGGGTAAACAGGGCGAAAGCCTTTGCGCCTATATTGTGGGCGTTTATCGGGGCGCTGCTCACCCCGTTGTTGACAGCTACGTGGGCTCCTACGAATTTCATCTCTTTATGTCGTTTTTGTTGATGCAAATCTACGATTTTTTCGCTGAACAGCCTCGTTACGTCAGGAAAAATGCGGAAATATTTCACTATTTGTTTAAAATCAGCTATCTTTGCGGATATAACTAATCACCTACTGAAAGATAGACGCTCCATCATGCTGATTATCGGAATAGCCGGCGGGACCGGTTCGGGAAAGACCACTGTGGTCAACAAAATAATCAACAGCCTCCCTCCGGGTGAGGTGGCGGTGCTTCCTCAGGATTCCTATTACAAGGATTTGAGTCATCTTCCTGTGGAAGAACGAGGTAAGATCAATTTCGACGAACCGGCCGCAATCGAGTGGTCGCTCCTTGAGAAACATCTTGAGGAACTCAAGAAAGGACATTCTATTGAAATGCCGACCTATTCCTATCTGACCTGCACCCGTCAGCCCGAGACTGTACGTGTTGAGCCGAGGGAAATAGTGATTGTCGAAGGCATTCTTGTGCTGACCGATCCATCGATTAGAAAAATGATGGATGTCAAAGTGTTTGTCGATGCCGATGCCGATGACCGTCTGATTCGGGTAATAGCGCGAGACTGTGTCGAGCGCGGACGTACCCCCGAGGCTGTCATTACCCGATATGAGAAAGTCTTGAAACCGATGCACAACATGTATATCGAACCTGCAAAGCGTTTTGCCGATCTGATAGTTCCGCAGGGCGGTAACAACATCGTTGCGATAAATCTCCTGACGGATTACATTGAAGCCCGTCTGCGCAAGGAACGTCTTAAAACGAAACAAGAAGAATGAACGTTATGTCATCCGATGTTGAAAATACTGACGTTGAGGCTCAGGAAAATGTAGAGACCCCGGAGAAATTAGTCCTCCGCACCGATAATCTCGTAAAGAAATACGGCCGTCGCACTGTGGTGAATCATGTCTCCATAAATGTGACACAGGGCGAGATTGTAGGCCTCCTTGGACCCAACGGGGCCGGAAAAACCACAACCTTCTATATGACTGTAGGCCTTATAACACCTAATGAAGGCCGGATTTTTCTTAACGATAAGGATCTGACGAAGTATCCGGTCTATCGTCGTGCACAGAACGGCATCGGCTATCTCGCTCAGGAGGCTTCGGTGTTCCGCAAAATGACGGTCGAGGACAATATTCGCGCCGTCCTTGAGATGACTAAACTCTCCAAGGCCGAGCAGCGCGAAAAGCTGGAGACGCTGATCGAGGAGTTCTCTCTTCAGAAGGTCCGTAAGAATTATGGCGATCGTCTGTCGGGTGGAGAGCGCCGGCGCACGGAGATTGCCCGTTGTCTCGCCATCAATCCCAAATTTATAATGCTTGACGAACCCTTTGCCGGTGTCGATCCCATTGCAGTCGAGGATATTCAGTCGGTCGTCCACAAACTTAAATCAAAGAATATAGGCATTCTGATCACTGACCATAATGCCAACGAGACTCTTAATATAACTGATCGCGCATATCTCCTGTTTGACGGCAAGATTCTCTTTCAGGGAACCTCTGAGGAGCTTGCCGAAAATCCGATTGTGCGCGAGAAATATCTTGGCCGGGGCTTTATGTTCAACCGCAAGAAATTTGCCGATTGACTTTATTGGACCTGATAACATGAAAATAGACAGAAAATACAATATATCATAAAATTAACCTTAATCATGACAGAAAAAAAAGAGTTATTGTTCGACCAGTTCCCGCCCGTTTCAACAGAAGAATGGCGCGCTAAGGTCGAAGCTGACCTCAAGGGCGCTCCTTTTGAAAAGAAACTGGTGTGGCGCACAAACGAGGGATTCAATGTGCAGCCTATGTACAGAGCCGAGGACATTGCCGGATTAAAGACTACCGATTCGCTTCCCGGTGAGTTTCCCTATGTACGAGGTACCCGTACTGATAACGACTGGTTCGCCCGTCAGGATATTATCGCCTCTTCTCCCGAGGAGGCTAACCGCATCGCGCTCGATGTGCTGAACAAGGGTGTCACTTCTCTCGGCTTCTCCATTAAGGAAGCCTCTGAAGAGGAGCTGAAGACACTTCTTGCCGGCATAAAGATTGATGCTGTCGAGTTAAACTTCAATGTATGTCCCAAAAAGGCACTCCCTTTTGCCGCACTTCTCGTTGACTATATAAAAGCCGAGGGCGCTGAAAATACTTTTGTAGGATCGATTGATTTCAATCCTTTCCGCAAGGCACTCAAGCACGGAACCGCTTTCCCGGGCGACATTGCTGCCATGGCCGCTGAACTTCTCGATACAGTTAAGGGAGTTCCCGGACTCAAGGTACTGTCAGTTGACAGTGTGATGCTTTCAAATGCCGGCGCATACATCTATCAGGAACTCGGCTATGCTCTCGCTTGGGGTGCAGAATGGATGACGATGCTGACTGAGAAAGGCATCGATCCTGCTGAAGTGGCTGCCCGCATAAAGTTCAACATGGGAGTTTCAAGCAATTACTTCATGGAGATTGCTAAATTCCGTAGCGCGCGCATGCTTTGGGCCCAGATCGTGAAGCAGTATGGCGTGGCTGACGAGCTTTGCAAGATGGCTGTTCATGCCGAGACGTCGCGCTTCAATCAGACTGTTTATGACGCATACGTCAATCTTCTCCGCAGTCAGACGGAATGTATGTCTGCAGCGTTGGCAGGAGTTGACTCCATAACCGTAACTCCCTTCGATACTCCTTATAAGACTCCCGATGAATTCTCCGAAAGAATAGCTCGTAACCAGCAGTTCCTGCTCAAGGAGGAAAGCCATCTTGACAAGGTTGTGGATCCTGCGGGAGGCAGCTATTATGTGGAGACTCTCACGGTAGCCATCGCCGAACAGGCCTGGAAAGTGTTCCTCGGCGTTGAGGAAGAAGGTGGTTTCCTCGCCCAGATCAATAACGGAGCCATCCAGAAAGTTATTCGTGAGACTTCCGAAAAACGCCACACTGACGTCGCTCGCCGCAAGGAGATTCTCCTTGGAACCAATCAGTTCCCCAACATCAACGAAATGGCGGCTGAGAAAATCGTCAACGATGGAGCGTGCGGTTGTGGTTGCGGACATTCTCATGGCGAAGAGAATAATGGTGAGGGTCTTCCCGTTGCACGCGCAGCAAGTGATTTCGAGGCTTTGCGTCTTGCAACAGAGGCTGCTTCAAACCGTCCTAAGGTATTCATGCTGACAATCGGTAATCTTGCAATGCGTCTCGCGCGTGCTCAGTTCTCAACCAATTTCTTCGGCTGCGCCGGCTATGAGATTATCGACAATCTTGGATTCGATACCGTTCAGCAGGGTGTTGATGCCGCTCTTGAGAAAGGGGCCGACGTGGTGGTCCTCTGCTCGAGCGACGATGAATATGCCGAACTTGCTCCCGAGGCATTCAAGTATCTCGACGGCCGCGCTGAGTTCGTGGTCGCAGGTGCTCCTGCATGCATGGAGGATCTTAAGGCTGTCGGCATCAAGGATTTCGTTCATGTTCGTTGCAATGTGCTTGATGTTCTCCGCGACTTTAACGCTCGTCTTCTTAAATAAATTCATTTTCACCCATTTTATCGATTTCAAAAATGAGACCCGATTTTAAAACCATAGATATTACTAAAGAAGCATTCGGTGTGCAGCACGCGCCCGTTGCCGAGGGTGAAAAATGGATCACCCCTGAACTTATCCCCGTTAAGTCAATCTACACGAAACACGATCTGGAAGGACTGGAACATCTTAATTATGTTGCCGGACTTCCTCCTTTCCTCCGTGGCCCGTATAGCGCCATGTATCCTATGCGACCCTGGACAATCCGCCAGTATGCCGGATTCTCGACTGCGGCTGAGTCAAACGCTTTCTACCGCCGCAATCTTGCTGCCGGTCAGAAAGGTCTTTCGGTCGCTTTCGACCTTGCCACTCACCGTGGTTACGATGCTGACCATGAGCGCGTTGTCGGCGACGTTGGTAAAGCCGGCGTGTCTATCTGTTCTCTTGACGACATGAAGGTGCTTTTCGACGGCATTCCTTTGAACAAGATGTCAGTTTCCATGACCATGAACGGAGCAGTGCTGCCTGTCCTTGCGTTCTATATCAACGCAGGTCTTGAACAGGGTGCGAAACTGACCGAGATGGCCGGTACGATCCAGAATGACATCCTGAAGGAATTCATGGTGCGCAACACATATATTTATCCGCCTGAATTCTCGATGCGAATCATCGCCGATATCTTTGAATACACCTCGCAGAACATGCCGAAGTTCAACTCGATTTCGATTTCAGGTTATCACATGCAGGAAGCCGGTGCAACCTGCGATATCGAGTTGGCATATACTCTCGCTGACGGTCTTGAGTATCTTCGTGCCGGTGTCAACGCCGGTATGGATATCGACTCTTTCGCTCCGCGTCTGTCGTTCTTCTGGGCGATCGGCATGAATTTCTTCATGGAGATTGCAAAGATGCGCGCAGCACGTATGCTTTGGGCAAAGATTGTAAAACAGTTCAACCCGAAGAATCCCAAATCACTCGCCCTCCGCACTCACTCTCAGACTTCCGGCTGGTCGCTGACAGAGCAGGATCCGTTCAACAACGTTGGCCGCACATGTATAGAAGCTATGGGCGCCGCTCTCGGACACACTCAGTCGCTCCACACCAACGCTCTTGACGAGGCTATTGCCCTTCCGACCGACTTCTCGGCACGTATCGCTCGTAACACCCAGATCTACATTCAGGAAGAGACCATGATCACAAAGCAGGTAGATCCGTGGGCCGGTTCCTACTATGTTGAGGCGCTTACCAACGAGATCGCTCACCGTGCATGGGAACATATTCAGGAGATTGAGAAACTCGGCGGTATGGCCAAGGCCATCGAGACCGGTCTGCCGAAGCTCCGCATCGAAGAGGCTTCCGCTCGCACTCAGGCCAGAATCGACTCAGGCCGTCAGACAATCGTGGGTATAAACAAATATCGTCTTGATCACGAGGATCCTATCGATATTCTTGAGATTGACAATACTGAAGTCCGCAAGGAACAGATCGAACGTCTCAATGAAGTCAAGGCAAACCGCGATGAGGCCAAAGTGAAAGAAGCTCTCGAGGCTATCACCGAATGTGTTCGCACCAAGAAGGGCAACCTTCTCGACCTCGCCGTAAAGGCTGCCGGTCTCCGCGCCACCCTTGGCGAGATCTCAGACGCATGTGAGGACGTGGTAGGACGCTACAAAGCAGTAATCAGAACAATTTCAGGAGTGTACAGCAACGAGACCAAGAAAGACCCTGACTTCGTCAAGGCACAGCAGATGTGCGAGGAGTTTGCTAAGCGCGAGGGTCGTCAACCACGTATTATGATTGCCAAGATGGGACAGGACGGTCATGACCGTGGTGCCAAGGTGGTTGCCACCGGCGTCACCATGGTGGTGAGCTTCCTCCTGAACCGTTTTTGGGTCTTTGGGAAGGAAGAGGGTTGATTTTGCCGGAGGTTCGAGCTATAATTTATGGAAGAGAATGAAATATTTTGCCTGTCTGCTTCGTTTTTATAGATGAGAGGAGTGAGCCGCTATGAAAGAGAAACGATTCCGCCGGGGGGCAAGAAAGCTTCTGGGGCTGGTTCTGGCCGCGGGTCTGATGCTGGGGGGGAGCGCCACCGCCTGGGCCGACGCTGTTTCCACCTACAGCATCTCCATGGGGCAAGGGGTGATGTCCGTCCTGAAGGGCGGAAAGGTCACCAACAGCTTTAAGGTTGCCAACAACGACGTCACCGCCACCACCGACTGGGAGGGCGACCTGATGGTCTGCTTCAACAACGCCCAGGGGGATTATGTGGGGGTGGCCCTGGGGAGCCAGGAAATCATCAACTTCTATGGGACCATCGGTACCCTGCTGCTGGATGAATCTTTGGACCGCCCGGTGGTCATCGGCCCTTCCGCCAGGGTCACCAAGCTGAAGGTGAAGGCCCCGGTAAAGGTCTCCATTTGGGGCCGGGTGGATAACGGCATTGTGGAAGCCGCCGCCAGCCTGGTGACCGCCAAGGGTTCCCAGACCAGCAACATCTCCTTCGAGGATTCCAGCGCCCGCATCTATATCAACGAGGGTTCGGTGGTGGATGGGACGACCATCCGCAGCAGCGAGGACCTGGGGGGGAACCGCTACGGCAACTCCAGCACCAGCTCCAGCAAGACAGTATCGGGCATCACCCTGAAGACCAATACCATCTATGCCGACTACGACGACACCCTGGGGGAGCTGCTGGACGACCTGGACAGCAATGTGACCGCCTACAACCGCAGCGGCCGGCGGCTCTACGGCGAGGTGGAGTGGGAGGACCGCAGCAGCCTCAAGGTGGGGGACAGCGGCCGGTTCCGGTTCCGCTTTATCCCGGAGGACGATGATTATGACACCGTCACCGGCAGCATCCGCATTGTGGTGGACGATGACGATGATTACGAGGATTTGGATCTCACGATAGGAGAGATCAACGTCACCAAGACCAACAACCCCAGGCGCCTTGCCAGCTACCTGAACAAGCTGAACAACGCCATCGAGGCCTACAACGAGGATGGCCGCCGGGTGTACGGCGAGGCCAAGTGGACCAGCAACAAGAAGGTGGAGGAGAGCGGGAAGTTTAAGTTCGTCTTTGTGCCCTATAGCTCCAAATACCGCACCGTCCGGGACGAGATTCAAATCAATGTAAACTAACCTTTCCTGTTACACAAAGTAAAGCCCGCGCTCCCCGGTGGATTCCCCGGAAGGCGTGGGCCTTGCTTTTTGTTTTTCAGCGCTCACATTTCCCAAATAAGGTCCGGCAGGTGCTGGGGCGTCACCGCCCTTTGGGCCAGCCGGCGCAGCAGCCGTTCCGCCTCCCGGCGGCTGGAGCAAAGGTCCTCTATCGCTGCGGTGCTGTGGGGATGGCGGACAGGGTCCACCCCCTCCAGGTAGCAAAGGATGCCGTACCTGCCCTGGTGGCACAGGAGCTTATATGTAAGCCACAGGGGACGGCCCTCCTCGGTACGGGCCAGGGTATGCAAGGATACCAATTCCATCGTTCAACCACCACTCCTTCCTTGATTTCCCCAAACAAGGGGACTGCGATAACTCTATTATACTTCTTTGGCGGGGGGATTGCCATGCAAAGTTCCTGGCTGTTTTTCTGCCAGTTCTTGGGGAAAGCATTTTGCGGCCCTGCCTTTTGGAAGAGGGAGTGTCCAAACCACTCAGATTTTTCTATTAAATTTGCTGTGTTATTGGCCCCTTTTGGCATTCTTCTTTTTGCTTCTTTTTCTTCTTTTGCAAGAAGAAAAAGAAGGCGGAGATGGCGGCAGCCCAGATTAGCATAAAAAGCGTGTTTGGCCACTCCCTTGGAAGACTGCCCCTGGTTTTTCTCGCCAAAATGTGGTATCCTAAGTAGAAAGAACCGGAAAGCAAGGAGGACAGGCTATGGAGCTTGCAAAGCCCCGGCGGGTGCACCTGATGGATGAGCTGCGGGGAGTGCTGATTATAGGGGTGGTGTTGTACCACCTGCTCTACGATTTGGCAGTGCTGTTCCCGGTGGGCATCCCTTGGATGTTCTCCGACTGGATGAACAGCGTGCGAAATATCTGCGCCGGCGCCCTCATTGTGGTCTCCGGCATTTCCTGCCATTACACCCGCAGTAACTGGCGGCGGGGGCTGCGCGCCTTTGGCCTGGGGATGCTGCTGACGGTGGTGACCGCTCTCTTTATCCCCTCCCAGCTTATCCTTTTTGGAATACTCCATTTCTTTGGGTCGATGATGATGCTGTACGCCCTTCTCCGGCCTTTGCTGGAGAAGGTGCCCACCATGGTGGGGCTTCTTGGAAGCACTCTGCTTTTTTTCCTCACCTGGCCCATCTTTTCCGGATTTATCCGCGTGCTGGGGGTGACGGTCTATCTACCGGAGTTTCTTTATAATAAGCCCCTGCTGTTTCCCCTGGGCTTTGCCTGCCAGGGAATCGCCTCCGCCGATTATTACCCCTTAATCCCCTGGGGGTTTCTGTTTCTGGCGGGGAGCTTCTTTGGGCGGTACGTCCGGGCCGGCCGCCTGCCGGAATTCTGCTACCGGAGCCATCTTCCCCTTTTGGCCCGGATCGGGAACCACACCATGCTTATCTATCTGGTTCACCAGCCGGTGATTTATGGCCTGCTGGCCCTGATTTTCCACTGACGCGCTAAAAACAGGACAACCTGCAAATAGGAGGACAACATGGACTACAAAGCAGAATTTCTGGAAATTTTTCAGCGGGAGGTGAGCCGGGAGGGGAGCGAATCCTTTCTGAAATGGCTGGAAGGCACCGATTTCTTCACCGCCCCGGCCAGCACCCGCTACCACTGCGCCTGCCCCTCCGGGCTGGTGATGCACAGCCTCAGCGTCTATGGGGTGATGATGGAAAAGCACTTTACCGAGGGGGAGGACAGCCGGGAGAGCTTCGCCCTCTGCGCCCTGCTCCACGACCTGTGCAAGGCCCAGTACTACAAGGTTTCCACCCGGAATGTGAAAAACGAGCAGACCGGCCAGTGGGAGAAGGCGAACTACTACGCGGTGGAGGACAGCTTTCCCTACGGTCACGGGGAAAAAAGCGTCTTTCTTATTGAGCGGTTCATCCGCCTGAAACCGGCGGAAGCCACCGCCATCCGGTGGCATATGGGGGGCTTTGATGACGCCGCCCGCGGCGGATGTTATGCCATCAGCCAGGCTTACGAAAAATACCCCCTGGCGGTAAAGCTCCATTTGGCCGACCTGGAATCCACCTATTTGCGGGAAAAGGGCACTTCCCAAACAAGATAAAATAGAAGGAGGACTTTAACCATGCTGGAATACCGCTTTGACACCCAGCTGCTCATTGAGGGCACCGACCTGGACGAGGATGCGATCCACGATTATCTGGTGGAGAACATCCCTGGAGACTGTCTCATCGTAGTGGGGGACGAGGAGCTGATAAAGCTCCATTTCCACACCAACATCCCTTGGAAGGTTTTGGAGTATTGCGCCTCCCTGGGGGACATCCACGATATTGTGGTGGAAAACATGGACCGCCAGGCCGGCGGACTGCACGGATAAGAAACAAAAGCAGGCTCCGGTTCCTCCGGTTTAGGGGGAGCCGGTTTTTTCTGCCCGGCGGTAGAGCGTATAAATGTATGAATGAATGTATAATTATTCCGTTGATTTTAGAAAAGTTGGCAATATATACAGAAAATGAGGAGGGTGTTAAGGAATAGTTTGCTGGAAAAGTGGAAAAAGAGGGTTTACAAAGGGGGAGTGAGGATGTATAATAATGCACAGAAAAAGAAAAAACATTCATCCCCCGCAAAAAAGGAGGACACCGCAGTGAAGCAGAAGACTTTCCCTTCGGTCCTGTTCCAGCGACGACGATAGCCGCCGGCGCGCCCAAAGCGAAGAACAGAAACCCGAAGAACAATTTACAGATAAAAGCGAAAGAAGGAGACTGTACCATGATGAAGAAGCTGTTTGCCAGCCTGCTGGCTGTTCTGATGATTGCCTCCCTGGCCGCCTGCGGCGGCGCACCCGCCAACTCCCCGGCGGCCTCCACCCCCGCCTCCCCCTCCGAACCCTCTACC
>OFFJ01000064.1_pt1 | contig 78813 bp, 77 predicted proteins | sample 1521261 | NCBI WGS metagenome assembly OFFJ01 (sample SAMEA3504122, study PRJEB24116) | mouse gut metagenome | biome: mouse gut; feature: mouse-associated habitat; material: faeces | place: Denmark | collected 2011 | reverse complement strand
ATTATTTGTAATAATATAAATATATTTATTGAAGAAATATATTATATTTGATATAATACTGAATTGGTGAAGATTATGGAAAATGTTAAAGATAAAATTGAAGAACTGCGTAAAACTCTGAAATACCATAGTGACAGGTATTATAATGATGATGCCCCCGAAATTGAAGATTATGAATATGATATGATGATGAGGGAACTGAAAACTCTTGAAGAGAAGTATCCCGAATATGATTCTGCCGATTCACCAACCAAAAGAGTCGGCGGTAAAGCAGATAATTCTTTTAACAGTGTTGTTCATAATGTACGTATGGAATCACTGCAGGACGCATTTTCAAAGGATGAGCTTTATGATTTTGAAAAGCGCGTACTTGATGCTGTTGATAAGCCTCGTTATTGTGTTGAGCCTAAAATAGACGGACTTTCCGTGAGCCTTGAATATGAAAACGGTGTTTTTTTGCGCGGCTCAACAAGGGGTGACGGTAATGTTGGTGAGGATGTAAGCGGTAATATTAAAGTAATTCACAATGTTCCTCTTAAGCTTAATAAACCCATTCCGTATCTTGAAGTTCGCGGCGAGGTTTATATGCCTAAAAAGAGTTTTGAGCGTGTTGTTGACAGGCAGCTTTTAAATAATGAAAAACCGTTTAAAAACCCGCGTAATGCTGCTGCAGGCTCATTAAGGCAAAAGGATAGTGAGGTTGCCGCAACACGCGGTCTTGATATTTTTGTTTTTAACGTTCAGCAGGTTGAAGGTGTTACACTTAATTCTCATAAGGAAAGTCTTGATTTTCTTAAAGAGCTTGGCTTTAATACTGTTCCTGATTATACTTTGGTAAACAGCTTTGAAGACGCAATAAATCAGATAGATGAAATCGGCGAAAAAAGAGGCGAGCTTGAATTCGATATTGACGGTGCAGTTATAAAGGTTGATGATTTTGAAATGCGCAGTCTGCTCGGCTCAACCTCAAAATTTCCAAAATGGGCGGTTGCGTTTAAATATCCTCCCGAGGAAAAACAGACAAAGCTGATTGATATTGAAATAGCTGTTGGCAGAACCGGCGTATTAACACCGACGGCTGTGCTTGAGCCGGTTCATCTTGCAGGCACTACGGTTTCAAGAGCAACGCTTCATAATCAGGATTTCATTAATGAAAAGGGCATTGCAATAGGAGATGTTGTAACTGTAAGAAAAGCAGGAGATATTATTCCTGAGGTGCTTTGTGTTAATGAGCATAACAGTGATAAGGTTTATGCATTTCCGAAAATCTGCCCAAGCTGTTCAAGCCCTGTTGTTCAGGAAAATGATGAGGCGGCAATCAGGTGTATAAATCCCGATTGTCCTGCACAGCTTCTGCGCAATCTTATTCATTTCTGTTCAAGAGATGCAATGGATATTGAGGGTCTTGGTCCTGCAATCCTTGAAACCTTTGTCAATAATAAACTGATTGAAAAAACAGAGGATATTTATTTGCTGACCTATGATAAAATTGCGGCTGAAAATCTTGAGGGCTTCAAGGAAAAAAGCATAAACAACATTATTCAATCAATTGAAAAATCAAAGGAAAATGAGTTAGGAAAGCTGATTTTTGCATTAGGCATCCGCCATATCGGTGCAAAGGCAGGAAACCTTCTGGCAAATCATTTTAAGAATATAACCGCTGTTATGGAAGCTGGTGTTCAGGATATTCTGAAGATAGATGGTTTCGGCGAAATTATGGCGGAAAGTGTTGTTGATTTCTTCGGAAATGAAAAATCATGTGAGCTTATTAAAAGTCTTACCGAAAGCGGAGTTAATATGGAATCACACAATGTTGTAAGTGATACACGCTTCAGCGGTAAAACCTTCGTGTTAACAGGAACACTGCCTACACTTAAACGCTCTGAAGCTTCAAAAATCATTGAATCCTTCGGCGGCAAAACATCGTCAAGTGTTTCCAAAAAAACAGATTTCGTTTTAGCAGGCGAAGAAGCAGGAAGTAAGCTTGATAAAGCAAACACACTTAGTATAGAAGTAATAAGTGAAGAACAGTTTATGGAAATGATAAAATGAGAGAATTCAGAAAAAAACAAAAAAAGCTATTTAAAACTATGAAGGCAATTATAATTTTAAGTGCAGTATTTATATTTGTATATATAGGTGCTCAGCCTTATGTTGCACAGTGGAATGGTTTCGCAGCGTTAGTTTGCAGCTATATCTGTGATTTCCTTGTTATTGCAAATATGTGCATCATTTTTTCCTACTACAATAAATACGGAAAAAGTGATAAATTTCTTGAAGTAATTGAATATGAAATTGATGATTACGGCTATTATTTTACTGCAAGAGAAGAGAAGAATGAAGATGCATTTGTAAAAGCAATGCAGAAGGATTTTACAAGCTGCGGATTTGCAATTAAATCAGGTATTGAAATTGATGAATTTGATTTTTCATTTACTGCTATGAAAAAAAAGGAATTCTTTTATGTAACGGAAATATCATCTTTGTCTAAAGATGACATTCTTGCTTACATAGATGTTGTAATCAACGATATAACCGTGCACAATCTGAAAAGAAGCGGAAATGCGGTTGTGTGTTTTGTTACCGATAAGCCGCAGGAGGATGCAATTGCACTTTCAAAAATGATTACTCCGCTTGGAAAAAAGGAGCAGATTAAAATTGCTGTCGCAATTGCTCAGCCAGGTGAAAGCAGGTGTTATTTCCTTGGAAATATGCCGACAAAGTGCCAGCAGATGATTGCAAGCTATGTTTTAAAATGCTCACTGCCGATTGCGGATAAATATAAGGGTGAAAGGCATCTGCCGTTTCAGGATAAGCTTGAAATACACATGGCGGATTTTAATATTAAAGATTTTAAGAATGGTACATTTTATGCCCATTAAGGAGTGAATAGTGTGATTTTTACGCTATTCAAATTATACTGCCCTTAAAATTTGCCCGCAACATAATTTTGAGATGGCGGAATTCCCACTATACGCCTTGTCCGGCTACAGCAAAGCGTATTAATAATTTTTAATGAACTATTTGTAGCCGGAAAGGCTATGGGAATTTATATGGATATAAAGGTTAAAGAATATATAGATAGCTTAAAAGGCAAAAAGGTTGCCTTTGTCGGTATGGGTGTTGCAAATGTGCCGTGTGCCAAGTGGCTTGCTTCAAAAGGCATTGATGTTTATGCATGCGATAAAAGAGACAAGGAATTTATTGGCATGGAAGATTGTCTTGAAATGGAAAAGCTTGGCATTCATTTTTCTTTGGGTGATAATTACCTTGCTATTCTGCCCGATATGGATATAGTTTTTCGTTCTCACGGAATTCTGCCGTTTCAGAATGGCTGGATTGGTGAATGTATTGAAAGAGGGCAGAAGGTTACTACTGAAATGGAAGTTTTTTTCGGTCTTTGCCCTGCAAAAATAATTGCAGTTACAGGCTCTAACGGAAAAACAACCACAACAACGCTTATTTCAAAAATGCTTGAAGCAGATGGCAATCATGTTTATCTTGGCGGAAATATCGGAAAAGCACTGATGCCCGAACTTGAAAATATTACCGAAAATGATATTGCCGTTGTTGAGCTTTCATCCTTTCAGCTTTTAACTATGGGAAATATGGTTCATAAGCCTGATATTGCTGTTGTAACAAATATTGAAAGCACACACCTTGATCATCATATAAGTCTTGATGAATATGTTGATGCCAAAAGAAATATTCTGATTTATCAGAGCAGGGATGCCAAAACGGTTCTTAATGCAGACTGTGATTATTCAATCGGCGGCAGAGTTTACCATGATATGCGTTTTGATGTAAGAGGCAATCTTTATCAGTTTTCCATAAAGCATCCGGTAGAAAGCGGTGCCTATATGAAAGAAAACGGTGATATAGTTTACCGTGAAAACGGCAGTGAAACATATGTTATGAATAAGAACGACATAATCATTCCGGGGATGCATAATGTTGAGAATTACTGCACAGCCGTAACAGCAGTATGGGGAATGGTTAAGCCCGAAACAGTTAAGCATATTGCTCAAACATTTGGCGGTGTTGAGCACAGAATTGAATTTGTGCGTGAATATAAAGGTGTGCGTTATTATAATGATTCAATTGCCACATCCCCCTCACGTGTTATAAGTGGACTGAAAGCATTTAACAGCAAAATTATTATGCTGTGCGGCGGCTCTGATAAGGGCAATGATATGCGTGAAATGGTGCCGTATATACTTGAAAAGGTTAAGCTGCTTGTGCTTAATGGTGCAACAGCAGATAAAATCTATGAATCGGTTGTTTCTGATGAAAATTATGAAAACAGCGGACTGGAAATTGTAAAAACAGATACTATGGAAAATGCTTTGCAGATAGCAAGGGATAAGGCGAAGAGCGGGGATATAGTTTCACTTTGTCCCGCCTGTCCTGCGTTTGATCAGTTTAAAACCTTTGAATACAGGGGACGAAAATTTAAAGAATTAGTGAATGGATTTGATGATTAATGAATACGAACGAACTTATAAAAAAGCTGACGTCAGTTCCTGCTGTCGGCGGAAATGAAGATAAAATTATTGAAGTTCTCACTGAGCTTCTTTCACCCTACGGTGAAGTCAGAACAGATGCAATTAACAATGTTATATGCACCTTTGGTGAGGGTTATCATATTCTTCTGGATGCACATATTGATGAAATCGGATTAACTGTTACATCAATTACGGATGACGGCTTTCTCAAGCTTGGAGCGTGCGGCGGAATAGACAGAAGAATGCTTCTTGGTTCGGAGGTTTCTGTTTGGGGAACGAAAGAGATTTTTGGTGTTATTTCAACACTGCCTCCGCATCTTCAGAAGGCATCCGATGAAAAAAAAGTGCCTGAAATTTCCGAGATATCTGTTGATATAGGAATGAGCAGAGAAGAAGCAGAAAAATGTATTCCTCTTGGAAGTAAGGTTACCTTTAAGCGTCAGTTTACAGAGCTTTTAAATAATCAGATATCTTCAAACTGTCTTGATGACAGGGCAGGTGTTGCGGCTTTACTGCTTGCTCTTGATAAATTAAAAAAGCTTCCTTTAAAGGTTACTGTGCTTCTATCAACGCAGGAGGAATTGGGTACCAGAGGTGCAAAAACAGGTTCATTTGGCTTAAAGGCGGATGAAGCAATTGTTGTTGATGTATCCTTTGGTTATACTCCGAATTGTAATAAAGAGGAATGCGGCGAAATCGGCAAGGGTGCAATGATCGGAATTTCACCTACTTTAAATAAAAATATATCAGATGATTTAATTTCTGCTGCAAAACGAAATGATATTAACTATCAGCTTGAGATTATGAATGGCAGAACAGGTACGAATGCAGATGTTATTTCAATTTCCGAAAGCGGAATTAAGTGCGGGCTTATTTCAATACCCCTGAAATATATGCACAGTCCTGTAGAGGTAGTTGATATAAGTGATGTTGAAAGTGTTTCGGATTTAATTGCTGCTTATGCTGAGGGAAAGGCTGGTGCCGAAAATGCTTGAAGAATTATGTCTGCTCAACGGAGCATCAGGTGATGAAAACGCTGTTCGTGATTTTATTATAAAAGAAATCAAAAATTACTGTGAATATAATGTTGATGCACTTGGTTCGATTATTGCTTTAAAAAAAGGAAGAAAAACACCTGAAAAAAGGGTTATGCTTTCCGCTCATATGGATGAGGTGGGTTTTATCATCACACATATTTCGGATGACGGCTATCTTAAATTCAGTCCGGTAGGCGGTATTGACCCCAGAGTTGTTATAGACAGGGTGGTTAATGTTAACGGAAAAAAGGGTGTTATCGGTGCCAAAGCAGTTCATCAGCTTTCTGACGAAGAAAAGAAAACTGCACCTGATTTCTCAAAGCTGTATATTGATATAGGTGCCAAAAATAAGGCGGATGCGGAGAAATATATTTCTTTAGGTGATTTTGCTTATTTTGTATCCGATTATACCGAGTACGGAAACGGCTATATAAAATCAAAAGCACTTGATGACAGGATTGGCTGTATGCTTATGATTGAGCTGATTAAATCAGATTTGGAGTATGATACCTGTTTTTGCTTTAATGTTCAGGAAGAGGTTGGACTGCGTGGTGCTGTATGCACATCATATCAGGTTCAAAGTGATGTTTCCGTTGTGCTTGAAGCAACAACCGCTGCTGATTTATGCGGTGTAACAGGCGGAGAACGCTGCTGTATTCTCGGAAATGGTCCGGTGGTATCTTTTATGGATGGCAGAACTGTTTATGATAAGGTGCTTTACAGTCTTGCATTTGACACTGCACGTGAAAACAATATAAAAATACAAACCAAAACTGCAATTGCAGGCGGAAATGATGCAGGTGCAATTCAGACAAGCGGAAAGGGAAGTCGGGTTATTGCAGTTTCCCTCCCTTGCAGGTATATTCACTCTGCTTCAAGTGTTGTTAAAAAGAGTGATCTGGAAGAAACAAGAAAATTATTAAAGGCTTTGCTACCGAGATTATATGATTAAACAAATAGAAGATATTTCACAATTTAACGGTTATGATTTAACGGATATTTACACTGTGCGTATATTGTCATTGCTGAATGCTTACGGTTGTAAATATCCCTTTGCAAGATTTTATCGGCAGGTTAATGATGATGGAACTGTTACTGCTATATTATCTGTGCTTGATAAGGATATAACAATTTCATTTGCTGAAAATGCTGACAGGGACGAGCTTTCCCGGTTTGTTTCGGTTATAGGTTTTGATTCTGTATTATGTGATGAAACACTTGAAATTGATAGCTGTTATGAATGCGGAATTGTTATGAAAACAGATAAAAGTATTGAAATTCCCTGCAATTGTACGGAGATAGACGAGTATCCGCACCTTTTTGATTTGTACAATTTTATTGATTACGGCGAGATTAATTTTGATTCGTGGTATGTTGATATCAGTCACAGAATACGTCATGGCGCGGCTAAAGCATTTACATTGAATATGGATGAAGAAATTATTTCTTCCGCAATTTTTTCTTCAATATATAAGAAAAATGCAATACTTACAGGTGTTCAGACCAAGCCTGAATTCAGAAAAATGGGCTACGGCTCTGCACTGGTTTCTGCCATGTGCTGTGATTTTAACGGCACCGTGTACTTAATGAGGGAAAACGGAAGAAATGAAAGCTTTTATAAAAAGCTCGGTTTTGAGAATATAGGAAAATGGAGAATATACAAATGATTCCTTTTTTTAAGATTGATGAAAAAATAGAAAATGCCTCAGACAGGGCAATGCTTAAGTGCAAAAATCAGTTTGAGAAAATAGAGAAAATTGCAGAATATAATCAATTTAAGGTGCAGTCTGCTTTTATTGAATTCGGCATATCCGAAAGTCATTTTGTTTCGTCTACAGGCTATGGTTATAATGACAGGGGGCGGGATACACTTGATAAGGTATGGGCCAAGGTTTTCGGTGCAGAGGATGCGATTGTTCGTCATAATTTCACCTGCGGCACGCATACACTTGCAACCGCACTTTTCGGTGTGCTAAGACCCGGTGATAAAATGCTTTGTGTTACGGGTACACCTTATGACACGATTCACAATGTAATCGGTATTTCCGGCTCTGATATGGGTTCTTTAAAGGATTTCGGTGTTTTGTATGATGAAGTTCCTTTAAAAAACGAAAAACTTGATTATGCAGCTATAGAACGTGCCGTTGATGATACGGTTACCATGGTTTATATTCAGCGCAGCCGCGGCTATGAGCTTAGACCGAGCCTTTTGATAGAAGAAATTGAAAAGGTAATTAAAATTGCAAAAGGTAAGAACCCGAATGTTATTGTTATGGTTGACAATTGCTATGGTGAGTTTGTGCAGACAAAGGAACCTACAGATGTCGGTGCAGATTTGATTGCAGGCTCGCTTATAAAGAATGCAGGCGGCGGAATTGCCACAACCGGCGGTTACATAGCGGGCAGAAGTGATTTGGTTGAGAAATGTGCGTATCGTCTGACAACACCGGGTCTTGGCAGAGAGGTAGGGGCAACGCTTGGTCATAACAGAGAATTATATATGGGCTTGTTTTATGCTCCTCATACAGCTGGTGAAGCGCTTAAAAGTGCCGTTTATATATCTGCTCTTTTTGAAGATTTCGGGTATGATACAACGCCTGCGTTTGATGCAGAAAGAGGAGATATAGTTCAGTCTTTAGGTCTTGAAAATCCTGATAGTCTTGTTGCTTTCTGTCAGGGTATCCAAAGCGGCAGCCCTATAGACAGTTATTGTATGCCTGAGCCTTGGGATATGCCCGGATATGACAGTAAGGTGGTTATGGCTGCTGGTGCATTTACACTTGGTTCTTCCATAGAGCTTTCGGCAGATGCCCCTATAAGAGAGCCGTATTATGCATGGATACAGGGCGGACTGAATTTTCACAGTGCAAAAATATGTGCAATGCTTGCAGCACAGAAAATGTTGGAAAGAGGATTATTGAAATAATGTATAACTTCAGCGGAATAAAACCTGAAATAGTTGAGCTTTTATCATTGAACAGATTTAATGATTCAAAGGCATTTTATGAAGAACATAAGGAAACCTTAAAGCAGGGCGCAACAATCCCTATGAGGCAGATTGTGCTTGATTTATCGGATATGATGAGCGAGCTTGATCCGCTTGCGGATTTAAACCCTGTTTATTCCGTTTCAAGAATAAGAAGAGATACCAGGCGAACAAAAAACAAAATGCTGTATCGTGAAAATCTGTGGCTTATGTTAAGAAGAAATAAGGTTGCATTTCCTTTTGCACCGTTTTATTGGTTTGAATTTCTTCCTGCAGGATATGCCTTCGGCTTGGGAATGTGGACTCAGAAGCCGTCACAGTTTGATGTTGTCAGGCAGAAAATTCTTGAAGAGCCGAAAAGATGGCTTGATGCGGTTAAAGCAACGGAAAATGCAGGCTTAACTTACGGAACGCGTGATTATTACAAAAAAGATAAAGTGCCTGATGCACCCGAAGAATTAAAGCAATATCTTAATGCCAAGAATATGGAATTTGTTTGTTGGAATTCCAATCTTGAAAATATTGCTTCAAGCAAGCTTATTGATGAACTGAGGCTTATGCTTGATATTTCTTCACCTATGTATCAGTTCTTAATAGAAGCTTATGATAAAGCAGTCAGTGAGGGTTTAATAAATGCAGATGATTACAGAAGATAGCTTGTTAAAGCTGAAAAGCGGCACGGATATAAGAGGTGTTGCAGTTGAAACAGAAACAGAGAAGGTTGAATTAACAGATGAGGTTGTTGAAAAAATCTGCACCGCATTTGTAATTTGGCTCAGAAAAAAAGAGAATAAAGATGATTTAAGAATTGCTGTAGGTCATGATTCAAGAATATCTGCCCAAAGGATTAAAAATGCTGCTATAAAAGCATTTATCAGTGAGGGTACAGCGGTTTATGATTGTTATTTGGCGTCCACGCCTTCTATGTTTATGTCTATCGTTCTTGATATTCAGGTTGATGCTTCGCTTGAAATAACAGCCTCTCATCATCCTTATCAAAGAAACGGACTTAAATTCTTTACACGAAACGGTGGTCTTGAGGGAAAAGACGTTAAAGATATACTTGAGCTTGCTTACAGTGCTGAATTAGGCACGAAAGAGGGCAAAGTTATTCCTTACAACTTTATGCACGTTTATTGCGAGCATTTAAGAAACACTATAATCAAAGAGGTTGATTGCGGTAATAAGCCGCTTGCAGGACTTAAAATTTCAGTTGATGCAGGAAACGGTGTGGGCGGTTTTTATGCTTCTGACGTTCTTGAACCTCTTGGTGCAGATGTAAGCGGCAGTCAGTTTTTAGAGCCTGACGGAATGTTTCCCAATCACATTCCTAATCCTGAAAATAAAGAGGCAATTGCTTCTGCCTGTGAAATGGTAAAGAACTCAAAGTCTGATTTCGGTCTTATTTTTGATACAGATGTAGACAGAATGGGCTGTGTAAGTGCAGACGGCGAAGAAATTAACAGAAACCGCTTGGTTGCACTTGCTTCCGTTATTGCACTTGATGGCAACAGCGGTGCAACCGTTGTAACGGACAGTCTTACTTCAGATGGATTAAGAGAATTTATTGAGAAGGATTTGGGGGGTAAACAGCTTCGCTTTAAGCGCGGATATAAAAATGTTATTGATAAATCCATAGAGCTTAATAACGGCGGTGTTAATTCTCCGCTTGCTATTGAAACCAGCGGTCATGCGGCACTTAAAGAAAATTATTTTCTGGATGACGGTGCGTATCTTGCTACAAAAATTGTTATTCTGCTTGCAAAACTGAATCAGCAGGGAAAATGTATTGATGATTTAATTAAAAATCTTAAAGAACCTGCTGAAAGTGTTGAAATCAGAATTCCTATTTTGCTTGATAATTTCACTGCATACGGTGAGAAGGTTATTGCAGACTTACAGAAGTATGCGGAAAACAGAGACGGCTGGGAAGTTGAAAAAGAAAATTATGAGGGTGTAAGAATAAATGTTAAAGGCGGTTGGTTTTTGCTTCGTCTTTCAGTTCACGATCCTATTCTTCCTCTGAATATAGAAAATGATAATATAGGTGTTTGTGCGGAAATTGCAAAAGAGCTTAAAGAATTTTTTGCTTCCTTTGACAAGCTTGATTTAAAAAATTTTGATTAACTGAAGGATGCAGTATGTTACATTTTATCTTCGGCCGTTCGGGCTATGGCAAAACTGAATATTGTTTTTCTGCAATTGAAAGCCTTGTAAAAAACGGCGAAGATAAAATATTGCTTATAACACCTGAGCAGTACAATTTTACCGCCGAACGCAGGCTGCTTAAATCGCTTGGTGAAAAAAATATCTGCAAGGTTGAGAATTCTTCTTTTTCACGCCTTAACAATGAGGTTTCAAGGCTTTACGGAGGCAATGCTCTTCCTGTAATATCAGGCGGCGGAAAAGCTGTTTTAATGAAAAAGGCTGTTGATTCTGTGAAAGACAGCCTGCGTGTATTTAATAAAAAAATAAACTCATCTTCCTTTGTAACATCTATGGTTAAAATATATGATGAAATGAAATCCTGCGATATATCTTCTGCTGAGATGCTTGCCGCATCGGGTAGAGTGGATAAGGAAGTGCTTTCACGCAAGCTGTATGATATGAGCTTAATAATAGAGGCATATGAAAAGCTTTTAGACGGCAATTACTTTGATTCTGCTGATGAACTCTCAAGGCTTTATGACAAGCTGGTTGATACAGACTATTTAAAGGACAGAAGTGTGTTTATAGATGGATTTAACGGCTTTGTTGCAAATGAGTATAAGATTTTAGAGTACATTATCAAAACTGCTAAGGATATTACCATAACGCTTGCAACAGACTCTTTCGGAAGCAATGATGAGTATGATCTGTTTTCATATGTAAACAGAAACGCCGAAATCCTGAAAAAAATTGCTGAAAAAAACGGCGTTGAAATTGAAGTTATCAGTCTTGATAAAAATTACAGAACAGATAATAAGGCACTTGCATTTTGTGAAAAATATCTTTATTCAAGAAACAGTAATCAGTTTGAGGAATGCCCGGAAAATATAAAAATTTATTCAGCAAAAAGTGTTTCAGATGAATGTGAGTACATAGCACGTGAAATAAAAAAGGAACTGCGAGAGGGCAAAAGAGCACGAGAAATTGCCGTTATATGCCGTGATATGGACTTTTATTCAAATGAAATCATTTATGCATTCCGTAAATATGAAATACCATTTTATGATGATGAGCGTCAGCCGATTAACACGCAGCCGCTGATGGTGTTTGTTCAGTATCTTTTAAGAACGGTTATATATTCCTTTAAATCAGACGATGTCTTAAGTCTTGCCAAAACGGGACTGACGGATCTTGATTCAAAAAGTATAAGTAATCTTGAAAATTACATATATTTGTGGAACATCAACGGTATAAAAAAATGGGGCAGTGAATTTGAATCATCAACAAAAGGCTTTGTTTCCGAAATTACGGAAAGTGACAGAAACAGGCTTGAAAAAATCAATGCTTCAAGAGATTATTTGTTCAGCAGAATTAACCGTTTTAAAAATTCAATAAAGACTAAAAATGCTAAAGAAATCGGAAGAAGCATTTATAATCTGTTGATTTCATTTCATGTGAATAAAAATTTAAAGGATATTGCACAGCTTCTTTCAGGATATGGAAGAAATGTTCTTGCTGAGGAGCAGGGCAGAGTGTGGGATATTCTTATGAATATTTTAAATCAGCTTGTTACTGTGCTTGGTGATGAAGAAATTACGATTAAGGATTATTTTACTCTGTTTAATATTATGATTTCCTGCGAGGATCTCGGTGTGCTGCCACAGGGGCTTGATAATGTTCAGTTCGGCCAGGCAGACAGAATCAGAGCCGATAATCCTAAATCGGTTTATATTCTCGGTGCTAATGAGGGCGAATTTCCAAGGGCGGTTACAAGCGGAGGACTTTTGTCTGAAAGTGACAGAATTATACTCAGCAATAATGATTTTGAGCTTTATTCCTTCGGTGAAACGCTTAATCTGCAGGAACGTTATTTTGCATATATGGCAACAAGCGTGGCAAGTGAAAGGCTATGTGTCACATATCTCGGAAACGGAGCAAATCCTACACCGTCTGTAATTGTAACCTCGCTGAAAAAGATTTTTCCTGATATAAAAGAAATAAAGTATTCGGATATTCCCGAGATAGATTTGATTGAAAGCAAATCGTCTGCATTTGAAATGATGGCGGAAAGATTTAATTATAACAGCGAATTTTCCGAATCTCTGAAAGAATATTTAAAAAATGATGAGCGCTTTAGTTCAATAAAACTTCTTGCCGAAAATGATGAAATAAGTATTCAGGATTCAAAGCTTTCAACAAGCCTTTTCGGTGAGCATATGTACCTTTCAGCTTCAAGGCTGGAGGATTTTTTCAACTGCCGTTTCAGATATTTCTGCAAGTTCGGGCTTGGTGCAAAGCCGCGCACAAAGGCACAGATGGATGCAATGAAAACGGGCACGGTTATTCATTATGTGCTTGAAAACTTAATTGCACAAACAGGCTCTGAAAGGCTTGGGCAGATGAGCAATGCTGAAATCAGAATACTCGTTGACAAATATCTGCGAATGTATCTTGATCATGAAATGGGAAGCAGCAGCGAATTTACAGCAAGATTTACCTATCAGTTTCTTCGTCTTTCAAAAATGCTTTACAGTGTTGTAAGCCGTCTTGCAGCAGAATTTTCTCAAAGTAAATTTGAAGCTAAGGCCTTTGAACTGAATATTGATAAGGACGGCGAAGTTAAGCCTGTAATCATCAGTCTTGACAGCGGCGGAACGGTTCAGCTTCGGGGTGAGGTTGACCGTGTTGATGTGCTGGATGAAAACGGTATTCGATATGTTAGAGTAATAGATTATAAATCCGGCAACAAAAAATTCAGTCTGTCTGATATTCTTTACGGACTTAATTTACAGATGTTTGTATATCTTTTTAATTTATGCAATGATAAAAGCAGTGAGTTTTGCGGAACACCTGCAGGTGTGCTTTATATGCATTCCGCAAGATCTGTTTTCGGTGTTGAACGAAATGCTGATTCATCGTCTGTTATAAAGGAAGAGAACAAAGAATTCAAAATGAAGGGGCTTGTTCTTTATGATGAAGAGCACGATATACTTCAGTCAATGGAAAAGGACTTAGAGGGTAAGTATATACCCGTTAAATATTCAAAGAAAAACGGTATTACAGGCTGTTTTGCATCATTGGAAGAGCTTGGAAGAATAAGCAGAAAGGTTGAAAATCTGATTGCAGAAATGGGAAATCTTCTTCAGAAGGGAAGCATTAACCAGAATCCGATTAATGGTAAAAATCATGATAAAACCTGTGAATTCTGTGATTATTCATCTGTTTGTGCAAGCAGGAGAATTATTGAAAACCGTGAAATGGAAGACCTGAAAGACGATGATGTCATAAAAATTCTTAAGGAGGAATAGACTTTGCCGCAGTGGACTACACAACAGAATAATGCAATAAAAGCAAGAAATGCAAATATTCTTGTTTCGGCTGCTGCAGGCTCAGGTAAAACAGCGGTTTTGGTTGAACGTGTTAAAGAAATAATCACCGATAAATCAAACCCGGTTAATGTAGACCGCCTTTTGATTGTTACCTTCACAAATGCGGCAGCTGCCGAAATGAAATCAAGAATCGCATCAAAGCTTGAAGATATAATTAAAGAAAACCCTGCCGATATGAATGCTCAAAAGCAGATGTCTTTATTACCGTGTGCAAGAATATGTACAATTGATTCCTTCTGTCTGAATCTGGTTAAGGATAATTTTTTTAATCTCGGAATAAGTCAGGATTTTACAATCATTGATGAAGCAGAAGCAAATATACTTTCCGAAACCGCCTTAAATACAGTTCTTGATAGCTTTTATGAAGAAAGCAATCCTGAATTTCTTAAATTAACGGAAATGCTGTCTTCACCCAAGGATGATAAGGCTCTTATTTCCGCTGTTAAGAAGATTTATAATTACATATATGCTCAGCCTTTTCCTATTAAATGGCTTTATGAAATGGCAGAGCTTTATAATCCTTCTGTTTCACTTGAGGAAAGTGTATGGTATTCATATCTCACAGAAGAAATTAAGTCTGCTTTAAACTACGGCAGAAGCCTTGTGCTTCAGTGTATGGATTTGCTTGAGCCGTCTGACGAGCTGTTTGATAAATATTCTGAAAATCTTGAAGATGATTTAAGAATCTATGATTATCTTATTGAGCATTCCGACGGAAAATGGGATGATATAGTCGAATCCTTTAAGAATATATCCTTTTCAAGACTCGCTAATAAAAGAGGATATGAATCACCCATTAAATATGATTTAATATCAAGACGTGATACATATAAAAATATTGTAAATAAAGATTTAAAGGCTCTTTTCTGTGCAATGGCTGATGATTATACCGAGGATATGAAAGAACTTTATCCGCTCTTAAAGAAGCTTTGTGAGGTGGTTGAGGCACTTGATAAGGAGCTTCTTGCACTTAAAGAGCAGCGTAACGGCTATTCTTTTTCGGATGTTGAGCATTTTGCAATCAGATTGCTTGTTGATACTGATGAAAACGGAAATACTTTCAAATCTGATCTGGCAGTTGATATGGAAAATAATTTCTATGAAATACTGATTGACGAGTATCAGGATACGAATGAAGCACAGGATTTAATATATTCAATGCTTTCAAACGGCAAAAACTGTTTTATGGTTGGAGATGTTAAGCAGAGCATTTACCGCTTCAGACTTGCAATGCCGCATATATTTATCAGCAAAAGAAATCAATATAAAAGCTATAATGAAAATGAATGTGATAATGCAAAAATCATTTTAGACAAAAATTTCCGTTCAAGAAAAAATATCTGTGATTATGTTAACTATGTTTTTTCTGCCTTTATGAGCAAAAAGGTTGGCGAAATAGATTATAATGAGAATGAATTTTTGAACTATGGTGCTGATTATGAAGATAAAAATATTTTATCGGCTCAGCTGAAAATTCTGCAGGGCACAAAGGGTAAGGATTTTGATGAAAATGAAGCGGCTTATATTGCAAACACTATTCTCGCTAAGGTTAAAGCAGGAGAGCTTGTAAAGGAAGGTAATTCGTACAGACCTATACGCTTCGGAGATTTTGCAATACTTCTTCGTTCAACTAAAAGGCACATCAATGAATACAATGAAGTTTTAACAGCATTTGGTATTCCTGTTATATGTGATAATTCATCTAATCTGTTTGAAAGCAATGAAATAAAAATACTGCTTTCACTGCTCAGGGTAATTGATAACCCTATGCAGGATATACCGCTGCTTTCGGTTATGATGTCACCACTATATGGTTTCACTGCTGATGAAATGGCTGAAATCAAAACAGAAAGCAATAATAGAAACACAAATCTTTATACGAGTGTTATTAATTCAAAATCTGATAAGGTTAAGTGTTTTCTTGAAGAAATAGATATGTTCGGCAAGGTTGTTGTTACAATGTCTGTTTCATTTTTCATACGCTATATCTGTGAATATAAAAGCATATTTGCGTTTGCAAATGCACTTGGCAACGGAGAGCAAAGGTGTAGAAATATCAGTAAGTTTATTGATTTTGCGGCTGCCTTTGATGCTTCTGACAGTGTTGGTCTTACATCATTTATGCGTTATGCTGATAAGGTTGCGGAGAGTGAAAAAGGAATTGAAAGTGCTTCACTTAATTCTGCTGCAGAAGATGCTGTTGCAATTATGAGTGTTCATCATTCCAAAGGGCTTGAATTTCCTGTTGTGATTCTTGCAGGAGCTTCCAGAAAGTATAATGTCCGCGACCTTGCGGACAGGCTGCTCCTTAGTCCTTTTTTAGGCCTTGGTGTAAGAATGCATAATGAAGAACAGCTTTTTGATTATAATACAATTCCTTATGTGGTTGTTAAGGAACAGAATAAAGCGGCGCTTATCAGTGAAAATCTTCGTGTTCTGTATGTTGCAATGACACGTGCTAAGGAACAGTTTATTTCCTTTGTAACGGTTAATCATCTTGACAGCAGAATCAATACCCTTGCTTCTAAAATTTCAGAGGGATATATTAATCCTTATCAGTGCAGAGGAATTAATTGCGACGGAGATTTTCTGTTAATGGCGGCATTGATTCATCAGAATGGCGGTGAATTAAGAAAACTTATTAATATGAATGTTAAAACCGTTGCTGCAGATTTCCCCTTAGATGTTGAAATTATTAATTCTGTTGATGAAATTGAAGAAATAATTGATACTGAAAAGGCGAAACCAAACAAAAGCATAGTAGAAGCAATTGATAAAAAGATTCAATTTAATTATGAGAACAGCAAATTAGCATCCGTATCTGCCAAAAGAACGGCATCAAGCCTTGATGACAGTGTTAAGAATTTTGATTATTTTGCATCAAGCAAGCCTGCCTTTATGAATGACGGTGAGATGACACCGGGAGAAAAAGGAACAGCTATGCATGCATTTATGCAGTTTTGTGATTATGCTAATGCTAAAAATAATTTGGAGAACGAAATATTGCGTTTAACGGAAAATGCATTTATCACACGGGAGCAGGCAGACAGCTTAAACAGAGAATCACTTTCAGAATTATTTAATTCCGATTTTGCAGACAGAATGTTTAACTCGGATAAAATTTACCGTGAGTTAAAGATTTCTTCATTTGTTAAGGCACGGGATATTGAAGATATTGACAGTGATGAGGAAATTCTTATTCAGGGTATTTCCGACTGTGTGTTTGAGGAAAACGGCGAGCTTGTGTTGGTTGATTATAAAACAGACAGGGTAAAAAGTGAAAAACAGCTGTTGTCGATGTATGAAAATCAGATTGCTTTTTATAAAAATGCCGTTGCAAAAGCTCTTGGAAAGAATGTAAAAGAAGCAGTTTTATATTCATTTAAGCTTGGAAAAGTGTGCCATTATAAATAATTTTAAAAAAACACTTGCTTTTTTAGCTTTGTTGTGGTATTATTCCAAATGTTATGACATTATTGCAAAGAGGTGAAAACAATGAAAGACGGAATTCATCCAAACTATGAAACTTGCACTGTAAAGTGTGCTTGCGGAGCAACTTATGAAACAAAAAGCACTAAGGGCGAGCTCAAAGTTGATATCTGTTCAAAGTGTCATCCTTTCTATACAGGTAAGCAGAAGCTTGTTGATACAGGCGGTCGTGTAGACAGATTCAACAAAAGATATGGCAAAAAGAACTAATCGCAAAATGATTAAGGCAGCGTTTTACGTTGCCTTTTTTGTTCGTTATGGTGTTATCTATGAAAGAATATAAAACAGTTGAATTTGAAAATTCTGATGAATTTATTGAAAAAAAATCTAAATTCATCGGCTATGTTAAGCCTGTAAAAACGCAGGAGGAAGCCACGGAATTTATAAATAAAATAAAAAGCAAGCACTGGGATGCAACACATAATGTTTATGCATATGTGCTTCAGGAAAATAATATACAAAGATACAGTGATGACGGTGAGCCTTCAGGCACGGCCGGTGTTCCTGTGCTTGATGTTATATTAAAGAGCAATCTTGTTGATGTCTGTGTTGTTGTAACACGTTATTTTGGCGGAACACTGCTCGGCGCAGGCGGACTTGTAAGAGCATATTCTCACGGATCAAAAATTGCTGTTGAAGCGGGAAATATTATAACAATGGCACCGTGTTCAATATTGAAGGTTTGTGTTGATTACAGTTTTTATGACAGGCTGAATATATTGCTTAACGATTTTTCAGCAAATGTTGAGGATACACAGTTTTCCGATAATGTTTCAGTTACTTTTTCGATAAAACAGGAGAAAACTGCTGATTTGCAGAATAAGCTTACTGATTTGAGTAACGGACTCTATAAGTTAAATGAAATAGGGGAAAAGTTTGCAAAAATATAAACCGCAGTTGTTATTTCTGCGGCTTTTTGAGATTTATTATATTTATTTCGGGATGGTTAAATAACCTTAACGGAAATTCAGCATTTCCAAGTCCTCGGCTTATAATCAGCTTGGGTCTTTCACCAACGCTTCCTTTTGCATATTTCGGGAAAAATCCCTGCCCGGGGCTGAATACAGGTCCGATAAACGGCAGAATAAACTGACCGCCGTGTGCGTGACCTGACAGCTGAATGTCAAAATCGTACTGTGAATAATTATTTTCTTTTACATACTCAAAATTTTCGGGGAAATGGCTTAAAACAAATTTAAAGCCTGTGCAATTGTTAAGTTTGTTGAAATAAGGTGTCATATCCTTATATACAAATGTACCTTTTTTTCTTGCGGCATAATCTTCAAAATTTGCCTGGTTTTCGTCCAGTCCTAAAACTGCAATGGCATTTCCTTTAATTATTTCTTCGGAAATATCATTTAAAAGAACCGTAAAGCCTATATTTTTTAACTCATCCATAAGAGCCTCAAAACAATCAAGCCTTCTCTCGTGATTGCCTGTGATATAAAACACGGGAGCAATTTTAAGCAGTTCTTTTCCTATATCAAGCATTTTATCTTTATTTTTGCAGTGATCGTTGATATAGTCACCTGTAATCATAATTGCATCAGGTCTAATTTCAGTGAGCTTCTCAATAACCTTATGAAATGGTTTTGAATGCATATCGGAAAGATGAGCAACTTTCATATCATTGTTTAGTTTTTCGCTTGAAACGGAATATTCAGTTATATCAATTTTATTGTTTTGATAATAACAGAATAAAAATATAAGTATTAAAATGATTGCTGTTATGCCGTAAATCATAAATTACACCTCTTTTTGATGATAAACTTAAATAAAAATGAAGTCAAGCTAAAAATTTTAAGATTTTTAAAGGGATTATAGCCAATATTGCGTATAATTAATAAGTGTTGTAATAAAAAGGTGATATTTTGGATAAAATTATCAGAGAACGCGCTGAAAGAAATGAAAGGCTGATTTTATCGGAAAAAGCTGTTTTATCTGAAAATTCAGTCGGACGGGCTGTTCCTGAAGAGGAGTGTTCTATAAGGACCTGCTTTCAGCGGGACAGGGATAGAATTATTCATTCCCAGTCTTTCAGACGTTTAAAGCATAAAACACAGGTTTTTCTTGCACCTAACGGTGACCATTACAGAACCAGACTTACACATACACTTGAGGTTGCACAGATTGCCAGAACAATTGCAAGAGCCCTGCGCCTAAATGAGGACTTAACTGAGGCAATTGCACTTGGTCACGATTTAGGGCATACACCGTTTGGTCATGCCGGAGAAAGAGCACTGAACAGCCTTTCTTCAATTGATTTCAGGCATTATGAGCAGAGTGTTCGTGTTGTACGTAAAATTGAAAAATGCGGAAAAGGCTTAAACCTTACAGGCGAGGTTATAAACGGAATAGGCTGCCATACCAGAGGGGAAAAGGCATTTACTCTTGAAGGGCAGATTATCAGATTGGCAGACAGAATTGCTTATATAAATCACGATATTGATGATGCTGTTGTTGCGGGCGTTATGCAGGAGGAAGATATTCCTTATCATTTACGAAGTGTTTTGGGCAGTAAAAAGTCAGAACGAATTAATAATCTTGTATATGACGCAGTGGAAAACAGCTTTGATGAAATAAAGCTTAGTGATGATTTTTCAGAGGCTTTTTCAGAACTTCACGATTTTATGAATAAAAAGGTTTATACAAGTGAGGTATGCAAAACAGAGGATGAAAAGGCCGCTCACATTATTGAAAAGCTTTATTTGTTCTTTTTAGATGATATACATGCTATGCCTCGCGAATATGTCAGAATAGCTGAGTGTGAGGGAAAAGACAGAGCCGTATGCGATTACATTGCTGGTATGAGTGATACATATGCATTAAGAATGTTTAACGAATTGTTTATTCCGAAGTTTAAAACAGATTAGTAAAGGAGTTGAAATTATGCCGCTTAATGATTCATTTTTGCAGGAATTAAAATATAAAACGGATATTGAAGACATAATTTCAACATATGTCACATTAAAGCGCAGGGGGGCTACTTTGGTTGGCTTATGTCCGTTTCATAACGAGAAAACCCCCTCATTTACAGTATATCCGGAAACGCAGTCCTTTTATTGTTTTGGCTGCGGAGCAGGCGGAGATGCAGTTGGCTTTATCAGAAAAATTGAAAATCTTGATTATATGGATGCGGTTAAATCCCTTGCAGAAAGAGCAGGTATGCAGATGCCTGCGGATGGATTTGACGACAGTCTGTCCAAAAGACGGCGCCGTGTGCTTGAAGCGAACAGAGCAGCTGCAAAATTTTTCCATTCCTGCTTATTAAGCAAAGAAGGGGAATCAGGTCTTAAGTATTTTCTGAATAGAGGATTAACAAAAAATACAATAACCAAATTCGGATTGGGATTTGCTCCGCATTCATTTGATGCTCTTATAAAACATCTTAAAACAAAGGGTTTTTCACTTTCCGAAATGCTTGAAGCCGGTCTTGTCAGAAAAAATGACAGAGGTTATTATGATAACTTCAGAAACCGTGTTATGACGCCTATTATTGATGTTCGCGGCAATGTTATAGCGTTCGGCGGGCGTGTATTGGATGACAGTAAGCCAAAGTATATAAATACAGGTGATACCCTTGCTTATAAAAAGACAAATGAGCTTTTTGCCCTCAACTTTGCAAAGGACTGCGGCAAGGATACACTTATTCTTTGTGAAGGATATATGGATGTTATTGCAATGCATCAGGCAGGCTTTACAAATGCCGTTGCCGGCTGCGGAACGGCATTAACAAACGAACAGGTTCGTCTTATCAGCAGATATGCTAAAGAGGTTATTCTTGCTTATGATGCCGATGAAGCAGGGCAGAAGGCAGTTACCAAGGCTATTCAGCTTTTTAAGCAGACAGACATTAAAATAAAAGTTCCTGTATTCCAATATGGCAAAGACCCTGATGAAATCATTAAAAATGTTGGTGCGGAAAAGTTCGGCGGTATGCTCGAAGGTGCTACAAGTGATCTTGAATTCAAAATTCTTGAAATAAGGAAGAAGCATAATCTGAATTTTACGCAGGGCAAAATAGATTTTGTTAACGATGTTATAAAAATTCTTGCCAATACCTCGCCGATTGAGAAGGATTTATATGTTTCCAGGCTATCCGAGGAGCTTGGCATAGACGTAAGAAACTTTAAAGCTCAGCTTGATGATTACATTAAAAGAAAAAGGTATTCAAACAAAAAAGCAGAGTATAAGAAGATTGTTAATGACAGTATAAGGCAGAATGCTAAAATTTCTTATGAAAACGGTGCAACTGCTAAAAAATATAAAGCAGAAGAAAGAATGATTTATCTGTTGATAAAATATCCCGATTGCTATAAAATGCTGAAGGATTTTTCTTCTGAATGCTTAACCGAGGGCTTTATAAGAAAAATTTTTGACCTTATCTGTGAAAATATAGCCAATGGTGCCGATACGGACATCACGAATTTCGGAGACAAACTTACTGTTGATGAATCGGGCAGATTTTCGGGCATTATTGCAAGAGGAAAAGAAAGTGCAAATTCTAAAGAGGAATTTTCTGATTGTTTAAAGGTTATTCAGGCAGAGTATAACAAAAACAGCAATAAAACTGTTTCGTCTATGGATGATGATGAATTCAGAAAAGCTTTTGGAAATACATAAAAAGAGGAGAAAAATATGGATAGTAAAATTAATCTTTCACCTGCTCAGCATGTTTCAGATGAAAAAAAGAATAATGCTTTTAAGAAGCTTGTGGAAAAAGGTAAGGCTGTAGGTCATCTTACAGCGCAGGAAATTGATAATCTTATCGTTGAGCTTGATCTTGATGTTGATGAACTGGAAAAGCTTAATGATTTGCTTGACGGTTCAAATATCAGCATTGTTGATGATTTCTCAGCAGAAGCGTTGGACGGCATTACACTTGAGGTTGAGCTTCCTAAGGATACAGATGCTGCTGATACAGTTGCAACGAATGACAGTGCTGCAATGGATGATCCTGTTAAGGTTTATCTTAAAGAAATAGGCAGAGTGCCGCTTCTTACACCTGAAGAGGAAATTGAGTTCGCTATTCGTATTGCGGATGATGATCCTGTTGCAAAGAAAAGGCTTGCGGAGGCAAACCTCCGTCTTGTTGTAAGCATTGCCAAAAGATATGTGGGCAGAGGAATGCAGTTCCTTGATCTTATTCAGGAAGGCAATATGGGTTTGATTAAAGCAGTTGATAAGTTTGATTATACAAAGGGCTTTAAGTTTTCTACCTATGCTACATGGTGGATTAGACAAGCTATCACACGTGCAATTGCCGATCAGGCAAGAACAATAAGAATTCCGGTTCATATGGTTGAAACAATCAATAAGGTAAAGAAAGCAAACAGCCAGCTGCTTCATCAGAACGGAAAAGAGCCTACTCCTGAGGAAATTGCTGACTTTCTTGAAATGCCAACAGAAAAGGTAAGGGAAATTTTACGTGTTGCACAGGAGCCTGTTTCACTTGAAACACCTATCGGCGAGGAAGAAGATTCACACCTTGGTGATTTTATTCCTGATGATGATGCTCTTGCCCCTGCTGATGCTGCATCTATGAGTCTTTTGAAAGAGCAGCTTGCCGATGTTCTTAAAACGCTTACTCCGAGAGAAGAAAAGGTACTTGCTCTCAGATTTGGTCTTGAGGATGGAAATCCGAAAACGCTTGAAGAGGTTGGCAGAGTATTTAATGTAACACGTGAGCGTATCCGTCAGATAGAAGCTAAGGCATTAAGAAAGTTACGTCACCCAAGCAGAAGTAAAAAATTAAAGGACTTTTTAGACTGATGATTACACAGGAACAGATTGCAAGAATTAATGAGCTTGCCCATAAGTCAAAGGCTGAGGGGCTCAATGAGGTTGAAAAGGAAGAGCAGGCAAAGCTCCGCAGACTTTATATTGACAGCTTCAAGGAAAGCCTTGTAGGGCAGCTTGAAAACACATATATTGTTGATGAAAAGGGTAACAAAAGGAAAGTTACAAGAAAAGGAAAATGCGAAAATTAATTATTATCGAGGGATTGGACGGCAGCGGAAAATCCACACAGGTTAAGTTGCTTGAAGAATATTTCAAAGCTAAAAATATTGATTATAAAAAGATTAAATTGCCTGATTACGATAATCCGTCAAGCACACTTGTGAAAATGTATCTTGGCGGCGAGTTCGGAAAATCAGCAGATGATGTTAATGCGTATGCTGCAGGTGCATTCTATGCGGTGGATAGGTTTGCGTCTTATAAGCTTAATTGGGGCAGTGATTACGAAAAGGGTACTGTTATATTGGCAGATCGTTATGCAACGTCCAATTCTATATATCAAATGGAAAAAATTTCTGAGGATGAGTGGGATTCTTACCTTGAGTGGAGTGCGGATTTTGAATATAACAAAATCGGTATTCCCAGTCCTGATGCCGTTATTTATCTTGATATGCCTGTTGAAATTTCACAAAGGCTTATGACATCACGCTATAATGGAGATGAGGGCAAGAAGGATGTTCACGAGGTGAACGTTGAGTTTTTAAAAAAATGCCGCAAATCAGCTCTATACACCGCAAATAAGCAGGGTTGGAAGGTAGTTGAATGTTCAGACGGTGAAAATCCGCTCTCTATTGACAGAATACATAAAGAAATAATTAAAATAGTTGAAGAGGAATTATGTTAGAATTTAAAACTCCTGAAATTAACGATAAAAAGTGGGTTGATGAATGCTTTTCATATGCTCATAGTATGAATTGTGAATATACTTTCGGAAGCATATATGTGTGGCATACTGCTTATCGTACACAGATTGCTCATTATAAAGACTTTTTTATTTGCCGCTGGGGCAAGAAGGATGATTATTCATATTCTCTTCCGATTGGCAAGGGTGATTTTAAGGATGCCGTTATTCAGATAATTGAAGATGCAAAGGCAATCGGAATAACACCGAGAATTTACGGTATAACCGAAAGCTATAAAACGATGCTTGTTGAGGCTTTTCCGAATGAATTTGAGTTTAAATATGATGACGGAAGCAATGATTACATTTACAATGCTTCTGATTTGGCGGAGCTTAAAGGAAAAAAATATCACGGAAAAAGAAATCATATAGCAAACTTTAAGCGCAATAATCCGGATTGGACTTATGAGGAAATCACGGAGAATAATATTGCGGACTGCATTGAGCTCCATACCAATTGGATATATGATAAGGATGATAATGATTCCGATTATTCGCTTGAATTTGAATCTGTTTTAACCGGTTTTGAAAATTATAAAGAGCTTGGATTAAAGGGCGGAATCATAAGAGTTAATTCAAAGGCAATTGCCTACACTTACGGAGAACCGCAGAGCAGCACTTGCTTCGTTTCTCATTTTGAAAAAGCACCTGCGGATGTTCAGGGGGCATATGCAATCATTAATCAGGAATTTGCCAAAAGGCTTCTTGATGACGGTTTTGAATTTATTAACCGCGAAGAGGATTTGGGGCTTGAGGGCTTAAGAAAGGCTAAACAGTCTTACCATCCTTGCTTATGGTTGAAAAAAGAATCTGCAATTTATATTGGTGAATAATGATTAGATTTACAGAAAACAAAGAACAGATTATATCTCTTTGGCAGGAGGTATTCGGGGACAGCAGGGAAGATGTTGAATTCTTTTTAAACAACTGCAAAAATAAGGCTTGTCTTGGATATTTTGACGGTAATTTGCTTGTTGCAATGCTGTTTCTTGTTGACTGCAGATATTGCGGTTACAGCGGAAAATATCTTTATGCAGTATGCACAGGAGAGAATCACAGAAAAAGAGGCTATGCCTCCAAGCTGATTAACGAAGCGAAGAAACATATGAATGATTTTTTATGGCTTATTCCTGCTGAAGATTATTTGTTTGATTTATATTCAAAATACGGCTTTGAAACAAAGCTGTACTCAGATTCTTCATATGGAAATAAAGTAGAGTTTTCCGAAAGTGATGACATAGTTGACTATTTGTATGACGGAAGCCGATATGAGTTTCCTAAGGGAATGATTTATTCGGCTATACATCTTCCGGATGGCAATACAGGTTTAATAAAATAAATAGGAGAAAATTATGGTTTATGTATTTCTTGCAGACGGCTTTGAAATTATAGAAGCAATGTCACCCATTGATATGCTTCGCCGTGCCGATGTGGGTGTTACTACAGTTGGAGTAGACAGTAAGGTTGTTACCTCATCATGCTCAATTCCCGTTACTGCTGATATAACATCTGCAGAATTTGAATTTGTTGATGTTGAGGCTGTTATTATTCCCGGTGGGGGTCAGGGTGTAATTAACCTTGAAAAATCTTCTTTTGTTCAGTCTGTGATAGATAAAGCCGTTCAGTGCGGTGCCATTATATGTGCTATTTGTGCAGGTCCGTCCATATTGGGTCATAAAGGCTTGCTCAAAGAAAAAAATGCAATCTGCTATCCCGGTTTTGAGGATGCTCTGGAGGGTGCATTTATTTCCGATGATTACGTTGTTACCGACAGCAATTACATTACAGCAAAGGGAGCAGGCGTATCGGTTGAATTTGGTCTTGAAATTGTCAAAAAACTTGTCGGAGAAGAAGCCGCGGAAAAGGTAAGAAGTGCAATTCAATGCAGATAAAAAATGAATTAAGGCAAGAATTCAGAGCCAAGCGTAAAACCGTTTCCCAAAAAGCAATAAAGGATAATTCTGTATGTGAAGTTTTTCTGAATTCCGATATTTATAAAAATTCAGAGCAGATATTATGCTATGCTTCGCTTGATGATGAAATCTGCACAGATAAAATTATCAATGCAGCCTTTGAAGACGGTAAAAAGATTGCTTTGCCATATTGCACGGATTTAAACGGCAATATGGATTTCTTCTATATAAGTTCACTTTCGGATATATCAAGCGGTTCATTTGATATAAGAGAGCCGAATATTGAAATTTGCGAAAAGGTTATTGATTTCAGTGCTGCTGTATGTGTTGTTCCTGCTTTTACTTTTGATAAATACGGTTACAGGCTCGGTTACGGCAAAGGTTATTATGACAGATTTTTAAAAAAATTTACAATTATTTCCGTTGGTTTGTGTTATAATAGTTTTCTAAGAGAAAATTTACCCATTAATGAATTTGACGTTGCTGTTAACTTTATAGCTACTGAAGATAAAATTATTAATCTGTGAAGGAGGATGTTGTTACTATGTCGGATACGTATAATCCTAATGAATCAGGTATAAATCCGGTTGATTCGGCTACAGGCAGTAAAGATATATATTTTTCTAATGAAGATTTTTCTAAAAAAATAAAAGAAGAAAAAAAAGCGGGAAGCACAACTGCTACGATTTCCAAAAACAATACAAGAAAGAAGAAATCAAGCGGTGTAACTTCAACTTATCTGTTTTTTATTATTGTTATTGCTGTTTCAATGCTGATTTCCGTTTATGCGATTTTTTGCCTTAATGATATTTTCGGCATTACCAAAACCAAGTCAACAATTACTGTGAGCTATGATGATGAAATTACTTCTCCATCTGAGGCAATTGATCTTCTTGCAGATAATAAACTGATTACATGCAAAAATTTCTGCAAGCTTTTCATAAAACTTGAAAGCACCTTTTTAAGAGATAGTATGGTAAGCGGACCTTATGAAGCGGGCGTTTATTATCTGAATGGCAAAATGGGTCTTGAAAATATGCTTGTTACAATGCAGGGTGTGGCTGATACCTCCGAAACAGTTCCGATTATGTTTCCGGAAGGCTGTACGGTTGCGGATGTTATAAATAAGCTTGTGGATAATGATGTTTGTGATCGTTCTTCACTTTTGAAGGTTATTTCATCAACAAGCTATTCGTACTCACTTGTATCAAATTTACAAGCAAAGGAAGAGGTACCATACAGACTTGAGGGCTATCTGTTCCCCGATACCTATGATTTCTATATAGGTCAGAGTGCATCAAGTGCTATTGAGACATTCCTTAAAAATACTGAAGCAAAGATTACCGAGGAGCACAGGAAAAGAGCGGAAGAGCTTGGCTATACAATGGATGAAATTATTACTATAGCATCTATTATTCAGGCTGAGGCGGGCTCATCGGATCAAATGAAGGAAATTGCCGCAGTTATTGAAAACAGATTGAAGGATCAAACGAACAATCCGTCATTGGGTTGTCAGTCAACATCAGACTATATCAGTAACAAGGTTGCTCCTTCTCTTTCTTCAACATCTGCTCATACAGCTGAATATTATTTGAAGTATTACAGTACCAACTCGGATTCTAAGGTTGTTGGATTACCGGAAGGACCTATATGCAATCCTGGATTGGATGCAATTGAAGCAGCATTGTATCCTGCCGATACGGATAATTATTATTTCTTCCATGATTTGAAGGGTAATTTGTATACTGCTAAGAATATCTCCGAATTCAAATCTAAAATTAAAACTTACGCACCTTATTTGGATTATTAATATGAGAAAAATAGAACTTTTATCACCGGCAGGTGATATGGAAAGATTAAAGCTTGCTGTTAAATTCGGAGCTGATGCAGTTTATGTTGGCGGAACAATGTTCGGAATGAGAACGAATCCGTCAAACTTTGATGCTGATCAGCTCAAGGAAGCAGTCAGCTTTGTACACAAGAATAATAAGAAAATATATTTAACCTGCAATACGCTGCCACGCAATAATGAAATTGAATTTTTGCCTGATTATCTGAAATATGTTTCCGAAATCGGTGTTGATGCACTTATAATTGCAGATATGGGTGTGTTATCCCTTGCAAAAAAATATGCGCCTGATACTGAAATTCATATTTCAACTCAGGCGGGTATTGTTAATTATCAGGCAGCAAATGCATTTTATGAAATGGGTGCAAAGCGTATTGTGACAGCACGTGAGCTTTCGCTTGATGAAATAAGAACAATCCGTGATAAAACAAATCCTGATCTTGAAATAGAGGTTTTTGTTCACGGTGCTATGTGTATGAGCTTCAGCGGAAGGTGCATATTGTCCGATTATATGGTCGGAAGAGATGCAAACAGGGGGGATTGTGCGCAGCCCTGCCGCTGGAAATATCATCTTGTTGAAGAAACACGTCCGGGGCAGCATTTTCCTGTTAATCAGGAGGATGACGGAACATATATTTTTAACTCGCGCGATTTGTGTATGATAGAGCATATACCGCAGCTTGTTAATTCCGGAGTGGATTCCTTTAAAATTGAAGGACGTGCAAAGAGTGAATATTATACGGCTATTGTTACATATGCTTATCGTGCCGCAATTGATGAATATCTTAAAAATCCAAGCAATGACTATAAGGTTTCACAGTGGATACTTGATGAAATGGAAAAAATGAGCCATCGCGAGTATACCACCGGCTTTAATTTCGGTAAAATGAAGAACGGCCAGGTGCTTGATACAGGTGGTTATATACGCAATTGGGATGTTTGTGCACTGTATAAGGATTATAAAAACGGCAGATTGATTGTAGACCAGCGAAACCGCTTTTATGAGGGTGATGAGCTTGAGGTTGTAGAGCCGTTCAAATTGCCGTACACAATTGTTGTTGAAGATTTATTCAATGAAAATGATTTTGAAAAAACTGAGGTTGCGAATAAAGCAACGGATGTTTATTCTTTCAAATGTAATAAAAAAATTTCTTCTGATGCAATTTTAAGAAGAAAAAGAGATTAATTTTTACACCTCTGTGAATAATACACAGGGGTGTTTTTTATGAATAAAAGATGGTTAGTATTCAGTACAGCAATATGCTTTTTGTTTGCAACGATTATCGGGAGATTGGGTTATATAATGTTCAGCGGTGATTTTGCCGTGTCTTCATCTCATAACAGCTACACCCTTGATATAGATAGAATTTATCCGACTGTTTATGACCGCAGTTTAAGCAAAATAACGAATAAAACAGACACGCTGTATGCCGTAATCCGTCCGAATGAAAAATGCCTTGCTGAGCTGAACTCTCTTTTTGATTACAATGAAAGAAATGAAATAATTGATGAATTAAAGCAGGGTTATCCGGTTATAAGGGAAATTGATAATTACGTAAAATGTAAATATATAAAAATATTTGAAACAACGAAAAGGCATGATGATGATTTGCTTTCATCACACATTATAGCTTCCTGTGAAAAAATATATTCTGATGAGGTGGGTTCTAAATCAATTAATTTTGCTGTTGATGCAATCGGCAGGCTTCTTGACGGCGATGAAGGTACAATTATTGAAAATAATTACAATTCAAAATATGGTGTTTCACTTACAATTGACAGTAAAATTCAGAAAGAAGCGGAGCTTGCCGCTAAGAGTATGCTGAAGGGAGCTGTAGTGGTTTTAGATACTGAAACAAGTGAGGTGCTGGCCTCATACAGTAGGCCCAATGATTATCTTAACCGTGCTTTTTCATCATACAGTGTAGGTTCTGTTTACAAGCTTGTAGTTGCTGCCGCTGCACTTGAAGGCGGCATAAATGAAACTTATGAATGTGTTGGTGAAATAACTGTGGGGGACACGACCTTTGCCTGCCAGAAAAATAAAAAGCACGGAAAGCAGACAATTAAGGAAGCCCTTGCAAATTCCTGCAACTGCTACTTTGTTGATCTTGCATTAAAGCTCGGAGCTGAAAAAATTACTGAGGTTTCGGAAAAGTTAGGCTTCGGAGATGAAACGGTTTTTAACGAGGAATGGAAATTTACTAACGGTAACTTTCCTGATTTAGATTTTCTCAAATCAAAAGGTCAGCTTGCTCTTCTTGGCTTTGGTCAGGGCAGTTTAACGGCAACACCGCTTCATTTTTGTTCAGTTGTTGCAGCTATTGCCAACGGAGGAATCTATACTCCTCCAAGTCTGATTTTAGGTGAGGTTGATAATAACGGAAATTTAATTGGCAAAGATAAGAACAAACCATCCCGTGCTATGAGCGAGAAAACTGCCGAAACACTGCGTGAATATATGCGTTATGTAGTTACAAACGGTACAGGAATGGCTGCAGAATACAACAATAATTCTGCAGGCAAAACGTCAACTGCCGAAAGTGGAATTTATGTAGAGAATAAGGAAATTCTAAATACGTGGTTTGCCGGCTTTTACCCTTATGATAATCCAAAATATGCAATTGTTGTTTTAACTGAAGACGGTGTCAGCGGTTCAACTGATTGTTGTCCTGTTTTTCGTACAATAGTTGAAAATATCGGTTGAAGATGATACAATGCTTTCGGGGTGATTTTATGCAGACTTCTAAATTGAAAACATTATTGATTTATAAATTTCTTGAAGAAAATTCAGATGAAAGCAATCCTATTTCCACATCAGAGCTTATATCAATGCTTGGTGAAAAGGGGATAAAGGCTGAACGTAAAAGTATTTATGCAGATATTGAAGCATTAAAACAGATAGGGTGCGACATTATAACCGTGCGTGCACCTATTAAAGGTGGATTTTTTATTGCTTCAAGGAAATTTGAGTTGCCTGAGGTAAGACTTTTGATTGATGCAGTTTCTTCGGCAGGCTTTATTACTCCGAAGAAAACAAAAATACTAATTGAAAAGCTTGAAGGCCTGATTTCGTTAAATCAGGCTAAAGCACTCAAATCACAGGTTTACTGTGAGGGAGACAATAAGTGTGATAATGAGGAGGTTTATTATGTTATAGACCGATTGGATGAGGCCATCAATAAAAGGAAGCAGGTTAAATTTACATACAGACGCAGAAATATAGATAAGGAAAATAAGAAAACCTATTCATCCAAAGTATTTACCGTTTCGCCCTATGCATTAATATGGAAGGGTGATCATTATTATCTTGTCTGCAATAATTCAAAATACGATAATCTTATGAATTTACGGCTGGACAGAATTAAGAAAATTGAAATACTTGATGTACCGCAGCGGAAAGTATCAGAAGTAAGCGATTACAGAAAGTCATTTGATGCTGCTGATTATACATCAAAAATGTTTAATATGTTCAGCGGCGAAACTGATGAGGTAAGGCTTTTGTGTAAGCTAAGCCTTATTGAGGAAATAATAGACAGATTCGGCTCCAGAATACCTTTGATGGCAGTAGATGCAAATCATTTTGAAACAAGAATAAATGCTGCAGTCAGTGACGGTTTGGTAAGTTGGATAATGCAATACGGCAGTGATATAAAGGTTTTGGAGCCTGAATATCTTGCTGATATGGTTTCAGATAAAGCTAAAAGTATTTTGCAATTATATTAAATGTTAATTTATTGTAAATATTGTTAATAAATTGTTAACAAAACATTGACCTCTGCAGATTATCAGTTGTATAATCTTCTCAATGAAAAACTGAATAATATAAGAGTTTTTCAAATAAATTCGGAGATAGAATATATGATTAAATCAATGACAGGCTTTGGAAGAGCAACTGCCGAAACAGACGGTTATGTTATAACCGTTGAGCTCAAATCTGTTAATCACAGATATTTTGAGTTCAACTGCAGGCTTCCGAGGCAATATGGATTTCTTGAGGAAAAGCTTAAATCCTATATCAATTCACGTGTTGCAAGAGGAAAGGTAGATTGTTTTTTAACGATTGAAGCGTTAAATACCGATAATGCACAGGTTGTTATAAACCACACACTTGCATCAGCTTATGTTAATGCTTTGAAGGAACTTTCATCCGGCTATGCTTTAAGAGAAGATTTCGGCACGGTGTCCATTTCTCATTTTCCCGATGTGCTTGTACTGAAAAAAGCAGAAGAGGATGAAGAAAAACTTTGGAATTATACAAAGGCTGTTGCTGAAACAGCTGTTGATAAATTCATTGAAATGCGTGAAAAAGAAGGCATTAAAATGAAGGAGGATGTTTATTCAAGAGGGCAATTTATTCTTGATTCGGTATCCTTTATTGAGGAGCGTTCACCTGAAACAGTTAAGCAGTATAATGATAAATTAATAGAGCGTGTGCATGAACTTCTCGGCGATGTATCGCTTGATGAGGGCAGAATTCTTCAGGAGGTTGCAATCTATGCAGATAAGGTGGCAGTTGCCGAGGAAACAGTGCGCCTTCGTTCTCATATAGAGCAGCTCAACACTTTTCTTGAAAGCAGCGAGGCTGTAGGAAGAAAAATGGATTTTCTTGTTCAGGAAATCAACCGTGAAGCAAATACAATCGGCTCTAAGGCCAATGATGTTGAAATTGCACGCAAGGTTGTTGATATTAAAGCTGAAATTGAAAAAATACGTGAACAGATTCAGAATATTGAATAAGGTGGCAGTATGAATTTAGTTAATATCGGTTTTGGAAACCTTGTAAATTCAGACAGGATTATTTCAATTGTAAGCCCTGAGTCTGCACCTGTTAAAAGAATTGTTCAGGAAGCTAAGGCAAACGGAAACCTTATAGATGCAACTCACGGCAGAAAAACAATGAGCGTTATAATCACTGATTCTGATAATGTTATTTTGTCTTATATGGATTTGAAGCAGGTTGCTGTCAGATTCGGTGCGGAGGTTAGTGATGAGTAAAAATGGTATGATGGTTATATTGTCTGCCCCGAGCGGTGCAGGTAAGGATACAGTTTTTAAAGAGATTTCAAGAACAAGAAGTGATGTATGCGAATCCATTTCGGCAACAACACGAGAGCCGAGAGCAGGCGAGACAGACGGCGTTAATTATTACTTTTTAACTCAAAGTGAATTTGAGAAAAAAATAGAAAACAATGAATTTCTTGAATACGCAAGCTATAATAATTGTTATTACGGCACACCTGCCTCTACTGTTTTAAAATTGGTTGAAGAAGGAAAAATTTGCTTTTTGATTATAGAACGCAAGGGTGCGCAGAAAATTATGAAAAGCTATCCCGAAGCTGTTTCGATTTTCCTAATGCCTCCGGATATGGAAACGCTTGAAAAACGATTGAAAAAACGCAACACCGACAGTGAGGAAGCAATAATAAGCAGATTGAAAATTGCAGAGGAAGAAATAAAATCTGCATCTGAATTTGATTATATAGTTATCAACAATGAGCTTGAAAAAGCAGTTGATGAGATAAATGAAATACTTAGCACTGAGCTCAGAAAGCGCAATGCTTAATTTTTAAGGAGATAGAATTATGTTTAACCCGGATTTAAAGAAACTTTTAAAGAATTGCAACAGCAGATACAGTCTTGTTGTAGGTACTGCAAAAAGAGCAAGAGAAATCAGAGATGATGCTGTTAAAAAAGAGATATTGCTTGATACTAAAACAGTTTCACTTGCCATAGATGATATTGTGAACGGCAAATATGTTATTTCCGAGCCGGAAGAGCTTAAATCAGAGGAATAATGAACAGGCTTATTGCTACTGTTGCCGTTGAGAAAACCTTTTTTAATTACGATTCAGACTATGATTATTTTGTTCCCGATAATTTGAGAGATCAATTAGTTATCGGAACAAGAGTGAGAGTTCCGTTCGGCAAAGGAAATGTTTTGCGTTACGGCATAGTTGTTAAGCTCTTTGGTGCAATAAATACTGACTTAAAAGAGATTGTATCGGTAACAGGCAATGCACCTGTATTATCGCAGGAAATGGTAAGCCTTGCATTGTGGCTGAAGGAACGGTGCTTTTGCACAACATATGAATGTCTGCGCCAGATGCTTCCGCGTGGTATAGACAAGGTTGGCGATAAAAGCCGCAGAATGGTAAGGCTTGTAACTGAAAAAGAAGAAGACTTGCCTAAGCTGACTCCTAAGCAAAAATCAGTTGTTAATCTGCTTTTTGATGTTGGCACGGCTGCGGTTCATGAGGTTTGTGCGTTTTGTTCTGTCGGTGAGGCTGTAGTGAAAAATCTTGTTAAGTACGGTGTTTGTGAAATCTATGAGAAAGAAATTTACCGTATGCCGTATAAGTTAAGCAGTGACGGTGAAAGGTCGGAAATTATCCTTTCGGCTCAGCAGAAAAAGGCCTTTGAATGCTACAGTGAAATGTTAGAGGGCTACGGCGGAACAGGGCTTCTGTATGGTGTTACGGGCTCAGGAAAAACACAGGTTTATTTAAGTCTTATAGATAAAGCTGTTTCTATGGGCAAAGATGTTATTGTTATGGTGCCTGAAATTTCACTTACACCGCAGATGCTTTCTATATTTCATAAGCGTTACGGCAAATCCATTGCAGTTTTTCACAGCGGACTTTCACTTGGTGAACGCAATGATGAATATAAACGTGCAGACAGGGGCGAAGCTAAGATTGTTATAGGCACACGCAGTGCTGTTTTTGCCCCGCTTCATAATCTTGGTCTTATCATTATGGACGAGGAACAGGAGCATACTTATAAGAGTGAACGCACACCGCGTTATCATGCGCGAGAGGTTGCCAATTACAGATGCAAATTCAATAAAGCACTGTTTTTGATGACATCTGCAACACCGAGTGTTGAAAGCTATTCCGCTGCAATAAGCGGTAAGTATAAGCTTTGTGAATTAACAGAAAGATACGGTGAAGCAAATCTGCCTGAGGTTATTACCGTTGATATGAAGGCAGAAGCTAAAATAAATAATAAGTCACCGATTTCTGAAACACTTAAAGGTCTTATTCAGGAAAATCTTGATCATAAAAAACAGACGATTTTGCTGATTAACAGGCGTGGATATAACACCTTTATTGCCTGCAATTCCTGCGGGCACGTTATAACCTGCCCGAATTGCAGCATAAGTCTTACCTATCACAGCTATAATAACAGGCTTATGTGCCATTACTGCGGATATACTAAGCCGCTTGATAATATCTGCCCTGAATGCGGTGAAAGCAGTGTAAGGTACAGCGGCTATGGAACACAAAGGATTGAAGATTCATTAAAGCTTCTTTTTCCTGCGGCAAGAGTTCTGCGTATGGACGCTGATACAACAACGGGCAAATTCAGTCATCAGAAGCTGTTTGATGCTTTTTCACACGGTGAGTATGATATTTTGCTCGGAACCCAGATGGTTGCAAAAGGACTTGATTTTCCGAATGTAACGTTGGTAGGTGTTGTTAATGCGGACAGCTCCCTGTATGATGAAAATTATACATCACAGGAAAAATCCTTTGATTTAATAACGCAGGTTGTCGGCAGAAGCGGCAGAAGAAATGAAAAGGGCAAAGCAGTTATACAGACTGTCAATCCCAATAATCCCATTATTGAATTTGCAGGCAATCAGGATTATAAATCTTTTTTTAAAACTGAAATAGCACTCAGAAAGGCACTCACTTATCCACCTTTTTGTGATATTTATTCGGCTTCGTTCACAGGCGAAAATGAAAACAATGTTATGCTTTGTGCAAAGGCATTTTTTGATATACTGGTTGAACTGAACAGTAATGAGTATAAAGGGGAAAAGCTGATTGTTTTGGGTCCAAGCCCTGCTAAAATCAGCAAAATCAGCAATAATTACAGATACAGGCTGGCTGTTAAATGTAAAAATTCAAAAACTATTCGCAGAATGTTTAATGAAATTTTGAAAAGGTTAAGTAAAATAAAGGAGTATAAGGATATTTCCGTTGGTTTGGATTTGAATCCTTATGATTTAACATAGGAGAATATAAATGGCATTAAGAAATATAGTTAAGGTGGGAGATCCCATTCTTAATAAAACAAGCCGCAAGGTAGAAAAATTTGATGACAGACTTGCTACGCTTATTGATGATATGTTTGAAACACTTTATAAAGAAAACGGTGTTGGTCTTGCCGCTGTTCAGGTGGGAATATTAAAAAGAGTTGTTGTTATTGATGTTGGTGAAGGTCCAATGGAACTTGTTAACCCTGAAATAACATTAAAAGAGGGTGAGCAGAGAGAGCAGGAGGGCTGCCTTTCTCTTCCCGGAAAATGGGGCACAACGGTCCGCCCTATGAAGGTGCAGGTTAAAGCACAGGACAGAAACGGTAAATGGCAGGTTTTCACGGGTGAAGGTCTTAAGGCAAGAGCTTTTTGCCATGAACTTGACCATTTAGACGGGATTTTATTTACATCTCATGTAGTAGACGGAGTTGTTGAGGCTTAATGAAAATTGTTTTTATGGGCACTCCTGATTTTGCAGTGCCGTGCCTGAAAAGGCTTATTGACAGTGAACACAGTGTAGTGGGCGTTTTTACGCAGCCTGATAAAAAGGTTGGCAGGAAACAGATTTTAACGCCGCCTGCCGTTAAGGTTGAAGCAGTTAATAACGGTATTTCGGTATATCAGCCAAATACCCTTAAAAATGACGAAGCTATGGATGTTATTAAAGAATTAAACCCTGATTTAATTGTTGTGGTTGCTTACGGTAAAATTTTGCCTAAAGATATTCTTGATTATCCGAAATACGGCTGTATCAATGTTCATGCATCACTGCTTCCGAAATACCGTGGTGCTGCACCTATTCAGTGGGCAGTGCTGAATGGTGATGAGGAAACCGGCGTTACGATTATGCAGATGAATGAGGGTCTTGATACGGGTGATTTGCTTCTTGTTAAATCAACTGAAATTCATATTAATGAAACGTCAGAGCAGCTTTTTGACAGATTATCAGTTATTGGTGCGGATGCTTTAATTGAAACAATTTCTTTAATTGAAGCGGATAAAATAAAACACGTTCCACAGCCGCAGGGAGATTTCGGATATGCGGTTATGATTGATAAGTCAATGTGCAGTATTGATTGGAATAAAACTGCATTTGAAATTCATAATCAGATAAGAGGACTTCAGTCGTGGCCTGTAGCAATAACTAAAATTAATGGAAAAAATGTAAAAATTCATAAGTCAGCTTTATGTGATGCAAATGGTGATTTTGCAGGGAAAACAGTTAATAATAAAAATGCGTTAACTGTTTGCTGTGGTGATAATAAATGCATTGACATTCTTGAGGTTCAGCCGGAAGGTAAAAAGAGAATGGATATTAAATCATTTTTGGCAGGAAATCCAATTGAAATCGGAACTATTTTAGGAGAATGATATGGGAACTTATTTTGCTTATTATATGACAGGCTTTATTATGATACCTGTGTTTATATTTGCTTTGATTTGCCAGTCCAAGGTTAAATCAAGCTTTAATAAATACAGTCAGATAAGAAATGCCAGGGGAATGACAGGTGCAGAAGCTGCTTACAGATTATTGCAGCTTAATGGTATTACGGATGTAAAAATCAAAAAGATATCAGGCAGCTTGACTGACCATTATAATCCCAAAACAAAGGAAATATGCCTTTCTGAAACTGTATTTGATTCTACAAGCATTGCAGCAGTCGGTGTTGCCTGCCACGAAGCAGGGCATGCCTGCCAGCATGCTGAGCAGTATTTTCCGCTTAGAATACGCAATATGGTTATTCCTTTAACAAATTTTGGTTCAATGCTTGGAATACCGCTTGCACTTGTTGGAATGTTTCTTACTTTTGATCCGCTGATTTACATCGGTATTGCACTTTACGGTGCTGTTGCATTGTTCCAGCTTATTACACTTCCTGTTGAATTCAATGCTTCATCAAGAGCACTTAAAGTTATTGAAGCAAACGGCTTTTTAGTACAGGAAGAATATCAGGGTGCCAAAAAGGTTTTAACTGCTGCTGCATTAACATATGTTGCCGCACTTGTTTCCGCCCTTGCAACCCTTTTAAGATTATTGCTTATAGCAAACAGAAGAAGATAATGAAAAATTCAAGACAAATTGCATTTGAAACCTTATACAAAATTTTTTATGACGATGCCTATTCCAATATTGCTCTGGATTCTGCACTGTCCGGTACAGAAAGTGGAAAATCCTTTGTTACAAGGCTTGTTTACGGTGTTGTTGAAAGAAAAATCACTATTGATAAAATAATATCTGATTTTTGTAAAAAACCTAAGCCTAAAGTTCTTGTTATTCTCAGGATGGGTGTTTATCAGCTTTATTTTATGGATAAGGTACCTGCGAATGCTGCAATAAATGAAGGCGTTGAGCTTGCAAATAAAAACGGACTTGGCTTTTATTCAAAGCTGATTAATGCCGTTTTACATAATATAAATGATAACAGAATAGATATAGCTTCCATTGAAGATTTAAGCATAAAATATTCTGTTCCGAAGCACCTGATTAATATGTGGTATAAGGCTTACGGAAAAGATAGTGTTGACTTGTTTTTGCCGAGTCTTAATGAAAATGCACCTGTTTTCGCTGTTCCCAATAGAGTATTTGTTGATGCAGATGAGCTTTTGTATGAGCTTAATTGTGACGGTATAGAGGGTGAAGTGCAGGAAGATTTGGTGATGATAACATCTTCCTTTAATCTTAAAGAGTGCAGAGCATTTCAGAACGGATTGTTTCATATTGAGGATATGTCCTGCTATAATGCAGTTAAAGTGCTTGATGTAAAAGAAAATGATGTTGTGCTTGATGTTTGCTCTGCTCCCGGAGGAAAGGCATTTTCCGCTGCTTCGTTTATGAATAATCAGGGTAAGGTATATGCTTTGGATATTTATGAGCACAGGGTTAATTTAATAAAAGCCGGAGCAGATAGATTAGGCTTAACATCGGTTTGTCCTATGGTTAATGACGCTTGTAAATTCAACTCTTCCTTGCCTGCTGCTGATAAAATAATCTGCGATGTTCCCTGCAGCGGCTTCGGTATAATTCGCAGAAAGCCAGAAATAAGATATAAGGATTTAGATAGTATAAAAGATTTACCCGGTTTACAGTTTAAAATTCTGAATACTTCATCAAAATATTTAAAGAGCGGCGGAAAGCTTTTGTACTCAACCTGCACTCTTAATAAAAGAGAAAATGAAAAGGTTGTTGAAAGATTTATAAGCGAAAATAATGATTTTACAGTATCGGAAATGAAAACAACTTTTCCGTGTGAAACAGGCGGGGACGGCTTCTTCTATTCAGTATTGGAAAGGAAATAAATGAAAAGGGATATTAAATCATTAAGCTATGAAGAATTGAATAATGAAATAATATCTATTGGATTGCCAAAGTTTCGCTCAAAGCAGATATTTGAATGGCTTCATAAATTCGGCGTTTCATCGTTTGATGAAATGAGCAATATTTCCAAGGATTTAAGGGCAAAGCTTTCAAACAGCTTTTTTATATCCTCCTGTGAAATTGAGCAAAGGTTTGTTTCTGAGATAGACGGAACTGTAAAATATCTTTTCAGATTATATGACGGTGAATATGTTGAATCCGTTATAATGAAATATAAATACGGATATACTATCTGCGTTTCGAGTCAGGTGGGGTGCAAAATGGGATGTACCTTCTGTGCATCAACTCTGGCAGGATTTCAAAGAAATCTTGAAGCGGGAGAAATTGAAAGTCAGCTTCATTCTGCTCAAAGCGATTTGAATATACGAATTTCCAACATCGTTTTAATGGGTATCGGTGAGCCACTCGATAATTATGATAATGTTGTCAAATTTTTTCATAATGTTAATCATGAAAACGGTCTTAACATTTCAATGCGAAACATAACTGTTTCAACCTGCGGAATCGTGCCAAGGATATATGATTTAATGGATGAGGAGCTGCCTGTTACATTAACCATTTCTCTTCATGCACCTAATGATGAAATCCGCAGCAGAACAATGCCTGTTAATAACAAATGGGGAATAGAAGAAATTATAAAGGCTTGCAGAGCGTACATAGAGAAAACCAATCGAAGAGTATCCTTTGAATATACGTTAATTAATCATGTTAATGACAGTAAGGAATGTGCATTGGAGCTTGCAGGCAGGCTTAACGGAATGCTCTGCCACGTGAATCTTATCCCTGTTAATGATGTTGAGGAACGGGGAAATGTACGTTCTACTGATAAAAATATACACAAATTTTCAGATGTATTGAAAATGAATGGAATTAATGCTACAATAAGAAGAACGCTTGGAAGTGATATTAATGCTTCCTGCGGTCAGCTTCGCAGAAAGAGAAATGAGGTGGAGTAATTGAAAATAGTTGCTAAAACAGATAAAGGCAGAGTAAGATCCTCAAATCAGGATGCATATGCTGTTGGTGAATTCCCTGATGAAGTTGCATGGGCAATTGTGTGTGACGGTATGGGCGGTGCTGCCGGCGGTAATATAGCGTCTGCTCTTGCAGTTAAGGTTATAAGTGACAAAATCAATGCTTCATACAGGGAAAATATGAAGCCGTCATCAATAAAAAATATGCTTGATTCTGCACTCACTGCCGCGAATATGGAGGTATATGATATGGCAGATGCAAAGCCTGAGCTTAATGGTATGGGAACAACCGTTGTTTGTGCCATTGTAAGAGAGGGTACAGCATTTATTGCTCACGCGGGAGACAGCCGAGCTTATGTATATGACGGAAGACTGAAGCAGGTTACTACCGACCACAGCCTTGTTCAGAGCCTTATTGACAGGGGTGAAATAACAAAGGATGAAGCAGAACACCACCCAAATAAAAATCTTATAACGCGTGCGATTGGTGTTGATAAGAGTATTGAAATCGATTTTGATGAAATAGAGCTTGATGATGAAGAGGTTCTGATTCTTTGCACAGACGGTTTATCCAACTATGTAACGGATGATGAAATGATAAATGAAATTCAGGACGGAAGATATTATGCTTTCGCAGACAGACTTATCAAAAAAGCAAATAACAACGGCGGCGGAGACAATGTTACCGTTGTTGCTATTGCGAAATAATCGGAGTTAAAGTGTATGGAAAATTATGTTGGTAAAAGACTTGACAGCAGATATGAAATTCATGAAATCATCGGCGTTGGCGGAATGTCTGTTGTTTATAAAGCATATGACAATGTTGATGACAGAATTGTTGCTGTTAAGATTTTAAAAGAAGAGTTTGCAAATGATGATGAATTTGTAAGACGCTTTAAAAATGAATCCAAGGCAATTGCAGTTTTATCTCATCCTAATATCGTTAAGGTTTATGATGTCAGCTTTGGTGATAAAATCCAATACATAGTTATGGAATATGTAGACGGAATTACACTTAAGGAGTATATTCAGAAGCAGGGAATTATAACTTGGAATGATGCTGTTTATTTTATATCTCAGATATTAAAGGCGTTACAGCATGCCCACGATAAAGGCATTGTTCACAGAGATATCAAGCCGCAGAATATTATCCTTCTTTCAACAGGAGAAATCAAAGTTACCGATTTTGGTATTGCAAGATTTTCAAGAACCGAAACAAGAACCTTAACCGAAAATGCAATCGGCTCTGTTCACTACATTTCACCTGAGCAGGCAAAAGGTGAATTAACAGATGAAAGGGCAGATATATATTCGCTTGGCGTTGTTTTTTATGAAATGCTTACAGGCACTGTTCCGTTTGAAGCAGACAGTGCTGTTTCAGTTGCTTTGATGCAGGTAAGGGATGATGCAAAAAGACTGACGGATATTAACCCTGATATACCTATAGGTCTTGAGCAGATTTGTTTCCATGCTATGCAGAAAAATCCGCTTGAGCGTTATCAGACCGCTACAGAAATGCTGCTTGATCTTGAAGAGGTTATCAGAAATCCCAATGCAACCTTTGATTATTCATATGTAGTAGATAAGCAGCCAACTAAATTTGTAAAACGTGAAGAGGATATTAAGGCGGCTCCATCATCTGATGATTATGATGATGAGGACGAACTTGAAGAAAAGAAAAACAGAAAGAAAATTGTTACAGCAACAATTCTTGGTTTGGTTTTGCTTGTTGTTGCAATTGTCGGTCTTGTTTTCTGGCTTACTAAAGGTGTTGAAACCGATACGGTAAAGCTTGAAAATTTTGTCGGTCAGGCTTACGATACTGTTATTTCAAATTATAATTACACATTTATTGCCGATTATGAGAAAACAGATAAATACGAGGCAGGGCAGATTATAAGCCAGTCTCCCGAAGCAGGTGAAAAGGTTATTTCGGGTGCAACAATTACTTTAACCGTTGCAGCTTCTGCTGATGATATAACAGTTCCTAATATATATGAAATAACCAAAGAAAGAGCTGAGCAGGAGCTTCAGCGAAACGGACTTAAAAATATTAAATTTGCAGATGTTGTAAGTGAAACTGTTCAGGAGGGATATGTTATTTATTCCGACCCGAAGGTAGGAAGCTTTGTTTCTGAAGATACCTTAATTACGGTATTTGTTTCAACAGGTCCTTCAACCACAACAATAGACAATATCAGAATGCCTGATGTTACAGGTCTTTCACAAAGCGATGCAGTAACCTTCTTAACAAAATTGGGCTTTACAAATGTTGTTGTTGAACCACGGGACAGTGAAATTCAAAAGGGAATTATTGTTGCACAGGATCCATTGTACAGAACCACAATCAGTGCAGATTCCCAAATCAGAATATATGTTTCAACAGGTATACCTACAACAGAATCAACTACAGCAAGCACTGTTGGTACTACTGCTGTTACTCCATATTATCCTAATACAAATAATAGCGGAAATAACAACAATAACAGCAATAATAATAGTAATAACAGCAGCAACAACAATAATAATAATACTGCTACTACTTCTTCAAATCAAAATACCTCTCCGGAAACGACTTCGTCAACATCAAATCCACCAACATATCCTACGCTGCCGGATGGTGTGCCTGTTGATCCTGCAGAAGATAATACACCAAATCAATAACCTTAATAATAGGAATTATGAGTATTAGTTTATGATTAAAGGTAAAATAATTAAAGGTATCGGCGGTTTCTACTATGTGGAAACCGCTGATGCGGTTTATGAATGCAAAGCACGCGGAAATTTCAGAAAAATGAATCTTACACCGCTTGTTGGTGATGATGTTGAGATTTCTGTTAATGATAACTCTGAAAACAGAATAGAAAATATATTACCAAGGAGGAATTCACTTGTAAGACCTCCGCTTGCAAATTTAGAGCAGTTGTTCATAATAGCTTCAATTGTTGATCCTGCTGTTAATACTTTTATTATTGATAAATTGATTGCAATTGCCGAATATAAAAAAATAGAGCCGATTATTGTTTTTACCAAAATTGATCTTGATGATTCATATACCGGGTATGAGAATATATATAGGTCTGCAGGCTTTAAAACAATAGTTTGCTGTAATGTAAATAAAAGAGGTGCTGATGAAGTTAAAAAGCTTCTTTCAGGCAAAACATCGGCTTTTACAGGTAATACAGGTGTTGGAAAATCTTCATTATTGAATGCTATAGACGAGGCACTTGCACTGAAAACAGGTGAAACAAGTAAAAAGCTTGGCCGTGGTAAGCATACTACGCGCCATTCCGAACTGTTTAAGGTCAATGGAGGATATGTGGCAGATACCCCCGGTTTTTCTTCACTTGATTTTGAAAAGTGTGAAAGAATACTTAAGGATGATTTGTTTGACTGCTTCCGTGAGTTTGAGCCGTATTTCGGTTTATGTAAATTTTCTACGTGTGCTCATATAAATGAAAAGGGCTGTGCTGTTTGTGAAGCGGTAAGAAAAGGCGAAATTCAGAAAAGCCGTCATGACAGCTATGTTCAGATGTATAACGATGTTAAGGATGTTAAGGAATGGGAGATAAAAAAGTAAGCTGCATTATTGTTTCGGGTGCTCCCGATGAGGATATTGAATACCTGAAGAAGAAATTAACTTCCTCAGCATACATAATAGCTGCCGATTCAGGCTATCTGAAATGTTTAGAAGCAGGTTTCATACCCGATTTGATTATAGGAGATTTTGATTCCTCAACGCAGCCGGAAATTAATACGGAAATCATAAAGTTACCTGCAGAAAAGGATGATACAGATACATTTTATTGTGTGAAAAAGGCACTTGAAATGGGTTTTGAGGAAATAGAAGTCCTTTGTGCAATCGGTGACAGGGCAGACCATAATTATTCAAATATGCTTTGTCTTGAATATTGCAGAAGACATAATATTAAATGTTCTATATCTAACGCAAGAAACAAGTTGCAGCTTATTAATGATGTTATTGTTATTGATGACAGTGAATACAAATACTTTTCCTTGTTTGCCTTTCTCAGCAACGTAAGCGGATTATCAATCAAAGGCGCTTATTATGAGGTTAATCAAATTGATATGAAGCCGTATGAACAATTTGCACAGAGTAATTGCTTTAAGGGCGAAAAAGTAGAAATTTCTCTGAAAAGCGGAACAATTTTATTGATTCAGAGTAACGATTAATTAACTTTTACATAGTATATAGTAAATACAGCAATGCGAGGTGCTTACTATTATGAAAAAAATGTGCCGCAGGGATTTTTTGTGGATTGCATTCGGTGTGGGCTGCGTAATCACGATCTGTCTTCCAACATCATGGCTTATAAGAATTCTTGCCGTTGTAGTAATCATTCTCGGTATACTTTGCTGTAAAAAATAATTTGGAGGAATGATTGTGAAAGTAGTAATTATAAATCCACCCAAATTTATGGCCCCGTTTATGAGAGCGATATTTAAAATTAAAAAAGTTAATAACTGACATATCCACACAAAAAGCTCCGTTAAAATTACGGAGCTTTTTGTTATATATCTAATTTTTCCTGCATATGTTTTAGCAGTAAGGCAGTTAAAATAGTTGATTATTTTCTGCTTAAATATAAAGGAGTACTGCTATGGAAAATAACATAAGGGAAATCAAAGAAAAATGCAATGTTTTTTCAAAGTGTATGGATGTTGACCTTGATTTTCAGGAAAATCTTATGTCCTATAATGATGATTTGCTGAAAATCGTAAGATGTTGTGTCAATAACTTTGTTGTAAACACGGATTATAACAATGGTGTTTTAACAATTTACGGAAAATCAAAGATTTATCTTACATATGTCAGTGAAACCTCCTCCTGTATAACAACGGCAGATTTTGAAGAGGATTTTCAAAAAAGCATCACAATTGAGGGGAATTATGATGATGTAACAACTGATATTTCTGTTGTGAACAGATACAGCAATTTCAGAGTTATAAATCAAAGAAGAATCGATATTCACAATGCATTTGCACTTAATATTAAGGTATGTGCCTGCAATCCTGTTGATATGATTGAGGAAGCACCGAATGTGCTTGTAAGGCGAGATTCTGTTAATTATCTTTCATTAATCGGAACATCATATGCAAGAGCGGAATTTGAGGAAGAAGCAATGATTCCTGCTGACAGTGATGTTATCAGAAAAATAATCAATACTTTTTCAGCCGTTCATACAGAAGAGGTAAAGATAATTAAGAATAAAATGCTTGTTAAGGCATCGGCAGAGTTTTCATTTTTGTATACCACAGATACAGAAAACGAAGTGATTAAGAAATGCGAGAAATCAATATCCATAAGCAAAATTATTGATATAAACGGCATTGATGAAGAAGACAAAGCAATTGTTAATCTGAATGTCGGAAATATGTATGTTAAGCCTAAGGTTGATAAAAACAATGAGCTGAGAATGATTGAAATTCTTGGTGACATTAATGTTAATGCATCTGTGTTTAGACAAGTAAGCGGCTCTCTTTCAACGGATTCCTATGCAACTGAAAATGAGGTTAATAATACCTTCAGTAAGATAAGTCTTAATACAAACGGCGAATTTTTATCAGATATTATCAATGATAAGGCAGTTTTTGAATTCGATAATATCAATATTGTAGAGGTTGTTGATTTGTCATTAAATATCAGTGACGGGAAAAATCTTGAATTGACTGCTTTTGTAAGAAATGAAAATTCAGAGGTTATTTATATAAGCCAGAAGAAGGAGATAAGCATAACAAGCTTCAGTGCTTCTGCAGTATATGTGAAATCCTTTGATTATGTAATTAATTCATCTAATGAAATAAGCGTAAGATTTTTGATTGAATATACAGCGGTTAAGTTTGAAGAAAAAACCTTCAATGTATTATCTGAAATTAAGGTTTCCGATAAGCCTATGGCTGATTCTCCCGCTCTTGTTGTTTACTTTGCCAAGGAGCAGGAAGCGTTGTGGGATATTGCCAAAAAGTTCAGAACATCTGTTGATTTGATTAAGTCCGAAAATGAATTAAAAGATGATGTGCTTGATACAAGACGAATTCTTTTAATTCCGGGAATGTAAGGAGGGAATAGTTTGAGTATTTATAACGACATTTCATCAAGAACACAGGGCGATATTTATATTGGTGTAGTAGGCCCTGTAAGAACAGGTAAATCCACCTTTATCAAGCGTTTTATGGACACTCTTGTTATTCCGAGAATCAGCGGGGAATTCCAGAAAGAGCGTGCACGTGATGAACTTCCTCAGAGTGCTGCAGGAAGAACGATAATGACAACTGAGCCGAAGTTTATACCTGAAGAAGCAATTGAGCTTTCCATGCAGGATAATTTGCATTTCAGAGTAAGGCTTATTGACTGTGTTGGTTATATTGTACCGAGCTCGGTAGGCTATATTGAAGAGGATCAGCCAAGAATGGTAAGAACGCCGTGGTATCCTGAGGAAATACCGTTTAATATGGCGGCTGAAATCGGCACACAAAAGGTTATTAATGAGCATTCAACAATAGGTCTTGTAGTAACAACAGACGGCTCCATAAGTGCTATTCCGCGTGATGAATATGAGGAAGCTGAAGAAAGAGTAATCAATGAGCTTAAAGAGATTAACAAGCCGTTTATTGTTGTTATGAACTGTGTTGAACCGCAGTCTGCAGAGGCGATTTCGCTTTGTCAGTCAATGTCTGCCAAGTATGATGTGCCTGTTATTCCTGTTAACTGTCTTGAGCTTGATGAAGATGAAATCAATGCTATTCTTGAAAGAGTGCTTTATGAATTTCCCGTAACAAGTATTGCACTCAATTTTCCTTCTTGGATTAAGGGACTTGATGCAGATAATGAGCTGAAATCAAACCTTTTTTCATCGGTCAAAGACTGCTGTAATAATGTAAGCAATATCAGAAGCGTTAAGCAGTTTGCAGACAGCCTAGCTGCTAATGAAGATATTGAAAGCCTCAATATTTCGGATCTTGATTTGTCAGACGGCAGTGTAAGTATTAAAATTTCTATTGATAACAGCTATTTTTATTCTATTCTTTCAAAGGAATGCAATGTTTCGATTTCAAATGAAAAAGAGCTTATGAAGGAAATAGTGGAGCTTACGGCTATAAGAAGAGATTATCAGCGTTTTTCAGCGGCTCTTTCTGAGGTTGAAAGAACAGGTTACGGCATAGTAATGCCTGATATTAATGAGCTTACGCTTGAAGAGCCTGAAATTATGAAGCAGGGCGGACGATACGGTGTAAGACTGAAGGCACAGGCACCGTCTATTCATATGATTAAGTGCAATACGTATACAGAAGTTGCGCCTATTGTCGGAAGTGAAAGCCAGTCGCAGGAACTTGTTATGTATCTGCTTCGTGAGTTTGAAGAAAATCCTGCTGATTTATGGAAAACGGATATTTTCGGAAAGTCACTTCACGAGCTTGTTAATGAGGGATTACACGGCAAGCTTGAACGTATGCCTGATGATGCACGCAATAAGTTCAGAGAAACAATTGAACGTGTTATTAACGAGGGATGCAGCGGACTTATCTGTATCATTCTGTAAAAAAGAAAAGAGGGTGTTTTTTCACCCTCTTTGTGTATATATAACTATTAATAAAATTGCTATTATCTGAATTGTGATAAGAACAGGCAAGCCAATCATAAATTTATTGTGCCTTGTTTTATGATGAATTATTTTCATTGTTATAAATTCAAACAGGGCACCGCCCAAAAGCCCTAAGGTTAGAAGAAAATCCTCACGAACTCTTTGTCTGCCTTTTTTGGCATTGATTTTATCTGCTGTAGTAAATAAAACGGTTAAAAAGCTTATAACTGCAAAATACAAGAAAAATAAATTAATTGTGCTCATTTTTAAATTCTTTAAGCGTTTTTAAGTCAAAATTTCCTATTGCAAGCTTTTCACCGCCGGAAAAGGTTTGACCTTTAACCTCATCAACAGTAAAAATTGATGCACATTTCGGGCAGATAAGGAAATAAACATTGTTTGAATTTATGAAAGGAAATTTTGAAGCAAGCCTGTTTTCAATATTTGAAAACACATGAAAATTAACCTTGTTTTCGCATTTCGGGCAGACAAGTGATACTGTTTCACCTTTGTCTTTAATTTTTAATCCTGTTCCTAATCTATATTCCATAATATCACCTAAATATAATTTTACAAATTTAAAGGAAAGTGTCAAGTATGAAGAAAATAATTATTTGTATTCTATCATTAATGCTTTTATTCTGCGGCTGTTCATCAGCTGCAAATCAGTCAGAGCAGGGAGAGCCTGTTAATGCAGTATATGTTAAAGCTGTTTGGATTTCCTATTTTGAGCTGGAAAGCATAACAACAAACAGCAAAACGGAAAAAGATTTTGAAAAAGCCATTAAATCGGCTTTTAAAGAAATAAAATCCGACGGACTTAACACGGTAACCGTTCAGGTAAGACCGTGTGCCGATGCCTTTTATAAGTCCGATTATTTCCCTGTGTCCAAATACTGCTTTGGTGTTCAGGGGTGTGAACTTAAATACGATCCATTAGAAATAATGGTTGAGGTTGCACAGCAGCTCGGACTGCGAATAGAGGCCTGGATTAATCCGTACAGAGTCAGCCAGTCATCGGATGCAGACGAGTTATCTGATAACAACATTGCCAAGCAGTGGCTCAACAGCGAAGATAAAAAGAATAATGTGTATATTGATGATAAAATCTATTTCAATCCTGCTTCTTCGGAGGTTACAGAGCTTATTGTTAACGGAGTAAAGGAAATAGTAAGCAATTATGCTGTGGATGCAATTCATTTTGATGATTATTTTTATCCGACAACCAAGGAGGAAATTGATAAGGCAGAATATGAAGCCTATTCTAAAAACGGCGGTGATTTATCCCGCTCAGACTGGCGCAGAGAAAATGTTTCAAATATGGTTAAATCAGTTTACTCAGCCATAAAAGAAATGAATTCTTCGGTTGAGTTCGGAATAAGTCCGCAGTCAAAAATATCTGCAAATTATAATACCCTTTATGCTGATGTTGAAAGATGGGCAACCGAAGAAGGCTTCGTTGATTACATATGCCCTCAGATATACTTCGGTTTTTATAATGAGGTTCAGCCATTTACAAGAACTGCAAAGGACTGGGCAGAGCTTACAACAAGCTGCAGATTGTACGTTGGACTTGCACTTTATAAATCGGGCCAGGAAGACAAATTCGCTTCATCTGACCAAAGCTATGCCATTAACGAATTTATAGATAATCACAATATAATTTCAAGGCAGATTTCTTATTTGCAGCAGCTTGAAAAGGTTGGAGGATACTATATTTTCTCTTACAGTCATCTGATAGATAAGGAAAATCAATCAGTTATGGAAGAGGTTAAAAATATCAAGGATGTAATTTAGCCGTGCAGTAATCATCATAAGCATCTGTTATGGCAACATTTAATTCCGTGCCGATAATATTTGAATCTGCTTTCAATCTTACAGGTGTATAATTTTTTGTGTATCCCTGATAAATTCCATCTTCAATTTCATTTTCAAAAAGAACACAGGCAGTTTTATTAATAAGTGATTTAAAATAAGCTTTTCGTATTTTTTCCGTTTCATTTATCATTATTTCGGCTCTGTGTTCTTTTTCTTTTTTGGAAACAGAATCACCCTTCTTTGATGCATTTGTGCCTTCACGCTGCGAATAGGGGAATACATGCACTTTTTCAAAGCCTATTGATTTAACAAATTCAAGGCTTTCTGCAAAATCATCTTCACTTTCTTCATTAAAGCCAACCATAACATCTGTTGTTACAGATGCATCTTCAAAAGAATTTCTGAGAGTACAACACAGCTGTTTATATTCTTCTGCTGAGTAGTGTCTGTTCATATTTTTTAATGTTTTATTGCATCCGCTTTGAAGTGAAATGTGAAACTGCGGGCAGAATTTTTTAATTTTTGTTAATTCATTGATTATTTCTTCAGTGATATGGTCGGGCTCCAGACTGCCCAGCCTTACACGCATTATTTTACTGTTTTCTGCACATATTTTTACTGCATCAACAATATTGAAATCCTCATTTTTGCCGTATGCAGAAAGGTTAATGCCAACTAAAACGATTTCTTTAATTCCGTTTTCAGCAAGATTATGAATCTCTTCTTTTAATTCTTCAAGAGATTTTGAGCGGACTCTGCCGCGGGAGGTTGGTATTATGCAGTAGGAACAAAAACGGTCACAGCCATCCTCAATTTTAACAAAGGCACGAACTCTTTCACTGAACTTGCTTATAGAGCATTTGCCGAAAGCATCACCGCTTTTGTGCTCATTTACCGCTAAAATTCTGTTTTTATCAATATTGTATCTGTTAATTAAGTCAAGAATATCCGCATTGTTTTTATTTCCGAGAACAATATCCGCTTCAATCAGTTCCTGTGCGGCTTCCGGAAAAGCCTGCGGCATACAGCCTGTTAAAATAACAGCTGACTCGGGATGCTTTCTTTTGAATTTTCTGACATTCTGTCTTGTTTTCTGGTCGGCTGTGGCAGTAACTGTACAGGAATTTATTATATAATAATCAGCTTCTTCGTTTGGACCTACAATTTCAAAGCCGGCTTTTGATAAAAGTTCTGTCATATATTCAGTTTCTGTTTGATTAACCTTGCAGCCAAGGGTGTAAAATGCAGCTTTCATAACTTTATCTCCAAAAATATTAAATAGATTATAGCAAATCTTCGTAATTATTACAATAATAATTGAATAAGATATAATGGTGATTTATATGAGGAAAATAATTGTATTCTTTTTAGCTCTGTTATTATGTTTTTCCGGTACGGCAATATGCTTTGCAGAAACGCCTGAAGGTGAAAATAAAATGGGCGAAACAGCTAATTCCGCGATTTTAATGTGTATTGATACGGGAGATATAATTTATGAGAAAAATGCTTACGAGCATTGCTCTCCTGCATCTGTAACAAAGGTTATGAGCATGCTGCTTATTCTGGAAGCAATTGACAGCGGAAAAATATCTTTGACAGATTCCGTTTCTGCGTCAGATAAAGCGGTTTCCATGGGTGGTTCACAGATATGGCTTGAAGTTGGTGAAACAATGACTGTGGATGAGCTTTTGAAGGCTGTTATTGTTGCTTCTGCAAATGATGCATGCACAGCTCTTGGAGAATACATAGCGGGTTCGGACTCAGGCTTTATAAAAATGATGAATGACAGAGCTTCAGATCTTGGTTTAACAAACAGTAATTTTGAAAACTGCACAGGTCTTGATGATACGGTTACGAATCATTATTCATGTGCCTATGATATTGCTGTTATTGCAAAAGAGGTTATGAAGCATGAGCTTGTTAAAGATTACACATCTATCTGGCTTGATTATCTTCGTGACGGCGAAACAGAATTAAATAATACAAACAAATTGGTTAATACTTATAATGGAATTACCGGGCTTAAAACAGGCACAACATCCAATGCCGGCTTCTGTCTTTGTGCCACTGCCGAAAGAGACGGTATGAATCTTGTTGCTGTTGTGCTCGGCTGTGAAACCAGTGATGACCGTTTTAACAGTGCTGTTAATCTTCTTGATTTCGGGTTTGCAAATTATGAGCTTGTTAATCCTGATATTGATGTAACAAAAATTACTGAAGTGAGAATTAAAAACGGGAAAGAAAAACGTATTTTACCTGCGTTTAATGAAACTGAAAAAATTCTTGTTGCAAAGGGAAGCGGCGAAATTACATATACATATGAAATAAGTGAGGAACTTGCTGCCCCTGTTAATAAAGGAGATAATCTGGGCACAATAGTTTTATATTCAGGTGATGAAGTTATAAAAACAATATACCTGAAAGCAGACAGAGATATAGAAACAGTGAGCTTTTCATATATTTTCAAAAAAATGTTAAACAACATTTAACAAAAAACAGTTGATATATATTTCCATTTGATGTAGAATATAGCAGTTGAATTAACGAAAGGAAGTTATATTATGGAAAAATTAAAGCTTGTAAACAAATATGCTGATAAATTTGTTTCGGATCATGATATTGCTGAGATAAGCGGCAGAGCAGTTGAAGCTATGAAAACTCTTCATGCAAGGAACGGAGAGGGCAATGACTTTCTTGGCTGGGTAACTCTTCCTACTGATTACGATAAGGAAGAATTTTCAAGAATTAAAAAGGCTGCTGAATATATTAAAGGTAACTGTGATATTCTTATCGTTATCGGTATCGGCGGTTCATATCTCGGTGCAAGAGCAGTTATAGAAGCGTTGAAGTCAACTAACTATAATGCACTTGCAAAAGATACTCCGCAGATTTATTTTATCGGAAATACAATCAGTCCATCAATGGTAACTGAGCTGGTTTCTCTTTGTGAGGATAAGAACATCTGTATTAACGTTATTTCAAAGAGCGGTACAACAACTGAGCCGGCCATTGCTTTCAGAGTATTCCGTGATTTGATTTATAAGAAATATTCAGAAGAGGAAGCAGCAAAAAGAATTTTCTGCACAACTGATAAAGCAAAGGGAACTCTTAAAGAGCTTGCCGATGATCAGGGCTATGAAACTTTTGTTGTTCCTGATGATGTTGGCGGACGTTATTCCGTATTAACTGCTGTAGGTCTTCTTCCTATTGCAGTGGCAGGAATTGATATTGATGCACTTATGAATGGTGCTAAATTTGCGCAGGATAGCCTTAACAGTGAGGATATTCATGAAAATGACTGCTTAAAATATGCGGCTATCCGTAACTGTCTTTATGAAAAAGGCAAAAGGCTTGAATGCTTTATTTCTTATGAGCCTTGTATGACAATGTTCAATGAATGGCTTAAGCAGCTTTTTGCAGAAAGTGAAGGAAAAGACGGTAAAGGTCTTTATCCTGTTTCCTGTGTATTTTCAACAGATTTGCATTCAGTAGGTCAGTTTATTCAGGAAAGCGGTTCTTCACTTATGTTTGAAACCTGCCTTAAGTTCAATAATCCTCTTGATGATTTTACAATTACTGAGCAGGACGGTAATATTGACGGACTTAATTTCCTTGCAGGCAAAACTATGAGCTTTGTTAATGAAAAGGCAAGACAGGGAACTTTGCTTGCTCATACAGAGGGCGGAGTTGCAAATCTTATTCTTGAGGCAAACGGAATTACCGCCGAAGATTTGGGCTATATGATTTATTTCTTTGAAAAGGCTTGTGCAATTTCCGGTTACATTCTTGGTATAAATCCATTCAATCAGCCGGGTGTTGAAAGCTATAAAAAGAATATGTTTGCATTGCTTGGCAAACCGGGTTATGAAAGTGAAAAAGAAAAACTTGAAAAAGAACTCGGTATATGATAATATATAATTGAAATTAACCTTGGAGGAATCTTAAATGATTAAACTTATTATTGGCAATAAAGGCCATGGTAAAACTAAGAAACTTATTGATCTTGTTAATTCTTGTGTAGAGAATTCTGACGGCAACGTTGTTTGCGTTGAAAAAGAACCAAAGCTCACTTATGATGTATCTTCAAAAGCAAGACTTCTTGAAACGGATACATACAGAATTAACGGTCATAAAGCATTTTATGGCTTCCTTGCAGGAATTTGTGCCGGAAATTATGATGTAACAGATATTCTTGTTGATGCAACATTTAAAATTGTTGGCAGAGAGTACGAAAAGCTTCCTCAGTTCTTTGAAATGCTTTCAGAGCTCTCAGAAGCAACAGATGTTGATTTCATTTTCACAATCAGCTGTGATAAAGAAGATTTACCAGTTGAAATCTTTGATTATTGCGAAGAAGTATAATTAAAGGATAAATCGGCGTGGTTTTCCACGCCTTTTTTATTAATTTTCTATTGACAAAATTTATTCTTATATATATAATACTTAAAGTGCGAGATGAGGTGGCAATATGAGAATAGACCTTACGAACCTGTTTAACGGAAGTAAAGAGGCTGTTTCGGTTGACTACACTTTAAATCTCGGTGATTTGGTATACGGTACTTATAAGCCTGTTCAGAAGGATGTTAAAATTAACGGATCTGTTTATGAAAAAGCGGATGTTGTTTATCTTGATATTAATATTTCTTTTGAATTCAACGGTGTATGTGACCGCTGTGCTGAAGAAATCACAAAAAATTTCAGCTTCAGGCTGAATAAAATTCTTGTTCCGAGCATGGCAGGCGATGCTGATTTTGATGACTATATTGTTGTTGAAAGCGGTGTACTTGATTTAGACGAGCTTGTTGAAGAAGAAGTTCAGTTGTTTTTGCCAAGCAAAATGCTTTGCAGTGATGACTGCAAAGGATTATGTGCTAAGTGCGGTAAGAACTTAAACTTAGGTAAATGTGATTGTAAAAAGGATGTTGATCCAAGAATGGCAGCACTTTTGCAATTGCTTGATGAAGAGTAAATAATTCAGTTTTTTGAATAAAGGAGGCTATAAAAATGGCAGTACCAGCTAGAAGAACATCATCAGCAAGAAGAAATAAAAGACGTTCAAGCGTTTGGAAGTTAAATGCACCAACACTTGTTAAGTGTTCTAACTGTTCAGCATACACAGTACCTCATAAGGTATGTGCAAGCTGCGGTTATTACAACGGCAAGGAAGTTATTGCTAAAGAAGAAGCATAATAAGTGTGTTAGCTTATCCTGACGGGCATTATTGTCCGTCTTTCTTGTTTTAAGGAGGTTTTTATGAGTAAACCCGTAGTTGCTATAGTAGGCAGACCCAATGTAGGCAAATCTACTCTTTTTAACAAGTTAATAGGCACCCGTTTATCTATTGTAGATAATACGCCCGGTGTGACAAGAGATCGAATTTACGGTGATTGTGAATGGCTTAATCATAATTTTCTGCTTGTGGATACAGGCGGTATAGAGCCATATTCCAATGATGTTATTTTAAGGCAGATGAGAACACAGGCTGAAATAGCAATTGAAACGGCAGATGTTATCATTCTTGTAACAGATTTAACCTGCGGTGTAGTTGCATCTGATTATGAGGTTGCATCCATGCTTCAGAAAAGCGGTAAACCGATTATTTTGTGCGTGAATAAGTGTGACAGTATCGGTGAGCCTGCTCCTGAATTTTATGAGTTTTATAATCTCGGCTTAGGTGATCCTGTTGCTGTTTCATCTGTTCACGGTCACGGAACAGGCGATTTGCTTGATGAGGTTATTCAATTTTTCCCTGAATTTGAAGAAACAGAGGAAGATGAAGAAATTATAAACGTTGCAATAATCGGTAAACCGAATGTTGGTAAATCCTCATTGGTTAACAGAATAAGCGGTGAAAACAGAGCAATTGTTTCCGATATTGCAGGCACAACAAGAGATACAACAGATACATATATTGAGAATAATTATGGCAAATTCAATTTTATTGATACTGCAGGAATAAGAAGAAAAAGCCGTGTTAATGATGCCATTGAAAAATTCAGTATTATACGTGCAAGAATGGCTGTTGAAAGAGCGAATGTGTGCGTTATTATGATTGACGCAACTGAGGGTTTTACCGAGCAGGACTCCAAGGTTGCGGGTATTGCTCTTGAACAGGGAAAGGCTTGTATTATAGCTGTAAACAAGTGGGATGCTGTTGAGAAAGACGGCAATACGATGAATGAATTTCGTAAAAAGCTTGCAGTGGATTTTTCATTTATGAGTTATGCTCCTGTTATGTTTATTTCTGCAAAAACAGGGCAGAGAATAGACAGATTGTTTGAAATGATTGCATTTGTGCATTCTCAAAACTCAATGCGTATTTCAACAGGAAAGCTCAATGAAGTGCTTGCTATGGCTACCGCAAGAGTGCAGCCGCCTACAGATAAGGGCAAAAGACTTAAAATTTATTATATGACACAGGCATCAACAAGACCGCCTACATTTGTTTTCTTTGTAAATGATGCCGAGTTGTTTCATTTTTCATATCAGCGTTATCTTGAAAATCAGATAAGAGAAGTTTTCGGATTGGATGGAACTCCCGTTAGATTTATTATCAGAGAAAGGGGAGAAGGCAAAAAATGATAGTAGCTAAATTCATTGCTATTGCAGTAATCTCATATCTTTTGGGAAGCCTTAATTTTTCCATTATTGTTTCAAGAGCTCTTGCTAAAAGAGATATAAGGGAAGCAGGAAGCGGCAATGCTGGTGCAACCAATATGTTACGTACCTATGGCAAAAAGTTTGCTGTTTTTACAATGATAGGCGATATAATCAAGGTTGCGGTTGCTATTTTAATTGCTTTTGTTTTGCTTGATGCTCCGCTGGACTTGGTATTCAAATTTGCGGACACGAAAGAGGCTGCGGTTACAATTATTCAGTATAAGGAATTTGCCGGCTTTTTCTGTGTTTTAGGTCATATTTTTCCGCTTTATTTCAAATTTAAGGGCGGAAAGGGTGTTGCAGCCTGCACAGGAATGGTTATTCTTGTTGACTGGAGAATTGCTTTAATTCTTTTTGTTATATTTGTACTTGTTGTTCTTATATCAAAAATGATAAGCTTGGGTTCAATAACAATTGCAGTTTTTTATCCTCTTCTGATTGCGGTTTTCTATCAGAATTTGATTTTATTTCTGATTGCTGTTATGTTTGCTGCAATAGTAATTGTTGCTCATAGGAAAAATATAAGACGAATCGTTAAAGGTACAGAAAATAAAATATCAGATAAAAAAAGTAAGTGAGGTAATTATTGTGAAAAAGAAAGTTATTGCTTTATGGGTAATTTGCATTGTGTTATTAGTTGGCATAGCTCCTACCAGAATAGCCATGGATAAAGCTTCAGCCCCCGATTATGAGGAAGTTGAAGCAATTGTTGTAAGCTCTGAAACAACACAGGTTGTTAATAAGAAAACAGGTTCAAGAACCAATTTTTACGATGTTAAGGTTTCTTATAACGGAGAGGTTTATGATTTAATCAATCCGCACGATTCTTATTCATATGTTGAGGGCAGAGCGGTTACGGTTTTGCTTTCAGGCGATAAGCTCTATGCAAATGTTGAAGGTATTACATCTTCAACACCTATGGCAAAGGCATATTTTGTTTGCCTTATCGGTGGCTTTGTAATGTTAATTGTTGCTGCTTCGGCACATTCAAAATACAGCCAGCAGAAAAAGGCAGCTAAGGCCGCAATGGATAATCAGTAATCATATAATATGAAAAAAAGCACAGATGATTAATCTGTGCTTTTTTTGTTGACAGTAAAGAATTATTGTTCTATATTTGAATTGGTGAAATGCTGAAAGGGGAAAAATAATGGATATTGAGTTATATAATCAAATTGAGCAATATATGGAAAACTGTGTTAAGGAAACTGCCCACGATAGAAATCATATTTACCGTGTTTTAAATAACTGCTTAATCATTGCTCAAAAAGAAAGTAATGTGGATTATGAAATTCTGATGACAGCAGTTTTGCTCTATGATATAGGCAGAGATGGTAAAGTTAAAAAGCATAATGAAATTGGTGCAGAATTGGCATATGATTTTTTTAAACTCAATTAATTTTCCAAAGGATAAAATTGAAAGGATAATTTGCAAATAGAAAAACATCTTGATTAGTTCAAAGAAATAAAGATAACATGAAATAAAAACCGCTAATCACTAGCTGAAGTGCCGTAACGAAATTTTTGAAATTAAGTAAAAACAATCGTTACGGCATTTTGCATTTTACAACAATGATTAATTAGGATAATTTTAAATTGGAGGAAAATGCAATGAGTGAAAAATTAAGCAGAAGTTATATTGAGATTAGAAATGTTTTAGTCCATAAGTTTGCCGCTTGTAAGCAAATCAAAGCAGATAATCAAATGCTATGGGTGCAGAAAATAAATAATATTACTCATGAAGCAAATAATGAAATAATTTATAAGTATTAGTAAAATGAGGCAGGTTTTTCTGCCTCATTTGTATATTCTCTATAAGTTGAAAAGTTCGCTAAAAGTGTAAATTTATGCATTTATTCCATATTATTGTGCGTTTGAGCAAAATCCCTTGACAAAGTGTTTTAAATTTTCTTTAATTTAATTAGAATTCTTTATCACAAAAACGAAGTTGTAAGAGATATAGTATTATGAGAGTTTTTTTAATACAATCAAGCTGCTTAAAGCAAGGAGGATTATTTTGATTAAATTAAAACCAAAAGCAAGAGTAAAGATACTTTAATATCCATAGATAAAATAATGGAAGAATGGGAAAGTATAGGAATGTTGATAATATCTCATATTACTGCACGACAGGACATGTTGAACTTACAAAAAATCAAAAAATGATTAAAGAATATAAAAAAGTTAAATGATTTTGCTCACACTTATTAATAGAGCTTTATTAAAATCCATGATGAAAGAGGTGTTTCCGATGTATTAAAACATTAATGTTATAGTGTAATCTATAACATTTGAATTATTAAACATTTATTCTTAACGATAATAAAAGAGAGGTAAATTTATGAAGAAAGTTAAAAATGTTTTTTGCTCACTAGTAGCATTTATTCTATGTATAGCCAATTTAGGGATACCCGTATCGGCTGTGGCGAATACAGGTGATACATCTGTTTGTTCTGTAACTGAAGAAAATCATATTATATTTAGCAGGCTGTTTTTTGATAATCATGAAGATATTGTAAAGTTAACTGAATATTTTTGTGATGATGTTACAGTAAAAAATAATTTCCAATCAATTGAAACAATGGATATAGATAACATTATTTCGGAATTAGGGTTAAATACAAATATTGAAGAAACCATTTGCATACTTAAAAATGTTTTTGAAATAAACGAATATGTTGAAGAAGAAAAAATTGCTGACGCTACAAAAGGTTTCTTTCCTTTTGATCGTATAGGTGGATTATTTGCTGAAGAACCGACTTTAGATGGTGGTATTCAACCTCTATGGGGTGCAGCAGTCCATAGAGATGATACTACATCTCTTGCTACACCATATTTCGGTGCTACGGTTGCTGAAAAGATAGGAAAATACAACAGAGAAGTTGATATAAAATATTCATCTGGAGTAGGTGCAATCGCAAATCAACAGAACCAATACATACACTTCAATCAATATGCATCAGGCAGTGAGGATAGTAGAGATTACGCAGCATCAGCATGGTTTGTTGCAAGTGAATTGGCGTGGAAAAAAGGGCAAAAAGAAAATGCTTATATGTATCTAGGCTATGCACTTCATCCGTTACAAGATAAAGAGGCTCACGGACAAATAGGAAGAGGAAAAGCTATTCCTTCGCACACTTATATATATGGCAGTAATAGACATCATGCTGATGATACGATTGGGTGGGAATGGACTGATAGCAACAGAAACGAACTTAAAAGTGTTTCCGGAAGCAAAAAAAGATACAATGCAGCAGTAAGTGTCACAAAGACCTGGCTTAGTAAATATAAAGACATTTTGAAATAAGCATTCTATTTACAAGTAAGTGCCAAATATACTATTAGAAGGATAGTGACTATATGAATAATTTAAAACCAATTATTGTATATTGGTTAAGCGTTTTGATATTCTATATTATAAGCTTTTTCGATTTTTTAAGTTGGAAAAACACTTGTATTATTTTGTGGGGCACATTTTTGATTCTTAATATACTTGTGGGCTTTTTCAATGAACTGAAAAAGATTTATGTCGGAATGATTATAGTTGAACTTCAGTTCATTATTTGCGGAGCAATAAATATTTTCGCAGCAAGAGAAGTGCCTTTTACACCTACAGTAATTGAAAACATAGCAGGCTATGGCAACCTTATGTTGACCTGTTTTGATGAACCTAATATTTGGAAAATATTAGTAACAATACTTCTGCCGTTATCAACATTAATAGGTGTTGGATTAAAAAAATTAATTAAACATAATAAAATGGTGAACAAATCCGTAAAAAATAAACAATAGAAAATCTCACTCTCTTGATGTATATTCTACATCAACTGATTATTGATATGTCTCTTCATTTTATAATCTACTGATGAGAAGCCGATTGCAAAAGACGGCAGAAAAGACCGCCGGCACAAACAATCGGCTTAAACACGCAAAATAGACGGCACAGTTGTTAAACTGTGCCGTCTTTCCAGATATAACTTTGTTATCGCACCTACGCATGAATCTGTGCTTTTTTGTTAGTTTTAGTAAAAAATATGTTTTTACTGTCAATAAGTATTATTTATTGTTTTTGGCAATTTTTTCTATTTTCTTATCATCAAAAATATTGTGCAGACCCTCCCATGCAAGCTGGCGGCGTTCAAATAACAGTACACTTAACTTTGCTCTTATTGGGTTAGGGTTAGCCTTATTCGGCCTTGCATAACGAATGTTGTTTTTGTCAAGAAAGCTATAGTAAAAATCGAGCTTTTCCGAAAAACTGTCCCAGGAGCAGATACCGTTCCATCCGGTTTCTGAAATGCAACCTGTGCGTGGAAAGCTCATCATATCTGCCTTTTTCATATCAGGCACATATTCAGTCCATAGTGTACCTTCAACACCAAGAGCATTTCCGCTGAAAATTTTATGATCAGCACTGTCCTTAAGGCTGATATATCCGTATGGCAAATCAATATAATATGCCTTTGTTGATGTATCTATGAACGGACGTTCCTTAGTGTCCATATCTCCGCATTTTGTGAAGCCCAAGTCAGTATCAAGCGCAGTATCATTTTCCAGCTCCCAGCTCCACATAAATGCCTGCTTTCCATGCTGTTTACAATAATCTTTAATCTGATTCATAAACCAGAACTGAAGCTCATCACTTGTTTTTAAACCGAGTGCTTTGCGCTTAGCAGTGCAGGCAGGGCATAAATCCCATCTGTGCTTCGGCACTTCATCTCCTCCGATATGTATATATTCATCGGGGAACATTTCGAAAAATTCATCAAGCACATTGTAAACAAATTCCATCGTACTTTCCTTACCTATACAAAGTACATCATGCTTAACTCCCCAATGGTCTGCAACAGGAAGATTGCGGGGAAAACAGGTTAAGTCATTATAACAGGAAATAGCAGCTCTTGAATGACCGGGAATATCAAATTCCGGCATTACCTTGATACAAAAGGCGTGTGCATAGTCAACGATTTCCTTTATATCTTCTTTTGTATAGAATCCACCATGCGGCTTATGATTGAAATTTGTTTTCTTTCTGATTGAGCCTTTTTGTGTCAGCAGAGGATATTTATTGATTTCAATACGCCAGCCCTGATCCTCGGTTAAATGCAAATGAAGAACATTTAATTTATGAAGCACCATTCTGTTAATAATTTTTTTTACATCTTCTATCTTAAAGAAGTATCTGCCGACATCAAGCATAAAGCCTCTGAACTTATGAGCAGGCTTATCTGTTATTCTGATGTGCGGTATGTTATATTCGCACTGAAAAATAATTTGCTTAAGTGTTTGCAGAGCATAAAGCTGACCTGATGCCGAATTGGAAGTGATTGCAATTATTTCACCTGTTTCAAGAATGTATTCCTCATCTTCAAGTGAACTGTCCTCATAAAAAACAATGTTATTATTCGCACTTTGATTAAGTTTGCAAAAGGATATAAAATCTTCGATTGCTTCGGTTCCTAAAAGGGAATTGCCCGGTGAAATTTGTTTGACTGAGTATGTTTTTTCACTAAGCAGTTCTATTTTTTGCGGCTGCGGAATTAATTTAAGCATAATCCACATCTCCTTAATCTTTTGTATTTTTAACTTAACATAATACAGGAAAATTATCAACAAAAAATAGACCACCGATTATCGGTGGTCATTGCTTTTGCGGTAATTAAGCTCTTTCTACTTTGCCGGAGCGAAGGCATCTTGTGCAAACATTTACTCTTTTAGGAGAGCCGTTAACAATAGCCTTAACCTTTTTTACGTTTGGTTTCCAAGTTCTGTTTGATCTTCTGTGTGAATGAGATACTTTAATACCGAATGTCATTTCTTTTCCGCAGTATTCACATTTTGCCATTAGCGAACACCTCCTTATAAATTTACAACGCAATGATATTAACATAAATATCAACAAAATGCAAGCATTTTTTAACAATAATTTTAAAAAGAGAAAGTTTGTTCTCTTTTTTATAGTTTTTATTGATTTTAGCTACTATATTTATTATAATAAAATAGTAATTTAAGGAGGATTAAAATATGTCTGCAGATAAAAAGGCGGCTCTTGATTCCGCAATAAAGCAAATTGAAAAATTATATGGCAAAAACGCAGTTATGCGTCTTGGCGAAAACAGCAGATTAAATGTTGAGGCTATCTCAACCGGTTCATTGACACTTGATATTGCAACAGGTATCAATGGTCTGCCAAAAGGAAGAATTGTTGAAATTTACGGACCTGAATCTTCAGGTAAAACAACTCTTGCACTTCACTGTATTGCTGAAGCACAGAAGAAAGGCGGCGAAGCTGCATTTGTTGATGCAGAGCACGCACTTGATCCTGTATATGCTCAGAATCTTGGTGTAGATATTGACTCACTTCTCGTATCTCAGCCGGATTACGGTGAGCAGGCTCTTGAAATCACAGAACAGCTTGTTCGCTCTAATGCTGTTGATATTATTGTTGTTGACTCTGTAGCAGCACTTGTTCCGCGTTCTGAAATTGACGGTGATATGGGTGACTCTCACGTAGGTCTTCATGCCAGACTTATGAGTCAGGCGCTCCGTAAGCTTACAGGTGCTATAAATAAAAGCAATTGCCTTATCATATTTATTAACCAGCTTCGTGAGAAGGTTGGCGTTATGTACGGTAATCCGGAGGTTACAACAGGTGGACGTGCGCTCAAATTCTATTCATCAATGAGAATTGATGTAAGACGAGTTGAGGGTATTAAGGGCACAGGTTCCGAATTTGTAGGTAACAGAACAAAAGCTAAAATTGTTAAGAATAAGCTTGCACCTCCGTTCAAGCAGGCTGAATTTGATATTATGTACGGAACAGGTATCAGCAAAGATGGAGAAATTGTTGATATGGCTGTTGAATACGGCATAATTAAAAAGAGCGGATCTTGGTTCTCATACGGCGAGGAAAGACTTGGTCAAGGAAGAGATAAGGTTAAGGATTTGATTAAAAATGATCCTGAATTCTTAGCATCACTTGAAAAGCAGATTAAAGAAAAACTTGCTGAAATTCAGGAATCCTCTAATCATAAATATCAGGCAAAAGCAGTTCCTAAAGCTGCACTTGATGAAGAGCCTGCACAAGCTCCTGCTAAGCAAACAAGAGCAGCTGCAAGAGCTAAACTCGATATTGCCGTTGAAGATGACGAAGACTAATGATAATTAAAGCACAAAAGGGCAGGGGGAGTAAAATCCACCTGCTTCTTGATGATGAATACAGGATTACCACTGATGTTGATTTCTGGGCTGAGAATTTTATTAAGGACGGAACGGATATTGATGATGAGGAATGGGAAAATCTTGTAACAAAAATAAATTACAGAAAATCATTTAATAAATGTGCAGATTTGCTTTCAAGACGTGACCATTCAGTTAAAGAGCTGAAAGAAAAACTGCTGCGAACAGTTGATGAGGCTTCTGCTGATAAAGCTATTGAGCGTTTTTTAGAACTTGGCTATCTTGATGATGAAAAATTTGCCAAAGCTCTTGCAAAGCATCTTTATGAGGTTAAGAATTATTCCGATAATCATGTAAGGCAGGAGCTTTATAAACGCGGAATCAGCAGAGAAATTGTTTATGATATTATTGATAATTCAGAAATTGATTCGATTGAAACAATAATAAATCTTGTAATCAAAAAATACTATAATAAGCTGAATGCAGAAAACGGAAAAGAAAAGGTTGTTGCAGCATTGATGCGTAAGGGCTTCTCTTACGGAGATATTAAAACGGCACTGCACAGGATAGAGAATAAGGATTATGTTTAAGGTTGGAATGATTTCGCTTGGCTGCCCCAAAAATCAGGTAGACGGTGAAATGATGCTTAGTAAACTGAATAAAAACGGTTTTCAGATTGTTGCAGATATTGAAGATTCGGATGTAATGGTGATTAACACCTGCGGTTTTATTGAAAGTGCAAAAACAGAAGCGATTGAAACGATTCTTGAGGTTGCGGAATATAAAAAAGCGGGATTAATCAGTGCGGTTGTTGTTACAGGCTGCCTGGCAGAGCGTTATCAGGATGAAATATTGAAGGAAATTCCTGAGGTCGATGCAGTTATAGGAATCGGTGCCGATGCTGATATCGTTAAAACCTGCCGGAAGGCTTTGGTTGGCGTTAAAACATCAAATTACCCGGATAAATGTTACTTGCCTCTTGATGATGAAAGGCTTGTTTCTACGCCTTCACATTGGGCATATTTAAAACTTTCCGATGGTTGTGACAACAGATGCTCATATTGTGCAATTCCTTTAATCAGAGGCGGTTACAGAGAACGTGCAATAGAAAGTATTTTAAATGAAGCCAAGATGCTTGCCGCAAATGGGGTTAAGGAGCTTATTTTGATTGCTCAGGATACAACCAAATACGGCAAATCAATCTACAAAGAATATAAACTTGCCGAGCTTTTAAAGCAGTTATGTAAAATAAACGGAATAGAATGGATAAGAATTTTTTATTGCTATCCTGACAGAGTTACCGATGAGTTAATTGATGTTATTGCTGCAGAGAAAAAAATCTGTTCTTACATTGATATTCCGCTTCAGCACTGTAATGGTGAAATTCTTAAATCAATGAACAGATTCGGCAGCTATGATTCTTTAAAAGAGCTTCTGTTAAAAATGAAAAATAAAATTCCGAATCTTTCACTTCGAACAACCTTTATGGTTGGTTTTCCGGGTGAAACTGAGGAGCAGTTTGAAGAACTCTGCAGATTTGTTAAAGACATAAAGTTTGATAAAATGGGCTGCTTTGCTTATTCAGCCGAGGAAGATACACCTGCTTTTGAATTTGATAATCAGATAGATGAAGATATTAAAATGAAACGTGCTGATGTATTGATGGATATTCAGTATACGATTACTGAAGAGGCTAATCAAAGCAGAGTCGGCAACACATATAAAGTTATTGTTGATGAAAAAGATGGTGATAAATATATCGGCAGAAGCTATCTTGACTCGCCGGAAATAGACAGCGGCATTATTTTTACATCTGACACCGAAATTCCGATTGGAAGCTTTGTTGATGTTAGAATAACAGATTATGATGGATATGATTTGATAGGAGAAAGAGAATAATGAATTTGCCTAATAAAATTACTATATTCAGGATGATAACAGTGCCTGTTCTTCTTGCAGCAGCGCTTATTGATTTTCCATATCACTGGTGTGTTACGCTTGTTGTATATTTCCTTGGATGTGTAAGTGATACAGTTGACGGAAATATCGCAAGAAAAAGAAAGCTTGTAACAGATTTCGGTAAGCTTATGGATCCGCTTGCAGATAAATCACTTGTTATGACAGCATTTATCATTATGGTTAAGCTCGGTTACTGTGATGTTGTTTGCTTTTCATTAATGCTTTCGCGCGAATTTCTTGTAAGCGGTGTTCGTATGATTGCTTCTACAAAGGGTAAAGTAATAGCCGCTAATAAATTCGGAAAGGCTAAAACATTCCTTCAGATGGCATCTACAGGTCTTATTTTCCTTTGCCTTGCATTTTCGGAAGGCTTTACAATCAATTTTGATGTACTTCATATCGTTGCTGAGGTTTTCTTCTGGGTTGCCTGTGTTGTTTCTGTACTGTCAGGAATTAAATACACTAAGGATGGATGGTTCTTAATTGAAACAAAATAACAAATTATAGTTGCAAAATTCAGTTTTTTTGCTATAATGATATTGTATTAATATTTATAAAGACGTTGATCGAGAGAAGTAGGGGATCATTCTTTTTTCAGAGAGTGGGCAGAATGCTGAAATGCCCATATTAAGAATTCTTTGAAATGCACTCGTGAGTTCCGCAAAGGAAATAATAGTATTTTGCGGCGGTAAGCACCGTTATCGGCAAAGCTGTTGAAATGCAGTTGAGTGTAAACAAGAGTGGAACCGCAATATTATTGCCTCTGTCGATTAAGACAGAGGTTTTATTTTTTATAAACAATTAATAAGGAGGATTTTATGTTTAAAGATTTTAAAGAATCCATTAAGAGTTTTATGGACCATGATCCTGCTGCAAGAAGTCCTATTGAAATAGTTTTGCTTTATCCCGGTTTTAAGGCACTCAGAAGTCATAAAAAGGCAAAGTGGTTTTTAAATCATAATATGCCGTTTATGGCAAGGCTTATAAGCCAGAGAAGTGCTCACAAAACAGGAATAGAGATTCATCCCGGTGCAACAATCGGCAGAAGAGTCTGCATCGATCACGGGCATGGAATTGTTATCGGAGAAACAACCGAAATCGGCGATGATGTTATGATTTATCAGGGTGTAACCTTGGGCGGAACGGGTAAAGATATAGGTAAAAGACATCCCACAATTGAAAGTGGTGTTATGATTGGTGCAGGTGCTAAGGTGCTCGGACCGATAACAGTAGGCAAAAATGCTAAGATTGCCGCCGGTGCGGTTGTGGTTAAGGATATTGAGCCGAATTGTACGGTTGTAGGTGTTCCCGGTGCAGTTGTCAGAATTGACGGCGAAAGAGTGGATGACCTTGATCAGATTAACATTCCTGATCCTATAATGGCTGCTATAAGGAATAACAGTGGTGAAATTGAAGAACTGAAAAAGAAAATCAAAGAATTGGAGGAAGGTAAATAATGAAAATATTTAATACAATGTCCCGCACAAAAGAAGAATTTGTTCCTGTTGATGAAAATGAGGTTAAAATTTATGCCTGCGGTCCTACTGTTTATAATTTTATTCATATAGGAAACGCAAGACCGCTCTGTGTATTTGATGTTTTACGAAGATATATGGAATATAAGGGCTACAATGTTAAATTCGTTCAGAATTTTACGGATATTGATGATAAAATTATTAACCGTGCAAACGAAGAGGGAATCACCTTTGAGGAAGTTTCAAAAAAGTACATTGAGGAATTCTGGATTGATGCGCACGGTCTGAATTTCAAGGATGCTACCGTTCATCCAAAAGCCACAGAAAATATTGATGAAATCATTGATATTATAAAAACTCTTGAAGAAAAGGGTTATGCATATGCTGTTAACGGAGATGTTTATTTCAGAACACTTAAGTTTGATGAATACGGCAAGCTGTCACATCAGCCTATTGAGGATTTGGTAAGCGGTGCAAGAATTGCCGTTGGAGAAATTAAGGAAAATCCGCTTGATTTTGCATTGTGGAAAGGTGCCAAGGAAGGCGAACCTTATTGGGAGTCACCTTGGGGAAAGGGCAGACCCGGCTGGCATATTGAATGCTCTGCAATGAACAGAAAATACCTTGGCAAAACGATTGATATTCACTGCGGCGGCAAGGATCTTGTTTTCCCGCACCATGAAAATGAGGTTGCACAAAGTGAATGTGCAAACGGATGCACCTTTTCAAAGTACTGGATGCACAATGGCTATATCAATGTTGATAATGTAAAGATGAGCAAATCACTCGGAAACTTTAAAACAGTTCGCGAAATTGCAAATGTTTACGGCTATGAGGTAATCAGATATTTCCTTATTTCTTCTCATTACCGTTCACCAATCAATTATAGCCTTGATATTATAGAACAGTGCAAATCTGCACTTGAAAGGCTTTATACCTGCCGTGACAGCCTTGATTTTACAATTAAGAATGCAGCTTCGGAAGCATCAGATAATGATGAAGCAATGGTTGCAGAGCTTGCCGAAAGACGAAATCAGTTTATTTCTGCAATGGATGATGACCTTAATACTGCTGACGGTATTGCCTCTTTATTTGACCTTACAAAGGATATTAATACGAAAATAATTGATAAGCCTGTTTCAAAGGCTGTTGCTGAATATGCAGCAAAGCTTTATGATGAGTTGTGCGGTGTTTTGGGACTTCTTTACAACAGAAAGGGAAAAGACCTTGATTCTGAGGTTGAAGAGCTTATACAGAAACGTCAGGATGCAAGAAAGAATAAGGATTGGACAACTGCAGATAAGATTCGTGATGATTTAAAAGCTATGGGTATTATTTTAAAAGATACACCTCAGGGTGTTACGTGGACTAAGGAATAATATACGATATTATAATGCTGTAATAAAAAAGACGGTTTAAAAACCGTCTTTTTCTTATGTTGTAAAGTAAAACTCAACACCATTGTGTCTGTTTACAAAACCGTATTTATAATTGTGCAGTTCAAGAATCTGTTTGCAGATTGCAAGCCCCATGCCTGTAGAATTATCATCACGGTTTCTTGACTCATCATCTTTATAAAAAATATCCCAGAGCTTATCCTTATATTCATTTTTTATGCCTTTTCCTTCATTGAAAACAGTTACTTTATAACTGTTGGATTCATTATAAAGCTTAATATCAACAGCATTTCCGTTTTCAGTGTGTTTGATTGCATTTGAAATATAGTTATCAACAACAAGTGAAATTAAATCTTTATTGCATTTCATTTTTGCTGATGTGCAGTTAATGTGCTTTTTCAATTTAATATTTTTAGCTTCCATAAGCGGTGTATATTTTTCAATTTCATTATTGATTATGTCAATTAAATCACATCTTTCTTTTGCTATGCTTTCAGTTGAAGCAAGTCTGTTGTATTGAAGCAATGTTGCAACAAGCTTGTTCATTCTGAGGGATTCATTATAGATTGATTTTACATATTCCGAATTTTTTTCGGGTGCAATATTTTCCATAATGCATTCACACTGATTTTCAATGATCGCAAGCGGCGTTTTGAGTTCGTGTGCTGCCGCACTTGTAAAAGCAATTTTGGCTTCATCAAGTTTTTTAGCTTTTTTCAGTATTTTACATAATGTAATTACAACTATAAAATAGAATATTAAAAAAAGAAAAGTTAAATTAACTAAGTAGCTTTTAAAGTTTGATGATCTTAGTGTTTCGATATTAGGATGCATAAAAGTTGATATACAGTAAACATATTCGCCGTCGGCAAGCGGAACATAACCTGTTTGCAGTGTTTCTTCTCCTCCATAATAGCCTCCGCCACTGCCTTTTTTGAATAATGTTTCAATTTCATTTTTATTAATTAAAATTTTTTTATTTAGTTCATTATAGATTTTGTGTTCATAAGCGTTTTTATCTATATCAATTAAATCTATATAAACCATTTTGTTTATTGTTTTATAACTATTATAGTCAGTGAATTTGATTTCAATTTTGTTGAAGGGTGAATTAAAGTTTGTCATAACAATTGAAACAGGAATTAATTTATTATCAATTTCAGTATACTTAAATTCATTTACATCAAAACCATAATTGTTTGCCTTTTTTTGATTTGAATCAACAATTTGTTTTTTTATTTCTTCTGTTAAGTATTCATCAATAAAAATTATTTTATTTTCGTAGTTTTCGTCTACAAATGAAATATATGAACCACTTTTCAAAACCATTTCACAATCCTTATTATACAACGCTATAATTGCAGGAAATGCAGTAAAATACGAATTGAAATTTTTAATGTATTCATCTGAGCTGATATTTTTATCTGAATAAGGCAAAAGAGGATATTCTGTTAAATCTTTTGAGAATTTTGACATTTCATTATATTTTAACATCTTAAAGGAGCTAAATAAAAAAACAGACGAAAGAAGATAAGATGCGATAATAAATATGTGAATTATAATCATTATTTTTCTCTTTTTAATCATAGCTATCCCTCCTTAAAAACATATCCTGCATTTATAACGGTCTGTATACAGCTGGCTTTATCTCCGAGTGCCTTTCTTATTATTTTAATATGCGTATCTACAACTCTTGTATCTCCAAAAAAGTCATAGCCCCATATTCTGTTTAATATTAAATCACGGTTTAAAACAATGCCTTTATTGTCAATTAAGTATTTTAGCAGCTGAAAATCTTTTTCAGAAAGGTCAATTTCTTTAGAAGAAACAAACGCCTTATGGGAATTAAGGTCCAATGTTATTCCTGATACAATAATTTTGTTTTCTTTATTAATACCTGTATATCTTTTAATCATTGTAAGGCATTTTTCATGAAGAACAGAAAGCGGGAAGGGTTTAACAATATAATCATCAGCACCGCTTGAGTATCCATTCAAAAAATCGTGTTCTTCGCCCAGAGCTGAAAGAAAAAGAATGGGCACGCTGCTTATTTTTCTTATTTCTTTGCAGGCGGTTAATCCGTCCGTAACAGGCATCATAACATCAAGTATAATTAGGTCAAATTGATGCTTCTTTGCACTTTTAACCGCTTCAGAGCCGTTAGCTGCAAGATAAACAGTGAAGTTCTTTGCTGAAAAATAATCCTTAATTGTTTCACGGATTTTAGTTTCATCATCGGCAACCAATATTTTATACATATGCTTTACCTCCTTTATAGTTCTGATTATATTATACACTTATGTTATTCGTGTGTCATTTGAAATTTTTGCAAAAAAATAAAGGGTACATTACGTACCCTTTGAAAATTTATTCAATCATTTCTTTCATTGTATACAATCCCGGTGCTTTATTGTCTGCCATAAATACAGCAGCATTAACAGCACCAACAGCAAATATCTCTTTGCTTCTTGCTGAATGGGAAAGTGTTATGATTTCATCTCTGCCTGCAAAAATAATGTCGTGCTCACCAACGATTGTACCGCCTCTGATAGCATGAAGACCGATTTCGTTCTTTGTACGCTTTTCTCTTTTTGAATGGCGGTCATACTCATATGTCATTGGATTTTCAACCTCTTCGCAAATTGCATCTGCAAGCATAAGCGCTGTGCCGCTTGGTGCGTCAATCTTTTGATTATGGTGCTTTTCCACAATCTCAATATCAAAATCATCACCAAGAATTGAAACAGCCTTTTTTGCAAGGTTTGCAAGCAGGTTGATACCCATGCTCATATTATAAGTAAAGAAAACAGGTGCCTTTTCTGAAGCAGCCTCAATCATTTTCTTTTGATTGTCATCATAGCCGGTTGTTGCAATTACAACAGGTATATTATTATTGACTGAATAATCAAGTAAGCTTTCAAGCAGTGCCGGATTAGAAAAATCAATGATAACATCTGCTGTTTCTTTAATATCTGCAAATGAACTGTAAACAGGGAAGCCGGAGCTTTCCGTGTTTAAATCAACACCTGCAACAATTTCACAGTTATCTCTTCCTGAAACAACACTTTGAATTACTTTTCCCATTTTGCCGTTTGCACCGCATAATACAATTCTTGTCATTATAAAATTCCTTCAAATAAACTAAAAATTATTTAATAAGACCGTACTCCTCAAGAGTTTCTTTTATCATAGCCTTATTTTCATCTGTCATATCAATAAGAGGAAGTCTGCATTTTCCTGCATTAAAACCAATCATATTAACCGCTTCCTTAACAGGAATCGGGTTAACATCGCAGAAAAGATTTTTAGCAAGCTTCATATACTTATTCATCATTTTCTTTGAGCCTTCAATATCGCCGTCTAAATATTTAGCAACAATATCGTGTGTTTCCTGAGGACAAACATTGGAAAGCACACTGATAACGCCTTTTCCGCCTCTTTCAAGAACATCAACAATCTGATCGTCATTACCGCTCCAGATGTTAAGTTCATCGCCGCATAATTCCTTGATTTTTGCTATCTGCTCAAGATTTCCGCTTGCTTCCTTGATTCCGTTAACTCTTGGAAGCTTTGCGATTTCCGCAGCAGTTTCAGGAAGAATGTTTACACCTGTTCTGGACGGAACATTGTAAAGAATAAGCGGTTTATCAGTTGCATCATGAATAGCTTTGTAGTGGGCAATAAGACCTCTCTGGCTTGTTTTGTTATAGTAAGGTGTTACAAGCAAAAGTGCATCTGCACCATCCTTACAAGCCTGCTGGCTCATTTCAATAGCACAGGCAGTTGAGTTTGAACCTGTACCTGCAATTACCTTGCATCTGCCGTTAACATAATCAATACACCATTTGATGCATTCAAGATGCTCTACAACTCTGAGTGTTGAGCTTTCGCCTGTAGTGCCGCAGATAACAATGGAATCCGTGCCGTTTTCAAGCTGCCAGTCAACGAACTTTGCAAATTCTTCGTAATTAACGCTGCCGTCCTCATTCATTGGTGTGATAATAGCAACGGCTGCTCCTGTAAAAATAGGTTCTTTCATAATGAAAACTCCTTTAAATCAATTAATCCATATATCCTTCAGCACAAAGAAGCTCTGCGAGTAAAACAGCGCCGCCTGCCGCACCGCGGAGGGTGTTGTGTGATAAGCAAACAAATTTGTACTGATACTGTGTGTCTTCTCTTAATCTGCCAATTGAAATCGCCATACCGTTTTCGAGCATTCTTTCAGATTTAATCTGCGGCATATTATCTTCCGCAAAATAGTTGAGGAACTGCTTCGGAGCAGACGGAAGATCAAGCTCCTGAGCTCTGCCCTTGAATGCTTTCCAGATTTCAATCATTTCTTCCTTGCCCGGCTTTTTCTCAAAGTTTACAAAAACTGCACCTAAATGGCCGTTTGAAACAGGCACTCTTATGCACTGTGCGGTAAAATTAGGTTTATCCGCAAGCTTGATTTCGGAGCCTTCAATTTTACCCCAAAGTTTAAGAGGTTCTTTTTCACTTTTTTCTTCTTCGCCGCCTATGTAAGGAATCACATTGTCTATCATTTCAGGCCATGTATCAAATGTTTTTCCTGCACCGCTGATAGCCTGATATGTGCAGACAAGAACATCCTTAACACCGAATTTTTCGTGAAGAGGGAAGAGAGCAGGAACATAGGACTGAAGAGAGCAGTTTGACTTTACTGCGATAAAGCCGCGTTTTGTTCCGAGTCTTTTTCTTTGTTCAGGAATAATATTGATGTGCTCTGCATTAAGCTCAGGCACAACCATAGGAACATCTGCTGTGAAACGATGAGCACTGTTATTTGAAACAACAGGACATTCGTGTTTAGCATATTCCTCCTCAAGCTTTTTTATTTCATCCTTTTTCATATCAACTGCACAGAAAACAAAATCAACCATTGAGGTGATTTTCTCAATGTCAGCAGTTGCATCAAGAACAACAATATCCTTCATTTTTTCAGGGATCTCAACATCCATACACCATTTTTTGCCAACAGCCTCGCTGTATGGCTTTCCTGCTGATCTTGAAGAAGCAGCAAGGCAAACAACATTAAACCAAGGGTGGTCAGCAAGAAGTGTTGCAAAACGCTGACCAACCATACCTGTTGCACCGACAATTCCGACATTATACTTTTTACTCATTGATAATTTCTCCTTAAAATATCTTGTAAAACAAGACATAATGCAATATAATACATAGGTGACATTTGCCAACCTTTTTGATATAATATCACTTAATATATATATATGTCAAATATAAATTATGGAGACTTTATGAAAACTTCTGACTTTTTTTATGAATTACCCGAAGAATTGATTGCTCAGACACCAATTGAGCCGAGAAATTCATCAAAATTAATGATATTAAATAAAAAAACAGGAGAAATTCAGCACAGAATTTTTTCCGATTTAACAAGCTGTTTGAATGAAAATGATTGCCTTGTTTTGAATGACACACGTGTTATTCCTGCAAGAATATACGGTGTTAAGGAAGATACGGGAGCTGTTGTTGAATTTCTGCTTGTTGCACAAAAGGAAAATGATGTATGGGAATGTCTTTGCAAGCCGGGTAAAAGAGCAAAAATAGGTACAAAATTTTCATTTGGTGATGGCAAGCTTATTGGTGAGGTTGTTGATATTAATGAAGAGGACGGAAACAGATTTGTTAAATTCTCCTGTGACGGAAATATTTTTGCCGTTCTTGATGAAATCGGTTCAATGCCGCTTCCTCCATATATAAAAGAAAAGCTTCAGGATAAGGAAAGATACCAGACGGTTTACAGCCGTGAATTAGGCTCTGCTGCAGCCCCTACGGCAGGTTTGCACTTCACACCCGATATGCTTGAAGAAATCACGGCAAAAGGTGTTAAAATAGCTTATGTAACGCTTCATGTGGGTCTTGGAACCTTCAGACCGGTTAAGGTTGATGATGTAACCAAGCATCATATGCATACAGAGCATTATATAATGCCGCAGGAAACTGCAGATATTATTAATGAAACGAAGAAGAACGGCGGCAGAGTTATTTCCGTTGGAACAACATCGTGCCGAACACTTGAATCCGTTGCCGCTAAAAACGGCTGCATATGCAGGGATGAGGGCGATACATCCATTTTCATTTATCCGGGTTTTGACTTTAAATGTATTGATGCACTTATAACGAATTTTCACCTGCCTGAAAGTACGCTGATTATGCTTGTATCTGCATTTGCCGGTTTTGATAATGTTATGAACGCTTATAATACTGCTGTTAAGGAAAAATACAGATTTTTCAGTTTCGGAGACAGTATGTTTATCTGTTGATGTTTAAATATTTATTTAGGAGATAACAATAATTTTATGTCAGCTAAATTTGAAGTAGTAAAAAAAGAAGGAAATGCCAGAAGAGGTGTGTTTGAAACGGTTCACGGAACAGTTCAGACGCCTGCTTTTATGAATGTTGCAACCGTTGCTGCCATCAAAGGCGGCTTGTCAACAGAGGATTTAAGGCAGATAGATACGCAGGTTATGCTTTGCAACACATATCATCTTCATGTTCGTCCGGGTGATGATATTGTCAAGGATATGGGCGGTCTTCACAAGTTTACGAACTGGGATAAGCCCATTCTTACGGACAGCGGCGGATTTCAGGTTTTTTCTCTTGCGAAGCTCAATAAAATTAAAGAAGAGGGCGTAACCTTTTATTCTCATATTGACGGTAAAAAAATCTTTATGGGTCCAGAAGAATCAATGCAAATTCAAAGCAATCTTGCTTCTACTATTGCAATGGCATTTGATGAATGTGTTAAAAATCCTGCCACATATAAATATGCAAAAGAAGCCTGCGAGCGAACCACAAGATGGCTCGAGCGCTGTAAAATTGAGATGGACAGGCTCAATTCTCTTCCTGAAACAATAAACAAAAATCAGCTTTTGTTCGGAATAAATCAGGGCTGTACATTTGATGATTTAAGGGTTGAGCATATGAAGCTTATTGCTACGATGGATTTAGACGGTTATGCAATCGGCGGACTTGCAGTAGGTGAGCCCAAGGAGGATATGTACCGTATTATAAGTGCGGTCACTCCGTTTGCTCCTGAAAATAAGCCAAGGTATTTAATGGGTGTTGGTACCCCGGGAAACATTCTTGAAGCAGTAAGCAGGGGAGTAGATTTGTTTGACTGTGTTATGCCAAGCAGAAATGCACGTCACGGTCATCTTTTCACAAAAAAGGGTATTATTAATATCAATAATGCCAAGTATATAAGAGATGATACACCGATTGATGAAAAATGTAATTGCCCTGTATGCAAAAATTACAGCAAGGGCTATATCAGGCATTTACTTAAAGCGAATGAAATGCTTGGTATGAGGCTTACAGTTATGCATAATCTTTATTTCTATAATAATCTTATGAAGGAAATAAGAGAAAACCTTGAGAAAGGCACTTTTGAGGCTTACAAAAATGAATATACTGTAAAACTTGATACAAGAATTTAGAAAATCCTTGCATTTTACATAATTTGTCTATATAATAGCATATGTTATTAAATTTACGGAGGGCATAAATATGTCATATTTACTTAGTTTGGCAGCTGGTGGTTCAGGCACAGGTGCAGGCGGCTCAACCTCATATATCGTTTTAATGGTTGTTCTTATCGGTGTTATGTATTTTGTTATGATAAGACCTCAGAAGAAGCGTCAGAAGGAAGAGCAGGAAATGAGAGCATCACTTGAAATCGGTGATGAAATCATTACAATCGGCGGAATTGTGGGCAGAGTTGTAACGATCCGTGAAGAGGATATCGTTATTGAAACAGGTGCAGACAGAACAAAAATGAAGCTTCAGCGCTGGGCTGTTAATACAAACAAAACAAAGATGGATCAGCATAAAAAGGAAGTTGAAGCTGCAAGACAGGCTGCAAAGGATAAGAAAGACAGCAAAAAGTCTAAGAAAGAAGACGCTCCTGCAGTTAAAGAAGAACCAAAGGTTTTAACTGACGAAAAAGAAGACTGATTAATTAGTAATAAAAATTAACTCCTCTGAATATCCTTTAATGGATACGGAGGAGTTTTTTTATGAAAAAAATCAGTTCATCAGGTGCTACAGGACTGTTAATAAAATTTATAATTAAGGCTGTTATTTTAACAGCAATTTCAGTAATGTTTTTTTCATGGCTGTTTTCATTTATTATTTTCAAGCTGGATCTTGACATTAAATATCTTGAATATGCTTCGTATGCAGTAAATATATTATCTTCTGTAATTATATCGTATATTTCCGTTAAATCTTTTAAAAACAACGGCTTTGTTATGGGCATGCTTTCTGCTGTGCCGCTTATCATATTCTCGTTTATAAATTTAATTGTAAACGGCAACAATATTGTTCATTTTTTGGTAAAGCTGCTGGCAGTTTTGCTTATAAGCGGAGTATTCGGTTATCTTTCAGCAAAAAAATCAAAGAAAATCAAGGTAAAATAAATGGATAGTTTTGAATTAAAAAGTGAAAATGAATTTGATGAAAAGCCAATATTATTTGAAGCAGACAGTTCGGATAAGAAGGATTTATTCACAATTTTTACGGAGAATAAAACCTTTCTGTATTCAATTATTTTTTATGTTGCAGGATTACTGTGCGGATCCTTTATATATAAGAATTGTCAGAATGATGTTTTAGACGGTATTTTGTCAGCCGCAAATCAGGAATTCCTGCAGATGTTTTTGAATAATTTATGTCTGTATATGCTGGTATTTGCAGTTTCGGTGCTGCTTGGTGTTTGCCTTGTGGGCTTTCCCGTAATCAATTTAATTCCTTTTGTAATCGGCTTTGCATCAGGAATGAAGGTTACTTTTTATTATATCAATCATGGAGTAAAAGGTATAGGCTATTCACTTTTAATGGTTGTGCCGTTTGTATGCTTGTTTTTAACGGTAATCATTTATTCTGTATCAATGAGCTATGAAATGAGCAAGAATATTTATGATATAACAATAAAAAAATCAGATATGTCTGAAGAATTCAGTTACAAGACATATCTGAAAAAGTATTTGGCTTATGCAGGTCTGATAATAGTTGTGTCTTTAATTAATACGGCAATATGTACCGCACTTAACGGACTTATTTCCATTTAGATTTCTGATCACTTAAAGGATTGGCTTCAATAGCTTTCTTTGCAGCATCGCTTGCAATATGTGTATAAATTTCGGTAGTCCCGAGATTTTCATGCCCAAGAATTTCTTTTAACAGAAGCACATCAACATTTCCGTGCTGATACATAAGAGTTGCAGCCGTATGACGAAGCTTGTGAACAGACAAACCTCTGTCACCAAGACCTGCTTTAGTCAGATTTGTATAAACAATATGCTGCACTGTTTTAGGGCTTATACGCTGATTTCTTGAGCTTAAAAACAGTGCTCTGTCCTTGACACCGTCATTCGGTCTTTTCTTCATATACGCAGTTACGGCATCAATGCAGGCCTGATTCAGGTAAACTGTACGCTCTTTATTTCCTTTACCGGTTATAATAAGTGAGCCGTCAGTTTTTATGTCATTATAATCAATTGAAACAAGCTCTGCCAAACGCATTCCGCAGTTAAGAAAAAGAGTAATAATTGCATAATCTCTTTCTTTATACGGTCCGTCAATAACAGATAAAAGCTTTTCCGCTTCTTCAAGAGTAAGATATTTGGGAAGAGCTTTTTTTGTTTTTGGAATATCAAGATTTTTCATAGGATTATACTCAAGCAGACCCATATTATCTGTTAAATAAATAAAAAATCTTCTGATTGCTATAACTCTTCTTGCTCTTGTGTTTTCATTGTTGTGCCTCACACTTTTACAATATATTAAAAACTGATAAGCATCATTAAGTGTTATTTTCTTAATTAAATCAAGATTAACAGGGGAGAGATCAATCTCTGCATCCTCTGTATTTTTGTCCACAAAGCCTTTTTCTCTTAAAATATATCTGAAAAAAGTTCTTAAATCAGACGCATATTCAATTACAGAAAGCTCAGAATGACCTTTGATAGCTTCCAGATAAAGAAGATATTGCTGAACAAGCTTTGGCAGCTCAGAAAATTCTTCACGCTTCATAAAAATCTCCTTTCTTCCGTGAAACAGTTTCACAGAAGACATTTGATAATAGAATTTACAGGGAAGTAAATAAAATAATGTTTATATAATGTTATGATATAATGTATGGAGTGATTTGATTAAAAATATAACTAAGACAACAGCTAAAACACGAATCCACACAAATAATTTGATAAAGAAATTCATAATCGGAAAATAAAAATAATCAAAAATTGAATTAACAAATTT
>OFFJ01000059.1_pt1 | contig 80620 bp, 65 predicted proteins | sample 1521261 | NCBI WGS metagenome assembly OFFJ01 (sample SAMEA3504122, study PRJEB24116) | mouse gut metagenome | biome: mouse gut; feature: mouse-associated habitat; material: faeces | place: Denmark | collected 2011 | reverse complement strand
GGTTAGCTCAAAAATCCATCCACTCCGGCTTCACATTTGTTATTAAACAACCTCTTAACTTAACCTCAATCCAACCGACATGAATACACCGAGTGCCCACAGGCCGCGCATATTGCTGATATATACCGGCGGAACCATAGGAATGATAGAGAATCCGGAGACGGAGGCTCTGCAGCCTTTCAATTTCGACCATCTGATAGATAATGTGCCGAAACTGAAGATGCTCAACTATGTGATCGACAACGTCTCGTTCAATCCGCCAATCGACTCCAGCGACATGAGCCCCGAACACTGGGAGGAGATCGCCCATGTGGTCGAGAACAGTTATCATCTCTACGACGGCTTCGTGGTGCTCCACGGAACCGACACTATGGCCTATACCGCCTCGGCTCTATCTTTCATGCTCGAGAATCTCCGCAAACCGGTGATCATCACCGGTTCGCAGCTTCCCATAGGCGAGGTCCGCACCGACGGTGAGGAAAATCTGATAACCGCCGTGCAGATAGCGGCCGCCATCGACCGTCACGGTGATCCGATGGTTCAGGAAGTCGCCATCCTTTTCGAGAACTATCTCTGGCGCGGAAACAGGGCCACGAAACGTTCGGCCGATAATTTCAACGCTTTCAAAAGTCACAATTACCCCGAACTCGCCAAGATAGGTCTTGACATAAACTACCACGAGGACGCCCTTTACCGCCATCATGTCCATGAGCCGTTCAAGGTCAATTACGGTCTTGACAAGTCGATCATCGTCATTGACCTCTTTCCGGGTCTGCGCGAGGATGCCTTCCGTCACGCGCTCCACACTCCCGCCACCAAAGGCGTTGTCCTGCGTTCGTTCGGCGCCGGCAACGCTCCTACCGCTCCCTGGTTCTTCGATGCCCTGAAGGAGGCTATTGACGGCGGACTGGTCGTGTTCAACGTGACCCAGTGTGTCGGCGGCAGCGTCCTTCCCGGACGCTATGCGGCCAGCGACGCCCTGGCGGCCGCCGGGGTTGTGGCCGGAGCTGACATCACCACGGAGGCAGCCATCGCGAAGATGATGTTCCTGTTCGGCCAGAATATCCCGGCCCATGAGGTCAGACGTCGTCTGACCCACCCCATCTGCGGCGAAATGACTCTCCCTTCTCCCGGAGAGTGAACTTTCCGCTGATTTCGTAATTTTCTAACACTACTGCATAATGCCGCTTAACATACCAGAAATATCACCTGAAGTACAGCAGGCCAAAATGCGGTTCGGCATTGTCGGCAACGCGCCGGCTCTGATCGCGGCTGTCAACAGGGCCATTCAGGTGGCCCCCATAGACCTGTCTGTGCTCATAACCGGCGAGAGCGGTACCGGCAAGGAGTTTTTTCCGAAAATCATCCATGCCTACAGCCCTCGCAAGCATGCCCGCTATATTGCCGTCAACTGTGGCGCCATTCCCGAAGGAACAATCGATTCCGAACTGTTCGGCCATGAAAAAGGATCGTTTACAGGCGCCGTCTCAGCACGCAAAGGTTATTTTGAAGAAGCTGACGGAGGAACGATTTTTCTCGATGAGGTTGCCGAGCTACCGCTGACTACTCAGGCGCGACTGCTCCGCGTGCTCGAATCGGGGGAATTCCTCAAGGTAGGATCATCCACTGTCCAGCGGACCAACATACGCGTTGTCGCCGCAACAAATGTCGATATGCTCGAGGCGGTCCGTTCGGGCCGTTTCCGCGAAGACCTGTTCTACCGCCTCTCGACGGTGCAGATTTCCGTGCCCCCCTTGCGTGCGCGCGGCAACGACATCACTCTCCTGACCCGCAAGTTCGCTTCCGATTTCTCCGATCGCTATTCCATGCCCCCGGCGACTTTCGAGGATTCCGCCCGCTCCGAGATGCTCCATTACCGCTGGCCCGGAAACGTGCGCCAGCTCAAGAACGTGGTCGAACAGATCTCTCTTTTCCATGCCGGCGCTAAAGTCGATGCCGAGACATTGCGCCCCTATCTGCCCGATGCCGGAATGAACTATGCGCCCGCGCTCTCCCATTCGGCCCATCCCTACGAACAGGAGCGTGAACTGCTCTTCAACATGATATTCAGGCTCCAGTCGGAAATAGACCGTCTGCGCGCCAAGATCGAGGATGAGGAACCCCATCGGCCCTCGGCCGCTACCGTGCAGCAGCCCGTGGAGGTCATAGAGGTCCCGACAAGCCTCGTCAGATATACCGAACCCCACTCCCGCTTCCCGTCGGCCCCGGTGGCCGATGCCCAGCCTGCCGCTTCGGCCAAGACCCTCGAGGAGACCGAGCGCGAGACTATACGCCAGGCGCTTGAAAATAACGGAGGGCGTCGCAAGGACACGGCTCGCGAACTGAATATATCGGAACGTACCCTCTATCGAAAAATCAAGGACTTCGGTCTTGAATGAACCTTTGAATGAACTTCGGAGTTTTCAAAAATATAAACTGGAATATGAAGAGAAAAGTATTTAAAATGGCTGCGCTGGCCCTCATGATTTCGGCTGCAGCGCCGGCTTTCGCGCAATTCGATCTCGGCCGCGCTCTCGGCGGTCTGGTAAAAGCCGGACAGGCTTTGACGGTATCCGACAGTCAGATGGCGGAGTATGTCAAGGAATCCGTTGCGAAGATGGACAAGGAAAATACCGTGTTGCCTGACTCCGATCCCTATTCCCAGCGCCTGGCGCGTCTGACCAAAGGCATAAAGGACGCCGACGGCATTCCCTTGAATTTCAAGGTCTATAAGAAGGACGAGATCAACGCGTTTGCATGTCCCGACGGCAGTGTGCGCGTATATACCGGCCTGATGGACATGATGACCGACGACGAGCTTCTCGGCGTCGTGGGTCATGAGATAGGCCACGTTGTCAAGCGCCATTCCAAAAATGCCTTCAAGAACCAGCTTCTCACCGGTGCCCTCAAGGATGAGCTCGCGGCATCCAGCGGAAAAATAGCCGCTCTGACCGACTCGCAGCTCGGCACGCTCGGCGAGGGTCTGATAAACGCAAAATATTCCCGCAAGCAGGAAAACGAAGCCGACGACTGCGGATATGATTTCCTCGTCAGCAACGGCCGCAACCCCTACGGCATGGTCATGGCATTCGAGAAAATGTCGGCCATGGAGCAGAAGGGCGGAGCGTCCGCCAATTCCTATATAGCGAAGATGTTCTCCTCCCACCCCGACACCCAGGCACGCATAAAACACATGTCGGAACGCTGCACTAAGGACGGCTACTCCCGTCCGGTCGTGACCACGACAAAAACGACTACTACAGCGAAGAAATCCACAACGTCCAAAGCCGCTAAGAAAACCACTGCAAAGAAGACCGCCAAGAAAACCACAAAAAAACGCTGATGCGTTGATATCGGGCTGATTGGGCTAAATGATCCAATAAAAAATTGAGGGTGAGCCGGGAGTTGCCGGGCTCACCCTCTTCGGTCAACGATTGATGACCTCGGGAAGAAAAATCTTTATTTTTGCCGTGCCATTTTAGGAAATGTCCGGATCCGATGCATACATCAGAGGCCTTTTCCTTTCTCGATCATAAACTTTTCGACCCGCCACGTAGGTTGCCTTCACTGTAAGACCGGGAGCTATCGCTGACAGAACGAAAAGTTTTTCGGTAATGGATTCTGCAAAATTCAACCGCCATGCGGCGAACCGATCCGGTTTCAGATCCAGAACGGTAAGATCGGCTTCGTAACCTGAAGCAATCGAGCCGATCGTGTGTTCAAGATGAAGGGCTTCCGCCCCTCCTCGGGTTGCCATATACAGACTTTTCATAATGTCAAGACTCCGTCCGTGCATCATCGCGACTTTGTAGGCTTCTCCTATCTGCCTGAGAATGGAAAGACTGGTGCCTCCGCCAACGTCGGTTCCCATGCCGACGCGAACCGGACGTGATTGTTCCTTAGCCTCCCAGTATTTGAATTCGCCGTCGCCGAGGAAAAGGTTTGACGAAGGACAGTGGGCCACTCCGCATTCATTGTCATGGAGCGTCTGCCACTCCTCTTCGCGCACGATGCAGCAGTGGGCCATGACCGAAAGTCCTCCCACAAGTCCGAAGTGCTTATAGACTTCCGTGTAATTTGGCTGGTCGGGGAAAAGCTGTGTCACCCAGTCGATTTCGCTCTGGACTTCGTCGAGATGGGTGTGCATATATACGCCCCGGTCCATGTAGCGCTGATAAAGTTCGCCGGCGAGTTCGAGCTGACGGGGCGTTGATGTGGGCGCGAAGCGCGGAATGATGGCATAGAGCTGACGCCCGCGGTGATGCCATTTCTTCAGCAGCTTCTCCGTCAGGAGAATGGATTCTTCGGCCGACTCGTCTTTAAGAGAGTCGGAGATATTCCGGTCCTGAAGGACCTTTCCGGTGATCATGCGGGTATTGTAGCGTTCCGACTCCTCGAAGATAGCGTCAACCGATGTTGCGAAGGTCGTGGAGAATACATTGGCGGTCGTAGTGCCTTGGGTCAGCATCTCTGCCATGAATTCGCGGGCAACTTCGTCGGCGAATATTTTGTCGCGGAAGCGTGATTCCATGGGGAACACATAGCGGTCAAGCCATTTCAGAAGAGTATTACCGGAAGAACCGATGACCGGAGCCTGAACATAATGGGCATGACAATCGATGAATCCGGGTAAAATCAATGCATCGGAGTAGGTGTCGGTTTCATTCAGTCCGGGATATCTCTTTATTGTCGTGCCATAATCGCCCACATCGATAATGCGGCCGTCCTGAATGACTATGAGCCCGTCTGACAGATAGTCATGACACTCCCCTTCGCGACAGAGAAACGGGTCGGCCTTGAAGGTCAGCAATTGTCCCCGGATGCCTTTGCAATGGATTCCGCAAGAATTGGTTTGAGTGACGGTCTCGTTCATGAATGACTCTGATATGGTATAGATTTTCCGGCCGGAGGGGGAGAAGCAGTGTTCTTTTCCTTCAGACGATGAAAATACCCTGTTTATAACATAACGAATTTAACTGAAAAAATGTTCCTGGAAAATGAAAAAAATAAATAAGGGTCTGATTACATGTCTCATTTGCCGTGAATTTTGTTTTGTCCGGAAATAAAGTTGTGATATAGGCGGATATTTCCTAACTTTGTGGCAATAGAAGAATAAACATAAGATTAAACGATAAAAACATGCTCTTGACCATGAAGAAAACAGTTCATGCCCTACTTGCCGGTGTAGTAATGCTTGGCGCTTTCGTAATGCCCCGCCCGGCCGCTTCCCAAGTTCCGCTTTCATATAAGGACGGCGACAGAATCCGTTCGCTCGTGATGGACGGAGGTGACTATAATTCCAAGTTCTATCGTATTCCCGCAATTGAAGTTCTCCCCGACGGCACTCTGATCGCTGTCGCCGACAAGCGTATCGAGACAAGCGCCGACCTCCCCGGCAAAATCGACGTCGTGGCGCGTCGAAGCACCGACGGCGGAAAGACCTGGGGCCCTTACATCACTGTTGCTGAACACAATGAGGATGGCGGCTACGGTGACCCCGCCATAATCAGAGACCGCCGCACCGGTGACCTGATCGTTATATCCACCCATGGCAACGGCCTCTGGAACAAGGCTCCCGGCCGCACAAGCATCTCCCGCAGCCGCGACGGCGGTCTCACCTGGGAAAAGCCCGTCGATGTGTCGGATCAGATCTTCACCACCGACCCCAACGGCAAGCAGCCCATCAAGATGACAGCCGGTTTCGCATCGTCGGGCCGCGCCCTTCAGCTGAAAAACGGCCGTATAATGTTTGTCCTTGTCACCCGTCAGGAAGGTGTCGATCCTTTCCCCTGCTATGCCATCTACAGCGACAACGGCGGCAAGACATGGAAAGCCAGCAAGATGCCCGCGACGCTTGACGGCGACGAATCGAAAGTGGTCGAGCTCCCCGACGGCGATGTCCTGATGAGCATCCGCGCCCGTTTCGGCAAAACCCGCAAGTTCGCCATCTCGAAAGACAAAGGCGAGACCTGGAAAGAACTTACCGATTACAATGACCTTCAGGATGTTCGCTGCAACGGCGACATCATCCCTGTAAAGTATAAAGGCCGCGACGTTCTCCTTCAGTCGCTTCCCGCAGGACCGGGCCGTAGCAACGTGACGATCTATGCCAGCTACGATGGCGGCAAGACCTGGCCCCGCAAGTGTGAGGTTGTCCGCGCTCCGTCGGCCTATTCGTCAATGGTCCTCATGCCCGACGGAAAAACCATCGCTATCCTGACCGAGGAGGAAGCCCACAACACCGACTGGAAGAATTACGGTTACAGAATATGGTTCACTTCCATCCCCCTCTCCGAGATTCTCGGCGAATGAACAGTCGCCATAAAGAAATTGTTAAAGGGTTACGCAATCTGATGTGTAACCCTTTATTTTGATTTGATATGGATGTTGAAAAACTGAATCAGCTGAAAAACGATGCCGGTGTGACTCTTGTGGAATTTTATGCCACATGGTGTCCCCATTGCCGCAAGATGATGCCCGTGATGGAAGACGTTAAGGAACAGGTCGTTTCCCATGTGAACGTATATCAGTTTGATATAGACAAAAACGGGGAACTTGCCGACGAACTCGGCGTCCAGTCTATACCCACATTTATCATATACGACAACGGGAAAGAATTGTGGCGTCACACGGGCGAGACCACCGAAGCCGTTCTTCTCGCGCGACTTGACGAAGCAACCCGCTGATTCGTCGCGACTGACTGTCAGTCAAGACAGTCGTCGAGAAGGCGCGTGATCTCCTCCCGGTCCATTCCCCGGCCTATGAACACGAGTTTCTGCATGCGGTCGCCGTAGCGGTCGTCCCAGTCGCGCATGAGACCCGGTTCTGAGGCCATGAGCCGTGCAAGTTCTTCTTCGGGCGCGGTGGCATACCATTGGCCGCATTCGGTCAGTTTTTTCTGCACTCCGGCCTGCTCGAAGAGATATGACATGTCGGTGTTTTCGGAGAAATAGCATATTCCTTTGGTGCGGATTACGCTTGATGGCCACTGCTTTGCAACGAAATAGTCGAATTTGTTGAGCGAAAGCGGACGGCGCCGGTAATAGACGAAAGTCCCTATGCCGTATTCCTCCGCTTCCCCTTCGTCATGATCGTGGGGGTGGTGATGATGATGGTGGCCGTGCTCATGCTCGTCGTGGTCATCATGTTCGTCTTCGTGTCCGTGCTCATGTTCATGTTCATGATGATGGTGGTGGTGCTCCTCCTCATTCTCTATTTCCGAGAGCGGTTTCTCGATCTCGCGTATCCACGTGGCTGAGGTGGCAACTTTTTCGAAGTTGAACAGCCGCGTGTCGAGAATTTCCTTGAAGTCGATGTCGGCGTAGTCGGCCTCGATTATTTTTGCCCTTGGTTGCAGGGCGCGCACGGTCTCCTTGATTTTTCCGCGCTCCTCTTCGCTCACCTCGGAAATCTTGTTGATGACCACTATGTTGCAGAATTCTATCTGCTGCACTATGAGGTTCTCTATGTCTTCTTCGCCGATGTTTGACGCGGTCAGCGCCGCGCCGGCGCCAAACTCGCTCTGCAGGCGAAGGGCATCCACCACGGTCACTATGCAGTCAAGCCGCGGCGAACCGAAACGGTTGATCTGCGGTCCCATGGTCGGTATCGAGCATATTGTCTGGGCTATCGGTTCAGGCTCGCAGATGCCGCTCGCTTCGATCACTATGTAGTCGAAACGGTCACCCTCCATCAGATCGACCAGCTGCTGGACGAGGTCCATCTTGAGAGTGCAGCAGATGCAGCCGTTCTGCAGCGCCACGAGACTGTCGTCCTGCTGCCCGACTATGCCGTCACGCGCAATCAGATCCGCGTCGATATTGACTTCGCCTATGTCGTTGACGATTACCGCGAACCGGATGCCGCGGCGGTTTGAAAGCATGCGGTTGACAAGCGTCGTCTTGCCGCTCCCGAGATAGCCTGTCAGCAACAGAACAGGTGTTTCTTTCTTTTCCATGTCTTTAGTGTATAAAAATCTTCGACAAAATTACTAAAAATCCCCTTGCGTTGTCTTCCCCGGCCCTAAAATCTCATCCCGCCCTCCGGATAGCCTGATTCTCCCCGGGCGTTAATTATAGTTAAGGCGCTGAGGGCTATTTGCCGGAAATAGGAAAGGATTACGTAACTTTGCACCCATGAATTCTCCGCATAATCGAACTTTCGGTCGTTGGTGTAAACGTTATATCTCACTGAGTCTTCTGATCACGGTGGGTATAATCGTCTATATACTCTTCTTTTCCGATAATTCCGTGTCGGAGACCTACATGTATGACCGACAGATCGATTCGCTCAACATGGCCATACGTCAGGCCGGGGACTCCCTTGACTATTACCGCGGCCTTGAGGAGCGTCTGAACACGGATCCGTCGGCCATGGAGCAGGTCGTGCGCGAGAATTACCACATGCAGCGTCCCGACGAGGATGTCTATGTGGTCGAATAGATTTATGTGTCTCTAAGAGTTTGTCTAAAATCAAAAGAATGTCAGAAAGAAAAGAACGGCCTGCATCTTTCATGCCTCGCGCCGCATGGCTGATAGCCGTCAACATAGGGCTTTTGCTCATTGTCGTGGGCACCGCCCTCCCTCTGCTGCATGTCACCGGGCTGGTCACGAAGATAATTTTCAGCGTGGGAGCCGCCGTTGTCCTTCTGGGACGCCTTTTCGCCCCTGCGGTCAAGGGCCTTTCGTTGCGTGCTCGCCGTCTGAGCCGTCTTGAGATTTGGGTCGGCATTATTTTCTGTGCCGGCGCTTTCTTTATGTGGTTCACTCCCGAAAGGATGGACTGGCTCGCTTTCACCATGGCCGGCGCCGCGGTGCAGGTATATGTGTCCATGGCCCTTCCAAAAGCCATAGCGGCGGCAAACGGCGATAAAACCGCTCAAAAAGACGTTAAAAAATAGCGGTTTGCTAAAAAAGCCTCTCTGAGGGATGCTCAATTGCTTAGGAATTACTAAATTTGCCACTGAATGTCACTGAATCTGACCATCGATCAAGGAAACTCGGCCGCAAAACTGGCCCTGTGGCAGGATTCCACAATGGTTTCAAGCTGCATCGAGACTTCGTTAACTCCCGATGCGCTCGGCCATTTTCTTTCCCCTTACGGAGGAAAGGTCGATAAGGCCCTCTATTGTTCGGTCCGCGCACGCGGAACGGAAGTGATGGCCATGCTCTCCACTTTTGCCGGAAAGATGCTCAGGCTGAGCAGCGATATGCCGCTCCCCATAAAGATCGACTACGGCACCCCGGGATCGCTCGGGGCCGACAGGATAGCAGCCGCTGTTGGCGCCGCGACTGTTTTTCCCGGAAAGATGCTCCTTGTGGTCGATGCCGGAACGGCCGTAACCTACGATGCGGTAAGTCCCGACGGCCATTTCCTCGGCGGAAACATCGCCCCCGGAATGAACATGCGCCTGGAGGCGCTCCACCGTTTCACGGCCCGCCTGCCACGGGTGACCGTGCCCCGCGAGCTCCCTCTCGGCAGGGTGTTCGGCACCGACACCGCATCCGCTATGATACTCGGCTCCGTTTTCGGAATCATCGGTGCCATAACTTATTACAAATCACAGCTGACGCCGGATCCTACGGTGGTGATGACCGGAGGATGGGCCCATCAGCTCAGCCGCCTCTGTGATTTCGAGGTCAACGTGGAGCCTGATCTCGTCAGCATTGGTCTTAACCGAATATTACAGTACAATGAAGCTATATTCTAAAATTTCTCTCGTTTTACTCGCGCTGGCGGCTTCCGTGGCCGCGCAGGCGCAGAACACCGTTTCCCCCTATTCGAAGTTCGGCTACGGACTTCTCGACAACAACGCTACTGCGGCCCAGATGCAGATGGGCGGTGTCGGCTACGCCATGAGCTCAGGCCGTCAGATAAATGTGATGAATCCGGCCAGCTATGCCGCCGCCGACTCGCTGACGTTCCTCTTTGACATGGGCCTTGATTTTACCAACCTCAAATCCTCTGAATTCGGTGCCGACGGACAGAAGATAAAGGATTCGCAGTTTGGAGGAGGGCTCAACTATATAACCATGCAGGTGCCTCTCGGCAAGCGCATGGGCGCCAGCTTCGGCCTTCTTCCATATAGCTCCGTGGGCTACTCTTTCGGTTCGGAAATAAAGAACGGTCTGAACGCACGTCAGGGACAGGGCGGTCTCAACCAGCTTTATCTCGGTCTGGCCGGACGCGTGTTCAAGGGCTTCTCGGTCGGATTCAATGTCAGCTATCTTTTCGGCAACATCGTGAACGATGTGACAATAGCCACCAACACGGGTTCACAGTCGCTTTTCGAGCAGGTGATGGAGGTCCGCGACTACCGCTTCCAGTTTGGCGCGCAATATAAATTCAATGTCAACGCCGACAACCGCGTGGGACTCGGCGTGGTCTATTCTCCCGCAAAAACTCTTCTTGGCAATGCAAGAGTCATAAAATACGACATAGACGCCGATACCAAGCCCGACACGGTAGGTTTTGCCAAATTGCGCCATAACGCTGAACTCGCCGCCTCCTATGGCGGCGGTATCAGCTGGGAATGGCAGCGCAAGCTCCTTGTCGAGGCCGATTTCACATATCAGCCCTGGAGCAAGGTGAAGTCCATGAAAATGGAGAATTTCGAAACCACACGTTTCGCCGACAGCTACCGCATGGGCCTCGGCGCCTCCATCACCCCGAAGGAGCGCGGCGGTTTCTTCCAGCGTGTCTCATATCGTCTGGGCGGATTCTATAACCGCGACTATACGATGGTCGGTGACAATCATGTCAAGGAGTATGGCGTAGGTTTCGGATTCGGACTCCCGGCCTACGGGCAGAAGACCGTCGTGAATCTCGGATTCGAGTATCGTCACCGCGCGGCCACCGACAAACGCCTGCTTCAGGAGAACTATTTCAACATCCGCCTGGGCATCAACTTCAACCAGCTCTGGTTCTTCCAGAACAAGATCCAGTAATTGTCTCCCCGTAGCTGTATTTTTCCCGAAAACAAATGCCTGTTTCATTCCGGTCATCCGATTCAGCCTCGCCGATGCGTGTACTGCCGCTGCTTGCGGTCAGCCTGGCGATGGTCATGAACCTTTTCGCCTGCAAGGAGAAGGAGAAGGAAATGATGAAGGGTAATTTCGATCCGGAGCATTTCGCCACAATGACCACCACCGATGTCTCCACCCTGATCTCCGACTCGGGAGTGGTGCGCTACAAGATCGAGTCGCCGCTCTGGCTCGTTTTCGATCAGGCCAAGGAACCCCGCTGGGATTTCCCGAAAGGGATTCATCTGGAGAAATACAACGACATGTTCCGCGTCGAGGCCGAGGTCCGCTGCGATTCCGCCCGGTATTTCCAGAACAAGCAGCTATGGCGGCTCGACGGATATGTCGAGATCACGAATATCGCCGGCGAGAAATTCCTCACGCCCCAGCTTTTCTGGGACCAGCGGCAGCAGAAGCTTTATTCCGATTCTTTTATTCACATCGAGCGTCAGGGACGTGTCATCGAAGGCTATGGCTTCAATTCCAACGAACGCCTGACCCAGTATGAGGTGCGAAAGGTGATGGGTATGTTCCCCGCTTCCGATTTCAAGCCCGGAATGCAGAGCCCTGATTCAGTATCTCACGCTCCGTCGCCCGTGCCTGTCGCTCCCGATTCAACACATAAGCCATGACCGTCACCACCTGGATCATACTTGCTGTAGTCTCTCTGATTTTCTCGGCCCTCTTTTCGGGAACCGAGATCGCTTTCATAACCTCCGACCGCGTGCGTGTCGAGCTCGATGTCAAGCGCGGCGGACTGATGGGACGTGTCATGAACATGTTCTTCAAGGATGAGGACCTCTTCATTTCAACGATTCTTGTCGGCAACAACATAATGCTCGTCATCTACGGTATGGGTGCCGCGTTTCTGATAGAGCAGTGCTGGCTTGTGAACTATAATCTTAACGAAGCGGTAGTCCTCATTATCTCCACTCTGATATCCACAGGCGTCATTCTTGTCACCGGAGAGTTTTTCCCGAAGACCGTTTTCCGCATCAATCCCTATACCTCGCTGAAGGTCATAGCTTTCCCGCTGATGATCTTCTATATTCTCCTCTGGCCTGTCTCGATGTTCACCACATGGCTCTCGCGCACACTCATGCGTCTGTGTGGCATCCATTCCGACTCCCAGAAAATGGGGATGCTTTCCGTCGGCGATCTTAACCGCTATCTCGAAAAAAACATCGACGAGATAAATCCCGCGAGCGCAACCGTGGAAAACGAAGTGAAGATATTCCATAACGCTCTCGATTTCTCAAACACTCATCTGCGCGACTGCATGCTTCCGCGCAACGAGATCGTGGCCGTAAATCTCGCCACGACCACTCGCGAGACTCTCAGCGAGCTTTTCACCCGATCAGGCCGAAGCAAGATCGTGGTGTATGCCGACGATATTGACAATGTGCTCGGCTACATCCATGTCAGCGAGCTTTTCGATCCGCAGAGAGACTGGAAACAGCACATCAAGCCTGTCATTTTCGCCCCCGAAGCGCTTATGGCCAACAAACTGATGCGCCGGCTCCTTTCCGAAAAAAGGTCCATGGCCATAGTGGTCGATGAGTTCGGAGGCACCGCCGGTCTGGTGACTCTCGAGGATCTCGTAGAGGAGATTTTCGGCGATATACGCGACGAGCACGACACAACCTCCGATCTTGTACGCGAGGTTGAGCCGGGCGTTTTCGAATGTTCCGGCCGAGTGGAGATCGAGGTGCTCCGCGAACAGTATCATATCGACATTCCCGAGGACGACGCCTATCAGACTCTTGCGGGATATATCCTGACTTCCACAGGCATAATTCCGCAGCAGGGTGATGTCATGACTCTCGACGGACTCGAGATGACAATCCTAAAACGCACTGCCTCGCGTCTGGAACTCATATCCCTCCGAAAAGCCGACACCAAAGACTGATGGGCGATTTCCAGCTAAATATCCTCGGATGCGGTTCGGCCACTCCCACCCCCTTGAGAAATCCTTCCGCTCAGGTCCTCCGCTACAAGCGCCGCCTGATGATGATTGACTGCGGCGAGGGAACGCAGGCCATGATGCGCCGGATGAATCTGCCGTTCAACCGTCTGACGCATATTTTCATCTCCCATCTTCATGGCGACCACTGTCTCGGGCTCCCGGGACTCATTTCCACCATGTCGCTCCATGAGAAAGGCGACAATCTGACCGTGGTCCTTCCGGCCGAAGGGATAGACATGATGAGGCGAATGACTGAGTTTTTCTGTCGCGACGCATCTTTCAACATTGATTTCATTCCCGCCGCGCCCGGAATCGTGGCAGATATCTCGGGCCTCACTGTCGAGGCTTTCCCGCTCTATCACCGCATGCCTGCTTTCGGTTATATTTTCCGTGAGAAACTGAAAAAACGCCATATCCGGGGCGAGATGATGGACTTCTACCGTGTTCCTCTCTGGCAGCGGCAGGCGATAAAGGAGGGCGCCGATTTCATAACCGCTGAGGGCGAGACGGTGCCGAACAGCCGTCTGACCACCGATGCCGACCCTGCACTCAGCTACGCATATTGTTCCGACACCGTTTTCGACCCCCGCGTTGCTGAAGCTGTCAGAGGAGTCGATCTTCTCTATCATGAATCCACCTACGATTCCTCGCTTGAGGCAAAGGCACGTCAGCGCGGACATTCGACGGCCGCTCAGGCGGGAAAGATTGCGGCCATGGCCGGTGTCCATACTCTGATTCTCGGACATTTTTCCCAGAGATACAGCTCGGTTGACATCCTTGTCGAGGAAGCCTCTCGCGAATTTCCGAATGTTATAGCGGCCCGTGACGGCCTCAGAATAGATATTTGCCGATGAACGAATTTTCCTCTTCCGACGAACGCTTCATGCGCATGGCCCTCGAAGAAGCCCGTGCGGCCGCTCTTGATGACGAGATTCCGATTGGGGCCGTCGTGGTCAGTAGGGGTCGCGTCGTGGGCCGGGGCCATAACCTGACCGAAAAGCTGACCGACGTGACCGCCCACGCCGAAATGCAGGCCATAACCGCCGCTTCTCAGACCCTCGGCGGAAAATATCTGACCGACTGCACGCTTTACGTCACGGTTGAGCCATGTCTCATGTGTGCCGGAGCCCTCGCTTGGAGTCAGATCTCCAATATAGTTTACGGCGCATCCGATCCGAAACGCGGATATTCGCGTTTTACCGACGCGCCTTTCCATCCCCGCACGGTGGTGCGCGGTGGCCTTATGGCCGGGGAATGTGCCGCGCTTATGACGGATTTTTTTGCCCGCAAGCGCTAAAAGTGAGGCGCGGAGCCCTGATAAGTCGCGAAAAATTGCTACATTTGGACTATGATTGACAAACTGCTCCGCGTCGGCCGCATAATAGTTTCATTAGCTGCGTCCTGCATCCTGACATGCGGACTCGTCTGTCCGGCGCTGATGTTGCCGGGCGTAGGGCCGTGGCTCGAGAAAATACAGCTCGGGCCGGCTATTCTCGGTTTTTCGCTTTTCATATTCATTGTCTGGCTCCTTGTCACTCTCGCTTTCGGCCGGATATATTGTTCGACAGTCTGCCCCCTCGGCACCCTTCAGGACATCTGCGCGCGTTCACGCCGCATGGTCCCTCTGGTGAAACTCATCGATACTCCGCGTCGCTATCGTTATATGCGCCCTGCCACCGCAGTGAGATATTCCGTCCTCGTCATTGTCCTTCTCTGTATTGTCCTCGGAATCTCCGTGGTCACGTCGGTTTTCGAGCCGTTCTCGGCTTTTTCAAGACTTTGTGATGATTTCCTCCGGCCCGTTGTCATTCTTGTGGCGAAAGGGCTTGCGAGCATCGGGGTGGAGACCCCCGCAGCCTCCGTCATTCTCACCGCCAATGCCGGCGCCTGCATCATAGCGACGCTCATAGCCGCCGTGACCGTATTTGTCTCGGCGCAGTCTGGCAGAACCCTCTGCAACACCATCTGTCCTCTCGGAACGGCGATGGGATGCGTAAGCCGCTATTCAATCTATCAGATGGATATCGATACGGATCTCTGCATTCAGTGTGGCCGTTGCGAGGCCGTCTGCAAGTCCTCGTGCATAGACCTGACTGACCACGTGGTCGATGGCAGCCGCTGCGTTGTCTGCTTCGACTGCGTGAACGTGTGCCCCAACTCGGCCATCCGTTACACCTGGCGCCGCAAACAGCTTTCCACTCCGATGATGACCCGTATAAGCGACTTCGGCAACTCGCCCGAAACGAGCGTCGATTCAACTTGTAAACCAATCCGCAATAATGAAACAATATCTGACCCTGCTTCGCGAAATCCTTGACAACGGTGTCGATAAAAGTGATCGCACCGGCACCGGCACCCGATCCGTTTTCGGCTATCAGATGCGATTCAATCTGGCCGACGGCTTCCCCTTGCTCACAACCAAGAAAGTCCATCTCAAATCTATAATCCATGAACTCCTCTGGTTCCTGAAAGGCGACACGAACGTCCGCTATCTTCAGGAAAACGGTGTCAGGATATGGAATGAATGGGCTGACGAAAACGGCGATCTGGGCCATATCTACGGCTATCAGTGGCGTTCGTGGCCCGACTACCGCGGCCGTCACATTGACCAGATAAAAGAGGCTGTCGAGACGATAAAGAACAATCCCGACTCGCGGCGCATAATCGTGAGCGCCTGGAATGTGGCCGATCTCGACAATATGAATCTCCCTCCGTGCCATGCTTTCTTCCAGTTCTACGTCGCGGGAGGACGTCTGAGCCTGCAGCTCTATCAGCGCAGCGCCGACTCGTTCCTCGGTGTCCCCTTCAACATCGCTTCCTACGCTCTGCTGCTCCTGATGATGGCGCAGGTGACAGGTCTCGAAGCCGGAGATTTCATTCACACTCTCGGCGACGCGCATATCTATAACAACCACTTCGAGCAGGTCAATCTACAGCTGCAGCGCACTCCGCGTCCGTTGCCGCGAATGGTCCTCAACCCCGATGTCAAGGATATATTCGGTTTCCGCTACGAGGACTTCCGTCTGGAAGACTACGATCCGTGGCCCGCAATCAAAGGAAAGGTTTCAGTGTGATGGATATGCCTGTGATTAGCATGATAGCGATTGTGGCGCGTGACGGCGCCATAGGCCGCGGAGGTGACCAGCCCTTCCACATTTCGGCCGATTTCAAGAGGTTCAAGCAGCTCACTCTCGGACATCCGGTCATCATGGGGCGGCGCACTTTCGAAGCCCTTCCCGGCGGTGCCCTTCCCGGCCGGCGTAACATTGTCATCAGCCGTAATCCCGACTATAGGGCCGAAGGTGCGGAGACAGCCCCGTCGATCGGTGACGCCATAGCTATGTGTGACGGAGCCGGCGAGGTTTTCATAATAGGCGGGGGGCGCGTCTATGGTCAGGTCATTTCAATGGCCGACAGGCTTCTGATGACCGAAGTCGATGCCGAAGTTCCTGACGCCGATACCTTTTTCCCCGCTATTGATCCGGAGGTGTGGACTGTCGCAGAGACTTCGCCTGAAGCCGTCGATCCCCGTTCAGGCGTCAGCTACAGGTTTGTCACTTATCTGCGCCGCCCTTGATCAGCAGCCGAGGAGATCGCGTGTAATGTCGAGCGCCGCCGATATTTCCGTATCCGTGGCCAGACAGTCGATTTTTATCTCTCCCGGAGCGCTCAGAAGAGTGAAGTTTATGGCGTCGGCCGACCGGTTCTTTTTGTCGTGACGCATGAAATCCGTCAGTGCCCCGTACTCCTTGCATGTGAATTCGGGCGCCGGATAGTTGTCGCGGACAAAGGAGGCGACCTGATGGAGCGTGTCAGAGGGGAATCCCAGCCGCAAATGTGACATGACGAGATCCGTGACCAGTCCGTGGGCAACCGCTATGCCGTGGGCTAATGGTCGCCGACGTTCCATGGCGAGAGCCTCGAAGGCATGGGCGGCGGTATGGCCGAGATTGAGCGCGCGTCTGATGCCGTGTTCAAAAGGATCCTCCGCCACAATCCGCTGCTTTACTCGGACACTGCGCTGAAGAATCCCTTCGAGCTGCGTCAGGCATACCTCCTGCAAATTGATTTTCAGCGCCTCCGCAACGGCCTCGGGCGAGTCGATCAGCGCATGTTTCAACACCTCGCCGTAACCCGAAAGCAGTTCTCCGTAGGGTAGGGTGGAGTAGAAAGCCGCCGATATGATGACCGTTTCGGCCTCGCGGAAAGAGCCTATCTCATTTTTAAGCCCGCAGAAGTTTATGCCGGTCTTGCCCCCGACCGCGGCATCGACCGCCGATAGTAGGGTAGTGGGGATGTTTATGAATCGGATTCCGCGCTTGAATGTCGCGGCTGCGAAGCCTCCGAGATCAGTGACCATTCCTCCGCCTAAATTAACCATGACCGAGCCGCGCGTGGCGCCTCCTCCGGTCAGGGTTGTCCACACTTCTTCGAGCGAGCGGATGTTCTTGTTGCTGTCGCCTGCCCCGATGGTTATGATTTTTGCGTCGGCAGCGGCTCGGCTCTCTTTCAGAAGCGGAAGGCAGCATCTGGCACTGTTTTCGTCGGTCAGTATGAAGAGTGAGCCGGGATGTCGGTTCTCTTCGGCTGCGAGGGCTTCATCAAGGGCTTTCGCCGGATCGGAAGTGAAAATAAGAGCTTGTTTCATTGGGTCAGTTGTAATTGCGGGAGGTTGTTATAAGTCCATAGACAAGCAGCGGCAGCGCGTCGGCCAGATCGTGCATCGAGGGGAACACTATGTCGGCCCCCGCTTCCTTGAGCTCTTCCGTCGCGATAGGGCCCGTGGTGACCCCGATCGTGAAGGCGCCTGATGCGTGTCCCGACTCCACCCCGAGAGGCGCGTTGTCGATCACTATGCATTCGTTGGGCTTCACGTCGGCCAGTTCCATCCCCTTGAAATAAGGCTCGGGGGCCGGTTTCCCTTTTGTGACATCGCGTGATGTCACGCGCATGTCGAGCGCGAAGGCGCCCGGAAAGTCTTCGTTGAGCCGGTTGAGGAGCGATGACTGGCCTGAGCCGGTCACAAGAACTCGCTTTATGCCTATCTGTTCAAGAAAACCGAGCATTTCGGCTGCCCCGGGCATAGGCTTGACCGGATCGAGGGCGGCGAACAGTTCCGTCTTGCGGCGGTAGAGATCCTTGACTTCCTGCTCCGTGGCGTCGCGGCCGAAGGCCTTCCTGAAAAGTATGTTTATGGTCGAGGCGCCGGTCCGCCCTTCATAGCGGAAGAAGTCCTCTACCGGAAGCTCTATCCCAACTTCAGCCATCATCCGCTGCCAGGCACGCGCATGGCTCGGCATCGAGTCATAGAGAGTGCCGTCCATATCTATCAGCGCGGCCCGGGGAATGACGTTTATGTAGTCCTGACGGTTAAGGAAGTCCTGTATGAGCTTTGTGTACATCGGAATAGATGGGAGATTGAGGGGTTATTTCTTCTTCTTTTTCTTTTTTGCCGGAGCAGGCTCGGTCTTTATCGTGTCGCCCGGCATGATGAATCCGGCCGGACGCTCGATGAGGCCCTGCTGGATCAGGACGATGGAATCGGCATGCGTGAAACGGTCCTCTTCGGCGGCTTCGTTGCGTGCGCCGCTTCCGGGGGTCCGTCCGTCGTTGAGCCGCAGACCCCTCATTCCTGTCGAGCGGATTCCGCGGCGGAATGCCTGCGTGATCTCGTTTATGAGATTGACGCGTACGGTGTCCGTCAGCCGCCGGCTCTCGGCAACCGTCTTTTCGTTGATCCGGGCTTTGCCCAGACGTATTTTCATCTTCTCCGGGGTCCCTTTGATGTTTATGCCGAATTTGAACGGAATCGGCGATTTGATGACGGCCACGTGATAGTTCAGGTTGAAATTCGCGTCATTGCTCCCTCTGACGCCGAGCCGGTAGCGGTCCATGTCGAAGATGAAGGGATAGAGGTCGATGAATCCGTCGTGTATGGCGAGTTCGACATCCATGTGGTCTATCAGGTTGCGGTCTTTTTTCTTGAACAGCATCCATTTGGCTATGGTGCGGAAGGTTTCGTTGTCCAGGAGCTGCAGACTGTCGCCCGAGATCTTGAGCGCGAGGTTCAGGGTGTTGAGCCTGAGGTCCATCAGCGAGTCGAGCTCAGTGGTCAGAGCCATGTCCGCATCCACTATGCCCCTCACTTCGCCCAGCAGCGGAAGCAGCGAGTCGATCTGAGGCATCATGTCGAGCACCGAACGCAGATTGAGCCGCTTGATTCTGACGGCGGCAGCCAGCGAAAGTGCGTCGGCTGTCGGGGCTGAATAAAGTGCCGAGAAATTTACGGCGCCGATGTTGGTGTACGCCTTGAGCCGGTCGAGATTCAGCGCTCCGTCATATATCTCCACCAGACCGTCCAGGCCGTGGAGCCACAGATTGGAGTAGAGGACATGGTTGGCGTGGAGCGAGAAATTGGCGGTGATGTTCGAGGGGATAAGGACAGCCGTGCGGCGTGCCGTGTCGGGCAGCTGGCTGTCGAGTTGTCGCTGAAGCAATTCCTCCGATTCGCTGTCGCTCATTCCTTCCGTAACTCCCGCAGCCACTTTGTCGGCGAATACGGCTCCGCGGATCATGGTGGCCATCAGATGGTTGACATCTATGGTGTCCGACTTGACATTGAAGTCGAGCTTGTAGGGCGAGCCGTGGCGCGAAGTCAGTGCGCGTCTGAGATTATGGATGGCGCCGTTCAGCGTGAAATCGCTGTTGTCTATGCGGAGTTTGGTCTCCGCGAGCACTATGGAGTCGGTCGAGAAGGTCAGATCAAGTCCGGTCAGTGTGTTGCGAGAGGGGAAATAAGGCGTGAAAACCCTGACGCGGCGTGCTTTCAGAGAGCCCGAGGCGTTCCAGCGCAGTAGCAGGTTGCGCATCGGTTTGTCGAGATCGACCGTGATGTCTTCGCGCCCGAGGCGCTGGCGGTCATATTCCGCCATTGCCTGTCGCGCTTGTTTCCGCATGAGTCCCATGACCGAATCGGCCGACAGGTCGGGATGGAGCATGGCCAGAGAGTCGAATCGTGCCTGACGGCGCGCCGACATGACCGGACGCGATTTAGGATGCACCGTGAAAGATGCCTGACCGTCGCGCAGTATGGCGCGGTTGTAGCGGTCGGCAAACATTATGGCGCCCGAATTGACCGTCGCTTTCAGCAGAGGGCTGCGCCCTTTCCCTTCGTAGCGTTGGAGCGAGGCGCTGATGCGCGCGTCGCGCAGACGCACACGGATCGAATCCGAGTCAGAGCGGAGCATTATTCTTTCGCCATGTATCGTCGCGCCTATCGGATTGATCTGCGACGTGTCCGAGGAAGTCCTGATATTCCGGGCGCCCACTCCGGCCGAAAGCTCCCGTCCGCTCAAAGTCATCTCAGGGGTGGCGACCGCCATCGTGTCGATAGTCAGCGACGCGGTCAGCATCGAGTCGATGAGATGGTCTTTCACCGTGATGCTTGAGCTTGAACCGAATCTGAAAACGCCGTGGCGTATGTAGGAGTCGAGGGTTCCGTCGGTCATGGCCATGCGGAAATCGTCGAGCGTTATCTCTCCGTCTATCTTTGCCTTGTGGAAGAGCTTGGGTGACAGATAACTGAGCCGCGTCTTGACTTCGGCTTTCCCGCGGAGGGTGCCGCGGATCGCGCATGGAAGTCTCTCAAGCAGTTGCTGGGGCAGATTCTGCACCGTAAGCGTCCCTTCGAAATTTCCCTGTACCGATGGATCGGAAACCGGATGGTCAATCGATGCTTTCAGCTTGAAATCCATCGCTTTACCCATGGCTTCCACTGCGTTGATGCTGATATGCGACGCGTCGGGATTGGCGAGATCTACCGTCGCCTCCATGTCAAATTTAAGCCTGGATAGATTCAGGCGTCCGAAAACGAGCCGTTTAGCGTCGGCTTTGAATGAAATTTCGGCCGATGGAAGTTCCGGTGATGAAACTATGTACGGTTTCAGCAGTTTCGCTTTCAGCTGAAGGCTCAGGTCGGTGTCGAGTGGCTTCAGGGCCTCCACATATTCTCCCGGCACAAGCTCGATGATCTTCATGAGTCTGACCTCGGGAATGTCGGCTGTGAATTCGTGGACGGTCAGATCGTCCGTCACGTCTATCCGTGTGGAGAACTTGGCCTCGACCTCGCCGACGCGCAGCCTGAAATCGCTGAGCCCTATCTGCATGGGTTTCTTACTCTCCCACTGGATATTTCCGTCTATCCCGAACGGGGTGGATGGAATTTTCAGCATTGCCAGGGAAGCGGCGGCGTCGCCGGTGGCCGTCAGGGTGTAGAGCGGCTGCCCGTGCGACGAGCTGTCGGCCAGTTGGGCGCGATGCAGTCCGAGCGTGCAGTCAAGAGAGTCGGCTGGTATTCTGAAACGTGCCACGAGGCCGTCGGCTATCGTGAAACTGTTGATGGAGATGTTGGGAATCGCCGTCTCTTTTTTCTCCGGCGTCTCTTCCTCCGAGGGCGGCATTATGAGGTAATTGGCTCTCAGCGAATCGACTTGCACCAGATTGGCGCGTGTCCCGCAGAGATCCACGTCATAGATCGATATGTCGCCTTTCGCGAGAGCCGCGAGATTGATTCCTCCCGAAAATCTTTTGATGAAAAGAAGCGAGTCGGCATCAGCGGGCAGTGTCGCCCGCACGCTGTCCGGCAGGTCGCGGAGTGCGCGGCTCGTGATTCCCAGCGAATCGACATCGACGCTGAAGCGCGGGAACGTGTGCCAGAACGTAAGTTCCACCCGTCGGGCGTTTACGTCGGCTATGAGATATTCGCTCGCATACTTGTTGACGAGCGGCGTGAGCTTTTCCGGAGTCAGAATCCACACTATGAGCGAGATGACAAGCGCTATGAGCAGCGCCACGGTCGTTACCGCGGCTCCGAGCCAGATGAGAATCCTCGCCCATAGGGGGCGCCGTTTCTTTTTCTTTTTTTTATCCGGTTCGCTTTCCGGAGCCTGTTCCGGCGGCTGTATGTTGGTGTTTTCAGTCAATTTGGTGTCTTTTGGTGAGTTCTTTCTGAAGGATAAGGGTTATCGGTTTTCTTTCGACGGCGGAATCTGCGGCGAGCGCACAGTCACATGGAAGCAGGGCTGCTTTATCTCATACTTGACCCAGCATTTTCCCTCCTCGCGCATGGCGTATAACACCTCGGCCAGAACGCCTTTCAGCTCTTCGGCCGAATGTGTCTTTTCCGTCGCATCCACTGCGAATCTGACGTAGGATATATCCACTGTCGTCCCTAACTGATGGACCGACGAATCTACTGCGTTTCCATTGGCGCGGCGCAGCCGTCTGACGGTTTCCGGAGTGCGGAGCACGCTCGTGACCTTTATCCGGTACTTGCCTCCCCCGCGAGCAGCCAGGGTGTCGTTGAAGCGGCGTCCTATCTCGTGGAGCATTGCGGCTCCCTCGGGAATCATGTAGGGGCGCGAATAGGTCAGTTCCTCGACGTAGAAATCCGCGCACGGAGTGACCTTCACCAGCGGGCGCCGGGTGACCAGATGTGAGCGAGTGTCGGAAATCGGCTCTATGCCAATGCGTTCAGCCTCCGCCCAGTGAACGAAATTGCTGTCGTTGAACACCTCGTCAGGTCGCCCTATGCGGTTGAACGTCAGCTTCGTGTTAGGTTCAGGCATCTCGAGCAGCGGATGATTGTAGGGGCTGACGCTGTCTTCCTCGAGCTGACGCACCTCTTTAGGATCTATCGGCTTGATAGTCACTTTCTCTTTGTTGTCGTGGGAGCAGCTGGCAAGGGCAATTCCCGCGATTATGATGGTATATAGCAGTTTACGCATGATGAATTGTGGCGGAGCAGAAAGATCGTTTGACAGTTGGAAAAAGAGCCTACTCCGCAACTTGAGTGTAAAGTTACAACTTTTCCGCCAAATAACCCACCCCCGTCCTCCGGAAAATGCCCTGTCCGCCCCGTCCGACTCGTCTGACCTGTCCGACTTTGTCCGCCCCGTCCAATCCGTCCAATTCGCCTAATCCCCCTCATTCGGAGTAAACTGCGAGAATGGCGTCGAGGAATGAGCGGTACGACATCGAGCTGCGGAAATAGGCGCGTCCCGCCTCTCCCAACCGCCGGCGCATCTTGTAATCGGTGAGCACCGTGCGCAGCGCGGCGGCCAGAGCGTCGATATTGTCCGGAGGTGTCAGGAGACCCGTTTTGCCGTCGGTGATATATTCCGGCTGAGCACCGTTGTCAGAGGCGATCACGCACACACCGCCCTGCATGAACTCCATAGGCGCCAGCGGACACGCTTCCCTGACGATCGACGGCGCAACCCCGATCGCCGCATGAGGGATGAGCGAGCGCACGCGGTCGGAAAAGCCGTAAAATCCTACGCGGTCGGCGATTCCGCACTCACGCGCCGCCTCAATCAGCTCCTTGTCGTAGTCAGCCGGTTTGCATGTCCCGACGAAGAGCATCATCCACCGCAGGTCGCGCACCTTTCCGAGAGCGCGGACAAGCGTCTCGCACCCCTTGGATTTGCGCACGCGGCCGGTGAACATGATCAGCGGAGTCTTCTCATCGACTCCGAATCGGGCGTGAAGATTCTCCACTTCCGCCGCCGGGCTGTCGGGGATGCTGTTGTGGACGGTGAGGCATTTCTCGTCCGGCATCCACCGGTTGACGCTTTGCCACAGTCGGCGCCCAAGATCGCTGACGAAGATCATGCGGTGGAGCCGACGCATGGCACCGCGACGGTAAGGCATCGTGCGCGAGGCTCGGGCAATATGGCGTGTCAGAACCACCCGCGCTTTGCTCCCGCTGAGGTCGATAGCTTTCATCACGGCCGGAACCTGACCCGCGTCATGGACATGGACGACATCCGCATCCATCACGACCGGCGCGAGCATCCGGGCCGCTTTTCCGCTGAAAAATCCGCCGAGAGGAACAAGCGTGAAATCTATGGCGCCTTTCAGCCGTGAGCTGACGGCGGCCGACGGTCGCGCCACGTAGCTGACCTCATGGCCTTCAGCCGAGAGGGCCTTGCCGAGGTCAAGAACATATTGTTCGGCACCGCCCCAAACCTTGCCGGGAAAAATCTGGACTATCTTCATTGCGGTTTCTTTGTCGGGTTGACGGTTGCGCTATTGTTGCTCATACGTTTCAGATAGCTCTGGATGAAGGCTCTCGCCTTGCGGGTCATCGCGGCTTCCTCGGCAATTCCTTTGCCGGCGAGATTGTTTTTCAGCAATGGATCGCGCTTGTAGTTATAGAGAGCGGTGACGTTGCCCTCTTCGCCGTCGAGCTGCAGAAGCCAGTCGCCTTGAATGTATTGCGGTATTTTGTCCCAGTTGAAGGCCCATGAATCCTCGGCAGGAGTGGCGAACAGATCTTTCCCGAATGCTATATAGGGGCGCTTGGCTCCCAGATAGTTGAGCATCGTCGGCATGATGTCGGTCTGCTGGGCGATCCCTTCCATGCGGCCGCGGGGCAGCTCGCCCGACGGATCGAAAATCAGGATGGGGACGCGGAAGCCGCCAAGATCGGTCTTATAGACGTCATGGGTGCGTTTGGCGCTGGTATGGTCGGCGGTGAGAATGAAGATGGTGTTGGCATACCAAGGTTGCCGCGAGGCGGTCTCGAAGAAGCGGCGCAACGACAGGTCGGCGTAGCGGATGCATTTGTGAAGCGGGAAAAGCCCTTCGTCCTTAAGGGAATCCTTGTATTGCTCCGGGACGCGGAACGGATGGTGTGACGACAGCGTGAAGACCGAGGCGACGAAAGGCTGCCGCATCTCGCCTATCTTCGCCGCGAAGAACTGCAGGAACGGTTCGTCCCACACACCCCATGTCCCGTCGAACTGCGATTTGCCTCCGAAACGCTTGTCGGCATAGAATTCGTTCTGTCCGAAGTAGCTGTCAAATCCGGCCTGGTTTGTGAAGGCGTGGATGCCGAGCGATTCATTGTCGGCGCCGTGGAAAAATGCTGACCTGTAGCCGAGCGGCTTCAGCTCCGAGGCTATCGAGTTGATGTCGTTGAGTGAATGTGACGAGGTCATGAACGGGGTCCGCATGCGAGGAATCGAAGCGAGCACGGCGGGGGGTGCGTCAATGCTGAAATAGGTGTTGGCGAAGCTCTGCTCCCAGTAGGCGCTGACGTTCAGCAGCGAGTCGGTGAAGGGGGTGTAGCCCTTGTACTTTCCTCCGTCGAGATCCTTGTTCAGGCCGCCGATAAATTCCTGCGAGAGGCTTTCGACGATAAGGATGACCACGTTTTTGCCGCGGGGCGCAACGGTGTCGGCCGGTATGTGCAGCGGGCTGTAGATGGCGTCGAGTTCCTTGTCGGAGAAAAAGGTAGGCTCGGCCATCACGTGTTGCCCGGTCGTGCGCAGCAGGGAAAAAGGTGTGTTGAGGACGACGCCTGTCTCAACGGCTCTGCCGACATAACGCTGCGCGTAGCCTACAGATATCGGCCGCGTGGCCGAGAGGAAAAGAAGAGCTCCTCTCATTCCGCTGACCGTCACATAGCCCATGACGACGAGGGCTACGCAATTGGTGATGTAATAGTTGCGGCGCGGTTTGCCCGGCATCGCCGGATAGCGGTAAAGCTTGATGAATCCGTAGGTGAGGGCGGCAGCCAGAAGCACGAAGTACCAGTGCGAGAGCAGTTCGATGGCTCCGATTTTCAGGAGATTGCCCTCGCCCTGAAATTCCGTGAAAGTGGCCATCGTTGAACGTTGCAGACGGAAGGCGAAAAACACCGTGTCCGCGAGGTTGATCACCACACACAATGCGTTGACCGCCACATAGATCCATTTCGTCATCGCCTTGTACCATTTCTTCCCTTCCTTGGCGGCTACGGGCAGCAGATAAAGCAGAATGAAGAGGGCGTTGCTGTAGAAAATGGCCGATGAGTCGAAGCGCAGGCCTCCGATGAACATGGTGAAGGCGCTTTTCCATGTCAGCGAGTCGCTGAACACCGACCAGTTCTCCAATAGAAACGCTGCGCGGCAGATTGTATAGGCCGCATATATCCAGAAAAGGTTTATGAGCAGCCCTGCCGGAGTAGAGCGGAACACGCGCCGGATTTTCTCTCTGATTGTCGCCATGATTGTCTGTTATCCGAGTTTGTCTATGTAATCGTAGAGTATCTGAAGTATAGCCTTGCCGCGCCGCTCGCGGGTCTCGTCGCCGGTATTGTTGACCGGTTGGCCGCTGACGTTGTCATAGTCTGTGTGGCCGCTTTCGTCCGTGAAAAGAAAACCGTTGATATATGTGTGCATGGCCGAAGGAGTCGTGTAGGTTTCCGCCAGTACGTCGCGGCTGAAAACGTATTTGTCGTGAGGCAGTCCGAGCTGCCCCAGCAGGATCGCGGCCATGTCTGTCTGGTTCATCAGGGTGTCGATTTTCATCGGTCCTTTCACTGCGCCGCCGGTCAGGAGCAGGGGGATATGGGCGTATTTCGCGCGGCTCTCCGGAGTGCCGGGGCGGTTCAGGCTATGGTCGGCGACAATGATGACGAGCAGATTGTCCCATGCCCGCGACCCCTTGAGCTTATCCATGAACTCGCCGAGCGACGCGTCGGTATAGGCCATCGAATTGTCCGCGTCATCCTTCAGACGGCGGTAGGGCACAACGAACGGCTCGTGTGAGCTGAGAGTCAGTGCCGAGATCAGCCACGGTGTCTTGTCCGCGCTCTTTTTTTCAATAATGTCATAGAGCATCCGGAACATCTCGTGGTCATGAAAGCCCCATTTGCATTTCGAAGCGCTTCGGGGAAATGCGTTCTGGTCAACGAGTTCGTTGTGGCCCGCTGCAAGAAAGAACTCCGACATGTGCATGACCGTGAGGTCGCTGGCATGCACGGCGGTTGTGTCATAGCCTTTTTCCCGCAGGTCTCTGGTCCACGCGGGCAGATTGGGAAGCTTGCGGCTGTGGCGTATGATGCTGGTCGTAGGCTGCCCGGGCAGTCCGCAGAAAATGGCGGGTTGTGCGCGGTCGGTCCTGAACGAGCTCGAGACGCAGTTGGTGAACAGCACCCCCTCCTCGCAGAGGCGGTTGAAACAGGGGGTGACCTCCTCGCGGCCGCCGATGGCGCCGCAGAATTCCGCCCCGAAGCTTTCCCAGATGATCGTCAGTATATTCGGGGTTGCGGTGTTCAGCAGTTTCAGTCGCGGCGTTCCCGTCACCGGAAAGAGCGGAGCGGTTATTCTCTCGGCTTCTTCATCGTCGAAGGCGCGGAAATGGCCGCGATATTCGTTTCGGGTGCTTAAGGAATATATCAGGTTATAGGCCGGGTTGAGTGCCCAGTGGTTCAGAAACGTGACCGGGCTGAAATATGCCACGCTCGGATTGTTGGGCCTGATTCTCAGACCGCGGATTATTATGAAGCACACTCCGACTCCCGCGATGAAAAGCAACGGCCCCGCGATATAGCTCCACCAGCGCAGAGGCGCTTCCGATGAATGGAGTTCAGCCGTTTCGCTGATTAAGTCGCCACCGGCGAAAAATATACCCGACAGGAAGAGCCATGAGACAAGGGCCGTGAGCACATAACCTGTGCTGACACTTGCGATCACGCTTTTCGGATGTTTCAGATAGATAAAGATCGATGATTCTATTTTCGAGCCCCAGAAACTGTAGAGCACCGCGTCACCCAGACTTATGACGGCCACAGTCAGAGCGGCGAGAATATTGTAGGGGAGCATCATCGCGGAGAGGTTCGATGACGGGAAAAGAAAATGTATCAGACCGAGAATCAGCGGGACGGCGCAAAGATAGCTCGCGACTATCGCATCGGTGACAAATCCGTGGCGAATGACCTGAAGATAAGATGAGAAGGTGATTTTTTCAGGACAGCTCTCCCGGTTGAGGAATAGGAAAAGCGGTTTCTGTATGAGGATGAAAAACAGCACGCACCAACACCAGAATGCGGCTACGAATAAAATATATTCTGTCATTTGTCGATCTTTTTCATGATTTCGGAAGCGATGAAATCCGGTGCCATTCCATACATGCACTTCAGATTGCCGCGGGGACATTTTGGAGTCCCGGCCACCGAACAGGGCTGGCACTCGGGCGCCGGAACGAGTCGCAGCCATCCTGCGGAGTCCTGCCGATAAGGGGTGAAACCGCATTCAGGTGTGGTCGCCCCCCATATCGTTATGACCGTAGCGCCTGCAAGCGACGCCAGATGCTGGTTGGCGGAATCCATGCTGACCATCGCCTTCATCTGCGACATTAGCGCGAGCTCCTCCTCTATGGCGAATTCTCCTGCTACCGAATGACATCCCTTCGTCGCCTCCGACCATCCCTTCAGGATCTCCGCCTCCTTGCCGCGGCCGCCGAAAAGATAGACGTTGAGGCCCTTCTCGCAGAGTTTTTCGACAACGCGGCGCATCATCTCCGGCGGATAAGTCTTGGTATAATAGCGCGCGAACGGCGCAACTCCGACAGCCGGCTGCTCTATTTTCAGCGGAAGAGAAGCCGACGGAAGTTTCAGTGAACGGAATGTCAGGTCGAAATCCAGCCCCAGGCGCTTGAAGACATTGACATAGCGGCTGATGAAATTCTCCTGGTTCTCTCTCGAACGGAGTGCCGTCCGCCTCCCGGCACGCTTTTTGTTGACCATGACGACGCGGACATTTCTCATCCTGAAATAAGAGTCGATAAGCCATGTCCGCAAAACGTTGTGAAGATCGGCTACGGACGTTGGCCTCAGACGCCCCAGTTCGCGGGCAAGACGGGTGACACCCGAAATCCCCGTGTATTTTTTAGGATCGACCGGATAGACATTTACGTTGGGAGGAGGCGCTATGAAAAGTCTGGCGAAAAATGGTCTTGTCACAACCGTAAATCTGATCTCGGGATACGCCGTTGCCGCCGAATAAATCACCGGTAGCGTCATGGCGACGTCGCCCAAGGCTGAAAAGCGCAGCACAAGTATGTGTTTCTTTTTCGCGGTCATCTATATAAACTGAAAAAGGGTAAGCTGACTACATCGCACCGCTACAACCCGGTACCGCTGCTTCGGTCAAGATCTGACGGAGTTCCCGGGGAGCTGGTCGTGTAGGACTTACCCGGCTGCAAAGATAGCAACTTTTTTCCATCCCTCCAAATTTTTCCCCGACACTATCTCCCAAAATTACCTAAGTTAGCTATTTTAGCTAACTTAGCTAAAATAGGAAGTTGGGATTATTTCAGGCGTTTGTCGCGGGAGAAAGAGTAGGGGCGCGAGGCTGGGGAGGTGCCGCGCTTTTTGTCGGGAATGTCGTTCATGACGAAGTCGAGCGTCGCCCCTTCAAAAAGCTCTTTGCGGGTCAGATAGTTCCTGTCTGAAATCTTTCCGTTGATTTTCAGTTCCTTGATGTAGCGGTTGGCGCTTGAATTGGCCGGAGCGTTGATTGTCACCCTCTTCCCGTTCTCGAGATTGAGCCGCACATGACGGAAAAGCGGAGCGCCCAGTGCATACTCTCCGCTTCCGGGAGCTACGGGATAGAAGCCCAGTGCCGAAAAAACGTACCAGGCGGAAGTCTGGCCGTTGTCCTCGTCGCCGCAATAGCCGTCGGGTGTCGCGGAATACATCCGGTCCATCACCTCGCGCACATGGAACTGCGTTTTCCACGGTTCGCCGGAATAGTCATAGAGATATATGGCGTGTTGAACCGGCTGATTGCCGTGCGCATAGTTTCCCATGTTCATGATCTGCATCTCGCGGATCTCGTGGATGACATGGCCGTAATAGCTCTCGTCGAACACGGGCGGAACCGTGAAGACCGAGTCGAGCATCCCGTTGAATTCCTTCTCGCCGCCCATGAGGTCAATCAGGCCCTGAGGGTCATGGAACACGCACCATGTGTAGTGCCAGGAATTGCCTTCCGTAAAGGCGTCGCCCCATTTCAGGGGATTGAAAGGACTCTGGAAAGTTCCGTCGGCGTTGCGTCCGCGCATCAGATTGTGTGATTTGTCAAAAAGATTGCGGTAGTTCATCGCCGATTTGGCGTAGGGCGCAAGTTCAGCTTCGCTTTTCCCGAGGGCGCGTCCGAGCTGAAGGATGCACCAGTCGTCGTAGGCATATTCGAGCGTCCGCGCGGCACTTTCGTTGATTCCCTTGTCGTAGGGGACATACCCGAGGCTGTCATAATATTCATGGCCGAGGCGTCCCGTCGATGACACTTTAGGGTGAACGGCATGGGCGCCGTGTGTGACGGCTTTCCACAGCGTTTCGATGTCATATCCGCGGAGTCCTGAGAGCCAGGCGTCGGCAACCACGGAAGCGCTGTTGTTGCCGACCATGCAGTCGCGGTGACCCGGACTTGCCCACTCGGGCAGGAAGCCGCTTTCAAGCCACGCGTTGACCAGTCCGGCCTGAATCTTTTCGTTCTGTGAAGGGTAGAGCAGATTGAGCAGCGGGAAGAGCGATCTGAACGTGTCCCAGAAGCCGGTGTCGGTAAACATGTAGCCCGGCAGCACTTTTCCGTTGTAGGGGCTGTAATGTACAATCTCTCCTGCGGCATTTATCTCATAGAGCGAACGCGGAAAAAGCACCGAGCGGTAGAGGCACGAATAGAAGGTGCGCATGCGGTCTATGGTCAGTGCGTCTGCCGGATCGAGGCTGATCTCCACTCGTCCCAGAATCTCGTTCCAGCGGTTGCGGGCCTCGTTTTTGATGCGGTCGAAGTCGCCGTCGCCAAGCTCGCGCAGGTTTATCAGAGCCTGTTCGGGGCTTATGAACGAAGACGCCACGCGCATGTTGACGATCTGTCCTTTGCGTGTGGGGAACCCGACTATGGCGCCGGCATGGTCGCATTCGGCAATCCGGGAGCTTTCATCGATCTTCCCGTCGCAGACAGTTGCGGCATAGCGGAGCGGCGTGTCGAATTCGATGACGAAATAATTTCGGAAATTTTCCGGAACGCCGCCCGAATTTCGCGTGGTGTAGCCCGTTATTCGCCCGTTGGCGGTGTCTATTTCGACTTTAGAGCCTTTGTCGAAAGGGTCGATGATCACCGTCGAGGTGTCACATTGCGGAAACGTGAAGCGGAAAGCGGCGGCGCGCGATGTCGGGGTTATTTCCGTAACCACGTCGTGATCTGCAAGATAGACTTTGTAGTAATATGGTGTCGCGGTCTCCGCCTTGTGGCTGAACCAGCTTGCGCGGCTCTCCTCGTCAAACCTCGGAGAACCGGTGACGGGCATGACGGCGAACTGGCCGTAGTCGTTGATCCACGGACTCGGCTGATGGGTCTGCTTGAAGCCGCGAATCTTGCGCTCGTCATATCGGTAGGCCCAGCCGTTGCCGGTTTTTCCTGTCTGAGCGGTCCAGAAATTCATGCCCCAGGGCAGAGCAAGTGCCGGATAGGTGTTTCCTGTGGAAAGCGCGTAATCCGACTGTGACCCCACAAGGGTGCTGACATAATCCACAGGCTCTGTCGCGCTGGCGCTCAGCGAAAGCCATGTCAGTAGAAGCGTTGCTGTTTTTTTCATGATTGCGATTCGGTTGAGGTGGCTGTATCTCCCGCCGGTGACTGAAAAACGTCCCGTTTCGGTAGTGGTCCGGAACGGGACGATCCATATATCGGGAGGAGTCCGTTTTTTTCAGATTCAGTATTTGTGGCTTTCAGCCTTCATTTCCTCGGGAGTGATCGGTTTGCTGTTCATCTTGGCCCAGACATAAGCGATGTAGGCGATGACGAACGGCGTTATTATCGAAACCCAGCTCATCACCTTGAGCGTGAAGAGCGACGAGGAGCTGTTGCGGATGGTCAGCGACGAGGCCACATCGGTCAGCGACGGATAATAGGCCGTCGAATTGTAGCCAGCTACGCAGAAGAGCGCCACCACGACAAGCACCGTGCCTATGCCCGAGTACCAGATCCCTCCTTTGAAACGAGGAAGAACGGCCGAGCCGATAACCCCGGTAAGAACAGCTACGACGCCTAATAGGAACACGATGGCTACCGGCCACATCTCTATGAAGTTCCAGAGATACTTGTTGGAAACCCAGCGGAGGCTCCCGTCATTCTCGGTCTGCACGCCGTCGGCCGTTAGCAGAAGGAAAAGGAAGAGGAGGAAGAACACTACGAAGATGGCGCCATTGACAAGTACCGAACGGCGCTGGCCGCGGCGGAAATCCTCGTCATGGCCTATGGCCGAGAGAAAATAGAGCGACGCCTGTGTGCGCGACAGGAAAAACACTGCCACTCCGAGCACCAGACAGCGCCAGTCGGCAATGGCCTCAAGCCCGTGGGTGGGAGCCCATTGCGAGATCACCGGAGCCGAGCCGTCGAGAAGATTGGTCTTCGTGACCGAGAATTCGGCTCCGAAAAACATCATGCCGACTGCCACGCCGAGAAGTATGCAGCCTACGCATCCGTTGATGAAAAGGAATATGTCGTAGGTCCGCGTCCCGAAAATATTTCCCGGTTTCGAGCGGAACTCATAGCTGACAGCTTGGAGGATGAAGCTGAACAGAATCAGCATCCATAGCCAGTAGGCGCCTCCGAAACTCGTGGAGTAGAACAGCGGGAACGAGGCGAAGAAAGCGCCCCCGAACACCACCAGCGTGGTGAACGTCAGCTCCCACTTGCGTCCCAGAGCGTTAACAACCATTGACCGTTCGGTCTCCGACATCCGTCCGAGAAGCATCGACTGACCTCCCTGCACAAACAGTAAAAACACAAGGGCCGCGCCAAGCACTGCTATGAGCAGCCACCAATAGTTCTGAAGCATTTCGAGTGTTGTCATGTCGGGTCAGTCTTTAAGCGATGAGTAATCTTGTTTGGAGCCTTTCGAGATGCACTTGAGCATTATGCACATCTCGGCGGCGAGGAAAGCGGTGAACACTGCCGCAAACATCCAGAAGGTCAGCTGCACGTCGCCGGTGGTTATGTCGGAGATCGCGGCCTTGCAGGGCATTATGTCCTGAATGATCCAGGGCTGACGGCCAACTTCGGCCGTTACCCAGCCTGCCTGGCTGCACACCCACACGATCGGAATCGACAGCATGCCTATCCAGAGTATGATCTTGCCTGAGTACCACGACGGACGCTTATAGGCCATCCAGAGCCAGACAATGATGAACAGGAACAGGTATCCGCCGAGAATAACCATTATATGGAACGAGTAGAACGTTATGCCAACCGGAGGCACAGCCTCGTAGGGGGAGTCGAGATAACCGTAGCCGAAATAGGGATAGTTCGCCTCCAGTTCGCGGGCCGTGCGTGCCATGGCTGCGGTGTCGCCCTGGGCCGAGGCCGAATCGAAGGCGCGAAGCGACTCGTGGGCGCGCCGTCCCAGCGTGATCCTTTCGGCATAGCTGACGGTTCTCACGGTGTCGCCCTCTTCCGTCAGCTCAATGCCGTCGATGAGATCGTTTATGCCGGGCACGAAAGCGTGGGCGTTGTGGGTGGCCAGGAAAGAGAGACCGTAGGGAATGGATATGTCGAAAAGATACGGATCTTCGTCATTTTCAGGTGTTTTTGCCGGATTGAGGATTCCGAACGCCACGATCTCCTGCCCGCATTTACCTTTGTAGAGGCCTTCCATCGCTGCCAGCTTCATGGGCTGCACGCGGGCCACGTCCAGGGCCGAGCCGTCGCCGCTCCAGAGCGTCAGTATCATGCCTGCGAGGCCGACCCAGCCTCCCACCTTGATGGAGCGCAGAGCCATCTCCTTGTTGCGCTTGCGCAGAAGGAACCAGCAGCTGATGCCTATGACGAACACGCCCGCAAGCAGCCAGCCTGAGAACACGGCGTGGCAGAACTTATGGATTGCCACAGGCGACAGGGCGACAGCCCAGAAATTGTCCATGACGTTGCGCATCTGCGACGGATCGAACTTCATTCCAACGGGATATTGCATCCAGCCGTTGGCTACCAGAATCCACAGAGCCGAGATCGACGCTCCTATCGCCGTCAGCCATGTGGCTGCAAGATGGAAACGCGGACTGACCTTTTTCCAGCCGAAAAACATGACGGCTATGAAGGTCGATTCCATGAAGAAGGCCAGAAGCCCTTCTATGGCCAGCGGGGCGCCGAAGATGTCGCCCACAAACCAGCTGTAGTTCGACCAGTTGGCGCCGAATTCGAATTCGAGGATTATTCCTGTGGCCACTCCTACGGCGAAATTGACGCCGAAAAGGGTCATCCAGAATTTGGTGATGGCGAGCCACCGCTCGCTGCGTGTGCGCAGATAGATGGTCTCCATGATCGCAACGATCACTGACAGACCGAGTGTCAGTGGCACGAAAAGCCAGTGATACATAGCCGTCAGGGCGAATTGGGCCCTCGACCAGTCAACCACGCTCATTAAATCGTTCATAATGCAGTATCGGATCTTTTGTTTGTTGATAATTCGGGTGTTCCCTCTGGGGTCAGCGCGGTGTCGGCATGAACCGTGCGGTTGACCAGATCGCAACGCACGGCCTGAGCCCGTTCGCTGTCGGTCGAATAATCCTCCTGAAGGCGGTCAGGAAAAAAGAATAGCCTGAACACCAGAAACAGGATGGCGACCTTTATGAGGATCATGGCCCACAGATAGCGGCCCACCGTCATCTGGCGGAAACCGTCGGCATAAAATCGCCACACCCTGTGGAATATGTTCCTGCGTTTCATATCTATGAAAAGTTCGCCCCGTTTCCCGGAGGGATTACTGACTACAAATCTAATGTAATTTGGTTAAAATAGCAAAAAATAATTGCAAAAAAAACGACCTTCCGCCCTTATATTTCATAAAAAGCGCTAATTTTGCATTTTACGTCAACCCCATCATTATCCATTTGAACTGTCGCATGAACAAGGAGTCAGCCGTCAATCCTGAAGAGAAAGATTATGCAGCCATAATCGAGGAACGTGCGCAGAAAGTGTTCGACATCATGTCGGCACGCACAACCCCCGGTCAGCTCAACCGAATCAAAGAGGCATTCCGCCTCGCCCGCAAAGCCCACCGAAACCAGAAGCGAAAGACCGGTGAGCCCTACATTCTTCATCCGATAGCCGTCGCGACAATCGTGGCCGACGAGCTCATGCTTGACGCCAACCCCGTGATGGCCGCCTTCCTTCATGACGTAGTCGAGGATACCAACTACACCATCGAGGATATCCGCGACATGTTCGGGCCCGATGTGGCCTTTCTCGTGAAGGTGGTGACGAAGCAGAAAAAGGACAAATACCAATCCACAAAGCAGGTTGACAATTTCCGCCAGATGCTCCTCTCCTTCCAGTATGACATACGCGCCATGCTGATCAAGCTCGCCGACCGTCTGCACAACATGCGCACCCTCTCATCCATGCGCCCCGACAAGCAGATGAAAATCGCCGGCGAGACTGACTATTTCTACGCTCCCCTGGCCAACCGCCTCGGCCTCTATCATGTAAAGACCGAACTGGAGAACCTCTCTTTCCGTTTCCGCTGCCCCCATGAATATGACGAGCTGAACACTCTGATCAGAAACGACGAGGAGATGCAGCGCGAGAGGCTCGCCCGGTTCTGCGAGGATCTCCGCTCGACCCTTCTCGACGAGGGAATCATGACCGAAGTCCGCGTCGAATACCGCGCGCCCTACAGCGTCTGGCGAAAGATGGCTAAATTCGGCGACGATTTCAACCACTTGAAATACCGCCACTTCACCGACGTGGTCTTCGGTATGCCCGGCGCCACTCCCGCCCAGGAAAAGGAGATGGTGCTACGCATATATTCCATCCTGACCTCCCGATTCAAGGAAAAACCCGGAGGTATCACCAATTACATCGACTCTCCCAAAGAAAACGGCTACCAGAGCTTCCACGTGAAGCTCCTCGCCGACTTCGGCCGCTGGCAGGAGGTCCACATCAGTTCCTGCCGCATGATCCGCGACTCGCAGCTCGGATGTGTGGCCGACCGCACCGAAGACAACATCCAGCGCTGGATAAGCAAGTTCCGCGACGTGGTCCGCGACGTTGTCCGTCAGAACGACTCCGGAACAGAGTTCATCGACAAGATCGTCACCACGTTCTACAACGACGACATCATGACTTTCACCACCCATGGCGAACCCGTCGTGATGCCTCAGAAATCCACCGTCCTCGATTTCGCCTATGAAATATCGCCCGAGACCGGACAGCATGCCCGCTACGCCCGGATAAACAACTTCCTCGCCTCGGTAAAGGCCCGTCTCCACCGTGGCGACGTCGTTGAGGTGTTCACCGATCCCGAAGTGGAGCCCCGCGAGGACTGGCTCGAAAGCTGCGTCACCTACAAGGCCAAGAAAGCCATCTCCGACTATCTCGCCGAGCGCCCCAAGAGAGATTTCGTCCGCTGTCCCATCTGCAACCCCATCCCCGACGAGGAAGTTGTCGGATTCCGCGATCCGTGCGACGACACCCTCGTGACCGTTCACAAGCGCGACTGTCCCTCCGCCATTCGCCTTGCCTCGCAGTGGGGCGACAATATCGTTTCGGTCGATTACCAGCCCGACGCAACGCTTTATCCCCAGACAATCGTTGTCACCGCCGTTGACCGCTACCATCTCTTCATCGACCTCGTCGAGTGCATAACCGAGCGCCTCGGACTCTCCATCGACTCCTTCAACACCGAAACCGTCGATTCGATCGTGACATGCACAATTTCCCTCGGCGTCCACTCATTCACCGAGCTCCAGGCCATAATGCACCGTATCGCCGCCATCGAAGGCGTTGACACCGTCAAGCGCCACACCGCCTGACCCCAAAAAGAAGGAGCAATTAGCCTAATTAGACCAATTAGACTAATTTGCCCAATAAAAGAGCAGTTTTAATCCGGAAACTCTCTGTCCTGCGTCAATATTTTTTGATTTTATGCCTTGAATGAGACAGGCTGCGACATTTAGTCAACGTCACAGCCTGTAAATAAAGCTAAACTAACCAATTACATAATACGTTTCTATAAAGGAATATGCACTACTTTTTAGAATTTTACCGGGATAAGGGATATTGAGGAGATGTCAGCCGGATTCTGGCCTTTTTCCATAGTTAATGTAATTGTATGTTTTCCCGGTTTATCAAACTTCAACCATCCAAGAGGTACTTCAGAAAATTTAGATGTGGCTCTTTGTTGGTTCTGAATATATTTGCCCTCATCACTTTTCAGTTCCCACACAGAACGGCCGTTGCCACGGACATTTAGTCCGACCTGGCACGTTATGGGTTCCAATACTTCAACTGTCCAAGTAATTTTACCTCCCTTATTGAGATTGCTGACAATATAGGTGTGTTTATATTCGCCAAATTTTTCACGCCAAGTGGTTTTATTGGTACTACAATTTTCAGTGTCTGCAAATAAGACAGATAAATCAGGTAATCCGATTTCAGGATCGAGAGCTTGAGTAGTATCAACATCAATATCGTTATTCTTCATTTCAAGTTCAATCACGCTTATCATTGGATCGGGTTGCTGGTATGGCACATCCAATATCAACCAGTTCCCATTGAGAGTCTGTTTAATTCTTTTTCCTGTTTTGTCATCCAGAAGTTTAGCCTGCTTTACAAAACTATTTATTCCGGGAACATAAAGTTTTCCGTCCTTAGGCCATTCATAGACGGCCAAATAGAGTTTGTTTCCCTGACGTGTAACATCTCCCCAAGGTAATTTATGTTTCCATGGTGAAGCCTGTGCTCCATAGATGACATCAGGATAACGTGCTACCCACTTACCTGAAGACCTGAGGGAAGCAGCAGCTTGCTCTGGGACATTGCCTAAACCATCAGGCCCAACATTCATCATGAATGTTCCACCTCGTGCGATTGTAGAAATCAGAGTTTGAAGAATCTGTTTTGGAGTCTTCCAGTTGTTATCATACCAAGCAAATCCCCAGGAATCGTTTGTTACATCAATTGACTCCCATAAACCATCTATATTTTTCAATGGCACTTCCATGTCAGCGAGTGTCCGGAAATCGCCGAGGTTATGACCGATTCTGCTTGAAATAAGTGCGTTTGGCTGATTTCTATGTACTACCTCAATTAAATCATCAACATATTTCTTTTCAATCTGCCCGGGTGTATCGAACCAGATCACTTCTATGTCACCATAATTACTTGTTATCTCTTCAACTTGCGGAAGACATTTTGATTTGAAATAATCATCAAATGTCCTTGGATTTCCTTCGGAATCAACTCTTGGGGCTTTGAAACCACCAGGGGTTGTCCAGTCTTGATATTGAGAATAATAGAATCCGAAGCCTAAGCCAAGTTCTTTACAGGCTTGTGCCAGCTCTTTCATTGGGTCACGTCCAAATGGAGTCGCATCTACAATATTGAATTTATCAACCTTGGAATGAAACATAGCAAAACCGTCATGGTGTTTGCTGGTGATTATTATGTATTTCATTCCGGCATCCTTAGCAAGCTGAGCTATTTTTTTAGCATCGAAGTCCTTGGGGTTAAATGATTTTGATGCAGCTTTGTATTCATCCTTGTCAATATTTGCCATGCTTTCATTCATCAGCCATTCGCTAATTCCATAATAGGTTTTACCATCCCATTTGTCGGCAAGGTTGGAATACAGGCCCCAGTGAATAAACATGGCATAATTACCCCATTCAAATAGTTTTCCTCGTTCTGATGACTCTAAATTCTCATTTGACTTCTCAATTGTGGTATTTATCTGAGCATTTATAGTCCCGGTTATACCAAAAGTTAACAGGAAAAGTAAACTCAATCTCAAGATATTTGACATAAGTATTTTCATCATTTCGTTAATTCTTACGGATTTCATAATTTAATAAGGAGACTGCAACATCCGTTAAGAAGCAGTCTCCTTATAGAATTAATTATTTAAATTTTAGTTGTTCGGAGTGCCGTATCCTGGATTCTGCTTAATTTCAGGATCCGAGCCTAAAAGTTCATTGTCTATAGGCCAAAGCAGACGATATTCCATTGAAGTCGGAAGAACGGTTTCGATTGTCTCACAAACTGTTCCATCGTTTTCGATCATCCATGGACTTGAACCTACGGGAAGACCAAAGCCTACGCAACCCTCAGGCTGGAAAACGAAATGGTCTGTTTGGCTACCACCTTTCACTGTTGTGAGTCGGCGAAGGTTCCACCAGCGACGTCCTTCAAGATAGAACTCTCTGTCATATTCACGCATGATTTCACTTTCATTCTGTCTGAAGCTACCGGGAGTATAACCATAGGTGGCCTCATTCCAGTCAGAACCGTAAGCGCGTTCACGGAGCTGATTTATGCATGATTTCACACCATTATTGTTGCCTTCGTAATTGTAACACTCAGCGAGGCCGAGGATAGCATCGGGAAGACGATAAATAGGCATATCTACGACTCCCTGCCAATACTGCTGACCATCAACATGACTGTAACGGAATTTTATCACGAATGTACCTGCAAGTTTATACTGAGTAGGATCAAAATTATCAAGTTTATAAATGTTCTGCTCGTTATCTTTTACATCATAAACAGGGTAGAATGCATCGGAGCGCTGGTCTTTCTCATTAAACTGGAAAAAGAGAGCATTTTTACACATATAACGTTGTACTCCTAATGACAGACTTTCTCCGAGTTCGTTTCTTCCGCCGGCTATATTTGGATTGGTAGTATATTGGCAGAAACGCTGGGCACTGCCATCAGTTATTTTATCATAGCCTTGCGGGCCGAGATCTGACCAGTATGAACCGATTGCTCTACCTGTAAGATATGCCCAGTTGAAGTTGGTCAGACCATTGTAATAGTTACCATCTGAATTCGAACTATAGCAAACCGAAAAAATAGCTTCGTTACTCTGGGGCGTAAGCCAGATATTGAAGTAGTCATCTTCAAGTCTGTAATTGTAATTGTTGATTACATTGCTGAAATAGGTCTTGGCAGTTGCCACATCGCCATCGTTAGCCTGATGGTCTCCGGTTGAAACCTTGCCGCTCCAGAGATAAACCTGACCTGCAAGAAGCTCTGTCGCAGCTTTTGACCAATAGTAGTTCTTGGATGAGAACTGATAAGAAGAGCTGTTGAACAGAGTGAGAGATTTGTCGATATCACTCTTAATCTGCGTTAATGTTTCTTCAGCTGTAGCACGCGGTTTATAAAGCTTGGAAGGAGTATATTCACCAAGTATTACATCCGGTTCCGTACGCAGAGGCACACCGCCATACATACGATACATCTGGAAGTAGCAGTAGGCTCTTTGTCCATAAGACATGGCTAAGAGACCGTTGGCTTCATCGGTTGTCAATATACCTTCCTGATTGTCAATACGATATATAAATTCGTTTATATTCGCTATATAACCAAACCATCCGCCGAAATTTGTGAACTGCGTGTGGGCATCGGAATAGCTGTTCATGATATAAGTTGAATTTGCGCCTCCGGAACCATCAGGCAGAGTACCGCTCCACAGCACTCCGGATCTGATATCACCAGCCTCAAATAAAACCTGTTGGGTATAATTTGCTCTGAACATATTTGCCTGAGCAGTGATGAATCCCTCAAACTGGCTTTTGTCTTTCCAGAAGTTCTGAGGGGTATAATAATCACTCGGGGTAAGGTCCAGCTCGTCGGAACAAGATGTGGCGGCGAGTACGGCGCCTGCCACTAATGTGGCGAGAGTTATTTTATAAAATATATTTTTCATATGATTTCTTATTTGAATAGTTTAGAAAGTCACATTCAGTCCGAAGATAATTTGACGGGGCAGGTTATAGGTACCGCCATTTCCGGCTGTATTTCCGCTCCAATAGGTTACATTGTCAGGAAGCGGTATTGTACAGCTCTTGATATAACCGAGGTTCTGGCCTGTGATGCTTAAAGTGAGTTCCTGTGTGAATAGTTTGCGACAGATGTTTGCCGGAAGCTGATAGCTCAACGAGAGTTCGCGGCAAGCGAGGTAATTACCGTTTTGGGTGTAAAGTTCACTGGTACGGATATGGCTGTTTGTACCGTATTGATCAGCGTTGGTGATTCGGGGGTACTTGGCGTTAGGATTATCTACCGACCAGGTATCATGTGCCTGCAACGGGAAAGACATTGCGCCCTGACCTTCTCCAAGTAGGAATGACAGGTTGGAGTCATATACCTGGAATCCGAAGCCCATGTCGAAGCGGGCGTAGAGTGAGAGACCCTTCCAGCTGAAGGTGGTGTTGAAACCGCCTGTCCAACTCGGGTCGGTGTGACCGATGATTTTCTGGTCGCGGACATCAATGATGTTATCACCGTTCATATCCTGGAAAATCATATCACCGGGAACGAGTGGCGTAATATCAGTGTAACCAAGATTCAAAAGTCTCTTTCGGCCGGATTCATTTGCATAAATACCAGCTGTTTGAGAAATGTCGATGTAGTCACCTAATGCATCTATATCATTCTGTGTCCTCGCAATTTTTACGGTTCCATAACCTACCTTCTGATAGGGGTTCTGACCTTCCTGATAGCCGCCGATATAGTAAGTGGGCCATACCATTTCGCCTGCCTCGTTCTTGTACTGCGGGCCGCCGGTATAAACTTCTGTGCCTCCCTGACGATTGTTGGGGAGTCCGTTATCCGGAAGTTCCACTATGCGGTTCTTGTTGTAGGTGAGGTTGGCGCCAATAGACCATCTGAAATCGCGGGTCTGGAGGATAGTTCCGTTAATGTCAATTTCAACACCTTCATTGCGGTAAGAACCGTTATTGTCGGTAACTGAGCTGAAGCCGGTTGTGTGAGGCAGTGCAAGAGCTGCGTACTTGTCGATAGTTGTACGGTTGTAATAGGTTACGCCGAGATTCGCACGGTTCTGGAAGAAACCGAGGTCGATGCCAACTTCACCGGTTCTTGCAGTTTCCCATTTAAGTCTGGGGTTTGGCAGTGTGCTGATGCGGTAACCGATGTTGCCGTCATATTGATATGAGCTGTATGCTCCCTGAAGAGTGTAATATCCGAGCTGTCGGGTATTGATAATAGCATTGGAACCGTATGATGCACGGAGCTTGGCGTAATTGATGAAACTGAGGTTGGGATTATCCTTCCAGAAGTTTTCCTTGGAGAAAACCCAGCCGGCTGAAACACCGGGGAAGAAGCCCCAGCGGTTGTCGAGGAGTCGGGAGTAACCGTCTTCACGGAATGTTGCAGCCAAGAGATATTTACCGTCGTAATTGTATTCGACACGTCCGAAATATGAGAGGAGAGCTTCCGAAGCATTATCTGAACTGATATTGCGTGACATATTGTCTTTATTGTTGGCGGTCAGACCGAGATTGAACAGAGGTGAAGGACCTCCCGAACCTGATGCACTGAAAGCAAGGTATTTTCTCTTGTAGAACTCCATACCGGCCATCACATTGATATTGTGCTTCTCTGCAAAAGTGCGGTTGAAATTGGCAACGAGATTATATGTCTGGTCAAAATAGCGGAGGAAGCTTGCACTTTGTGCGTATGCGCGGTTAACTCCGGCGGTGCCGAACGGGTTGGCTGCACCAATCTGATTGGTCACATAGGCGCGGTTCAGGCTTGCTGTATATTGCTCGTTGTAGTACCATGCCATAGTGCCCTTTAGGGTAAGCCCATCAATAATTTTGGCTGTAACGCTCTGAGTCATAGAAAACTTATCGCTCTGGTTGTCGCGCATGAAGTTATCCTTATTATCATTGATGTTAATTGTAGGATTACCTGTGCCATGGAGCTGATTGCCTTCTTCATCATAATATCTCACGAACTTATACATATAGCCGCGATTCATGAAATATTCCGTGTTGAGCATAGGGTCATCATTCTTCCAGTTGGCGCGGATGTAGTTGAACACCGAATTCGAGGTCAGCCAGTCGTTGATCTTATACTCACCGGTGAACGCAAAATTGTAGCGTTTGTAGAAAGTTCTTTTTATAACACCGTCGGCATCATAGTATCCCAAAGAGGCATAATATTTTCCTCTGTCATTACCGCCCGAGAAGGTAAGGTTATAGTCCTGAGTTACAGTAGGATTGTTCTGGTTGACCTTCGAAACATCCTGATTCCAATACAGAATAGTGATGTCGCTGATGGGGTCAAGCATCTCTTTCCATCCTCCTTTACCAAGGAGATATTCTGTATTTTCATTTTTACGAAGGATGTTGTAGTTCATCGTATTTTCCCATTTGGTTCTTCCCAAGCTGCCTGGGTTGTTGGCGTTGGTGAACATCATGCCGGGGAAATTATTCTGATATGTACCACCGGCTATGACCCAGTGTGTGTTCTGGGCAGTTGTTCTCAGGATATAGAGGAAGTCCTCATCTGAAACAGACTCATAACCGTTATCATAATAGCCTAATCCGACTTTGCCGCTGAAGGTTATTTTACCTTTTCCGGCAGAACCGCTCTTGGTTGTGATAAGGATAACGCCGTTACCTGCACGCGCACCGTAAAGAGCCGTGGCGCCGGCATCCTTGAGAATTTCCATGCTGGCGATATCATTGGGATTGATGTCATTGAGTCCGTCACGGATATTGCCGTCAACAACCACCAATGGCTGGTTGGAACCGCCATCAAAGTTTGTTCCGCCACGCACTGTGATTTTAGGGGTAGATGATGGATTACCAGTCGTTACCGCCACTTTTACACCGGAAACGGCACCGGCGAGTGCCTGAGCCGGGTTGGCGTTCGTACCTACGGTAAGAGTCTTTTCGCTGACCTTGGCGATAGAGTTGGTTACATTGGCACGCTTCTGTTCAATGCCATAACCCATAACTACGACCTCATCAAGAATATTCTTATCCTCTGCGAGTGTAACTTCAATCGGTTGGCCATTCCATGTTACGGTGACGGGCTTGCAACCGATATAGCTGATTGTGAGTTTTGAACCAAGTTTGACACCTTTGATAGTGAATTCTCCATCTATATTGGTGGAAACACCGATTGTTGTGCCGTTAACCCTGACAGAAGCACCGAGCAGACTTTCTCCATCGGCGTCTCTTACGACTCCTGTGCAATCATTTGCCTGCTGAATGGTTTCAGCCTGAGTCTGACTTTCAACTGATGCTGCGTTTGAAGTAACCGGAGCAGAAAGCGCCAGAGCGAGTACCAGACACCAGTTCTTTATATTGTTATTGTTCATTTCGCACTTTAAGTTTAAGGTTTATGATTACTGTGCAGGAGTTGGTGTGAAATTAAACCACGACTTATCTCCCGTACTGAAGTCACACATTGTGTTACCCACTATATAGCCCTCGATACAATATGGGTTGCCCACTATGAGATTGGGGAAGGAGACTGTATTATCTGAAATTCGAGTGTTTGCAACGGGATTTTCAAGGTGATTGTCTGCTGTGCCCTCATACAAGGCAATATTGTATCCTCCACAATTATCGACGGATATGGCATCCCATGTCAGAGTGGCAGTACATGTGGAAACTGTTGTTGTCTGACCATTCGAAACTACTTCGCGGCTTCCGTAATTGGAATATGTAACTGTTAATCCATCCACTAAAGGAGCAGTCATGAATTCGCGATAGAATATTTCTGCGTCACTGAAGCCTTTGCCGGGGACAGCCTGAACCTTAATTACATAACGTGAGTTGGGCTCGAGATTTGTAAAAGTATATGTACATGTCCTGTTGTCGAAATTCTTAGCTTCAACCACTGCTCCATCACGCGAATCCCTCAAAAGTGACACATCATAACCTCCACACTTATCATTTGGTACGATTGACCAGATGATGGTTACTGAGTTGCTCGTCACTCTCACGGAATTGACGGAAACGGGTCCCAAAGTACTCGAATCGTCATCGCTGCAAGCAACAAGCATTGATGACGTGGCAAAGAGAATCGCCGCAATCGCCATCAATTTTTTTAAATTGCTCATAACTAATCAGAATTTAATTTAGGTTAATAAATAATTTGGTTTGAAAGTTTTTGTTAGATGTTTCATTTTAAGTCTTGGACTGTATTTATGAAATTTTAATTTAATAAATCCACAGACGGAAACGCCCCCGAAGCATAGCTCCGGAGGCGTCGTGCTAACAGTCAAGCCTTAAAAATTACATGCTCTTTATTTAATAAATTTAAGGTTAAAAGCTGACGGTGGCGGCTGTGGGACCGCTGCGGTTCTCGATTCGGTTATTCAACGGAAGCCGGGATTCAGCCGCCGGAATTCCTCCATCACCAGATTCTGCCGGTCGTCGGCGGTCAGATGGGTGTATATGCGTTTTATCATGGTGTCGTCGGCATGACCGGTCAGAAAACGGAGCTTGTCAGAGTGCCACCCCTCGCGCACGCGCGTAGTAATAAAGGTGTGGCGCGCGAAATGTGAGGAAATCACGTCGCTCAGCGGTGCGCGGAAACTCATGACCCGGCGCCCGAACTGCTCTTTCCATCTGACCTCGCGGTTAAGTCCCGCCTTGCGGGCAATCCGTTTCAACACCTTATTATATTGTGTAGGGAATCCCCTTCCCATATTCAGCCCCCTGCATCGCCCTTTGTGATAGTCGTCGATCATCCGGCGTATATCCTCGCTTATGAAGACAGTGGCCTCGATCCCCTCTTTTCTTGTGGTGATTGTCAGGCAGGGGGTATTGTCAGTGAAATCCGCCTCAAGTAAAGCCGACAGATCCGACATTCTGACGCCACATTCAGTCTGCATCAGAAAGAGGCGCCTATATACATCCTCTTTTTCCGGTAACTGCACCTCTTTAAGCGCCTGCAGCTCGTCGGCCATCAGGCAGACTTTTTTCGTGTCATCGCGCCGTCGCTTGTCTCTGAGGGCTATGAACGAAACCTTGTTGGCCGGCGTCTCTTCAGCCGGAGCTATGCGGAGAGCCGCGTTTATAAGCCTTTTAAGCAGTCCGCAACACTCGTTGATCTGCTTGACGCCCGATCCGCGTTCCGTCAGATAATCGCAGAATCGGTCGAGAAGCCTTTGGTCGAACCTGTAGGGGGTGGCCGTCGTCAGATATTTGTCGATCTGTTTCAGACGCGACATGTTTGTGCGCAGGGTGCCTCCCGTTGTGGTGTCCGGAGGATAAAGAAAGCGGAAAGCTTCGTGCAGCAGCTCCCTATCCGAAACCTCCGCCGCCCCGGTCTGCATGAAATTTCTCAGGCGCTCCGGAAGCTTCGTCTCCGAGTCCGGGCTATTGAGCAGATGTCGCTTGAATTCCTCGAAACGCTGCATGAACTCCTCTATCCGGTTGTTGGCAAGCGAATTGTTGGTGCAGTCGAGCCGGGTGAGCGTGCTTCCCGACGTGACGGCCCGCTGACTTTCCGGCTCCCAGTGGGTCGGATAGACTTTCATCCCGGTTGAAAACTTGTATTGGCGTCCGTGCAGACGGATTACCATATAGATGATCGATGGTTTGTCAGAGCGAGGGGTCCGCAGGTTGAAAGAGCACTTGAGTTCCTTGACAAAAAGCTGTGTCGTCATATCGTGATTACGGTTATTTGGATTTGTTATTGAAGGTTCTATTGGGAAAGTTAACTAAAAATTATTTTTGAGACCTCAAATTAGGGCCAAATGTTACAATTGTATCCCATTTTCTTGATTGACACTATTAAATGTCTGAAAGGTATCTGTTTGTCATGAATTTTACTCCCGAGCCGAGCGAAATGCCATTAAAAACCATTTTATTGAAGACAGATGCTTTTTATCCTTCTGTTATCCCAACTACTAAATTGACAGAGGTTTAGGTTTAACCACGGTTGTCATTGAATTTTTATGGAAAAATATTAAAAAAGTTTGCCTAAATGACAAATTAACCATATCTTTGTGAACGAAAGTTATGATTAGACCTAACCAATCATATCTGAGCCTTAAATTTATTAAATTAAAATCAATTTTTATGAAGCTAAGAATCAAGCAACCTTTCTGTTGGTCGGTGCTGGTTTGTGGCGGAGCGCTTTTGGCAGCCCCGTTGCAGGCGCATGCAACCGAAGGGACTGTTCCGATGGAAACACAGTCGCAACAGGCAGCAGGTACCTGCACAGGTACTGTAGTTGACGAAACCGGTGAACCGCTGCTCGGTGCCACCGTCAAGGTGGAAGGCGCCAAGATCGCCACTTCGACAAACATTGACGGAGAATTCTCACTCTCCAATGTGAAGCCCGGCTCGAAAATCACCGTATCGTTTATCGGCTATAGCCCGGTTACGGTAGTGTGGAACGGCCAGCCGCTCTCAATCAAACTGGCTGACAGCGCCAACACACTCGACGAAGTCGTGGTGATGGGTTACGGCGTCGAGCAGAAACGCGCCAAAGTGACCAACTCAGTGGCCAAGGTAAGCGAAAAAACTCTTACGGTCGGAACCAACGCCAACCCCGCCCAGGCTCTCGCCGGTGCGGTTTCAGGTGTGAAGGTCAACGTGACCTCCGGTGATCCCTCCGCAACTCCTTCGATCACCGTCCGCGGTGGTACGAACTGGGACGGCAATAACAACAACCCGCTCGTTGTTGTCGATGGCCAGATCCGCGGTTCACTCAGCGACATCAACCCCAACGACATCGAGTCGATGGAAGTCCTCAAGGACGCCGGCGCGACGGCCCTCTACGGTGCCCGTGCAGCCAACGGTGTGATCCTTGTCACCACAAAGAAAGGTAAAGCCGGAACCGGTAAGATCAACCTAAACGTCAAATACGGTATCTCCCACTACTATTCAGGTTACGAGATGCTCAACGCTCAGGATTACATCTACTGGACCCGTACAGGTACCTACAACACAACTTATCCTTACGAGAAGGGTAACTGGCTCAACAACTTCTATCAGAACCTTAACAACGGTTCACAGGCCTATTCTACCGGCGGTACAACCATTACCGACCGCAGCCCCTGGAATATCCTGACCCTGACCGACGACAACAGATATCTTCTCGATTACGGTTGGCAGACAATGCAGGATCCTCTCGCAGGCCGTCCAATGGACAACAAGGGAAATGTATTCCCCGAAACCACCATCCTCTTCAAGGATACCGATCCTCTGGGATATAACCTCAAGGACCCCACAGCCACCCAGGACTACAACCTGAGCTTCTCCGGAGCAAACGACCGCGCAAACTACTATGCTTCGCTCGGTTACTACAAGGCTGACGGTGCATTCCCCTCGACTTTCTACAAACGTTACAACTTCGCGTTCACCGGCGGCTACAAGATCTCCGACTGGCTGCAGGCTAACTCGGTGTTCAACTACATCCGTTCAAACTGGAACAACGAATCAAACGGACGTGCCAACGGTTACAACTTCGGTCGTCTGGCTTCAATGCCTCCCACAATCCGTTTCCAGAACGAGGACGGCGAACAGCTCTATCATCAGAACCTCGGCGGCGCTTCGACCAACCTCCTGTTCCAGCCCGAGCAGTATCTGCGTGACAACCAGGCCGACAAGTTCCAGATGACCCAGAGCCTCACCGCAACAATCATGCCGGGCCTCACTCTGAAAGGAACAATGAGCTGGTACTACAACGAGCAGCTCAGCCGCTCTTTCACCAAGGACCTCTGGACCAACGCCAACGGCGCCATGAACCGCAGCCGCAACACTTCCGAAAGCTTCCTGCGCTACTTCGACCAGACCTACAACATCGTGGCCAACTTCAACCGCACCTTCGCCGAGAAGCACACGGTCAACGCCATGCTCGGTATGGAGTACTACAAACGTAACTACAAGGCGTTCAGTGCTTCCGGTAACGGCGCTCCGACCGATGACTTCGAGAAACTCGACTACGCGTTCACCGGTTCACAGTCGCCCTACAAGGCTTCCAGCCTCGGCATCAGCTCATCTCAGGTAGAGGAAGCTATCCTCTCTTACTTCGGCCGCGTGGAATATGACTATATGGACAAATATCTCGTGGCAGCCACTTTCCGTCAGGACGGTTACTCACGTCTGCAGGACAACCGCTGGGGCTTCTTCCCCGGTGTATCGGCCGGATGGGTATTCTCCAAGGAAGACTTCTTCCAGAAATCAGCTCTCGCTGACTTCATCAACTACGCTAAACTCCGCGGATCGTTCGGTCTCAACGGCGTTGTCAACGGCGGCGTTATCGGCTACTACACTCTGCTCGGTTCTTATTCGGCCTACGATTACGCAGGCAACACGGGCTTCCGCATCAGCGGTCTTCCCAACCTCGGCCTGAAATGGGAGCGCACCCGCACAGGTGAAGTCGGCCTCGACCTCGGCTTCCTCAACAACCGCGTGAACCTCGGCGTCACCTACTACAACCGTCTGACCATGGACAAGTACGCCAGCAAGGCGCTTCCTCCGACAACCGGTTTCTCGAGCGTGACAACCAACAACGGTTCGTTCCGCAACCAGGGTGTCGAAATCGACATTACCGGCACCATCCTCCGCACACGCGACTTCTCCTGGACCGCAGGCCTCAACCTGACCTACAACAAGAACGTCGTCGTGGATCTGCCTGACAACGCCAACGTCAACAACCGTCAGGGCGGTTATGAGGTCTATACCGGCGGCCCGCAGTATCAGAACGAGGCTGGCGAATGGGTATGGCCAACTTACTTTATCGGCGGTCTGCAGGAAGGTCAGGAACCGCGCCACATCATCGGTTACAAGAATACCGGCATCCTTCAGAATGAGGATCAGATCAAGGCTCTCGGTGACTACATCGACGTTTCCCGCTCGGCTCTCGCAGCTGTGGCCATCTATGCCAACGACGAAGGTCTCGAACGTCTCCGCCGCGAATATCCTTCTCTCGCCGGCTCCGCAGTCAAGCTCCGTCCCGGTGACGTTGCTTGGATGGACCGCAACGGTGACAACAAGATCGACGAATATGACCAGTATGACCTCGGCAACCTGACTCCCCACTGGACCGGCGGTTTCAACACCACCTTCACCTGGAAGGGTCTCTCGCTCTACGCTCGCTTCGACATGGGCTTCGACTTCAAGGTTTATGACTCCTCGTTCACTTGGTGGATGGGTGCAGGTCAGGGTACCTACAACGGTCCGAAGCAGATCAAGGACACCTGGACTCCCGAAAACCCCGGAGCCAAATATCCGCGCTATGTCATCGCATCCAACATGGGTACGAACGCATATTTCCGCACCAGCGACATCCTCGCCGAAAGCGGCGCATATCTGGCTTGCCGCGAGCTCTCTCTGAGCTACACGCTGCCCGACGCTCTCTGCAAGAAGTTCCGCAGCCAGGGCCTCACCGTTTCAATCACAGGCCAGAACCTCGGTTACATAAAGAAATGTACGCTGCCGCTGCCCGACAACACCCAGAACCTCGGCTTCTCCGACAGCCAGGGTACCTACAACCTGCCGCGCACCGTCATCTTCGGCCTCAACCTCTCATTCTAATCATTTCAACTGAAAATTCTTATGAAAAATAAATTTTTATCGATCATAACATCAGCCGCCGTTGCGGGAAGCGCCCTCGTGGCAACTTCCTGTGCCGATGACCTCGATCTCTCCAACCCCGACGGTTATGATGCCGGTAACTTCTGGCGCACGGAAGCAAACTTTACCGGAAACCTGGTCGCCCTCATGAACCAGTGGCGCGGCTTTGACAATAACACTCTGTTCTATACCGGAGAGTTCCGCACCGACTATTACTGGCCCCACAGCGGAACAGACGGATCAGGTCTGCGTAACACTCAGTGGCCTCTGAACGCAATTGACTATACCACTCCGGGTCTCACAAACTTCGGCGGATATTACGGCATGATCTCCAACTGCAACACCTTCCTCTACTACGACGAGGAACGCGGTGACGTAATGTCGGAGCAGTGCCGTGAATATCTCCGCGGTATGATCTACGGTATGCGTGCCTACTGCTACTTCCAGATCCACAAGCTCTATGGCTCGGGACCGCTCCGCATCAAACCCGACGTGCTTCTCGGAAACTACGACGAGGTAGCTCTTCAGATGCCCCGCGCTACTGCCGAAGAGACTCTCGCCCAGATCAAGAGCGACATCGACGCTTCCCTCGCTCATTTCAACGCCGCCGGCAACTACAGCAACTCGCTTTACTCCGGTAACCGCGGCCACAACTTCTGGACAAAAGCCGCAACCGAAATGCTCGCCGGTGAGGTCTATCTCTGGAGCGGCAAGGTTTCGACTCTCGACCATCAGGCCGATCCCGCCGACGTGGCAAAAGCCAAGACCTACTTCACCAACGTGCTCAACAACTACGGCTTCAGCCTGATGCCTACATTCGACGACGCTATCAACGGAAGCAAGTCGGCCAACACCGAAGTCATCTTTGCCACTTACTACAGCGAGACCGAGGCTACCACCAACTGGTTCAACTACATAATGTATGACCCCACAACCGGTGGCTCGCCCAACAACTTCTGGAGCTGCGTGGAGAAGGACGGCACAACATGGTCAACAACCGCAAACCGTCTTACCTACTGGTATGATCCCGTCAACAATACCAAAGAGCGCAACACGTTCTATAACGAACGTATGACCGGCCAGCAGCATCAGGCCGTGCGCAACGCCTACTGGTATCGCTTCGATCAGGAAGACTCGCGCATCAAGCAGTTCATGCCCATCTACCTCATCAAACCTGAGGAAAAAGAAGCTGACTTGCAGTATATCCCCAACTTCGATTTCAATGACCACATCCTCGCAGGATGCTACGTCTGGAAATATCACGGATCAATGGGTACCGGCGGCCGCATGATCGGTACGAACGAAATGCCCTACTACCGTCTCGCTCAGGTTTATCTGAATCTCGCCGAGATCGCCAACTACGAAGGCAACAACAGCGACGTCGTACGTTACATCAACGCCATCCGCGAGCGTGCTTACGGCAGCAACTGGGATGTCACCAAATATGGTTACACCGCCGGCGATTTCAAGGCCAACGAGATTGCCATCCTTCAGGAATCGGCCAAAGAATTCTTCCAGGAAGGCAAGCGCTGGTGGGATCTCCGCCGTATGACTGCCGTCAAGGGCGGACAGGACAGCGACCACCTCATCTTCCGTCCGGAAGGCTGCATCGGCTACGGTCTGACTGTAGGTCCCAACATGTATGAGGTTACCGCCAACTACGACCAGCTCGGAACCTTCACCATCTCTACAAACACTCCGGTGCTCGACTATGCAACGCAGAAGCACCTTGTGCTCTACCCGCTTGACCGCACCCTTCTTGACGGTGACAAACTTCTTCGTCAGAACCCCGGTTACGAGGCTCCCAAAGGCCAGGCATGGGGTGAATGAAACGAATCCAAAGAATGGAGCGAATCCTTTAATAAATAGGAGATTGGCATAAATTCAATTAATTATGAGCGATCCCGGCGTCAGTGAATGATACCGGGATCTTTTTTTATTTTAGCTAAGTTAGCTAATGTAGCTGACTTAGCTAATTTATCTCGTCAGGCCACGGACACGGCTTGCCGGTGGCGGTGAAGGAGGGGCGGGTGGCTCCGCGCTCGCGCAGAAGGCGCCCGAGTTCGGCCGAAAGCTTTTTAACCAGATCGGGACGCTCGGAGGCCATGTCATGACGTTCGCTTATGTCGGCGGGAATGTTGAAAAGCTCCTTGCGACCGGTGCGGTAGTCATAGACGAGCTTCCAGTCATCCTTGCGGATGGCGCAGTTCAGGTTGATGCCCCGGCCGGTGTTGCCCCAGATGTTGGGGAAATTCCAGACGAGGGCGCGCCCGCGCGAGGTGGTGCCTTCGCCGCGAAGCATCGGGACGAAGCTGAAGCCATCGACATGGCTCCGGTCATATTTCCTCACCCCGCCCATCTCGAGAAGCGTGGGGTAGAAATCCTCGATTATCAGATAGTCGTCGCAAGAGCTCCCTTTCCGCGTGGTTCCGGGCCAGGAAACGATCATAGGCACGCGGATGCCCCCTTCGTGGAGCGAGCCTTTTCCGCTGTCGAGAGGGTAGTTCTGAGTGTCGCGCTCGCCGTCGCGCCATTCGGGAGCGGAGGCCAGACCGCCGTTGTCGCTCATGAAAATGATGATCGTGTTGTCGGCTTCGCCGTTGCGCTCCACCCAGTCCATTATGTCTCCGAGGCTCTTGTCCATCCCTTCGACGAGCGATGCATAGGCCGCTTCTTTCGGCGAATAGCCGCGCTTTATGTAGCTGTCATAGAAACGCATGTCGCGGTCGAAGGGGATATGGACCGCATAGTGCGACATGTAGAGGAAAAAGGGCTGGTTGTAGCCTTTCGCTTTGTCGAGGGCTTTCAGAGCCTCGCGTGTCAGAGCTTCGGTGGCGAAGATGCCGGTTCCCCAGTAGCGCTCCAGATCGGGGATGGCGTTGAGCGCGTAGGGCTCGCCCTCGGGGGTGTGGCCGAAATTTTTCTCGCTGAGATATGTGGCCAGGCCACCCGCGCCATGGCCCGCGATATTCGTCTCGAAGCCCCAGTGGCAGGGATTTTCGCCCGGGGTGCCGATGGCTCCGAAATGTGCCTTGCCGCAGTGGATGGTGTGGTAGCCGCTTTTGCGCAGCTCATCGACGAACGATGACGGGCTGACGAACGTGGCATCCGTTCCGCCGACGCGCGAGGCGCCGTTGAGATTCCAGCCCGCTGTGGTCACTTCGTCGCTCCTGATGTCAGTGTCGCCATCTTTTTTCAGCGTCCAGTTGGTCACCTTGTGGCGGGCGGCGTTGGCGCCGGTAATGAGGCTCACGCGCGAGGGGGAGCTGACGCTGCACGCGTAGGCCTGCGTGAATTTCATCCCTCGCGCGGCGAGGCGTTCCATGTTGGGAGTGCGGAACATTTCGTTGTAGCGCGTCTTCTCCTTCCAGAAGGGGAGGGAGGTGTCCTGCCAGCCCATGTCATCGACCATGAAAAGGATGATGTTGGGGCGCACGGAGTGGGATTTCGTTGCAGGAGGCGTGGCGGCGTGAGAAGTCGCCGCGGTCACAGACAGCGTGGCCGCTATGACCGGGGAAAGATGCAAGTGTGTCATGGACAGAGGGTTAAATGAGAGGCGCCGGTGGCGTGACTAACGTCTTTTCTTAGCTGGGTCACAAGTCAGGCCGACGCCGAGTTTGTTGAAAATCTTATGATCGACTTCGCCGAGCATGACCGTGGAATGGACCTGACAGCCGTTTAGCTCCGGCAATTTTTCCAGAGCGCGGCGGCAGAGGTCGTCGCGGGTCGAGAGCACTGACAGCGTCACGAGTACCTCGTCGGTGTGCAGACGCGGGTTGCGGCTGCGCAGATAGTTGATCTTTGTGTGCTGGATAGGCTCTATCATGTCCTGCGGAATCAGCTTGACCTTATGGTCGATTCCGGCCAGATGCTTGACGGCGTTGAGTATCAGCGCGGCGCTCGGTCCGAGCAGGGGAGATGTCTCGGCGGTGATGATGGTGCCGTCGGCAAGCTCTATGGCCGAGCAGGGCACCCCGGAGCGCGCGGCGCGTTCGCGTGCGGCCGCTATGGGACGGCGGTAGGAGAGGTCTATGCCGGCCTGTTTCAGCAGAAGAGCAGTCTTGGCGACCTCGTTGTCGTTGACCTCGCCGCGGGCCATGGAGTTGAGAGCCGTGAAATAGCGGCGGATGATCTCGTTTTTCGAGGCGCGGCGGCACACCTCGTCGTCGGAGATGCAGAATCCCACCATGTTGACGCCCATATCCGTCGGCGATTTATAGGGGTTGTGCCCGTAGATGCCCTCGAACAGGGCGTCGAGAACCGGGAAAATCTCAATGTCGCGGTTATAGTTGATCGCCGTCTTTCCGTAGGCTTCGAGATGGAAGGGGTCGATCATGTTGATGTCGTTCAGATCGGCTGTGGCAGCCTCGTAGGCTATGTTGACGGGATGCTTCAGCGAGAGGTTCCAGACCGGGAAGGTCTCGAACTTGGCGTAGCCCGCCTCGATTCCGCGCTTGTGCTCGTTGTAGAGCTGGCTCAGACAGACGGCCATCTTGCCGCTGCCCGGCCCCGGAGCCGTCACAATCACCAGCGGACGCGTCGTCTCTATGTAGTCGTTGTGGCCGAAACCTTCATCGGACGTGATAAGGCCCACGTTGTTGGGATAACCCTCGATGGTGTAGTGGATGTAGCTGCGGATGCCCATGCGCTCGAGACGTTCGCGGTAGGCGTCGGTGCTCCGCTGCCCGTTATAGTGGGTGATGACCACCGAGCTTACCAGGAATCCGCGTTCCATGAAAGCCTCGCGCAGGCGGAGTACATCCATGTCGTAGGTGATGCCGAGGTCCTGACGCACCTTATTCTTCTCTATATCGACCGCCGAGATGACGATGACGATTTCGGCATGTTCCTGCAGTTGCCGGAGCATACAGAGCTTGCTGTCGGGCCTGAATCCCGGCAGAACGCGGCTTGCGTGATAATCGTCGAAAAGTTTTCCTCCCAGCTCGAGGTAGAGCTTGTTCCCAAACTGAGCTATGCGCTCTTTAATGTGTTCTGACTGTATTCTCAGATACTTGTCGTTGTCAAATCCGTTCTTCATAACGGACAACAAAGTTACGCCATTTTCTCCGACATTGCAACAATTCCCCTCAAATTTCCTCCGACAAGTCCGGCAATAAAACAGGCAGTCCGGAATGGACTGCCTGTTTTATTGAATGGAGGGAAAAATTACATGTTGGGGTTGAGCTTCTTCCAGTCGGCAACGGGGGGCATGATGCCGAGGTCGATGACTTCCTTACGCATGTCGCAGAGGTGTTTGTAGCTCTTTTCGAGTTCGGCTTTCTCTTCGGGGGTGCCTGCCACTTCCTTGTAGTGGATGCCGGTCTTGTCGATAGTGGTCTCCATGGCCATCATGATGTTCTGGAACATGTCGTCGTTGACGTAGGTTCCTGCAGGCCAGGTGAAGGGCTTGCCGCCCATTGCAGCAGCGATCATCTCGATGGAGATGTAGGCCGGGCTCTGGAACGAAGAGCGGCCGCGGAGGTCGATGATGTTCTTTCCGCCCTGGATGACGCGAACCTTGAGGGCTTCCCAGTCGGCCTGGGGAAGTTTTTCAGTGCCGATGAGTTCGGTCAGAGGAGTGCCGTCAACCTTGGTGGTCGATGCGAACACGGCCATCTGCTCGCCGTGGCCGCCGAATGTGCGGCAGTTCTCGATCTTCGATGCGGGAACGTGGAAATATTTCGAGAGTTCGCTCTGCAGACGGGTAGAGTCGAGGGCTGCGAGAGTGGCGACCTGTGAAGGTTTCAGACCTGAATAGAGAAGAGTGATCAGACCGGTGATGTCGGCGGGGTTGAAGATCACAACCACGAATTTCACGTCGGGGCAGTACTGACGCACGTTCTTGCCGAAATCCTCGGCGATCTGGGCGTTGCCCTTGAGGAGGTCTTCACGGGTCATGCCGGCCTTACGTGCGGCACCACCGCTTGAAACGATGTATTTCGCACCGGTGAAAGCTTCCTTGATGTCGGAAGTGAAAGTCAGGTTCACGCCTTCAAACGCGCAGTGGTACATCTCTTCGGCAACGCCTTCGAGAGCCGGTGCGTAGGGGTCGTAGAGACAGATGTTGGGGGTGAGGTTCATCATCATGGCGGTCTGGGCCATGTTAGAGCCGATCATGCCGGCTGCACCTACGATGAGAAGTTTTTCGTCTGTTAGAAATTCCATGTTAAATCGGTTTTTATGGTTATTATTGTTATCAATGTTTTTCCTGTTCTGACAGGGAGGTGACAAGTGTGTCGGCCAGAGTCGCCAGCTGTCGGCGCGAGTTTTCGTCAAGGCGCGACCGGATGGTGACGGTGGGTGTGAGTTCGGTTATGTCGGGCATCGTGGCCATAAGGGCCGACATCCGTTTCGCCGCCGTGGGAGCCCACGAGCCGTTCTCGATGTAGCCCACGATGCGGTTGCGGAAGTTTTTCAGCGAGAGATGGTGGATGAAATCGTGCATGACGGGGAATATGCCCGAATCGTAGGTGGGGGTGGCGAGAACAAGGTGGCTCAGCCGGAAAGCCTGAGCTACGGCTTCGCTCATATCGCATTTCGTCAGATCCATCACCGCAACCTGAATTCCTGCCCGGCGCAGCATGTCGGCGAGTTCGAGAGCGGCTGCGGCGGTTCCTCCGTAGATCGACGCGTAGGCTATCATGACTCCCGGCGTTTCCGGCTGATAACGGCTCCAGAGGTCATATAGGCGCAGATAGCGGTCGAGGGGAGCGCTGAGCACGGGGCCGTGAAGCGGCGCTATGCGGTCGATTGTGACCGGGACGAGTTTCTTGAGGAGCGCCTGTACCTGCTGCCCGTAGCGGCCTACGATGTTCAGATAGTAGCGCCGGGCCTCGCCGACCCAGTCGTCGGCATACTGCAAGGCGCCGAATTTGCCGAAAGCGTCGGCCGAGAAGAGGGTGCGCGTGTTGCTTTCGTAGCTGACCATTACTTCGGGCCAATGCACCATAGGGGCCGAATAGAAGTGCAGCTCGTGGGTGCCGAGCGACAGGGTGTCGCCTTCCTTGACGGTGATGACGCGTCCGTCGAAATTTTCATCGGGAAAAAACTGCGGCAGCATTTTTGCGGCCTGGACGCCGGTCACTATCTTCATTTCCGGGAAATGATGCATGGCGCGGGCAATGCATGCCGAATGATCGGGCTCCATGTGATGGACCACGAGATAGTCGGGAGTGCGTCCCTCGGTTGCGGCGAGTATGTCGGTGAGCCACTGGTCGCCTCCGTTCTCCTCCACCGAGTCCATGACGGCAATCTTCTCGTCAACAATCACGTAGGAGTTGTAACTCATGCCAAGGGGAGTAGGATACTGCGCTTCGAAAATCCTGCAGGAGGCATCGTCGATGCCAATGAATTTTATATTGTCGGTTACGTATATGCCCATCTTTTTCTGAATTCCGGTTATCACCGCAAATTTAAGAAACTTTCCTCACAATTGCAGAAAAAATTCCCTAATTTTTCGCCATCTCCGGATTTGCTTCCGGAGGTATTAACATTGGAGGAATTCAGAAGTTCGCTTAGAGCTTGTTTCATAATAAATATTAACGACAGTGGGAAGGTAAATTCTTTCAATATACATATATTTAGTTTTAAATCTCATTAACATTCCTAAATATCTGGAAGAAACATGCAACTTGTCTATATTGCCATGGTTTCGCATTTCTTGGCCGTTTTTCGTCCTGTTCCTCAGTCATGTATATCTAATACACTCCTTCGTCACATAACAAAAAACAGCGCAAATTATGCGACCCTGTCGTCAATATTTATTATGAAACAAGCTCTTAGCCTCTGAAATTCTCGGCTATGTAGCGCGCCACCGAATCGGTAGCGTTGGGGCCTATCGTCTCGTGGGCGGCCGCGCGGACTTCAGGCAATGCGTTGGCCACGGCTATGGCCCGGTCGGCCACTGCCATCATCGGCAGGTCGTTGATGTTGTCGCCGAACACTATCAGCTCGTCGGCGCCGGTCAGTTCTTTCAGTTCGAGAACGGCTTCGGCCTTCGACACTCCCGGGGCGAATATGTCGGTCATACCGGTCGTGGGGTCAAATATGTCGGGATATGTCGGGATGGAGTAGTCGGTGTCGTTCTTGATTTTTGCGGCTGCCGCTTCCACCTGCGCGATCGGCCCTACGGCGAATATCACTATTGTGTCAGGGTAACATTCCGGAGCCGCTTCTGCGGGGAGAAGATGGAAGCGCTTGAGTTCCAGTCCCGTGCGTTCGTCTATGAATTTCTGTTCTTTCTTCGACAGCGCCCCGTGGACATAGACATGAAGCCGGTTGTCACGGCCGATAGTGTAGGTCATCGGGTTGAGGCCGTTTTCGCGGCATGCGGCTGTCGCCTCGGCTGCCATTTCCGGCGTCATGAGCCGCGGACGTATGTAGCTCCGGGTTTTGCGGTCCCAGAGTGCCGCGCCGGTCATGACAATGGCAGGGGGTGTGGTCAGGGTGTTGCGCAGAAGCGGCTCCACCGTAGCCGGGGTGCGGGCAGTAGCCACGGTTATGAGCGCGCCCTGCCGCGTCAGTTCGGAAATTATGTGGGCCGATTCGGGGCTCACACGGCTGTCGGTCGAAAGGAGTGTTCCGTCAAGGTCTGTTACGAAAAGCTGTTTCATCGGTCGAAGAAATGAGTGGTAAGGTGAAGCGGAAGGTGGTTCCCGCGTCAGGCTCCGAAGAGACTATCTGTATCTTTCCTGAGTGATATTGCTCTATTATGCGCCGGGCCAGCGGCAGTCCGAGACCCCAGCCGCGCTCTTTAGTGGTGAAACCGGGCCTGAACACGTTTTTTCTTGTTTTTCGGCTCATTCCGCGGCCCGTGTCGGTGACATAGACGGCGGCATGTCCGTTTTCCTTCCTGACGCTGACGGCGATCGTGCCGGCTCCCTCCATAGCATCGACAGCGTTTTTTATCAGACATTCCATCACCCATTCTATAAGCGGTTCCGACATCTCGGCGACGAGCGGTTCCGACGTCACTTCGAGCTCAAGAGCTATTCCTCGGGATATGCGCGCCCTCATATATTCGGCCGCGTGTCTGACCGCCGCCCCCGGATCGCCGGGCGTCATTTTCGGTCTCGAGCCTATTTTGGAGAATCGCGAGGCAACCGTGGTCAGCCGGTCGATATCCTTATCCATTTCGCTGACCATATCTTTGTCGGCGCCCTGAGCACGCATGATCTCCACCCATGCCATGAGCGACGAGATAGGAGTACCGAGCTGATGGGCCGTTTCTTTCGACAGTCCGGTCCAGAGCCTGTTCTGCTCGGCGCGGCGCCCGGCCCTGATGGCGAAATAGGCCACTGTGGCGAAAACGAGCATAATGCCTACGGCAACGTAGGGAAACATGCTCAGGTTACGCAACAGACGCGAGTCCTCGTAGTAGATGTGCTGGCTGATTCCCGGAGCGATTTCGATATGGATGACGTTGGGCGTTTTCCTGAGTTGCGACAGCTTCCGCCTGAGAAACTCCTTGTTGGCGTCGGAGATGAAAAGCGGCTGTCGGGAGTCGGTGGCCTCGGGAAGGGCGAAGTTGCGGTGATCGAGGATGTTGCCGCTGTCATCGGTCAGGATCAGCGGTATGGTCCTGTTGCTTTTTATGATTCCCAGCAGGAAGTTGAGACGCGCGGTCTCCGATTCGCCGGAGCCGTCGGGGGCGCTCCGGGCTATTTCACGCGTCGCGTCGGCCCACACCTGCATTCTCTCCCGTTCCTGCGCGCTCACCTCTTTTGCCAGCGAGTTGGAATAGTACAGGAAGAAAACGATGGCCGCCGCGGCGACTGCCATGAAAGCGACAGCGCCGTAGCGCCGCAGATCATAGATATTCATGTTCCCGAACACATTTCCTAAACGGAAGCCGACGCCGGTTTATTGCGACGCTCCTCCGGCAGGCGTTGAACTGATTTAAACTTATTTCAAATTAACATTTCGAGTATGATTCCGAGATGATTTCGACCTTTTTGAAAGAGCAATGGGGTTCCATTGTGATTGAAAAAAGGGAAGAAAGCGGCCGGAATCCTGCCGAAAGGGTAAAGCCGAAGGTTTCCGTCAGTTCTGAATTAACATTTTGAAATAAGTTTAAATCAGTTCTTTCACTGCTGCTGGAGATTGGCCAGAATGGACTGGAGTTCCTTGTCGGTCGTCGTCAGCCGGCGCCGGCATTCGTCAAGCAGTTCGGTGGCACGGCGCGTATAGACCGTCAGTAGGTCTATGTCACATGCGTCGCTCTGCATGGTGCGGAGAATCGAGTCGAGTTCGTTGACGGCCTGATTGTAGGTCATTTCGGCCACAGGCTGGAATTTAGGCTGTTGCATCGTCGGGTTCTGTAATGGTGTTTAGTGTGGATGTGAAGGAGCCCCGGGCCACGCGCGTGGTCAGCCGTGTGCCGGGAGGAAGGGTGGAGGCGTCGGTGACGGCGCGTCCGTCGTGGAGAGTGATCGAATATCCGCGCTGCAGCGTGGCTTCGGGCGAGAGGGCTTTCAGCAGCGATTCCCTCGCGGTCAGGCTGTCGCGTTGGCGTGAAAGGATGTTGGCCGAGGCGGTTGCTATGGCGCGGAGTGTCTGGCTCAGGCGCATGAATTCGGGTGATATGCGCCGCGCGCCTACTCCCGCCAGAGTGCCGGCTGCCCGGTTCAGGCGCGATTTAGCGCGCTCCATGGCGGCTGCCGGCGCTATGCCGAGAGCCGACTGCAGATGCGCCAGCTGAGTGCGGGCGCCGGCAATGCGGTCGGATGCGGCATGGAATATGTCGGTGCCGAGAGTCTGAAGGAGCGAAAGAGCCTCCTCGCCCCTGCCTATCAGCCATTCGGCGGCGGCCGTAGGGGTTTTCACGCGCATGTTGGCCACATAGTCGAGCACGGTCACGTCGCGTTCATGGCCAATCCCGACAATGACCGGCAGCGGAAACTGGGCCACGTTAAGCGCCAGATTGTAGTCGTCGAAAGCCTGCAGGTCGCTTGTGGCGCCTCCTCCTCTTATGATGACCACGCAGTCCCAGTCGTCGCTCTCGGCCGCTATGGCCTCGAGAGCGGCTATGACGGTGGGCGCCGTGCGCTCTCCCTGCATCAGGGCGGGGAAAAGACGTGTCGTGAAGCGCAGACACGGGGTGTTGTGATAGATCTGGTTGATGAAGTCGCCGTAGCCCGCTGCGCCGGGGGCCGAGACGATGGCTATGCGCAGCGCCGTATCGGGCCATTCGAGCGACCGGTTGTCGTTGATCACTCCCTCGCGGGCCAGACGTTCGAGAATCTCCCGCCGCTTGCGCTCGGCTTCGCCCATGGTGTATGACGGATCTATGTCGCTGATGACGAGCGACAGGCCGTAGGCCGGATGATAGTTGACCGTGCCGCATACGAGCACTTTCAGCCCGGTGGCTATCTGCTGGCCGGTGGCCCGGAGGAATTCCGATGAAATCCTCAGATAGTTGCTTGCCCATATCGCTGCGCGCATGCGGGCTTCGATGGAGCCGGTGTCGGGATTTTTCTCAACAAGCTCCATGTAGCAGTGGCCGCGGTTAAGCCTGACGTCCATCAGTTCCGCCACGACCCAGACGTTGGTCAGTTCGGGGCGCGAGAGTATTCCCGCTATGGCGCGGTTGAGGCGGCTGAGCGTTATGCCCTGTCTGCTCATTTGAGGCGGCTGAAGCGTTTTCCGTTGAAACGGTATTCTATCTTCGGCAGGACATAACCGCTGACCGGTTCATAGACGTCGGCCCCCAGGAACTGGGCGGAATTGTTGGTCAGCGTCAGGGTCGATGTGGCCGGGTCGTAGGTATAGCTGATCAGCAGGAACGGAACCGTCATCTCCACCTCGTCGCTGTGTTTCTTCCCTTCCTCGGTCAGCCAGTCAGCCAGTGTCGGCTTGGTGAAAACCGATGGCGTCACGTCGCGCGACCAGTCGGAGGTATAGACCGACATCCGGCTGTCGGGCGTAGGTGTCGCCACGGTGGTGATCAGCGCGATCAGCGGCGATCCTGAGGCGGGAAGCACCGAGAGCTGACAGCGCGAGGCGTCGGTCAGCTGTGCCGTCAGGTCCTGTGGCGTCATCGTCAGAATGCGCGATTTGCCGCCGTAGGAGTTGTCCGTCGGGTTGTTCATGTTGCTGTTGAAGTAGTCGATCATGTCGAGACGGGCGTTCTCGTCGAGCAGAGGGATAACCTTGCGCGGGGCTTTCGAGAAGGCCTCGGAAGCGGTGAGCCCTCCCTGTGCCGCCGCTGTTAGCGGCAGCAGCAGTAGGGCGCTGAATGCGGTTGCAAGAAGTCGGCTGATTCGGTTCATTGTGTGGCTGGTCTATTTTTTGCGTTTTGTTGATTTGGCGGATTTTTTAGTGCCTCCGCGGCTTTTCTTGAGGAAATAGTCGTAGGTCGTCTCGGGTTCCTCGCCTTCGGCTTCGCCGCGTTTGCGTCGTGACGCCGCGCGGGCATAATCCTTGTCTTTGTCGGCGATCTCGCTATAGACGCGGTCGCCCATCCAGTCGGCTCCGCGCAGTCCTTCGACCACTCGGCGCGCGTCGGCTTTCTTGACGTCGAACAGGGAGTAGTGGGGGAGAAGGTCGATTCGGCCCACATCCACGCGCTTGCCGCCGACGTTGTGGTTGAGCAGTTCTATGAGGTTGCCGGCGAAGAAGCCGTCGCCTTTGCCAAGGTTGACATAGATGCGTTCCATGCCACGTTCGGCTGTTCGGCGGTCTTTCTCCTTGTCGCTTTTCGGAACGGATTCTTTCCTCTCTTTTTTATCTTTTGACGGTTTCTCGTCGATGAAGTCGATTTTCGGCGCGTCGCGGTAATAGTCGAGCAACCTGTTGAATTCGAGCGAGAGGACGCGCTTGAGAAGATCTTCGCCGGAGAGCCATTCGAGCTTGCGCATGACTCCGGGAAGATATTTTTGGATTTCGTCCTCATCGACTTTGACGCGCTCTATCCTGTCGGCCAGATTGTAGAGCTGTTTCTCGATGATGTGTTCAGGCGTAGGCACTTCCTTGCGCTCGAATTTCTTGCCTATTTTTTTCTCTATCTCGCGCAGTTTCCCTTTCTCGCGCGAATGTATGATGGCGATGCTGACTCCGGTTTTGCCGGCGCGGCCCGTTCGGCCCGAGCGGTGGGTATAGACCGCCGTGTCGTCGGGCAGACCGTAGTTTATGACGTGGGTCAGGTCATCGACGTCGAGTCCGCGGGCCGCGACGTCGGTGGCCACCAGAAGCGTGATGACGCGGTCGCGGAACTTGCGCATGACAATGTCGCGCTGCTGCTGCGACAGGTCGCCGTGGAGGGCGTCGGCGTTATAGCCGTCGGCAATCAGTTTGTCGGCGATCTCCTGGGTGTCGCGGCGCGTGCGGCAGAAGATGATGCCGTAGATGTTGGGCGTGTCGTCGGCAATGCGTTTAAGGGCAAGATATTTGTCGCGTGCGTTGACCATGTAGTATATGTGTCTGACGTTCTCGGCGCCTTCGTTGCGGTTGCCGACAACTATCTCCACCGGATCCTTCATGTATTTTTTCGCTATGCGCGCGATCTCGTTGGGCATGGTGGCCGAGAACATGAGCATCTTGCGGTCAGCGGGCACATGCTCCAGAATGGCGTCGATCGATTCGAGGAATCCCATGTTGAGCATCTCGTCGGCCTCGTCGAGGACAACCGTGTGGACATCGTCGAGATTAACTTCGCCGCGGTTGATCAGGTCGATCAGTCGGCCCGGGGTGGCCACGATGACCTGCACTCCGGCGCGCAGCGCTCTGATCTGGCTCTCGATGCTCGAGCCGCCATAGACGGGGAGCACCTTGATGCTCGGCATGTATTTAGAGAAATCGGCCAGATCGCTGCCTATCTGCAGGCAGAGCTCGCGGGTCGGTGAGAGGATCAGCGCCTGGGGTTTCTTGACCTCCGGGTCTATCCGTTGCAGCAAGGGCAGTCCGAAAGCTGCCGTTTTCCCTGTTCCTGTCTGTGCGAGGGCCACAACGTCGCCTTCGCCGTTGAGCAGATGGGGAATCACCTTTTCCTGTACGGGCATCGGTTGCTCGAATCCTAATTCCTCTACTGCCCGGCGTAGGTCGGGCCTTACGCCTAATTCTTCAAATGTAGTCATGTATATACGTTTATCAAGACGCAAAGTTACAACAAAAACGCCGTACTTTGCCGCCTGTTGCTGTTATTTCTCTATTTTATTTTCGGGAAGCCGGTGAGGTCTCCCTTTCTGTTTAACAAAATAGGCACTGATTCGTTTGACTCCGCCGCATAAAAAACCATTAAAATGGCAATATTTTACAGGTGATGGAGTTATTATATAAGTAACAGAGTTATTATATACCTTGTAAAAGATAGTTTTTATGAAATTCCGACGCCTGTTCTTGCTTTTTGCGCTGCTGGTTCCTGCGGTTGTTCTTGCCCGTCCTGTAAAGGTCGCGTGTGTGGGAAACAGCATAACGTTCGGTTATACCATTCCCGAGCGCGAGAAATATTCCTATCCCTCTCAGTTGCAGCTGTTGCTCGGCCCGGACTACGAGGTGGCCAATTTCGGTGTCCCGCGCATGACCGCGCTTTTTTCAGGTGACTATCCGTACGTCAACACGGAGGCCTACCGCGAATCCCTCGAATTTAATCCCGACATCGTTTTGCTCAAACTCGGCACGAACGATTCAAAGGCCGTCAATTGGGATAAGAAAGAGAACTTCGCCCCGGATTACCAGAAAATAATAGATTCATACGCGGCACTCCCTTCGCACCCGCGCATCATCCTGATCTATCCCCTCCGAAGCTATCTCGAAGAGACAGGGGCGATAAGCGACAGCGTGATGGTCAATGAGATGCGGCCCATGGTCGAGGCTCTCGCCCGCGAAAACAAGACGGGTCTCATCGATTTCTACGGTCTTTTCGGCCCGGAATGGGACGCCCGCTATGTGCCTGACAAGATACATCCCTCGGCTGTCGGAGCGGCGATGATGGCGCGCCGCATAGCCGATTACCTCCTCTCCGTGGCGCCCGACGGCTCACAGCCGGAAATGCCTCTTTGCTGTCGGCCGGCATCCCAGACTCTGCTTGAACCGGCAAAGTCCTGCCGACACGATGCCGGACTCCGATGACGGGCCCAGATCGACAGTCTTGAACCCCATAGCCTTGCATTGCTCGAACACTTTCGCGGCCAGAAGATTCATCGGACGCAGCGGGCGGAACGTCATCCTGTCGCCCCAGTAGATTGCCTGGGCTATGTCGGGTGTCGTGCTGTTTATCATCGCTGCCGCCACGTCCTCGTCGCCCAAAGTAATTGTAATGAACTGCGAGCCGGTCACGGACGCGGTCTCTATCACCTCCTTTTCCGTCATTTTCACCGGATAGCCGAGAGCGTGATGGTTGGAGAGCACGGTTTCATATACGCGGTGAATCTCATCGCGGGTTGGGTGCTCGAAAAAATGGAATTCGAGTCCGGCGCGTTCGGCATGGCGCATCGCCTCGCGCGCCGATTTGCTGAACCCGGCGCACGCTCCTTCTTCACCGAAGTCAAGGGGGCGGTGAAAGTTGATGTCCTCCCACAAAATGGTGCCTTCCGCCTTGAGCGCGGCATCCTGAAGGGCTATGAATGTCGGAGCATAGAAAGGAGGTGGCAGGGTTATTTCGATTTGCAGACCGTTTTCGTTTCCGTAGCTGCGCAGCAGGCGATAAGCTTCCGCTATTCTCTCAAACGTTGTCTCTTCGGTTTCTGTCATTCCGCCGAATGGCGCCGAGAAAGGCGAATGCAACGCTCCGTCGCGCTCGCCGAGAATAATCCCGAGAAGAGGGCGCGGAGCGACAAACGCCAGATAACGGACCGACTGCGCCTTGCGGCGGTTCAGCTCGTTGAACCGGACCGTGTTATAGACGTGGGGCGCGTGGCGGTCAAACAGTGATCCGTATTCCTCTGCCGTGATTTCCTGTAGCTCCATGGATGCAAATTTACGCAAAATGACAAAAAATCAATGAAAAATGAAAAAAAGATTTCGGAAAAGTTGGCGCGTTTGAAAATATTTCGTAACTTTGCACTCGCAATTGCGCAATCGGCATTGCAACGTTGGCCCATTCGTCTATCGGCTAGGACGCAAGATTTTCATTCTTGAAAGAGGAGTTCGATTCTCCTATGGGCTACTCGAATTTTTCGGTGACACTGCAATGCAAACGCATCGCAGTGTCTCTTTTATAATACACTTCTGAATCCATGAACGAGACCTCCTCCATCACGACAATATCCCCCGACTTGCGCGAACTGCTCGATTCCGAAGCCCGGCGCATTAACCACCCATCTTTCATCGACCTCGATCCCGTGCAGTTTCCACGGCGGTTCTCCGATCTGCGCGACATTGAGATCACCTCCCTCCTTTGTTCCTCAATAGCCTGGGGCAACCGCAAGATGATATGCCGCGACTGCGACAAGATGCTCGCGCTGATGGGCCACGACCCCTACAACTACATGATGGACGAAGCCTACGAGGATCTCCCCGACCAGAACATCCACCGCACTTTTTTCGCCGCCAACCTGCGCCATTTCCTGCGCGGACTCCGGCGCATCTACCAGCGCTTCGGATCGCTGAATGAATTTGCGCGCCACCACCGCGTGGCCGACGATCAGCTGCCGGCATGGAAACTCGTGGATCTGATCAATCAGGAGCTGGCCGAGGCAAACAACGGCAACAGCGACTCGCGGTGTCTGCCGCTCAACATGAAACAGACCGCCCTTAAACGCGTCAACATGGCCTTGCGTTGGCTCGTCAGGCGCGACGGGATAGTGGATCTCGGCGTATGGGACGCCATCGACCCGAGCCAACTCTACATTCCACTGGATGTCCACGTTGGAAACACGGCGCGAAACCTTGGTATCGTGACCCGTAAAGCCGACGACAGACGCACCGTCATAGAACTGACGGAAGCCTTGCGCACCATCCGCCCCGACGACCCTGCCATCTACGATTTCGCCCTGTTCGGCATCGGAATGCAGCTCTGACACTTTTTTCCCAAAACATAATGCAGGGTTCAAATTGTTTTGTAATTTTGAAGACATATTCCCCAAAGAACAGACAATTATGAAAAGAGTTTTATTCACAGCTTTCATAGCACTCATAGCGGCATTGGCTGCATCGGCCGCCGGAAAAGGCGCAGCCATCACATTCTCGGAGACAAAGCACGATTTCGGCAACATACGTGCCGTCGACGGAAAAGTGACCGCGACCTACCGCTTCACAAACACCGGCACGGAACCGCTGGTGATCATCACCGTGACCAACGGAGGTTGCGGATGCACCACTCCCTCCTACCCCAAAGCACCCATAGCACCGGGAAAATCAGGAGAGATCACCATCCAGTTCGACCCCTCGGGCCGACGGGGCGAATTCAACCGCGAGGTAAAGGTGAAGACAAACGCATCGAAAAAACGTATCCCGTTGATGTTCTCGGGAGCAATAGTCCCCTGATTAAATGAAAAAACTTCTGATTTCCATTCTTGCGGCGGCGGCAATCATGCCGGCCATGGCGGCTCCGGATCTCACTTGGCTGAATCCCGTCCATAACTTCGGAGCATTCAAAGAGGACGTTGGCCCCGTGACATGCGTGTTCAAGGCTGTCAACACAGGCGACGAGCCGGTCGTTGTGATCGACGCTCGCGCAAACTGCGGATGCACGCGCCCCACATTCACACGCGAACCTGTGGCTCCGGGCGATACGCTGTCGGTGTCTGTGGCCTACGATCCTGCCGGACGTCCCGGCCGCTTCAGCAAACAGGTGAAAGTAACCACCAACACCGCGGCCAAATCCTACATACTTGGCGTGCGCGGAACCGTCATCGGATCTTCAGGAACTCTCCGCTCGCGCTACCCCGATGAAGTAGGGCCATACCGCGTCAGCAACCATATAGCCCCATTCGGCGAAACCACAAAAGGCCATATTCTCGCTGCGGCAATCAATATCTACAATCCTACCGCCGACACCATACAGCCGGAGGTCAAGGATGTCCCGGGCTTCATCAACACAATGTTCCGTCCCGTCACCATCCCCCCGGGCGAACAAGGAATACTCTCAATGACAGCCTACACCGACCGCACGCCGCTATATGGCATCATAGAGGATTCCCTGACAATTGTCCCCAACGCCAAGCTGCCGGAACACTCCATAAGCGTGGCCACCGTGATGATAGTCAACGAGGACTTCACAAAGCTGACAGAGAAGCAGCTGGCCGATGCTCCCGTCACCAAACCTTCGCTCACGACTCTTGATTTTGGAGTGATCGACCCCACAAGCATCGAGCCTCTGAAGATGACATTCACCATAGCGAACAACGGCCACGAAACCATGCAGGTGCGTCGCCTATATTCTCCCGATCGCGCCCTTGCCATCAAGGCATCAGCAATGAAAGCGAAACCGGGAAAGAAAATAACCGTGACCGTCAGCCTCATACCCTCCATGCTATCCCCCGGACAGCTGGCCGAAGGCATCCTAAACTCAAGAATTACCCTGATTACAAACGATCCGGCCAACCCCACCCAGACCATACGGGTAGTCGGACAAATTAAATAACACACTTCCTGCCATGGATCACCACCACCTGACCCACCCCGAAAACGACGAACAATTCACCGGCCTCACAGTCAATTCAGGCGTAAGCCAGCCTCCGGTCGTAAACCCCTACCTGCGCCGACGCCGCAAGCCGCTCCCTTCAGCCACCGAACTTGTGGAAGGAATCCTCAAGGGCGACACAACCATGCTGTCGCGTGCGGTGACTCTTGTGGAGAGCCTCTCGGCCGAACATCAGAGTGTGGCTCAGGAAGTGATAGAAAAATGTCTGCCCTACTCAGGCCAGTCACGCCGCATAGGCATCACGGGCGTACCGGGAGCCGGAAAATCGACTTCGATCGACGTATTCGGACTTCATGTCCTCGGAAAGGGAGGCAAACTCGCTGTACTCGCCATCGACCCCTCCAGCGAACGCACCAAAGGATCCATTCTTGGCGACAAGACACGCATGGAGCGTCTCGCCGTCCATCCCTCGGCATTCGTTCGCCCCAGCCCCTCGGCAGGATCTCTCGGTGGCGTGGCTCGCAAGACACGCGAAACCATCGTTCTTTGCGAGGCTGCCGGCTTCAACAATATCTTTGTCGAGACAGTCGGCGTAGGTCAGAGCGAGACCGCCGTACACTCGATGGTCGATTTCTTCCTGCTGCTGCAACTTGCCGGAACAGGCGATGAGCTTCAAGGCATCAAACGCGGCATAATGGAGATGGCCGATGGCATAGTGATCAACAAAGCCGACGGTGACAACATCCCCCGTGCCCAGCTCGCCCAGGCGCAGTTCCGCAGTGCATTGCAGCTATTCCCACCCACGGAATCGGGCTGGAAACCGGAAGTACTCACATACTCAGGCTACTATGAACTCGGCATCGAAGAAGTCTGGGAGATGATCGACCGCTATTTTGAATTTGTGAATGCCAACGGATATTTCGAGCGCAAACGTCTGCAACAGGCACGCTATTGGATGTACGAGACCATCGATGAGCAGCTGCGCCGCCATTTCTTTGACAACCCGTCCATAGCATCGATGCTTGAAGAAAAAGAGCAGCGCGTCCTGACCAACCGCCAGAGTTCATTCACAGCCGCACGCGACGTCCTCGACGCCTACTTCTCCGCCAACTTCCCCCAATAAGCCACACCCCATTGACTGATTGGGGTAACGGCTCTCCGAGCCGTCTACCGAACCATCAGCATTGGCGATGATTCCGGCCTACCGCACGGAGTGCGGTGACCCCGACCAGCCCAAACAACACAAATCCGCGAATCGGGGTAACGGCTCTCCGAGCCGTCTACCGCCACACACCGTCCTATTCCTCAAACACTAAACGATACAGCTCTCGGTCGCAACAAGTTGCGACCCTACAGGCATCACTAAACGTTTATTCGGGACGGGAACGATAAACAAGGGTATTGGATCGCTCGCGGCGCAGGAGATCACTCGCCACACGGCGAATATCATCGGGTGTGATGCGGCGATAATCGGCCACTATATTATTGATCTCCACACCCTGCATAACGCACTTTGCCAACTCCCGGGCTTTTGCCAGATAGCTCAACTGCGAAAATGCGGCATTGGTTTCACAGCGGTTCAAGGCACGCTCCAATTCCTCATCGGTGCACCCCCCGGCGGCTATCCTGTCGAGCTGTGCCCATAAAGCTTTTTCAGCCTCGGCTACCGACCTATCGTCGCCACTGCCACGCAGACAGGCATGAACCATCAGAAATCCCGGCTCATCAGTTCCGGCAACCGAAGCGTCGGCAGCCGTGAACAGATCTGTCCCCATCACAAGTTCGCGGTAGAAACGCGACGAATTGCCTGACGCAAGAATGTCAGTCAGCAGATCGGCCACACGATAGTCGGGATGCGTGGCTGCTGCCATAGGGAAAGCGATAACCAACCGCGTCTGAGGCACATCAGCCTCAACCACCTTACGTCGCGGAGCCGTCTGCACAGGTTCGGGCGCATAGGTGCGTGGCTTCAATTCCCGGCGCGGAATAGGGCCGAACCATTTTTCCGCAAGCTCACGGGTACGTTCAAGCGTGATATTTCCGGTCACAGCCAGCACGGCATTATTGGGTGCATAATGGGAATAGAAAAAATCCTTTACGTCGGCCATCGTCACCCTCTCAATATGGCTGAGTTCGCGCCCTATCGTCGGATAGCGGTAGGGGTGCGACGTGTAGATCAGCGACCGCAGATGATGCCCCATATCCCCATAGGGCTTGTTGAGACAAACCTGCTTGAACTCTTCCATCACTACGCCACGCTGCACCTCAAGGCTTTTCTCGCTGAAAGCCAGCGAAAGCATCCTGTCGCTCTCGGCCCAGAATGCCGTTTCCTCATTTCCGGCCGGAACCGTATCATAGAAATTGGTGAAATCGTTGGATGTCCATGCATTGTTGGTGCCGCCGGCCATCTCAAGCGAATAATCATAGTCAGGGACATTAACGGAGCCGCCGAACATCAGATGTTCGAACAGATGAGCCATACCGGTCAGATCCGGAGACTCATCGCGTGCCCCGACATTATAGAGCAGATTAAGAGCCACGCTGCCGGTGGTGTCGTCGCGATGGTGCACCACACGCAGTCCGTTTTCAAGCTCAAAAAGAGTATAAGCGATCATTCCTTGCCCACAATTTTCACACCCGTGATGCGGATATCCTCAACAGGACGGTCGAACGAATCCGTGGCGGCTTCCTGAATCTTATCAACAACATCCATGCCGCTGACAACTTCGCCGAACACCGTGTATTCACCATCGAGGAATGGCGTTCCGCCTACCGTGCTGTAGGCCTCCCGTTGCTCAGGGGTAAACCGGAATTTACGTTCTGCCGTCAGCTCATCGGTTTTCATCGTGATCTCATCCTGGATCTGCTGCAGGGCAGCAAAATCGCGCGCACGGCGCAGAGCCATGATCGTGTCGCGGTTCTGAGCCATCAGCTCATTGCGAACCTGCTGCTCCACTTCCAGATTCTTCTGCCGCTCAAAAGCCCGGAGCTGCCCTTCGTTGAGCTCCTTTCCGGTCACAATATAGAACTGCGATCCACTGGAACGTTTCTGCGGATTGGTGTCGTCGCTCTCACGCGCAGCCGCCAGGACTCCGCGCTTATGGAAACGCTCCGGCGTGCGGAACTCGGCATCAATCTCATAGCCGGGGCCACCGGAACCGAGCATCTGTCCGGGCTGGGCGTTGCGCGAGTCCGGATCGCCGGTCTGGATCATAAAGCGGTTGATCACACGATGGAACAGCACGCCGTCATAGAAACCTTTCGAAGCGAGTTTCAGGAAATTGTCGCGGTGGCCGGGAGTGTCGTCATAAAGACGGACGGTGATATCACCGGCAGTGGTCTCGATCACCACTTCCGTATTCTTGGACTGATTGTCGGTCATTGTCTTGTCAGGGTTTGGGGATTGGCAATAGGCATGTCCACCGGTCAGAATAGCACCACCGGCGGTCAGCATAGCGAGGAGACGCGGAAAAAATTTCATCAGAGACTGTTTTTGGGATAGATGCGCTTATAGACGCGGCGGAAATTATCGTCGGCGGCATTCAGTTCGTCGACTCTATCGGCATAGTCCGCGCCCCAGATATCCGGCAGTAGCTGACCTATATAGGCACGTTCGCGATCCTTCTCTATGGCAGCGGCTATCAGACGGCCCACAGACTGAGAGTAATTCACAGCGTCGATGGCATGGAGATACCGCGCCGCGCTGACACAGAACTGTCCGTTGGGATCCACGCAGACCATATTGTCGACGAGTTCAGGCAGAATATCAGCGATACCATCAATGTTGTTGGCAATATATTCGTAGGTCAGCAGCCCGTCAGGGTCCTTGCTGAGATGTTTTTTCAGTTCTTCTTCCATTGGTTATAGTTATTAAAACACCCTATTATCTGGTTAGTCGTCGAGCGACACTCCGGATATGTCGTCGAGCCGGCGGCGCAATTCCTCGGCGCGGTCGGCCCGTATCCGCAGTGTCATCCGGCATGTATTGTCGAATTCCTGTTCTGCTATCTTCACTTCAGGATCCTTGGCGGCACGCATCACGGCGTTCATCTCCATATAGGGGAACGTGAAGCTGACGCTTGCCATCTCGTAATCCGTGCGGATCTCGGCGTTCTCAAGCGCCGTACGGGCAGCCTCGCGGTAAGCGGCGATAAGCCCCGACGTGCCAAGCTTGATGCCACCGAAATAGCGCACCACAGCTATGGCTACATTGGTCAGACCGGCCGAACGGATCTGTCCGAGAATCGGCTTGCCGGCAGTGCCTGACGGCTCACCATTGTCGTTCCATTGAAATTCCTCCATCGCAGCGCCGAGCATATAGGCCCAGCACACGTGGCGTGCATCATGGTATTCGTTCTCCACACCCTTGATGGCGGCACGCGCCTCTTCCGCCGTCGTCACGGGAAAAGCCAGAGCGATGAACTTGCTCATCTTCTCTCGGATTATCCCCTCCGACGGTCGGGCTATGGTGCGGAATTCACTCGTCTTTTCCATGATGGGCTACAGTGGTATCAGCAGCGGAACAGGTAACGGAATCACAGGATCAGCATGGCATCACCGTAGGCTCCGAAACGATATTTCTCCTTGACGGCCTCGCGGTAGGCTTTCATCACGAGGTCATAGCCTCCGAATGCAGCCACCATCATGAGCATAGTGGAGTAAGGCATGTGGAAATTGCTCAGAAGAGCGTCGGTGACTGTGAAATCGTAGGGTGGGAATATGAACTTGTTGGTCCACCCGGTATATGTCTTCATGTGGCCACCCATGCTGACTGCGCTGGCGATGCCGCGCAACACGGAAGTACCGATGGCGCAGACGCGATGATGCTCATCCTTGACACCGTTGACAATATCCACGAGCTCCTGCGTAACCTCCATCTGTTCGGAGTCCATGCGGTGTTTGGTCAGATCCTCCACGTCAATCTCGCGGAAATTGCCGAGGCCACTGTGGACGGTCATGAATGCCTGATGCACACCCTTGATCTCAAGACGTTTCAGCAATTCACGGCTAAAATGGAGTCCGGCGGCAGGAGCCACAACGGCACCCTCTTTCTCAGCATAAATGGTCTGATAGCGTTCAAAATCAAGTTCCTCCGGCTCACGCATGATGTAGGCAGGCAGTGGAGGTGCGCCGAGGCTGAAGAGCTCGCGCTTGAACTCTTCGTGGGGTCCGTCGTAGAGGAAACGCAGTGTGCGGCCACGCGATGTGGTGTTGTCGATCACTTCGGCCACCATCGACTCGCCGTCGCCGAAATAGAGCTTGTTGCCGATACGGATCTTGCGCGCCGGCTCTACAAGCACGTCCCACAGTTTGTTCTCGGCGTTCAGCTCACGGAGCAGGAACACTTCGATACGTGCGCCGGTCTTTTCCTTGTAGCCATAGAGACGCGCCGGAAACACTTTGGTATCGTTGAACACGAATATATCACCATCTTCGAAATAGTTGATGATATCCTTGAACACTCGATGTTCAATCTCGCCGGTCGAACGGTTGACAACCATAAGGCGCGATTCGTCACGCTGGGGTGCCGGATGCTGGGCTATCAGTTCGTCGGGCAGATTGAATTTGAATTGCGATAGTTTCATATTCTCTTTGGGAGTATGTTGGTGTTTTTTTGTTTATTCTTTATCTGAAAAAGGGGCTATGCGGTGGCCTTCAAACCAGTCGGGATAGCTGACGGCAGCACTCTTGACAAGCTCCACGGCCTGTTCAACGCTCAGGCATCCGTCGATCGAGGCCTTGCCTACACGCGTGCGACGCAATCCGGTCAGATGGCCGCCGGATCCGAGTGCCTGCCCTATGTCTCGGGCAAGAGCGCGGATATAGGTTCCCTTGCTGCACACGATGCGCAAGCGGAGACACTCCGGAGCGAAATCGAGCATCTCGATATCATCGATCACGAGAGTCTTGGGCTTGAGTTCCACCTCCTGGCCACGGCGCGCCATGTCGTAGGCTCGCACTCCCTCGATCTTACATGCCGAGAATGCCGGTGGCACTTGCTGGATCATGCCCAGGAAGTTTGGCAAAGTGGCTTCGACGAGTTCACGGGTGATATGGTCGGTAGGGTATGTGGCATCAATCTCGGTCTCAAGATCGAAGCTCGGAGTTGTGGCTCCAAGACGAATGTCGGCGATATATTCCTTGACCCCGGCCTGCAGGCTTTCTATCTGCTTTGTGGCGCGTCCGGTAGTTATGATCATCACTCCCGACGCCAGCGGATCAAGCGTCCCGGCATGTCCCACCTTGAACTTTTTCAGGTGCAGACGGCGCAACAGGGCACCTCGCACGCGCTTCACCACATCGAATGAAGTCCATCCCACGGGTTTGTCGACATAGATCACCTCGCCGCTGACCCAGTCCATTGTAGCCGATGCAGCCGATTCGCTTACCATACGAGACAAACCACGCCCATCACAGCGCAATAGATTGCGAACCAAACCAATTTACCCTTCTTGACCAGATTGATCATCCATTTGCAAGCCAGACAGCCCACAATGAATGCGGCCAAGAAACCTACAAGCATCGGCAACCAACCGATCTCGCTGCCTGTCGATCCGCTCTCGATCATTTTCTTGACATCAAGCAGAGCCTCGCCAAGAATCGGGATGATGACCATGAAGAATGAGAACTGGGCCAGACGGTCGCGACGGTCGCCAAGGATCATACCGGTGGCGATGGTCGAACCGCTGCGACTCAGACCGGGCAACACGGCAACAGCCTGGGCACATCCGATGACGAAAGCATCGAACCATGTGATATCATGTTCTTTCACACTGCCGGCGAGCGTCAGGTTGCTGCGGCGGCGCGGATAGAAGTAGGCAAAGGCAAGCAGAAAGGCAGTGACCAGAAGGCAGATACCCACAATGGTCAGTCCGTCGCCGAAAAACTGCTCCACATCATCCTTGAAGAAGAGTCCGACGATGGCCACCGGAATGCATGAGAGCAGAATTTTCCAGACATAGGTGGTGTTCTCGTCGCGTTTTAAAGTGAAGAACGAGGTGCACAACCCGGCAAATTCACGCCAGAGCACCACGATTGTACTCAACACCGTGGCCACATGCAGCGCGACGGTAAATTCAAGAGCATCACCTCCGCTGAGTTTAAGTCCCAGAACCTCGCGGCATATCTCGAGATGTCCGCTGGAGCTGATTGGGAGATATTCCGAAAGGCCTTGCACGAGGCCCATTATCAATGCGTCGATCGTATCCATTGCAAAAAGTCCGGTTAGTTCTGTTCTTCTGTTTCTACGTTATTTTCCTTGCGGCGGCGCGGCCACATGATGCCGACACCGATGCCAACGAAACCTATCAGCACGATGGTAGGCCCGACTACGATACGGGTGGCACTGAACACCTCGGGATTGAATTCATTTCCCTCAGGTGCGCCACCGGAGATCAGCACGAAACCGATCACTATCAGCAAAGCCGACAAGGCCATGATTATAAAATTGATGCGCCCGAGCGGAAACACATATTTGTCGTTCGGATCCTCTTTGACCGGAACCGACGGGGCTTTTCTTGAATTATTGTTTGCCATTATATTTGGATATTATTTCTTAACGAGATACGTTTTCATAGCTGCGTCGCAGATATTTATTGACAGCCAACGCCGTTGCTATCGCGCCGATTATCGCGCCCGAGGCGGTCAGCAATGCGAACACCACACAAGCCGAGGGCCAACCTATGGCCTCAAAGATGCCGGCATTGATATTGCGCACCCACACAAGGAGCGAGGCCAGTAGCGCGGAGGCTATCACGCCGGCTATCACACCGGAAAGGACGCTACGAAACACGAAAGGCCGACGAATGAACCCCGGACGTGCTCCGACATACTGCATAGTGTGGATCACGAGCCGACGGGCATGAATGGCCATACCTACAGTGTTGTAGATCAACACGAACGAAATCAGCAGCAAAGCCGTCGCCACGACAATCAGCACCATTGTCACCGTACTGATAGTGCGGTTGACATTCCGGGCAATATCGGTCTGCACCTTGACATCATAGACCGCCGTCATCTCCTTGAGCCGTGCTGCAATGGCCTGAAGACTGTCGGCCGAGCTCCATCCACTTTTCACCTTCAGATCATATTCCGCCTGAAACGGAAACAGATCGGTCAGCTCCTGATCGCCGAGTTGCGACTGCCACTGGGCATTGACCTCGGCAGCCGACACATATTTCAGAGTACCGGTGTAGGGTGCGTTCTTGAGAGTCTGCGAGAGAGTGTCGGCAGCACCGTCGCCGGCGAGCTCGTCGACAACAACCACCATTCCCATTCCTGCACGCAGATCTGCCGTAACACGCTCTGCCACAAGGCTTGTCAAAGCCACAATGCCGAGGACCACGAGCACCATCGCAATGCTGACCGTGGCCACAATCTGCGATCCGCCGGGGTGGCGGTGATGATGCTGACGGGGATTATTTCGGTTTGGATTCATACTATTTCGGGTAATATCGTGCAAAAATACGAAAACTTTGCCGAATGCAGCCCATACAGCCCGTTTTTTTCACAAAAATGCAATCTCGAGTTCTGTCGGACCTGTCAGACACGTCCGACGAGTCCAACATCCCGGCCGACGCGCGTTTGCATTATTTAACTATTTTTAAAACCTCAAGATTATTCAAACTCCCTACATTTACATACATTTGCACACAAATAAATGGATTTAAACCGCCGAAAAAGCAATGGTTCCGCACGCAAACCTGCATGCAGAGCCACTTTCCGACATCTAAAACCACGACAAACTCAATCAATTATTAATATCTTTTTTATAAACCAAATCAACTCACATGAGAAAAATCTACTCATTATTTCTTGTCATGTTGATGCTTCCGGTTCTCGCTATGGCCGCCGACAATCTGGCTATATCGAAAGCACTTAGAACCGGAGAAACAACAACCGACTACAGAGCTTATGTTGATCCGTCAATCCTACAGCCAGTAGTTGCCGGGACAGCCGAATCGTACACCATTGGCTCATGGGTCAAAATTGGTGCGCTTCAGTCCACATCAAACCTGAACGACAACATGCTCATCTTCGGCTATGGTGGCCGTGAGCACTGCAACGACAATGGTTGCTGGAATATCGTTGTCAACTCTACCGGCTCAATGAACGTTACCGGTTGGGGCGCACAGGGTGCTGCCGGAGCTATAAACAACAGCACATTCAGCATTGGAGAATGGCACCATGTAATGGTTTCATACGACAGCGAGGCTCCCTCAATGACATTCTATCTCGACGGCGTTCAGATTGACCAGAAGGCCATGAACGCAAAACATGAATGGTTCACAAGCGAGAACCCGGCAATCTACTTCGCCGGCTTCGGTTTCAATGGCCTGCTTGATGAAGCTCAGATCTACAACCGCGCACTCAGTGCTGAAGATGTAGCAAAGGCTTACAGAAACGCAAGTGCTGTTGATGGTCTTGTAGGACTCTACACATTTGACGAAGTTGCTGCCGGCACAACAAGCCAGTATGCAAACCAGTCAAAACAAGCCAACGCATCTTCACTCAACATGACTTGGGAAAAGATCACCGGCTCACAATGCTGGGACAATGGTATCGTTTACGTCATCTCCGCAGGTTCAGTTGCTGAAGAGGCTCCCACAACAGAGGAAGGCCGCGAGATTATCGCCATGGACGTTACACTCTACGTGATGGATGGCGAAGGCGGTACAATCACTGTAACCGATGGCGAAAACACATATGATGGCGAAAACGCAGCAGAAGGTGTTACCGTAAATACCACAAACGAACTCACCATCACAGCAACCCCCGAAGAAGGCTACGAGCTGATCGGCATCTACGCCGTTGATCCCGTATCGGGAACTCGCACTGAAATCGTTGATGGCAAATACACTCCTACCAGCGATATTATCATCACAGCTCTCTTCACCAACACAACCCACGCTCTGACCGTGGCCAACACAGAAGAGATCCCCTACACTATCACCCGTTCAGGCGAGACAGTCACTGACCTCACCGCCCTTCTCAGCGGCGCTGAATACACACTGACCCTCAACGTACCCGACTCGAAAGTACTCAACGCTGTCCTTCTTAACGACGAAGAGCTGACCGCTAACAACGGCGCATATACTTTCATTCTCGATGCTGACGCCACACTGACCATCGACGCTCGCGCCAAAGCTCAGTACACCGTTACCATCAACCAGCCCGAGGGCGGTTCAGTGACCGTAAGCAACGGTACAGCCACCATCACCAGCGGAAATCAGGTTTATGAGGGCACAACCCTTACACTTTCTGCCGCTTCTGAATCAGGCTACCAGTTCGTGAACTTCCTCATCAACGGAGCATATTACGCTTCAAACACGATCACTCCGACCGAGGATATCACAGTTTCAGCCGTATTTGAAGAAGGTATTGACTACTGCGAACCCACTCCGATAGCAGGCGCACTAACCACAGCAACCACATCTACAGCAGGCCGTGGCATATCGTCGCTCACCATCACCGCCGGAAGCAACACCGCAAGCATCACCGGTCTGGGAACGAACAGCGGTCGCCGCGTATATCAGGATGCAACCAGCACAGTCCTCACAGCAGAAGCCGGCCAGACTGTTTCTATCGTAGCAACAGGTGCAGGTACCTGGATGAACACCTTTATCTATGCTGACTTCGATCTCAACGGATTCACCACTGATGACAAAGTATTCGGTAACTATACCGGAGGCACGAACAACTACGCAGGAACTTACACCTTTACAATCCCTGCCAACCAGGCAAGCGGCACATACCGCGTACGCTACAAAGTTGACTGGGACGATCAGGATCCTTGTATCTATGGCCAGTCTGCCAAAGACAATGGCGAAGTTGTGATCGACTTCAACATCATCATCCCCAAAACCACCCTTGAAGAGGCTCGTACGGTGACCGTTGAGTCTGAAAACGAAGCTTACGGTACAGTAGCTATCACATCGCCTGCAACTGAAGGCAACACCGTGACCACCGACGAAAAGACCGTGACCGTGAAAGCAACTCCGGCTGAAGGCATGACTTTCATGAACTGGACCAACAGCGCAGATGAAGTAGTTGCAACTACCGCAACCTACAACTACACCGGCGAAACCGACGAAACCCTGACCGCTCACTTCGGTTACTCAGTTGACTACACAGTTGGCGCAGGAGGTAATGCAATTGTATACGCTGACGGCACAGCCATCGCCAGCGGCATAGTAGTAGTCCCCGGAGCTGAAATCACCATCAACATCAACCCCAACAGCGGCAATGAGGCTCTGGTTAAGCTCAACGGCTCTTACATTCAGTTCGAAGGCAACACCTACTCATTCACAGCCGAAGCCAACGTGACGATTAACATCGAGTTTGCAGAACACGTGAACCACGTTGAGTTCATCGTATCAGGCAATGGCCGTATTGAGATGTTTGAAGGATACGATCCAGATAACGAAAATCTGCCTTATGGATCACAATTGACCAATGGCGCTGCACTTCCGGCATTTGACCAGAACGTGGACGACAACATGACACTCTATTCTGTTTTCTTCATTCCGGAAGATGGCGAGTCAGTTCTGAATGCAAATGTAACTATCAACGGAACCGAATATTCAGGATTTGAACTGTTGGAGAATGGTGAATATGGTGGCGCATCCTCGATGTTCTGCTATATCTCGAAAGAGGATATCGATGGAGATGTAGTAATCACAGCATCTTTCACCAGCGACAGCCAGGGTATCGATGAGATCGGTATTGACGAGGCTAACGGCCCGGTTGAATACTACAACCTGCAGGGTGTGCGCGTAGCTTCTGAGAACCTCGTTCCCGGATTCTACATTGTCCGTCAGGGCAGCAAAACTGCAAAAGTGCTCATCCGCAAATAAGCAGCTGATGTACTGAATAATTCAGTCAACAGATATGGCGGCGTGTCGATCGACACGCCGCTTTTT